>ERZ772812.1903-NODE-1903-length-14303-cov-9.334643_pt1 | contig 14303 bp, 14 predicted proteins | sample MGYA00511343_ERZ772812 | MGnify/ENA primary metagenome ERZ772812 (study PRJEB29015, sample SAMEA2737706) | human gut metagenome | biome: human gut; feature: human-associated habitat; material: faeces | place: China | collected 2012 ...
GGTAGTTTAGTAAATAATGATAATTCTAATGATATATTATCTAGTGTATATAAAGGAAATATAAGTATGAGTATAGAAAGTGGTGATAAGTAATGAAAGATAATAAAGCAAAGATATATATGATATTTAGTTTAGTAGTATTAGTAATAGTAGTAATAGTAAGTGGTACTTATGCTTATTATGTATGGACTACAAGTGACAGTGATACTACAAAAATAGTTGCTGGAATAGGAGCAGCTACAGTTACCTTTGATGGAGGAAGTGATATAAATGCTAATCTAAGACCAGTATCAGATAAAAGTAAAGGTATAGTAAAAAATATAAGTGTAAAGGGAGATACTACAGGATTAGTATTTAATATGTATTTAGATATAACTAGTATAGATACAGGATTAAAAGATGAAAGTTTTAGATATGAATTATATAAAGGAACTACTAAAGTAAAAGAAGGTAACTTTAGTGATAGTTATCTAACTAGTAATACAGTTACTTGTACTAAAAATAATACTAATCATATAGTATTATTAACTAATGAAAGTATATCTACATCAAAGACATCATATACATTATACATATGGATAGATGGAGCAAATTATACTAATCCAAATACTATGATGAATAAAACATTTAGTTTTAAATTACACGCTGACGGAGAAGGGGCAATAATGAAAGGCTATACAGCAGCAGATTATATTACTGATTTATACACAGAAGCAGCAAAAGAAACTGTTACAAACAATAGTATTACTTATAACACAGCACCTTCAGTATCACTAATGAATGATAGATTAGGTGGAACTACAGAAGATTTAGATGCAGGAAACATTCGTTATTATGGGGCAAGTCCAAATAACTATATTTATTTTAATTGTGCTGCATATCCAGGTATATATTATGCTTGGCAAAGTTCTAATACACAAGAACATTTAAATAATCCTAAAAGTGAAAGTGAATGTTTAACTAATTTTAATAATATTTTTAATTGTTCTACTAATTATACAGCAATGGGTTTTAATAATCAAACCGATTGTGAAAATAAATATACTGAAGATGTTTTGAACCAAGGTAGACGAGTAATGTGTACTGGAAGTGAAGTTATAGAAGAGCCAACTAATTGTGAACTATGGAGAATAATAGGAGTATTTGATGGTAAATTGAAAATAGTAAGAAACAAGAATTTGGATGGTAAATATTTAAGATGGGACTATGATAAAAATAATGATGGTACTTCTACTGGAAGTGATTGGGATTGGGCCGAGTCTTCACTACAAAAATTATTAAATGAAAAGTATTATAATGGGGATAAAATAGGAACAATAACTTATTACAATACTGACTCTCAACAAGATACTTTAAATATGTCAGAAATTGGAATTAAAAATGATTTAACTCGTTCTTTTATCTCTGAGGAAAAATGGTATCTTGGTGCTACTGATTATTTATTTGTTGATGAGGCTTATGCTGCTGAAAGAAGTGGGAATGTTTGTTCTAATTGTGGTTCGGCTATTTCCACTTGGAATGGCAAAATTGCTTTGTTGAATGTCAGTGATACTGGCTATAGTTATGAATTTAAAGGTTGCTTAGATAAAAAAACATCTGACTATAAAGATGATTGTAATGATTGGTTAGGTGGTAGTCCTTTTTGGTTATTAAATTATGGTATAAATACAGGCGTTGTTTATTTTAATTATTATCAAACTACCAATGAATATTACTCAAGTAGAATGTATCCCGTTAAGCCTACTCTCTATCTAATTTCAGATATTAAAATAGTGGGAGGTGCAGGTACAAGTGATAATCCATATCTAATTAGTAAATAATATCTAAGTATATAGATATGGCTTATATATAATAGGATTATTCTTAGACTAAGAATTAGGCTAAGAATAACACTAATAAGACTTAGAATAAGGCTTATAGTGAATAAAATATAAAGAAAATAAGTAAACATATAGTTTATTTACTTTCTTTTTTTCTTTTTATGTAGTACAATTATTATGGTGATAGTATGAATAATACAAATGTTATTGTAAGTGTTAATACTATGAATGATATTAGTAATATTAATAATAATACTAAATATATTAATCTATCTATAGATTCTTTTAATAGTGATGTTATTAATTATTTTTTAGAATATGGAAAAGGATATTCTTATACTGATACTATTAATAATAAGAATGGATTTATATATGCTACTTATAGTATGTTTAAGAATAGTGAGAATATTATTAATGGTATTATTAATAATATACCTAGTAATTTATCTAATATAGAGAAGGTTAGATATTTGTATATAGCATTAGGTAAAATACTTAGTGCAGATATTAATACTATGGATAATAAAAATGAAAAGATATCTTTTAGTAGTGTTAGTATTATTAATAATATTTGGGGTTCTATTACTAGTGGTAAGACTACTAGTGCTTGTATATCTAAATTACTTATGTATTTATGTTCTAGAATAGGTATTAAGTCAGAACTTATTAATAGTGATATTAATGGTAATATAGGTAATAAAATATATGTTGATGATAGCTTTTTAATTGTAGATTTATATAATGATTTATATAATATACAAGGTGGTTTTAGTACTAAGTATTTTGATAAGTATAATGATAATAAAGATATTGATAAAAAGATATTTTATATAAAGAATAGTTATATTAATGAGATTATTGATAAAGAACTTAGAGGTCTTGATTATACTAAGGATAATATGCTTAGTGATATACTTGAAGTACTTGAAAGAAGTATTAATATTAGTGATGTTGGTGTTATTGAATTAGCAAAGATATGTAAAGATATTTTTGATAAGTATACTCCTAATTATGATATAAGAATTAATAATTTATTTTTACTTGATAGTGATGAGAGTAAGGAACATTTTATTGTTATTAGTTATGATAATAGTTTTTATAGTTATAATTATAATAAGCAATGTTTTATTAAAATGAGTTATGATGTTATTACTAAGAATATTAAGGATAATAAGATTGGTATTTATAAAGGAGAGGACTTTTATTGTAAGGAAAGTAGGTTAGTGTTATGATTTTAGTTATTATATTTTTATTATGTGTACTTGTTATTACTTCACTACTTGAATCTTCTTATTCTTCTCTTAATATTATTAGAATTAAGAAACTTATGGAAAATAAGAATAAGAAGGCTAAGATGGTATATAAGTTATATTCTAAGTATTCGGAGGCTATTACTTCAATACTTGTAGTTAACTGTGTATGTAGTGTTATGGTAAGTTCTCTTACTACTTATTATTTTTCTAATTTATATGGTGATGGCTCTGTAACGCTAGTTACGATTATACTTACTTTAATTGTTTTGATATTTACAGAGATAACTCCTAAAATATTGGGAAGAGAATATTCAGAAGTGGTGGCAATGAGACTAGCATTAGTATTAAAAACTATAATGTTTATTCTTACTCCAATAAACAAGATAATTTCTAAATTTGAAAGGAAAGTAAAAAACAAACATAAAGTAACTGCCACTAAAGATGAACTTGTTGAGATAGTTAAAACTATTAAAGATGAGGGTGTTATTGAAGGGAAAGAGAGTGCTTTTATTCAAAAGGCTGTTATATTAAAGAGGTTAAGAGTACAGAATATTATGATTAGTAAAGAGAATGTTTCTTATTTATATGATACTGATTCTTCTTTCAAGGTAAGGAAATGTATTTTTAGAGATCATCATGATAGAATACCTATAATTACTAAGGATAATAAGATTGTTGGTATATTATATGAGGTTGATTTACTTGACGAGATACTTAATGATGGGACTATTAGTATTAAGAGAAATGTTAAAGAACCTGTTACTGTGAGTAAGAATACTAATTTGGCATCTTGTCTTGAGGTATTACATGGTGCTAGAGCACATATGGCTCTTGTTACTGATAGAGAGAATAATTTTCTTGGTATTGTTACTATGGAAGATATTATTAATGAACTTATGAAGTCGTAGACTTCTTTTCTAATGCGAAAAAAAGGAACAGCGTTCCTTTTTCTCCCTCTAAAATAGAGGCATTTCGTTACTTATTAATATTATCATAAAATGGAATTAATGTAAATATGTAACTAGTATTTTAAATAGTAAAATTTGGATTTTGCTAAGTGCTTATTGGGGTTGTTTTAAAAAATTAATAATTAAGTTGCTAACTTGGCAATCGTATGTTATAATATATATGTGATGTTTATGATAGTGAAGATTGATAAGTTATCTCATGATTTTAGAGGTATAAGTAGAATTAATGATAAGGTATTATTTATTCCTTCGGTATTGCCTGAAGAAGTTGTTGATGCTAGAATTACCATAGATAAGAAGAATTATTCTATTGGTAAGGCTATGAATATTATTACGGAAAGTAGTAATAGAAGAAAGAGTATATGTCCTTATTTTGATACTTGTGGTGGATGTAGTACTGGGTATATTAAGTATGATAAGGCTTTGGTATATAAGAAGGAATCTGTAATAGATATTATGAAGAGATATGCTGGATATGATGTTAATCCAGAGATTATTTCTAATTATAAAGAATATGGATACCGCAATAAGATTGGGTTGAAGGTATTTAATGGTAATGTTTCATTAACTGAGGAAGAGAGTAATAATCTTGTTAATATTGATAAGTGTTATTTAGTTAATGATAATATTAATAAAGTTATTGATAGTCTTAGTAAACTTGATTTAACTGGAATAAATGATGTTATTATTAAAGGTACTAATGAGATTATGGTTATATTAAATGGTGATACTGATAGGGATATGATTATAAATAGTCTTAAAGGTATGGCTAAAAGTATAGTACTTAATGATGAAGTTATATATGGTAATGATTATATTACTATTAATGTAGATAAATATAAGTATGCAGTATATCCTAAATCTTTCTTTCAAGTTAATACTGATATGATTAGTAAGTTATATGATAAAGTTAAGGAAGCTGCGGGTAAGGGGGAAAGCCTACTTGACTTATATTGTGGCGCTGGTACTATAGGTATATATTTAGCAGATAATTTTAATAGAGTAAGGGGTATTGAGATTAATAGTGATGCTGTAGAAGGAGCTAATTTAAATAAGAAGATTAATGATATAGGTAATATTAGTTTTGAATGTAAAAGGGCTAGTGATATTAATAGTATTAATGAGGAAGTAGTTGTTGTTGATCCTCCGAGAGGTGGACTTGATAAGACTACTACAGAGTTACTTTGTAATAGTAATGTTAAGAGAATAGTTTATGTATCTTGTAATCCTATTACTTTTGCTAGAGATATTAATGTGTTAAAGAGTAAGTATGAACTTAAGAATATTACTTTATTTGATATGTTTCCTAATACGAAACATGTGGAGAGTGTGTGTTTGTTAGAGAAAAGGTAAAAGTTTAACTTATTCAAAAATGAACTGGTTACAAATTGTAATCAATTAAAATTGTTGTTTCGAGATAAAAAACTATAAAAGAATAATTAACTTGAGATCACAGACTGTGATCTCAAGTACATGTGATAAACAATAGTTTAATGCAGAAGTAGTAGATAATATTTTTCTAACATAACTGGTTATTTGAACGATAAAATTAATGGAATAATGAAATGGAGTGGTGATTACTTATGAATGAATTAAGAGAAAGAATTGTTAATTATGTACCTTATGATGAGCAAGAAGAGAGTGATAAGGAATATATTTTGAAGTTTATAGATACTTTTGATGATGTATTAACTAGGAAGAATATATTTGGTCATTTTTGTAGTTCGGCTTTTGTTGTTAATAAGAATAGAAGTAAAGTACTTATGATATATCATAATATTTATAATTCTTGGGCATGGCCTGGAGGTCATGCTGACGGTGAAAGTGATTTACTTGGAGTGGCTATGAGAGAGGTTATGGAAGAGACTGGTATTAAGAACTTAAAACCTTTATCTAAAGACTTTTATGCTATAGATGTATTACCTGTTAAAAGCCATATTAAGAGAGGTAAATTTGTTTCTAGCCATATTCATTTAAATGCTACTTATATTTTTGAGGCTGATGAAAATGAAAAGTTATTAATTAAAGAAGATGAGAATAGCGGAGTTAACTGGATAGATATTGATAAAATGGTTAGTTCTTCAAGTGAAGATCATATGAAGAAAGTATATGCTAAACATGTTGATAAGTTAAAAGAGGGTGATTATAATTAAAGGAAAGAAAATTAGATGGATAATACTTGGAGTATGTTTAATATTATTTACCACTATTATGATATTTGTTATTACTAAGAATAAATTATATATAGATGATATTGGATATAATATTATTTCTAAATTAAGAAGTAATAATATGGATAAGATAGTGAAGATTATTACTAATATAGGTGGTACTATTGTTATTGGTATTGTTACTATTATATCTTTATTTATATTTAGAAATAAGAAGATTAATATTTGTATTGTTTTAAATTTACTTGGTATTGTAGTACTTAATAATGTAATAATTAAAAATATTATTGGTAGAGATAGACCTAGTGGTATTAATATTATTACTGAGGCTGGTAAGAGTTTTCCTTCAGGACATAGTGCTGTTAGTATGGTAGTATATGGATATTTAATATATTTAACTTATAATTATATTAAGAATAAAAAGATAAAATATTTATTAATTAGTATATTATCAATACTTATTCTAGTAGTTGGTTTAACTAGAATATATCTAGGAGTTCATTATACTTCTGATGTACTAGGAGGTTATCTTCTTGGTATTGTTTATTTACTACTATTTACTTATATTAGTGATAAATATATAAAAGAAAAATAAATATAGTTAGAATATGATATCTATATTTATTTTTTTATTTTGCTTTAGTTTTAATAGATTGCTATCTATTTCTTTTTTTATTTCTTTATTATACTTAGGATGTTTTTCAATAGTTAGAGTTAGTTCTTTTATTCTGGATATGATACTGGTATCTAGTTCTTTTAGGTATTTATCTACATAAATATATAATAATAAGATAGAGGCTTCGATAATATTATTATTACTTGCTAGTGTGAGATAGTTAATTGCTTTATTTATATCTTTTACTAAGACAATATCTCCAGTTAAATAGAAGTATTTGGCTAGGTTATAGTAGGCATAGTAATAGATATTATCTATTGGTACTTGAATGGCTTTATTATATAGAGTGAAGGCTTTATTTAAATCTATATCCACATATATTCCTTTACGATAGTATTCTCCAAGTGTATTTAGGGCATATGATTCTCCAAGCAGGGAGGCTTTCTCAAAGTACTTGAAGGCTTTTTGATAATCTTTATTGTTTTCATATATTTTACCAAGATTATTATAAGCATAAACATAGTTATGTAAAGAGGCTTCTTCATATAGTGATATAGCTTTATTTATATCTTTTTTTACATATAATCCTTCTTTATACATATTTCCTAATAGATTAACTGAGGCTATATTACCTAGAGATATTGATTTATTTAGATATTCATAAGCAAGTTTTAAATCTTTCTTGGTACCGTTTCCAATATTTTTATTTATTAACATTTTAGCTAGCATATAATAACTACTTGGATGATCTTTTAAAGAAGCTCTACTGAAGTAGTTATAACTTATATCATATCTTGGATAGCCCTTGATATAACCTTTGTATTCTTCTCTTCCTAATTCATATAGAGCATAGGGATTATTGTTTTGGGCTAGGGTATTTAATGAGTAATTATAATTTATACCTTCACTTAGTTTTAGATTTAGATATTCTTCGAGTTCATGAGGGGATACTAGAGTGTTACTTAGAAGATTTTCTATTATTTCTTTTTTGATATTATCTTCATAGATAGGTTGTTTTTTATCTAATATGATAAAGAATAATATTTCAGTAAGGGCAATGCATAGATTGTTATTATTTATTAGTTCTAATAGATTACTTGATAGTTCTTTAGATACTTCTTTATCGTTTTTACTAATATTATATAATTTTATAGTTACTGTTTTTAATAAGGTATTATTATTTATTAAATCTATCTTTTCTTTTTTAGTTAGATTTGAATAAATATTACCAGTGATTATAGTTAATAAATTTATTATAATATCTAATAATATATAGTTATCTTTTGGATAGTTCTTTTTATATATTATATACTGCTGCTTATAATCATTATTTATACTTCTTATACCAATACAATAGTTATTTATTGTAGTATCATTTATATTAGTAGTATTAAATAGAGTACTAAATACTTCTGTTTGAAGAGCACTTGTTTTATTGATAGTATTTTCTTTTATTATTCTGGTAAAGTTACCTAATGATAGATGATTATCGTTATTATTTAATTTTATATATTTTTTCATAGTTACCTCAAATTAATTATAACATAGATGTGGATTTTAGTAAAATTATTTATATTTAATGTGGATTTATGATACTTATATTATTTCTTGGTTAATAATATAATGGTATTAGGAAGGTGATATTATGAAGAAGTTTATGAAGAGTTATAAGTCTAGTATTATATTAATAATGGCTGTTGTTATTGGTACGTTTATTGGACTTATATTTAAAGAGAAGGCTAGTGTACTTAGTCCTTTAGGGGATATATTTATTAATATGCTTTTGGTAGTTGTGGTACCACTTATATTTCTTTCAATAACGGTATCTATATCTAAGATTAAGAGTCCTAAGAGACTTGGTAAGATTATGATTACAACGATTGTTACTTTTATTGTTACTTCATTAGTGGCTGTAATAGTGGGATTTGTTTCTACGTATAAGATTAATTTAGTTGATACTGATAAAGTTAATGATATTAAGAGTGTTTTAGTAGAGAATACTGAGGTAGAAGAACTTAATATATTAGAAAGAACAGCGAAGACTCTTACTGTTAGTAAGTTCGGTGATTTACTTAATACAGATAATTTGATTGCTCTTTTGGTATTTTCTATTATATTTGGAATAGCAATTAATATGGCTGGTAATAAGGGTGATAAAGCTAGAGAAGTATTAGAATCTTTTAATGAAGTTATTATGAAGGTAGTTAATATTATTATGTATTATGCTCCAATTGGATTTATGTGTTGTACGGCTTCTTTAGTTGGTACTTTTGGTAGTGCAATAGCAGTTGGGTATATTAAGACCTTTGTTATTTATACGGTAGTATGTTTATTATTTTACTTTATTATGTATACAATATATGCTTTTATAGCGGGTAGATTAGAAGGAGTTAAGAGATTTTGGAAGAATGTTATACCTGCAAGTTTGACTTCGATTGCTACTTGTTCTTCGGCAGCCTCTATTCCTGTTAATAGTGAATGTGCTAAAAAGATAGGAGTACCTGATGATATAGCAGAGACTGTAATACCTCTTGGTACTAGTTTTCATAAGGATGGTTCTATTATTGGTAGTGTATTTAAGATTATGTTTTTAGTATGTTTATTTGGTACTAATATTAGCGGTTTTGATGGCATATTTAAAATACTACTTATTGCTTTAGTGGCTACTTTACTTGTTACTGCCGTCCCTATAGGAGGTGGTACTATATCGGAGATGATGATTCTTACTATGATGGGATATGGTACTGGAGCTCTTCCGATACTTACTATTATTGCTACGATAATAGATGCTCCAGCCACTATGCTTAATGTAGTTGGTGATTTATCTAATTCAATGGTTGTTGCTAGAGTGGTAGATGGTAAGAACTGGATGAGAAAGAAATAGTTTTTATTAAGAAATAGTTTGTTCTATTTCTTTTTAAATGTCAAAAATTAGTATTTTATTTGTATAATTTGCACAAAAAGTGCAAAAAAATAAAATAAAATATGAAAAAATGTTGATTTTATGTTAAAAAATGCATATAATATTATCAAAGAGGGAGGAATGAAATAAAATGATATTAGAGTTTAGTGTAAAGAATTTCTTGTCATTTAAAGAGAAAGTTACTTTTAGTATGATTGCTAATTCAAATAAAGAATTAAATGATAATTATGTAGAAATTGGTGGTAATAAAGTTTTAAAAAGTGCTGCAGTTTATGGAGCAAATGCTTCAGGTAAATCTAATTTATTTAAAATATTAACTCTTGTAGTTTTAATGTTAAGGTCGTCAAATAGTGTTGATATTAATGCTAAACTTCCTTTGATACCATTTAAACTTGATAAAGGTAGTGTTAATAAACCAAGCGAATTTGAAATTAAGTTTATTTTGGATGAAACAAGATATGTTTATGGTTTTATAGCGGATAAGGATAAGATTTATGATGAATATTTATATTACTATCCAAATGGAAGAGAAACTAAGATATTTGATAGAACTAATATAAATGAATATAGTTATACACAGAAAGATGAAAAGATATTAAGAGAAATAGAGACTAAAAATGCTCAAAATAAGTTTTTCTTAGCTACAGCGACTAATTGGAACTTTGACAAGACAAAAGCAGCATATAACTTTTTAACAAATGGAATAGGAACTTGTAATAATTTAGAAATACTAAAAAATATGGCTTATAAAATGTATGAAACAAATCCAGATTATTTAAAAGATTTTGCTATTGATTTTTTACAAAAGGCTGATTTTAATATAGAAGATTACCAAATATCTCAAATAGATGTACCAGGAGAGTTCTTAACTGCAATACCAGAGTTTATTACAAAAACTTTACCTGATAAACCCAAAGCATATCAAGTATTATTTAAACATAAAAATAGTGATAACTACTTATCAATAGATGAAGAATCTTTAGGTACTCAAATGATATTTGCATTTATACCTTTTTTGGCTGATAGTTTAAAAAATAAAAAAGTATTAATAATAGATGAATTAGATAAAAGTCTACATCCATTTTTAGTACAATATATAGTAGAAATATTTAATGATGCAGAAATAAATAAAAATGGTTCTCAATTAATTTTCAATACTCATGATACTAATTTATTAGATTTAAATATTCTCAGAAGAGACCAAATATGGTTTACTGAAAAAAATAGTGAAACTGGAGAAAGTGATTTATATTCTTTAAGTGATTTTTCAGTAAGAAAACAAGAAAATGTTGAAAAAGGATATATGCTTGGTAGATATGGTGCTGTACCTTTCATCAAGAATGATTTTAACTTGTGGGAAGAAGAATAGAAAATAAACGAGTAATTAGTAATGACAGAGTAAGAAAAGAAAGAAAACAAAAAAATAAAATAATAATTGCTGTTGAAGGTAAAAACAAAACCGAAAAATTATATTTTAATAATTTTGATAATGGTAAAAAGAGTTATTCAATATCATTTGCAAAAGGTAATTATACGGATCCATTGAACTTAGTTAAAATGTTAATTGAAGAAATGAAAAAAATTGGTGTGGATTTAAGTGATGGTGATAGGGCATATTGTATTTTTGATACTGATATAGAACCTATTAAAAATACTGTGATTAAAGAGGCTAAAAAACTTGCTAGTTTGAGTGGTATTGAAATAATAACATCTACTCCAAGTATAGAGTTATGGTTTTTACTTCATTATGAATATACAACCGCGAGTATGGATAATAAAAGTTTAATAAATAGATTAAAAAAGTTTTATCCTAATTATGCTAAGAATATAAATATTTTTCCTGATATTAATAAAAATATTAATAAAGCAATAGATAGTGCTAAAAAACTTGAAAAGCACCAATTAGAAAATGGTAAAATAATAGGTACTGTGGAGGCTAATCCTAGTACTGAAATATATAAAATAGTAGAAGAACTATTAAAATAAATAAAACAATTTATTTGTATAATTTTAAATATATAGATATGTCTTATATATGATAGGTATGTAGATACATTGTTATTAGACCTAAAGGCTAATAACAACACTTTAATACCTTAGGATTAAAGTGAACATAATAATTAAAATAAGAACTGATATTAACTTATCAGTTCTTATTGACTTTAATAGTATTAAATAATATAATGTAGTCATATTAAGGCTCAAACTTGTAAGAGATATTTTAGCATGTTATTATTAGATTTTATTAAGAGCAAAATCTTTATGAAAGGAGAAGATAGTAGGTAAAGTAACAACACATTACGCTTTACTTTATATAAAAGAAAGGTGTGAGATTAAGTGAACTTAAAAGGTTTACCTAGTGAGGAAAGACCTAGAGAAAGATTTATTAAATATGGTAGAGATAATATATCTAATGAAGAACTTATTGAAATAATACTTAAGTCCGGTACTAGGAAGTATGGTTTAAAAGAAATATCTCATAATATACTTAGTTCAGTTAATAATATTAATGAACTTAAAAATATGGAAGTTAATACTTTATCTAAAATAAATGGAGTAGGTAATATTAAAGCAATAGAGTTAATGGCCGCAATTGAACTAGGAAGAAGAGTTTATTTAGAAGACAATTATAAAGAATTAGTATATTTAACTAATCCGGAATCTATTATTAATTATTTTCATAATTTATTTGATGGTATTAAACAAGAACTCTTTTATGTTATTTATTTAGATAATCAAAAGAAATATATAGATAAGAAATTATTGTTTAAAGGTACTGTTAACTATTCTTTAGTACATCCAAGAGAGATATTTAAAGGTGCTTATTTAATGTCCGCTAGTTATATTATATGTATTCATAATCATCCTTCAGGTAACAGTAGTCCCTCAGGTAATGATATTGAACTTACTAAAAGAATTAAAGATATTGGTATTTTACATGGTATTAATTTAATTGATCATATTATTATTGGTAAGGGCAATTATTATAGTTTTTATCAAGATAATAATTTATAATACTTTTAATTTAATTAAAAATATTATATAATAAGATACGATGGGAATGTGATATAAATGTTTATAAAAAATAAAAGAAGTATACCTAAAAAATATATTGTTATTGGTATTATTGTTTTAATTATTATTATTTTTGTTATATTTTCTTTTACTCTTAAAGAAGATAGAAAACTTAATAAGGTTGAATCTTTTATTAGAGATGCTTTAGTGTATACTGAGAAGATTATATCATATCCTGTTAGATTTGTATCTGGTAAAATAAATGATTATAATGAACTTAAAAGTGTAGAGGAAGATAATGATATATTAGAGACTTCTCTTGATAGAGTTACTTCAATTGAGGCTGAGAATATTGAACTTAGAAGAGAACTTGAGAGATTAAAGGAAGAACTTAATATTGAACATAATTTATCTGATTATGAATATTTGAATGCTACGGTTGTCAGTAGAAATGTTGGCTTTTGGTATAATACTATTACGATAGATAAGGGTACTTATAATGGGGTAGAAAAGGATATGGTTGTTATTAATTCTAAAGGATTAATTGGTAAAATTATTAAGACTAGTACTTTTACTTCTGATGTTAGACTTATTACTACGAGTGATACTAATAATAAGATATCTGTTCATATAAGTAATGGTGATTATGATTTATATGGTCTTATTAATAGTTATGATTATAATGATAATTATTTGGAAGTAGAGGGTATTAGTAATACTAAGGATGTTAGAGTTGGAGACTATGTATATACTTCTGGACTTGGTGGTATATTTCCTTCAGGTATTTTAGTAGGCACTGTTAGTGAGATATCTACTGATTCTTATGATTTAGCTAAGATTATTAAGGTTAAACCTTCAAGTGATTTTACTGATATTAATTATGTTAGTATATTAAAAAGGAAAGATAGTAATGATTATTAGTATTATATATTTGGTTATTTCTTTTTTACTTGAAGGTATTATGTCTAATATATTTCCTAGTACTTTATCTAATATTAGTTATTTTACTACGATATATATAATTATATCTTTTGCTATTATATATCCTTATTTTGATAATGATAAGAAGTTTTTTATACTTATATTTATATTTGGTATATTATTTGAAAGCTATTTTAAAAAGAGGAACTTTAAATATACAACTACGAATGAATCCAAATTCCTACTGCTTAATTATGGCCGGGGGTATCGGAAACCGTTTCTGGCCGGTAAGTAACCGCCGTTGTCCCAAACAATTTTCTGATATCCTGCACTGTGGAAAGAGCTTTATCCGTCAAACTTACGAACGTATTTCCCAGATTTTCCCCAATCATCGTATTTTTATCATCACCGGAGAAGAATATGAAGATATCATCAAAAGACAACTCCCGGAAATACCGGATTCCAATATATTGAAGGAACCTTATGTCAGAAACACCGCCCCTTGTATCGCTTATGCCGCTTATAAAATCAAAGGTCTGAATCCGGATGCGTATATCGTCACTATCCCTTCAGACCATTTTATCAGCAACGATCAGGCTTATTTGAACGACATCCA
>ERZ772812.1913-NODE-1913-length-14252-cov-9.691695_pt1 | contig 14252 bp, 7 predicted proteins | sample MGYA00511343_ERZ772812 | MGnify/ENA primary metagenome ERZ772812 (study PRJEB29015, sample SAMEA2737706) | human gut metagenome | biome: human gut; feature: human-associated habitat; material: faeces | place: China | collected 2012 ...
GCAAGGCGGAACTGACCCCGGACGAACTGAGCCGGTTGAGTAAGGCGCAGAAGCGAGAGATGTACGCTGCCCATGCCGCCCGGTCTGCGGCGCATCACGAAGTTGACCAGTACGAGGATGACAATGTGGGCACGCAGGCGCTGAGCGAGGGCGAAAAGGCGGCAGGAAATGTCCGGGATATTTCCAAGAGCCGCTATGCCCGGAAGCTCAAGAGGAAAGCCAAGATGCAGGGCAAGAAGGGTGCCAGAAACGCAAAATCTTCCGTGCAGAAGCCAACTGCGGCACAAGATACAGGCGCATCCGGCACCGGCGAGGGCGGTTCCAACTGGCTTTCACGCTGGAAACAGCGGCAAGAAATCCACAAAAGCTACTATGCCGCCGCCCGTTCGGGCACGGCGGCGCAGACCGCAGGCGGCAAAGCAGCATCCAACGGTGCATCTGCCGCCCGGTCCGGCGTGGAACAGGCGGTAGAAAAGGGCAAAACTGCCGTCAGCACCGCCGTAAAGGGGCTGGTGAATGCCGCAAAAGGCAACGCACACGTTCTGGTGATCGTGGGCGTTTTTCTTTTGCTCGTCCTCATGGTGATGTCGGGCTTTTCCTCCTGCGGTATCCTCTTTTCGGGCGGCACACAGGTGTCCGGGCAGACCATCTACACCGCCGAGGACAGAGATATTCGCGGTGCAGAGCAGGACTACAAGAAGCTGGAAAAGGAACTGGACAAGAAAATCAAGCGCACTCCGCAAGACCATCCGGGCTACAACGAGTATCAATACCATCTTGACCCCATCGAGCATGACCCATGGCAGCTCACATCTTTCCTGACTACCCTGTATGATGATTACACCCGGTCAGAGGTGCAGGGCAAGCTGAAGGAAATCTTCAAAAAGCAATATAAGCTAACGACATGGGTGGAGGTGCAGATACGGTACAAAACCGTGTGGGTCATCAGTCCGGCTGGAATCCCGGTTCCTACGCAAGTGCCGTATGAATACAAGATTTTTCACACCAAGCTGGAAAACAAAGGTCTGGAGGTCGTTATCCGCGAAGAACTGACCGAAGATCAGTGGAAGCGGTACGAGATTTTTCAGGATACGCTGGGTGGTCGGCCATACCTGTTCAACGGTGGATTGCCGCCCGGTGGCTCAGATGGCTCCGGCACACCCGGCATCGACTATACCGTTCCTGCGGAAGCACTGACTGACAGCGAGTTTGCGGCCATCTACGAGGAAGCAAAGAAATACGTTGGCACACCCTACGTTTGGGGCGGTTCCACCCCGGAAACGGGCTTTGACTGCTCCGGCTACGTCTGCTGGGTCTACAATCAGAACGGCTACGATGTTGGCCGTACCACTGCCAACGGCCTATGGAACAAGTGTCAGCACATTTCCGAAGCAGAAGCGAAACCCGGTGATCTGGTTTTCTTCAAGGGAACGTATGACACCCCCGGCATGAGCCATACCGGGATTTATCTCGGCAACGGCATGATGGTGTCCGCTGGCGACCCCATCAAATACGCAAATATCCACTCGTCCTACTGGGAGAAGCATCTCGCAGGATTTGGACGGCTTTCAAAATGAAATGGAGGGTTTACTATGAGCGAAAAACTGGAAAAACTGCGCGCAATGCTCGAAAAAGAGAAAGATCGGCGCATCAAGCTGAACAACCGCATCGAGATTCTGGAACGGAGGATTCAGGAGGCCGAAGCCGCCGAAGTGAACGAGATGGTGCGCACCGCCAAGGTCACACCGGAGCAGCTGGCTGCACTGTTACGGCAGTCCGCCACTTCCACCCCGAACCCGGCTACTTTGGCCGCTGTGGGCGCAACTTTCGACAAGGAGGATGATTCGGATGAAGTTTAAGAGATTTGGCGCACTGCTGGTGTCGGCGGTGCTGTGCATCGGCATGGCAGCTCCCGCTTTCGCCTTTGAGGGCGATTCCACCCCGGTGGAACAGCCTGTTCTGCCGGAAATCGTGGAGGAAGATACTGTTACCATCACGGATGAGGAATCCGGCGCACTGACCCCGGAGGGCAATCTGACGCTGGTGGACGACTACTACACCAATTATTCGGACGGTTCCGGCCAGCAGTTCATTACGCTTGTCAGCAAGTCGGGTGCGACTTTTTATCTGGTCATTGACCGAAACAGCAAAGGGGCGCAGACCGTCCACTTTATGAATCTGGTGGACGAAGCAGACCTTTTGGCTCTGATGGAAGAAGATGCTGCCGATGCTTATACCGCTGAAAAAGAAGCTGCGGCAAAAGCTGAACAGGACAAGCTGAAAGCCGAGGAAGAAGCCAAGAAAGCCGCAGAGGAAGCGGCAAAGGCGGCTGACGCGCCGAAAGAAAACAAAGTCACGAAATATGCGGCGGGCTTTCTGGGGGTCGTTGCGCTGATTGCGCTGGCCGCTGGCGGTGGTTTCTACTTCTTCATCCAGCGGAAGAACAAAAAACAGGCTGAGAGAGAAGCCATTGACCCGGATGCAGACTACACCGAGGACAAGGGCGATTTTGAGATTCCACCGGAGGATGATTCGGACGATGAGGACACTTCCGAGGAACAGGACGTAACACCCATCTGATTTTAAGGCGGCACTCTGCCGCCTTTCCATAAAAAATTTTGGAGGTGTCGCTATTTGACAAAAGAACAACAGAAAGCCCTTGAAACCGCAAATCGAAGAAAATTTGTCAACAACATTGCCATTGTTGCAATGACAGATATTCTCGATCAGGCCGAGAACATCCGCAAAACGCTTGATGTAAAAATGCGCTATCAGAACTACAACCGCTATATTCATCTGCACAAATACTGCTTTGACGTTTCACTGCTGTTTTATAAGGACGGCAATATCGTCATTAAAATCAAAGACCAGACAACCGGAGCAAACTATAATGAAGTCCTCTTTGAGTATTCGACAGACGAAAAAGAACAGGAGCGGGCGTTGGATATGGTTGATATGCTCGTGACTTGGCTCGTGCCGCGTTTTGTCGAAGTTGAGTTGACCGAAATTCACACGTTTGTATCAAAAATTATCCAGTACGATTTGATGAACCTCTGCGCGATGGAAATGGAGGAAATGGAAAGTATTGAAGCTGATTGTAACTGAAAAGCCGTCCGTAGCTATGTCTTATGCCAAAGTCTTAGGTGTGCAGGGGCGGCAGGATGGCTACCTTGAGGGCAACGGCTATCTTGTAAGTTGGTGTGTCGGGCATCTGGTGGAACTTGCGCCGCCCAGTGCCTACGGGGAGCAGTATGTAAAGTGGAACATTGCAGACTTGCCCATCCTGCCGGAGAAATGGCAGTATCTGGTGTCTGCCAGCACCAAAAAACAGTTTGGCATCCTGAAAAAACTCATGCATCGGGCAGACGTTAATACTGTGGTGAACAGTTGTGACGCAGGACGTGAGGGCGAACTGATCTTCCGGCTGGTGTATGAGCAGGCCGGATGCAAAAAGCCTGTTTCCCGGCTGTGGCTGTCCAGCATGGAGGATTCCGCTGTCCGGGCGGGCTTTGCAAATCTGAAACCGTCAACAGAATATGATGCGCTATATCAGGCTGCACTCTGCCGGGAACGTGCCGATTGGATGGTCGGCATCAACTGTTCCCGGCTTTTTTCCTGCCTGTATGGTCGGCCTTTGGCGGTGGGCAGAGTAATGACCCCGACACTCGCCATGACGGTGGAGCGCGAAGCCGCCATTGCCGCCTTTGTGCCGAAAAAATTCTACACGGTGGCTCTGGAACTGACCAGCGGTTTTGTGGCATCCAGCCGCCGCATTTCTGAAAAAGCGGCAGCTGAAAAGCTGCTTGCGGGGTGCAGAGAGGAGATGGTGTCCACGATCCAGAAAATCACGCGCAAGGAAAAGGCCGAAAATCCGCCGCCGCTTTATGACCTCACCACGCTCCAGCGCGATGCCAACCGCCTGTTGGGATACAGTGCGCAGCAGACGTTGGACTATGTGCAGTCGCTTTATGAAAAACAGCTCACCACCTATCCGCGCACCGATAGCTGCTATATTGCTGACGAGGATGAGGAAATGCTGGAAGAGCTGGCCGAGGAATTGGAAGATTTTCTCGGCTTTGTCAGCGAGGATGCCGACGATGATGTTCCCCGGACGCGGCGCACCGTCAATCGGCAGAAAGTCACCGACCACCACGCTATCCTGCCTACTCGTAGTATGCTGCAAGCCGATTTGGATGCTCTGCCCAAGGGCGAACGGAACATTTTGAAGCTGATTATCGCCAGAACCTTGATGGCAGTCAGCAAACCTTTCCGGTATCTGGAAACTCTGCTCACCACCGAATGTGCAGGCGAAGAATTTACAGTCAAGGGCAAAGAGATTCTGGAAGAAGGCTGGAAAGCGGTGGAGCGCAAGGTTCTGGCCGATATTCTGAACCGCAAAAGGGAGTTCACTGCTCTGCCGCAGGTGGAGGAAAGTGAGTGCGGCATTCTCAATGCAGAACTGAAAGAGGGACAAACGTCCCCTCCGAAGCATTTTACCGAAGATACGCTCCTGCACTCGATGGAAACTGCCAGTGCGGACAGTATGCCGGAAGGCGTGGAGCGTCAGGGCATCGGCACTCCGGCCACTCGTGCCGCCACCATCGAAAAGCTGGTACAGAAAGGCTTTCTGGAGCGCAAGGGCGACAAGAAAACAAAGGTGCTGCTGCCCACCGACAAAGGCAAAGCCCTTATCACGGTGATGCCCGAAGAAATCCAGTCCGCTGATATGACCGCCGACTGGGAAACAAAACTGCTGCGCGTAGAGCGCGGCGAAATGGAGCCGGAAACATTTATGACTGAAATCAACGATATGATCTCCTCGCTGGTAAACACCACCGAGGCCGTGAAAGGAGCGAGTGCGCTTATGAAAAACAAAGTGATTGGTGTCTGCCCGAACTGTGGCAATTCCGTTGTGGAGCGTGAAAAGGGGTATTTCTGTGAGAACCGCGAGTGCCGTTTCGTGCTGTGGAAAGATAACGCTTTCTTTAAGCGGCTGGGCAAGCGGATGGACGCTCATGTAGCGGACAGGCTGCTGCGGGATGGCCGAGTGCGCCTGAAAGACTGTAAGAGTTCCAAGGGCAAGACCTACAATGCTACTGTCCTGCTGTCCACCGAAGCCGATGGCCGCAGCAAGTTTTCGCTGGAATTTGAGGGTGGCCGCTGATGGAGCAGAAGAAGGAAGCAATCTACCTCATCAATGATGAACGCTATCTGCACCTCCGGGAGAACGGCGCAGGTGTCGGCTTTGCTACCTATAATAAGGTGACGGGCGAACCTCTGGAAAGCGGGCAGATCTCCGAAAAAAATCTGCCGCCGGATGGCAGGAACATGATGTCTGCTGCCCGGAACTGGTATCTGTTTGAACTTTCGGACGATGACCGTAAGGCCATCCAACTTGAAAGCGTAAAAATCCTTGAAACCATCCCGCAGGCTGGCATCGGCAGGCGGCGTATCTGGGAACCCGAAACGATACCGCCCGATATTCGGCTCATCAACAGCTATTACGACGATCTTCACCGCGTTCCTGATGGTGGTGTGATTCAGGTGGACTACCCGGATGGCCGTAGTTTTACGTCACGGCTGGAATATCTGGACGATTACCATTTTGACATGGGTGGTCTGGGCAATGTGTTCCACATCTGCCAGTTTGCTGAGGTGATGGAACGCAATGGAGCCGACTATTACCCAGAGATTCAGACACAGGATGAACAGGGCGCATGGGAATTGGGCGGCAAGGGTTATCTTGCCATCCAATCTACCGATGAGGGCTGGAACTACACCATTTACCACAGCGACTTCTCCGTGATGGATGGCGGTCAGGTCGATGCCCCGGAACTGACGATTCAGGAAGTCCGGGAGCAGATTCTGGAAGCGCACCACATGGAAAAAGGTCGGCGGCTGTTGCAGGATTATGATTTTGTGATGGACAGAGCCGCAGAAGCTGAAAAATTGGGGCTGAACCAGCGGCACTCTACGCTGGAAAAGCTGGCTGCTCTTGCTGGCACAAAAGAAAAATGCGATGCCCCGGAGTGCAGCCCTATCGGGTGCAGGAAAGCGAGGGATGCTCATGAACTTTAATGGTGAAGAACTGATGCTGATGATCCTCTACAATCCCGGCACCCGGCTGGGGCTGATGCAGGAGCTGCGGCTCATGCAGTGCTACCTGATGCCCGATGAAACCGCCCTGCGAGAATTGTCCGAGCAGGTCATTGAAAAGCTGAAACTTATGACCGATGCTGAATTTGCCGAGTTGGAATTTCCGCTCGACTAAATTTTTGCCGCCGCTTGGCGGCATACATATCCTCTTTTGTAATGGCAAACAATATGGTATAATTCAAATGATATAGCTATTTCATAGCCAATCTATATGGAGGATACTATGACTGACGAAGAACGCGAATCCAAACAAGGCTCTATTGATATCAGAAAATTGCCTGGATATGAAGTCAATATTCGTTTGACTTCATTCATAGATGCCATTTTAGTGTGTAATGCCAATGCCGTAAGTTTCCGAAAATGGCACGATAAGATAAACACCCCTGCTCTTGTGGTGATGCTTAAGGAACCAGCAAATTATTCCCTACGCCATGAAACCAATCTCGAACTTCAGCGACAATTTTCAAATTTCTTGATGTCATCATTTGCAGTAAGAGATCACTGGTATGCACTCAGAAATGAATATTACATCGGCACAGCAGTGAATGAAAAAATAAACGCGTTCACAAGTGAAACGTTTGGAAAAAATGAGTTGGCATCTTTTATGCACGATTTCAGAAATTATATTACCCATAAAGGCTATCCACTAGTCAGTCAAACATTTTCTGAAAAAGATCATCGCCTTATTAACGATGTCCGTTTTGAAAAAGAGCAATTATTAGAGTACAAAAAGTGGTCTACACTTTCAAAACAATATATAAACCGTATCGAGAATAGCATTAGCCTTATTAGTTGTGTTTCGGAATATTCGGAAATTCTCAGGCTCTATTATTATACTCTCGTTAAAATGCTCGAAGAGTGGCATAAAGAAGATCTTTCATTACTCAAACACTATAAAGATTCATACGGCTTAAAAATCAACATCGTTCAAACAAAACTCCCTCAATAAAATATATTCGTATGCGAGTGGTATCGACCACTCGTTTTTTATTTTTACAAAAAATGAAAGGAGGAACGCCATGCCAAATAAAACGCAAGAATACCTCAACCTTGCCCAGCAAACGGCAAAAGAGCTGACTCGGTATTGGGAAAACTGGACGGACTACCTGACCACTGCATCCCGGCTGTACAAGTACAACTATGCAGACCAGCTCATGATTTACGCCCAGCGGCCTGATGCCACCGCCTGCGCCAGCTTCGACCTCTGGAATGATCGCATGAATCGCTATGTCCGGCGCGGCTCCAAAGGCATCGCCTTGTTAGACCAGTCCAGCAGTGTGCCGCGTCTGCACTATGTTTTTGATGTGAGCGATACCGGGGTGCGCCGCAATTCTCGTGACCCGGAGGTGTGGCAGCTCGGCCCCGATCTGATGCAGCCTGTGTCGGAAATGCTTGCCAGAGAGTACGGTGTTCAGCAGGAAAATCTCGGCCAGCAAATCGCGGACATCTGCGGCAGGCTGGTGGATTCCTATTGGGATAACAACAGCGGTGACATTCTCGACATCGTTGACGGCTCTCTCCTGATGGGGTATGATGAAGCCGGACAGGAGTTCCAGTTCAAATCTGCCGCCGCAATCAGCATCACCTATGCTGTTCTCGAACGCTGCGGCTTTGAGCCGGAAGGTCATTTTGACCGGGACGATTTTCAGGCGATCTTCTCCTTTTCCACTCCTGCCGCTGTGTATGCACTGGGCACCGCAGTCAGCGAGTGCAGCCGTGGGCTACTGCGCAGCATCGAAAGAACTGTAAAGACGACCATTCGCCGTCGTAACGTAGAAAGGAGCCAATATGAATATGAACAGCAGGAACGTGACCTACTCGAAAGTCGGAGATTATCTGCTTCCGAACCTGACCCTGCCCCAGCAGGAGAAAGCATTGGGCAAGTACGGGCGACTGCGCCGGACTTACCTGATGAAGCATCGCCCGGTACTGTACAACTCGATGCTCCTGTCGGGAACTCTGCATCCGCACCTGTTGGAAGTGGAGCAGAGCGCGGAGAGCCGGATACAGCAGACCATGCAGAAGCTGCTGGAGCAGAATCCGGCTCCGAACAAAGAGCAGCATCAGATGGAGTGGGTGCAGCACATGAACAGCCTGAACGCACAGGCCGAGGAACTGGTGATGAACGAGCTGATTTACAGCTAAGTTTCTTCGACACCCACATTCCTACCGAAGCGAAACAAATTGAATCCATCGACCAAGCGGAGAGCGAAAAATCGCCCTCCGCTTTCTCTTTGTCACAGGCCGACATTGAAAATGCTCTGCGGAGAGGCTCCAACTTTGAAAACAGCAAACTTCGGATATGGAAAATTTATCAGTTGCAGCCTGACCGAAACCTCCGGGCAAAAGCTCTTGCCAAAGAATATGCTCCAAACGGACCCGGTGGCTCCTCGCACACCTATCTGGATGGAAGTCGCGGCTGGCTTGACCATGACAGCAAGGGCTTGACGTTTGAACACTATCCAGACCACCAGAAAATTCTTCTTCGCTGGAATCAGGTCGAAAAGTATATCGACCTGATGATTCAGTCTGACCGCTATCTGTCCGACAAAGGAAAAAGAATCATCGACTTTCCCCTTGAACTGAACGACACCAGTGCTGCCGAATACACTGCATTAAAAGAGCAGTACCCGGACACTCTCATTGGTTTTGAAGCTGGCGGCAATTTTATGTTCTATGGCGAAGATGCCGCCAAGGTCGCAAAAATCATCAACAGTGCTTTGTTCATGAGAAACACTGCACTGGGCGAAGTTCAAATCACGGGCTTTCTCCCTAGCTTATGGGCGAAAAGAGCAAAAGAATTGTGGTCTGCGGGCAATGATGTGTACCTTGCCGGGTTAAACGAGGATGGCACTCACCACCAGACCAAGCACTTGCGCAAAGAGGACTATCTGCCCATCGGCTCCGTTATCAATATGGATGACCGGAAATTTCGGGTCGATAGCGTGGATTTTGACAAGGACAAAGTTTCCTTGCAGGATATGGCTCTGGCCGATGCCCGGATGCCGATTTTCCGGGAAGAGCCGCTGACTGTTGTCCGGGAACTGTACGAACAGCAGGATGAAGCCCTTGATACTGCTCCAGAAAAAACTCCCGATTACAATGTCGGTGATTCCGTTGTTGTAGACCTTCCAACCCGAACCATCGAGGGAACTATTGGCTATGTAGGCGAAACCGATGTGCGCATCGACACCAGTGCACAGGGCTATTCGTGGAGCAATGAGGTACTGAACAAGCAGCAGTTCGAGGATGGACTGCGGCAGGATGAGCCGGAACTTTCCGATGAAGAACTGGATAAGCTGCCCACCTCTGTGGAAGTTAACGGCGAATGGCAGACTTTCCCGGATGCCGCTGCCGCAGACAAAGCTCTGAACGCCGAACCTGTGCCGGAAGCTGCCGGAAACTTCCACATCACGGACGATCATCTGGGCGAGGGCGGCGCAAAACAAAAATATGCCCGGAACGTTGAAGCCATCCGCACCCTGTTCCAGTTGGAGCAGGAGCATCGTGGAGCCACCGCCGAGGAACAGCAGATTCTTTCGCAGTATGTCGGCTGGGGCGGTCTGCCGGATGTCTTTGACCCAGACAAGGGCAACTGGGCAAAAGAATATTCCGAATTGAAAGGTCTGCTTTCCGAGGACGAATATGCTGCTGCCCGTAGTTCCGTTCTGAACGCCCACTACACCAGCCCTACCGTTATCCGCGCCATCTATGATGCAGTCGAGAAAATGGGGTTCCGCAACGGCAACATTCTGGAGCCGAGCATGGGCATCGGCAACTTTTTTGGTATGCTGCCGGACACCATGCAGGACAGCCGCCTATACGGTGTGGAGTTGGACAGTGTCACAGGCCGTATCGCCCAAAAGCTCTACCCGGATGCCAACATTAAAGTTGCCGGATTTGAAACCACTGACCGCCGCGACTTCTATGACCTTGCAGTGGGCAATGTTCCTTTTGGCCAGTACCGGGTAAACGACAAGGCGTACAACAAATTAGGTTTCAGCATCCACAACTATTTCTTCGCCAAGGCCATCGACCAAGTGCGTCCGGGCGGCATCGTGGCATTCGTCACCAGTCGCTACACGCTGGACAGCAAAGATTCTTCTGCCCGCAAGCACATTGCCGAACGTGCTGATCTGCTGGGTGCTATCCGTCTGCCGAACACTGCGTTCAAAGCAAACGCAGGAACAGAAGTCGTCAGCGACATTATTTTCCTCCAAAAACGTGACCGCCCTATCGACCATGAGCCGGACTGGGTGCAGCTTGGCAAAACGGAAGATGGCTTTGCCATCAACAGCTATTTTGTAGACCATCCAGAGATGGTGCTGGGTGAACTGACTTCCGAAAGCACCCAGTATGGCCGGGAGGAATGCACTGTGCGTCCCATCAAGGGCGCAGTGCTGGTGGACCAGCTTGCAGAAGCCATCCAGCATATTGAGGGGCAGTTCACGGAAGTCGAGGTCGAAACACCAGATATTGCGGATGCTGAAAATGAGCGGCACATTATCCCGGCTGACCCAGATGTGAAGAATTTCTCTTACACGGTGGTTGATGGTGAGGTGTATTATCGGGAAAATTCCGTCATGACACAGGTGGAGCTGTCCGACACCGCCAAAGGCCGTGTGACCGGGATGGTGGAGCTGCGGCAAATCGTCAATGAGTTGATCGACCAGCAGCTGAACGACTACCCGGATGCCGACATTAAAGCAACGCAGGAAAAGCTGAACACTGCCTACGATGCTTTTTCCGCCAAATATGGCTTGTTGAATGACCGCAAAAACGGCAGATTATTTGAGCAGGATTCTTCTTACTATCTGCTGTGTTCTCTGGAAAATTTGGACGAGCAGGGGCGGCTCAAGAGCAAGGCGGCGATGTTCACCAAACGCACCATCCGCCCGGAATGTACTGTCACCAATGTAGACACTCCTACGGAAGCCCTTGCGGTGTCCATCGGAGAGCGTGGCCGGGTGGACTTGCCCTATATGGCAGAACTGCTCGGCACTCCCGGTGACTATGAGCGCATCACCAGCGAACTGTCCGGCGTGATTTTCAAAGACCCCGGCGCAGACCCTACCGACCCGGAAGCAGGTTGGCGAATGGCAGACGAATACCTGTCCGGCAATGTTCGGGCAAAGCTGCGCATGGCTCAGCTTGCCGCCGAAACTAACCCGGAGTTTGCAGTTAACGTCACTGCACTGGAAAAAGCACAGCCGAAAGATCTTGAAGCATCTGAAATTGATGTGCGGCTGGGCGCAACATGGCTTGCTCCAGAAATTATCCAAAAGTTTATGGCAGAAACATTCCAGATTCCCTACTATCTGCGCCATGCAGTCAAAGTGAGATATTCTCCCTATACCGCAGAATGGCGCATTGAGGGCAAGTCGGCCATGGGCAGAGGTGACATCATCTCCTCCGAAACCTACGGCACCTCCCGCGCCAACGCCTACAAGATTCTGGAAGACACGCTCAACCTGAAAGATGTGCGCATCTATGACGCTATCGAAGATGAAGAAGGCAAGCTGAAGCGCATCCTGAACAAAACGGACACCATGCTGGCACAGCAGAAGCAGCAGGTCATCAAGGATGCCTTTGCCAACTGGATCTGGAAAGACCCCCAGCGGCGCATTGCACTGGTGAAACAGTATAATGAACTGTTCAACAGCAGCAGGCCACGAGAATACGATGGTTCCCACATCCACCTTGTCGGTATGAACCCGGAAATCACCCTCCGGGAACATCAGCGCAATGCCATTGCTCATGTGCTTTATGGCGGTAATACGCTGTTGGCACACGAGGTAGGAGCAGGAAAAACTTTTGAAATGGCGGCATCCGCAATGGAAGCAAAACGCCTTGGCTTGTGTCAGAAAAGCCTATTTGTCGTTCCCAATCACTTGACGGAGCAGTGGGCTTCGGAGTTCCTGCACCTATACCCCAATGCAAAGCTGCTGGTAGCGCGGAAAAAGGATTTTGAAACGGCCAACCGCAAAAAGTTCTGCGCCCGGATTGCAACCGGGGATTATGATGCGGTCATTATCGGTCACAGCCAGTTTGAGCGGATTCCGCTTTCCTATGAGCGGCAGGAACGCATTATTCAGGAACAGATCGATGAAACGCTTGCCGCCATCGAAGAACTGAAAGCCAATGCAGGCGAGAATTTCAGCATCAAGCAGATGGAAAAGACCCGTAAGACGCTGGAAACAAAACTGGAAAAGCTGCGCTCCGATGCGAGAAAGGACGATGTTATCACCTTTGAGCAGTTGGGCGTTGACAGGCTTTTTGTAGATGAGTCGCATTTTTACAAGAATTTGTTCCTCACTACAAAAATGCGGAATGTCGCTGGTTTGTCCACATCGGAAGCGCAAAAATCGAGCGATATGTTCGGTAAGTGCCGCTACTTGGATGAGGTTACAGGTGGGCGCGGCGTGGTGTTTGCTACGGGAACGCCCGTGAGCAACTCCATGTCGGAACTTTACACCGTTATGCGGTATCTGCAATACAGCACACTCCAGCAGAAAGGGCTGACGCACTTCGACTGCTGGGCATCGACCTTTGGAGAAACCACCACCGCTATCGAACTGGCCCCGGAGGGTACGGGCTACCGCGCTCGTACCCGGTTTGCAAAATTCTTTAATCTCCCGGAACTGATGTCGATGTTCAAAGAGGTGGCCGACATCAAAACCAGTGACCAGCTACACCTGCCCGTGCCGGATGCGAAGTTTGAAACCGTTGTGGCAAAACCGTCCGAGATTCAGAAAGAAATGGTGCGGGAGCTGAGCAAGCGCGCCGCAAGAATCCACTCCGGCGCAGTGGAAGCATTTGAGGACAATATGCTCTGCGTCACCAACGATGGCCGAAAAATTGGTCTGGATGTGCGTTTGATGAATCCCATGCTGCCGGATGACCCCAGTAGCAAACTGAACATCTGTGTCCAGAACGTGCTGCAAATCTGGGAGGATGGCAAGGAGCAAAAGCTGACGCAGCTTCTATTCTGCGACCTCTCGACACCGAAAAACGATGACAACTTCAATGTCTACGATGATATTCGGAGGAAATTGGTCGCCGCCGGGGTGCCGGAAAGCGAGGTTGAGTTTATCCATTCGGCAGATACCGAAGCGAAAAAGGCTGCGTTGTTCTCCAAAGTGCGTTCCGGCGATGTTCGGATTCTGCTCGGAAGTACAGCAAAAATGGGAGCCGGAACGAACGTCCAGCAGCGGCTTGTGGCGGTGCATCACTTGGATGTCGGCTGGAAGCCCAGCGACATGACACAGCGCAATGGCCGCATTGTCCGGCAGGGCAACATGAACAAGGAAGTCAAGGTGTTCAACTATGTCACAGAAGGAACTTTTGACAGCTACTTGTTTCAGACCTTGGAGAACAAGCAGCGATTCATCTCGCAGATTATGACCTCCAAATCCCCGGTGCGTTCCTGTGATGATGTAGACGAGCAGGCTTTGTCTTATGCGGAGATCAAGGCATTGTGCGCCGGAAATCCGCTCATCAAGGAAAAGATGGACTTGGATGTGCAGGTGGCGAAACTGAAAGTGCTGAAAGCCGACCACCAGAGCCAGAAGTTCCGCTTGGAAGATAAGCTGCTCACAAAATTCCCGGCTGACATTCAGGAAACCACCGCCTATATTGCTGGAGTGAAATCGGATGCGGAACTTGCCGCCGCTCATCCTCAGGCGCAAGAGGGATTCTGCGGCATGACCATCAAGGGTGTGGCCTACGATGAGAAAAAGACTGCTGGCGAGCGACTTCTTCTCGCTTGCTCTGAACTGCCAAATAGTGAGGAAAAAGTGATTGGCAGCTATCGCGGCTTTGAACTTTCTTTGCGGTTCGACACCTACCACAGCGAGTATCAGGCTCTTTTGAAAGGCCAGCGGAAGTACCCGGTGGCACTGGGCAAAGACCCTCTTGGCTGCATCATCCGTCTGGATCATTCTCTGAACGATTTCCCGGAGCGCATCGCTTCTGCCGAAAACGAACTGGCCACCCTGAAACAGCAGCAGGCGGCGGCACAAATCGAAGTGGAAAAGCCGTTCCCGCAGGAGGAAGAACTGGCTGAAAAATCGGCTCGTCTTGCCGAACTGAATGCA
>ERZ772812.1917-NODE-1917-length-14236-cov-2.597631_pt1 | contig 14236 bp, 17 predicted proteins | sample MGYA00511343_ERZ772812 | MGnify/ENA primary metagenome ERZ772812 (study PRJEB29015, sample SAMEA2737706) | human gut metagenome | biome: human gut; feature: human-associated habitat; material: faeces | place: China | collected 2012 ...
TGCAGAAATACCTGGACAAAGCAGAAGTACTGATTGAAGCCCTTCCGTATATCCAGAGATTCAACCGTAAGATTATTGTAGTAAAATATGGCGGAAGCGCTATGGTAGACGAAGAACTGAAAGCAAGAGTCATTCAGGATGTTACGCTGCTGAAATTAGTCGGTTTCAAACCAATCATTGTTCACGGCGGTGGAAAAGAAATCAGCAAATGGGTAGGAAAAGTCGGCATGGAACCACAGTTTATCAATGGGCTGCGGGTGACAGATGCAGAGACGATGGAACTTGCAGAGATGGTACTTGGGAAGGTGAATAAAAGCCTTGTTCAGCTGGTGGAGCAGCTCGGTGTAAGAGCCATTGGTATCAGTGGAAAAGATGGAGGACTTCTGAAAGTAGACAAGAAGCTGGCAGACGGTGAGGATATCGGATTTGTCGGAGATGTCAAAGAAGTGAATGCGGATATCATCTACGATCTTCTGGAGAAAGATTTCCTCCCGATTATCGCACCGATCGGCCTGGACGATGACTATAATACGTATAATATCAATGCGGATGATGCTGCATGTGCGATAGCAAAAGCAATCAATGCAGAGAAGCTTGCATTCCTGACAGATATCGAAGGAGTATACAAAGATCCAAAGGATCCGTCCACATTGATTTCTGAACTGAATGTATCAGACGGAAAGAAACTGATGGAAGAAGGCTATATCGGTGGAGGTATGCTGCCGAAGATACAGAACTGTATCGATGCGATTGAGAACGGAGTATCAAGAGTACATATCCTGGATGGAAGAATTCCGCATTGTCTGCTTCTTGAAATCTTTACAAATAAAGGTATCGGAACTGCAATTAAAAATGATATAGAAGAACGATATTATTACGGAGAATAAGTTATGAATGAATATATGAAAGAGACAAACGAAGCGCTGTTACATACGTATAATCAGTTTCCGGTCGTATTAGAGCGTGGAGAAGGTGCTTATCTGTATGATACAGAAGGAAAAAAATATCTGGACTTTGCGGCCGGATATGCAGTGTCTTCGCTGGGATATGCTGATAAAGAATTGAATGATGCGTTAAAGGAACAGATCGATAAGATTTTTCATACTTCTAATCTGTACTATAATACGGCTTGCGGAAAGGCGGCAGAAGATCTGGCTCGCTGGGCTAAGATCGATGTTCCAGCCGGGACGAAAGTACTGCTGGCAGAGCAGAAGTATGTATCGGAAAACAATCCGTACTCGAAAGAAAAACTTTGTCCAGTTCTCTCCTATTTCATCGAGGATGATTGGATGCATGCCTGCGAGAAATGTATCGAACTTCTGTTATCAGAGCGCCATGGACATACGCTGGTGATCCACTCTAAGGATCCTGACGTGATCCATCAGTTTGCAATCAAAAAACCGGTAGGAAGAATGCTGGTCAACACCCCGGCCGTATACGGCAGTATGGGAGCGACCACGAATCTGTTCCCGGCCATGACACTGGGAAGCGGTTCTGCCGGACAGGGCATTACCTCGGATAACGTATCCCCGATGAATCTCATCTATGTGAGAAAAGTCGGATACGGTGTTCGCCGGATCGAAGATCTGGGCATGGGCACGCCGGCCGATGCATCTGGATGCAGAGGCGCAGCAGCAGATGAGGACAGCCTCAGAAAACTGCAGCGGCTGCTGGAAGACGCACTGGCAAGTATCAATAATCAGTTATAGCTAATTCGTTTCGATAGAGAAAGAGAGGTAATAGATTTGGATATTCGTGAATTTTCAAATAAAATTGCAGAAGCAACGAAAAACATGTCTGATGAAGAACGCACTTCTCTGATGAAAATGTTTGAATCCGTTTCTGGAGACATTTCCACAGTAACACCGGCACAGGCTCAGCCGGCACCTGCTCCTGCAGGAAGCCATGAGCATCCGGCTTACTACTCCTCCATCGCTGCGGCAACTACTCAGGTTGACGAAGATGGAGTTCCAGTAGGCCCGACAGAGCGTCTGGTAAGACTGAAAGAGAATTTCTTAAAGCAGGTTCCGTCCATTACGACTCACAGAGCGCGTGCGGTAACGAAGATCACCAAGGAGAACCCTGGTATGCCGAAGATCGAACTTCGTGCAAAGTGCTTCCGTTACTGCTGTGAAACAGCTCCTCTGGTGATCCAGGACAACGAACTGATCGTCGGAGCACCGAACGGCGCACCGCGCGCAGGAGCATTTTCTCCTGATATCGCATGGAGATGGATGGTGGATGAAATCGACACTATCGGCAGCCGTCCGCAGGATCCGTTCTACATCTCTGATGAAGACAAGAGAGTCATGAGAGAAGAACTGTTCCCGTTCTGGGAAGGCAAATCCGTTGACGAATACTGCGAAAGCCAGTATCGTGAAGCCGGCGTATGGGAACTGTCCGGCGAATCCTTCGTTTCCGACTGTTCTTACCACGCAGTAAACGGCGGTGGAGACTCCAACCCTGGATATGACGTGATCCTGATGAAGAAGGGTATGCTCGATATCCAGAACGAAGCCAAGGAACACCTGGCAATGCTGGACTACGAAAACCCGGATGATCTGGACAAGATCTATTTCTATAAATCCGTTATTGACACGACAGAAGGTGTTATGGCTTATGCACGCCGTATGTCTCAGTATGCTGCTGAGCTGGCTGCAAAGGAAACAAATCCGCAGAGAAAAGAAGAACTGCTGAAGATCTCTGAAGTCAATGCCAAGGTACCGGCTCACAAACCGGATACTTTCTGGGAAGCGATCCAGGCTGTATGGACCATCGAGTCTCTGCTGCCGGTAGAAGAAAACCAGACTGGTATGTCCATCGGTCGTGTTGACCAGTACATGTACCCTTACTACAAGGCTGATCTGGACGCTGGACGCATGAACAACTTCCAGGCATTTGAACTGGCTGGATGTATGCTGATCAAGATGTCCGAAATGATGTGGATCACAAGTGAAGGCGGTTCCAAGTTCTTCGCAGGATATCAGCCGTTCGTAAACATGTGCGTAGGCGGTCTGACTCGTGACGGCAGAGATGCTACAAACGAACTGACTTACCTGCTGATGGATGCTGTAAGACACGTAAAGATCTACCAGCCATCCCTGGCATGTCGTATCAACAACAAATCGCCTCAGAAGTACATGAAGAAGATCGTAGACGTAGTTCGTTCCGGTATGGGATTCCCTGCATGTCACTTCGACGATACTCACATCAAGATGATGCTGGCAAAGGGCGTTTCCATCGAAGATGCGAGAGACTACTGCCTGATGGGATGCGTAGAACCGCAGAAGGCAGGAAGACTGTATCAGTGGACTTCCACTGCTTACACGCAGTGGCCGATCTGTATCGAACTGGTACTGAACCACGGTGTTCCACTCTGGTACGGCAAGCAGGTCACTCCTGATCTTGGAGACCTGGATCAGTATCTGACATATGATCAGTTTGATGCAGCTGTTAAGGAACAGATCAAGTACATCACCAAGTGGACTGCTGTAGCAACAGTAATTTCCCAGCGTGTACACAGAGATCTGGCACCGAAGCCACTGATGTCCATCATGTACGAAGGCTGCATGGAAAAGGGCAAGGACGTATCTTCCGGCGGTGCGATGTACAACTTCGGACCTGGTGTTGTATGGTCTGGTCTGGCAACTTATGCAGATGCTATGGCAGCCATCAAGAAACTGGTATTCGATGATAAGAAATACACACTGAAGCAGCTGAATGAAGCTCTGAAGGCTGACTTCGAAGGATATGATCAGATCAAGGCAGACTGCCTGGCTGCTCCGAAATATGGTAATGATGATGATTACGCAGACCTGATCGCAGCAGACCTGATCAACTTTACAGAAATGGAACACAGACAGTACAAGACTCTGTACTCCATACTGAGCCATGGTACACTCTCCATTTCCAACAATACTCCGTTTGGACAGCTGACTGGTGCATCCGCAGGCGGACGTAAGGCATGGACTCCGTTATCCGACGGTATCAGCCCGACGCAGGGTGCTGACTTCAATGGTCCTACAGCGATCATCAAGTCTGTAGCAAAACTGTCCAACGACAACATGAACATTGGTATGGTACACAACTTCAAGCTGATGGCAGGACTGCTGGATACACCAGAAGGTGAAAACGGCATCATCACACTGCTGCGTACAGCATGTGCATTCGGAAACGGCGAAATGCAGTTCAACTACATGGACAACAACACGCTGATCGATGCACAGAAGCATCCTGAAAACTACAAGGATCTGGTTGTCCGCGTAGCAGGTTACAGTGCATTCTTCACAGAACTGTGCAAGGACGTACAGGATGAAATCATCAGCAGAACGATGCTGACCAAGTTCTAAATCAGGATTTTATCCACAGACGGGAGAATAAAATGGGCGATAATAACGTAATCGAAAGAAAAGCGTTCATATTCAACAAGCAGAAATACAATATGTATGATGGACCGGGCGTAAGAACTTTGGTTTTCTTTAAGGGATGTCCGCTTCGCTGTAAGTGGTGTTCGAATCCGGAGGGACTGGAACGGAAATATCAGATCATGTTTAAACCGACGACATGCGTGAGCTGCGGCTCGTGCGTTCCCGTTTGTCCACAGAAGATCCACAGTATATCCTCTTCAGGAGAGCATATCATCGATCGCAGCATCGACTGCATCGGATGCGGTCAGTGTGTGGAAGCTTGTATCCCGGATGCTTTGAAAGTAGCCGGAGAGCAGGTTCCGATCTCAGAACTTCTCGAGTATGTAGCGCAGGACAGAGCGTTTTACGATCAGTCCGGCGGCGGCGTGACTCTAGGTGGCGGTGAAGTGACTTCCCAGCCGGAAGCGGCCATCAATCTGCTGCAGGCATGCAAGCAGGAAGGTCTTCATACGGCTATTGAGACGTGCGGATATACGAAAAAGGAAACGATCCTTCGCTTTGCGGAATATGTCGATCTTTTCCTCTTCGATCTGAAGCACATTGATCCGGACAGACACTTCGAGCTGACAGGAGTTCGCAACGAGATGATTCTTGAAAATCTGGAAGAACTGATCATGAAGAGAAATCATGTAAAGGTCCGGATGCCTATGCTCAAGGGGATAAACGACAGCGAAGCTGAAATCAGAGGAGTTATAGAATTCCTCAAACCATTTAGAGAATTCAAGAATTTTGAAGGTATCGATCTTCTTCCGTATCACAAGCTGGGCGTAAATAAATACGTGCAGCTGGGAATGGATTATCCGATAGAGGGCGATCCAAGCCTGGATGATGCGGATCTGGATCGGATCGAGGGTTGGATCAGGGAATACGATTTCCCGGTTTCCGTTATAAGACATTAAGCAGTAAGAAAGGTGATGCCGAATGGGAATCATGAATGAAAAACCGATGGAACGAATCATACAGGAGTCGGTTCCGGGCAAACAGGTGACCATCGCGCATGTGATCGCATCGCCGATGTTCGACATCTACGAACGTCTTGGGATCGATGATAAAGGCGCCATCGGTATTCTGACACTATCACCATACGAGACAGCCATAATTGCTGCTGATATCGCAACGAAGAAAGCGGATGTAGAAATCGGATTTCTCGATCGTTTCACAGGGTCCGTCGTTATCTCCGGCGATGTGCAAAGCGTGGAGACGGCACTGAAAGCCGTAACCGATACACTTTGCAACGAACTGGACTTTACGACAGTACCGATTACGAGGACATGAGAAAAAAGCGCATTATGGTGATAGGACCCAAGGGATGTGGTAAAACGACCCTTGTCAATTCCATCAACGACTACGACGGTCCACTGCGGAGGACACAGGATACGATATACGGCATGGAAACCATCGATGTTCCCAGCGCATATATCGAGAATGCCTGGATGTACAAGCATATGATCGCACTGGCGCAGGACGCCTGGTGCATCCTGCTTCTTATAGATCAGTCCAGAACGGCAGAGGTTTATTCCCACGGATTTGCCCGCGCATTTCACTGTCCGGTCATAGGGGTCATAAGCAAATGTGATCTGATGCCGGAGAACAGAGAGATCTGCGAGCGCCAGCTGGAAAAGACCGGTGTAAGACAGCCGTACTTCGCAGTAAGTGTGCCGGAGGGAACCGGCGTTGAGGAATTGAAACGTTATTTATTAGAGTTAAAAGAAAGGAAAGGGCTTACATGAAGTTCATAACAGAAGAAGACTTAAGGGACTTATATAAGAAACAGCCCTTTACGGACTACGACCTGAAGGAGGGGGAACGGCTGACCGTGGACGAGATGCTGAAGGCAGTTTCTGGTAGACAGGGGCGTCGATATGTATGACCGCAATGACCCGATGGCTGTGCTCGACGCACAGAAGAAGGAAAAGGCCAAAGCGGCTCAGACAGCTAAGACGGAATCCTCTTCCGGATGCAGGAATGGGAAAAAGCTTTGCAGCAGGATGAAAGCGCTGCAGTCTCTTTTCCTCCTGACAGCAAGAGACCTGCTGGATACGGATCTGTGCCTTTCTCAGCAGCTGACGGGACTCTCCCGGCAGTTTGCAGCACTTGGCAGCGTGTCCGAGGGCAAATGTGAGGCGACGGAACTGGTATGCAATGCATGCTCCGGGATGAACGGGGAAAACTTTTCCCAGTGCATCGGCGACTGTTTTGAGATCACTGAGTTTCACATGCAGATGCCAAAGGGCAGAGAGATGCTCTTGCTGGACAGACTGCGCAGCGAACTGGAATGTTTCAGTCTCGATGCACAGGAACTGATCGCAGATGAGAAGCTGTGTCAGACTCTGGAAGCCAGACTCAACGAGATCATCAATACGATATCGCAGATGATATGCGGTGCGATGGGAGGTAAAGAATGTCAGAGAAAAGCGTAGCGTTCGAATACTGTGACAAGATGGTGGAAGACTTTGAAAAGGTAATCGAACATCCTGTTCGCGAAAAATCTTCTGTGTACTATACCGGAGTCGATCTGGGAACCGCGTGTGTAGTGATCGCGGTTCTGGATGAGAACAAAAGACCGGTAGCAGGCGCATATCGTTATGCGGACGTAGTCCGGGACGGCATGGTAGTGGATTATATCGGTGCCGTTCAGATCGTAAGAGAACTGAAGGAGCAGATCGAAGAGCAGCTGGACACCGAGCTGATCTATGCGGCAGGAGCGATCCCGCCGGGAACGGATCTTTTAGACTCGGGCGCAGTCAAGAACGTGATTCAGGGAGCCGGATTCGAATGTACGAATCTGCTGGATGAATCAACGGCTGCCAACCAGGTGCTTCAGATGAAAAATGGAGCTGTGGTAGATATCGGCGGCGGTACGACCGGTATTTCCATCTTAAAGGATGGAGAAGTGGTGTATATCGCAGATGAGCCTACCGGCGGCACTCATTTTTCACTGGTGATCGCAGGAGCTTATGGGAAGTCTTTTCAGGAAGCGGAAGTTTTCAAGAGAGACGAATCTCATCACAAGGAACTGGCACCGGTCATCAAACCGGTGGTGGACAAGGTATCTTCGATCATCAGCAATCACATTAAAGGACATCAGGTCGATGAAATTTCACTGGTCGGTGGTACTTGCTGCTTCACAGGGATCGAAGATATGATCGAAAAGAAGACAGGGGTATATACCCATAAACCACACAATCCGATGTTTGTAACGCCGCTCGGTATTGCACTGAGCTGCAAACAGGAAGAGATGTAGACAGGAGGCGCTGACGTGGAGATTAGAATCATAAAATCACCATCACCGGGCACTGTGGACATTCTGATGCGCCGGAAAGGATCTCTGAAATCAGAGGTTCCGCCGCTGATAGATGCCATTGGTCTGGTACAGGGCAGGATGATCGAAATGGTCGTCGCTGCGGATATCGCAGAAAAAGCGGTTGGCGTAACCGTAGAGGATATTCGGGGAAGCTGCCCGCAGAATATGATACTGCTGGCGATCTTCGGCGATACAGCGTCTGTAGAGTCAGCACTTGCACAGATCAAACAGGAAGCGGAAGGAGGAAGCAAGTACTTATGATTACAGCTAGATTAACGGATCATATCTGGTCCACAAGAAAAGCAGAATCCCTCAACGGCCTGAAACTGATGCAGGCTGAAATCATCGGAGGCGGTACGGATACAGGCAAGAAAATCATCGTTGTTGACATTATCAGTGCAGGAATCGGCGACAGAGTTGTCGTAACGACCGGTTCTTCTGCCAGAAGAATGCTGGGCGATGACAATATGCCGGTCGATGCCGTCGTAGTTGGAATCATCGACGAAGATTGTGAATTTGAATGATGAAGTGAGGTATGAGGATGAATCTTTTAGATCAGATAAAAGATGCCGGAATCATTGGTGCGGGTGGAGCAGGTTTTCCTACCCATGCAAAACTCACATCAGAGGCAGAATACATACTGATGAACGGAGCGGAATGTGAACCGCTGCTGCGCGTTGACCAGCAGCTGATGGCAATTTACCCGGATGAGATCATCAAGGGTTTTGTAGAAGCCGGCAGACTGGTAAACGCGAAAAAAGCGATCATCGGTATCAAGAGTAAACATGGAGAAGTCATCGAACTTCTTAAAGAACGGATCAAAGCTCTCCAGCTGGATGGATACGTGGAGGTGGGAGAACTTCCTGACGTATATCCGGCAGGTGACGAGCAGGTGCTGGTATACCAGCTGACCGGAAGAGTCGTTCCGGAAACAGGGATCCCGATCATGGTAGGATGTGTTGTAGTCAACTCAGAGACAGCACTTAATATCTATAAGGCTTCCCAGGGAATTCCGGTAACGGAGAAGTACATCACTGTAACAGGCGATGTACCAAACCGGGTGACAGTAAAGGTTCCTGTTGGAACACCGGTCATGGATGTGCTGAAACTTTCGGGAATCGAAGATTTCACCGATTATGCAGTCATCGACGGCGGTCCTATGATGGGACCTGTGAAGACGGATATCGGCGGATTCATCACGAAGAAGAACAAAGGCTTCGTGATCCTGAAGAAAAGCCATTTCCTGATCCGTAAGAAATCGGTCACGATGGAACAGGCGAGAAGAGTCAACAAAGCGACCTGCGAACAGTGCCGGATGTGCACGGACATGTGTCCGCGTTATCTCCTGGGACACAACATGCAGCCGCATAAGATGATGAGAGTTCTCAACTATAAGATCGATGACCTGGAAGGACAGAAAATTGCACAGCTCTGCTGTCAGTGCAATATGTGCGAACTTTTCGCCTGTCCGGCAGGTCTCCATCCTAAGATGGCGAACCTGTACTTTAAAGAAAAACTGGCAGAACAGAAGATCAAATATAAGCCGGAAAAGACGGAGTTCGAACCGCGTTCGATTCGTCCGTACCGTCTGGTTCCGAGCAAGCGGCTCATCGCAAGACTGGGACTTCGCGATTTCGATCTCCCGGCGCCGATGACGGACATGGAGTTCTCACCGGCAGTGATCCGCATTTCCACAAGACAGCATGTGGGTGCGCCGGCAGCTCCGGTAGTAAGTGTCGGACAGCAGGTGCAGGCCGGACAGATGATCGGGCAGATACCGGAAGGCAGCCTTGGGGCAGCGATCCATACAAGTATCAGCGGCACGGTCAGCGAAGTGACGGCAGACTATATTGAGATAAGGAGGAATTAAGATGCAGAGAGCAATAGGAATGGTTGAATTCAACAGCATCGCCAGAGGCATTTACGCTGCTGACCAGATGGTCAAGATTTCTGAAGTGGAAATCGTAACGGCAGCATCTGCATGCCCGGGCAAGTACATCGCCATCGTTCACGGTGATGTGGCAGCCGTTGAAGATTCTGTCCGCATCGGTGAACGGATGGCGGAGGAGTTCTTTGTAGATTCCATCGTAATTCCTAATGTAGATCCCGGAGTATTCCCGGCGATCACAGGAGCAACGATGCCGGACCGCGTACAGGCGATCGGGATCATGGAATCTTTCTCCCTGGCAACAATGATCATCTGTGCAGATCAGATTTTAAAAGCAGCAGAGCTGCAGGCGATCGAACTTCGTCTCGGTAACGGACTGGGCGGCAAGGCATACTTCACCTACACAGGTGATGTGGCAGCAGTCAAGGCCGGAACTGATGCAGGCGAAGCCATCGCACAGGAGAAGGGCCTTCTGGTAAATTCGGAAGTCATCCCTTCGCCGTCAGAACTGTTAGTACCATCTCTTCTGTAAGATGTGTATTATCATAGATAACAATTTATTACTTGAAGCAGTGCGATAGATGAAAGGATGTGGACACATGAAACGACTGATTTGTGCAAAGGAAGTTGAAGCTTGTGCACAGCAGGGTCATAAAGTAATGTACATCGACGCAGACACGCTCATTACGCCATCCGCAAAGGATGCGGCAGCGGTAGCTGACATCGAATTCAAGGTTGGCGAACCGCAGGCAGAATGCTGCAGCGCGCAGCCGTGTGAAGCAGCACCGGCACAGGATGCGCACGCATGCGCTCCGGCGGCAGCAGGCGGAATCGACAGCGAGCTGATCTACAAGGCGCTCAAGACGCTGATGGATAAAGGCATGCTGGGAAGCGTAATGAATTCCATCGGTCAGGACGTTCCTTATGTATCCGAAAGCGACGGAAACGGTTTTGTAAAGCTGGTTCGCAGCAATACAGCCAAGTGGGAACCGCTGGATACAGGAAATCCTGCAGACAAAGTATTTTACAATGAACTGATCGGTGCAGACGATGGATCGGCAATGAATGCCGGATTCATGACGATTGAAAACTGCAGCTTCCCTTGGGATGTTGCCTGTCAGGAAATTTATTACGTCGTAGACGGTACGTTAACGGTGGAAAAGGACGGCCGGATCTTTACCGGAAATCCGGGAGACTGCCTGTTCTTCCAGAATGGTGCCAAGCTCACCTTCGGATCCCCGAACAAAGTAACTGTCTTCTACGCAACTCATTAATCAAGAAGAATAAGGAGGTCAGCGAATGGAAGCTTTAGGAATGATCGAAACATACGGACTGGTTCCTTCCATCGAAGCCGCTGATGCCATGCTGAAGGCGGCAGAAGTAAAACTTCTGGAAAGAACTTTCGTCAAGGGTGGTCTGGTTACTGTTACAGTAACAGGCGACGTAGCAGCCGTAAAGGCATCCGTTGATGCTGGTGCTGCCGCAGCTGCAAGACTGGGTGAACGCTGCCTGGTAACACAGCACGTAATCCCAAGACCGCATGTTGAGGTTGGCGAAACCATCGTAAATCCGATTCCACTCATCGAACGTTCGGAACACGAACACGAAGACGATGATGCGGAAGAGGATGGTCCCAAATAAAGAGGAACCTGAATCGGATTCAGAGCTGACAGAAGAGGACGCAACACAACCAGAGCAGCCGGAAGAACCTGCTGAGCCTGCTAAGCCTGCTGAGCCTGCTGTAGAAAACGCAGTTGCAGAAGAACCTGCAGCGGAAGAAGCTTTGCAGCACGTAGTGGACGCAGCCGAACTCACAAAGGAATGTGTAGATCGTCTGGTAGAAGAAAACGGAGCAGAAAAAGCCCTGGCTGAGGTTGGTAAATGCAGAGTCGTGAAACTGAGAAATCTGGCTAGAGAATACGACGGCCTGCAGATCGCCGGAAGAGAAATCTCCAAGGCAAACAAGACGACCCTTCTGGAAGAACTGAAGAACTATTATAACAAAAAAAACTAGAGAGAATGCAAGGATAAAAAAGGAGGTGCCATAGTATGCAGAATATTGATTATGATTTACGCTCTGTACAGGAAGTTCGCGACCTGGCAAGACTGGGTCAGATCGCAACAGAAAAGATCGCAAACTATACAGAGGATCAGATCGATAGAATCATACGTAATATGGTTCGCGTTGCCGAAGAAAATGCTGTTTCACTGGCACAGATGGCAGTAGAAGAAACAGGCTTCGGTAAAGTGGCAGATAAAACTTATAAAAATCACATGGCTTCGACATTACTATACGATGCCATCAAGGACATGAAGACGATCGGGATCGTAAGCGAAGATCCGATCGCAAGAACGATGGATGTAGCTGATCCGGTTGGTCTGCTGATGGGTATCGTGCCTTCCACGAACCCGACATCTACAGCGATCTTCAAGTCTATCATCGCGATCAAGGCTAGAAACGCTATCGTATTTTCACCGCATCCATCCGCTGCAAAGTGTACGCTGAAGGCAGCTACTCTGATGCGCGATGCTGCAGTGGAAGCCGGAGCACCGGAAAATATCATCGGATGCATTTCCATGCCTTCCATGCCTGCTACAGATGAACTGATGCACAGCAAGGAAGTTAAGATGATCATCGCAACAGGCGGTCCTGGAATGGTTAAGGCTTCCTACAGCGCTGGTAAACCGGCACTGGGTGTAGGCGCAGGAAACTCTCCGGCATACATCGAAAGAACAGCTAACGTACAGCAGGCTGTTACAAACATCATCGCAAGTAAGACATTCGACTACGGCACGATCTGCGCATCCGAACAGTCCATCATCTGTGAAGAATGCAACAAGGACGCTGTAATCGCTGAACTGAAGAACCAGGGTGCTTACTTCATGAGCCCGGAAGAAACAGATAAAGTCTGCAAGCTTCTGTTCAAAGCCGGCGGTCACGCTATGAACGCCAAGTTCGTAGGAAGATCCCCGCTTCACATTGCAAGTGCAGCAGGAATCAACGTTCCGGAAAACACGACAGTGCTCATCGGACCTCAGGGCGGTGTTGGCGACGGCTATCCGCTTTCCTTTGAAAAGCTGACAAGCGTACTGGCATTCTATGTAGTAAACGACTGGCATGAAGCATGCGAACTGAGCATCGAGCTGTTACAGAACGGTATCGGACATACCATGAGTTTACACACAGAAAACAAGAACATCGTTCTGGAATTCACGAAGAAACCGGCATCCAGAATCCTGGTCAACACAGGAAGCAGCATGGGTGGTACCGGCGGAAGCACCGGCCTTATCCCTTCCTTCACATTAGGTTGCGGAACATGGGGCGGCAGCTCGGTATCTGAAAACGTAAGCCCAATGCATCTGGTAAATATCAAAAAAGTTGCCTACGGTATCAAAAACTGTGCTACACTGGCAGCAGACGATCCGACATTCAATCATCCGGAACTGGCTAACCTGAATGCAGCACCTGCAGCAGGAGCAAACATCGGATTCACTCCGATCCATCCAGAACCGATCCCTGCAAGCGGAGCACCGATGGCGTTCGATACTCATACGGTAGCACCGACACAGGTATCCCCGGCTAACTGCGGATCTACGTCGGCTTACCTTTCACCGGCTGACTACCAGAACAATAACAGCGGCATTTCCTACGGTGTAGGATGCAACAGCTGCAGCAGCAATGCAGATGCACCTGTAGCAAGTGATCAGCCGATCGACGCAAATCAGCTCAACGACATGATCAATGCTCTGGTAAAGGCAATGAAGGGAGAATAAGATGGCAAGCAAGGAATACGAAGCAGTCCTGAAAGTACTGTTAGAAGCGGTTCAGTCCGTAAACGGTGCAGGACAGCAGGCTCCGGAGGGCATTCCGGTAGGTGTTTCCAACCGCCATATCCATCTTTCACAGGCTGATCTGGATACTCTGTTTGGATCAGGGTATCAGCTGACACCGATCAAAGATCTGTCACAGCCGGGTCAGTTCGCCTGTAAGGAAACAGTGACGATCTGCGGACCGAAAGGTGCGATCGAAAAGATCCGTGTATTAGGACCCGTTCGCAGCAAGACTCAGATCGAGATCCTGACAGGAGACGGTTTTAAACTGGGAGTCAAGGCTCCGGCAAGATTGTCCGGAGATCTGGCGGGAACACCAGGAATCACGGTCATCGGTCCTAAGGGATCGGTACAGACGACAGAAGGTCTGATCGTGGCACAAAGACATATTCACATGCTTCCGCAGGAAGCGGCTGCTCACGGCGTGCATGACGGACAGATCGTCAGTATCCAGGTAGACGGCCCGAGAGGCGGAACGCTGGCAAACGTAGCGATCCGTGCTACGGACACATCAGCTCTGGAATGTCATGTGGATACAGAAGAAGCAAATGCGATGGACATGAGTTCATCCACACGGATCAAAATCATTAAGTAAATCAAAAACGCGTAAAGTTTTAAATGAAATGTTTTTTAGGAGGAAATTAAAATGACTAAGAACGAAGCATTAGGAATGATCGAAACAAAAGGTTTAGTTGGTTCTATCGAAGCTGCAGATGCTATGGTAAAGGCTGCAAATGTATACCTCATCGGTAAGGAATTCGTAGGCGGCGGACTGGTAACTGTAAT
>ERZ772812.1922-NODE-1922-length-14220-cov-3.502506_pt1 | contig 14220 bp, 15 predicted proteins | sample MGYA00511343_ERZ772812 | MGnify/ENA primary metagenome ERZ772812 (study PRJEB29015, sample SAMEA2737706) | human gut metagenome | biome: human gut; feature: human-associated habitat; material: faeces | place: China | collected 2012 ...
GCGCCGGCTTGCCCCACGGGGTGACCGGGCCGGGACGGCCGACAGGCGATTTGCCTTCGCCGCCGCCGTGCGGGTGGTCACACGGGTTCATAACAGAACCGCGGACGGTCGGGCGGATGCCCATGTGGCGTTTGCGGCCGGCCTTGCCGATGGAGATGTTGGCGTGGTCGACGTTGCCGACCTGGCCGATGCAGGCGATGCAGGTCAGGCGGACCTTGCGGTACTCGCCGGAGGGGAGACGGACGGTAGCCATGCCGTTCTCCTTCGCCATGAGCTGCGCGGCGACGCCCGCGGAGCGGACCAGCTGCGCACCCTTGCCCGGGTAGAGCTCGATGTTGTGGATCACGGTGCCGACCGGGATGTTGGCCAGCGGCAGGGCGTTGCCCGGCTTGATATCCGCAGCGGCGGAAGACACGATCACGTCGCCCACGTTCAGGCCGACAGGAGCCAGAATGTAGCGGCGCTCGCCGTCAGCGTACTCGACCAGAGCGATGTTCGCGCTGCGGTTCGGATCGTACTCCAGGCGCAGGACGGTCGCGGTGACGTCCATCTTGTCGCGCTTGAAGTCGATGACGCGGTACTTTTTGCGGTTGCCGCCGCCCTGATGGCGGACGGTGATGCGGCCGTAGCTGTTGCGGCCGGCGTGCTTTTTGAGGACCTCCACGAGCTCCTTCTGCGGCTTGGCGTGCTTGTCAACACCGTCAAAGCCGGAAACGGACATATGTCTGCGGGAAGGCGTGGTGGGTTTATAGGTTTTAATCGACATTGTTCAATTCCTCCCTTACACCATGCCCTCGAAGATCTCGATGTTCTTCGAATCAGCGGACAGTTTCACAACGGCCTTCTTGCGGGTGGCGGTCATGCCGGACGGATTGGCGCCGACGCGCTTCTCCTTGGCGTGGATCGTCGTGGTGGTGACCTTGATGACCTTCACGTCGAAGATCTCCTCGATGGCCTTTTTGATCTCGATCTTGCCGGCGTCCTTGGCGACTTCAAACACGTACTTTTTGATGTCGAGGTCTTCCATGGACTGCTCGGTGATGATGGGACGGATAATGACATCGTAAGCGGTTCTCATTATGCGTACACCTCCTCGATTTTCTGGAGCGCAGCCTTGTCAACGACCAGGACGCGGTGCGTCAGGATCATGTAGGGGCTGAGGATGGTGGCGATGGTGCTGCTCACGCCGGGAATGTTGCGAGAGCTCTTGACGACCTTCTCGTCAACCTGCTCGGTCACGAGCAGAGCCTTGCCTTCGGCGCCGATCTTGGTCAGGAACGCCTTGACGGGGGCGGTCTTGATCTCCTCGACAGCCAGACCGTCCACGACGAGGATCTCGCCGGCGGCGGCCTTGGCGCTCAGTGCGCTCTTGAGGGCCAGTCTCTTGACCTTCTTGTTGAGCGTGTAGCTGTAATCACGCGGCTTCGGCGCGAACGCGACGCCGCCGTGGGTCCACACCGGGCTGCCCTTGTAGCCGGCGCGTGCGCGGCCGGTGCCCTTCTGGCGCCAGGGCTTTGCGGTGGTGTAGGAAACCTCGCCCTTGGTCAGCGCACTCTGCGTGCCCTGACGGCAGTTGGCCAGGTGGTTCTTCACGGAGTCGTGCAGAACGGACTCGTTGGGCTCAACACCGAAAACGGCTTCGGAGAGCGCCACTTCGCCGACCTGATCGCCGGCCATATTAAACAACTTAGCAGTAGGCATATTCGCTCTCTCCTTTCCTTACTTTCTTGCAGAAGCCTTCTGCGGGTTACGACCGGAGGCCTTCTGCGGGTTGGTGCTGACGCCGGCGTCGCCCTTCTTGACGACCAGCTTCTTAACGGTGCTCTTGATATAGACAATGCCGCCCTTGGGGCCGGGGATCGCGCCACGCACAACGATCATGTTGAGCTCGGGATCGACCTTGACCACGTCGAGGTTCTGGACGGTGACCTGATCCACGCCCATGTGGCCGGCCTGCTTCTTGCCCGGGAAGATACGGGAAGGATCGGTGCTCGAGCCCATGGAGCCGGCGTGACGGTGCACAGGGCCGCCGCCGTGGGTGGTCGGAGTACGGCCCTGGCCGAAGCGCTTGATGACGCCGGCGTAGCCGTGGCCCTTGCTGATGCCGGTGATGTCGACCTTGTCGCCTTCCTTGAAGGTGTCGGCCTTGATGACATCGCCCACATTGACAGAGGCGCAGTCCTCGAGACGGAACTCTTTGAGGTGCTTCTTATAGCCGACGCCCGCCTTGTCCAGGTGGCCCTTCTCGGGCTTGGTCAGCTTCTTCTCGGCGACGTCCTCGTAGCCGAGCTGGACGGCTTCATAGCCTTCCTTTTCCTTGGTCATCTTGCCGGTGACCGTGCAGGGGCCTGCCTCGATCACGGTGACGGGGACGACCTTGCCTGCTTCATCGAAGATCTGCGTCATGCCGACCTTTTTACCGATGATGGCTGTTTTCATACATGTTCCTCCTTCAGGTTATTGGTCAGCTCGCTTAGCTCATGGCCAGAGGCTGCTGACTTGACCCGTCCGCACACGCAAGCTGCGGACTTCGGGTTTGTAAATATGCGCTCTCGCGCAGGGTTAACGGGGTGTGCTTACAGCTTGATGTCGATCTCGACACCGGCCGGCAGCTCCAGATTCATCAGAGCCTCGACCGTCTTCTGGGTCGGGTTCATGATGTCGATCAGGCGCTTGTGGGTGCGGCGCTCAAACTGCTCACGGCTGTCCTTATACTTATGAACAGCACGCAGGATGGTGACGATCTCGGTCTTGGTCGGCAGCGGAATGGGGCCGGAGACCTTCGCGTCGGTGCGTTTTGCGGTTTCGACGATCTTCTCCGCTGCCTTGTCGATCAGCTGGTGATCGTAGGCCTTGAGGCGGATGCGGATCATTTTCTTGTTGCTCGTGGTTGCCATGTTGTTTCCTCCGTTACGAATTTTTTTGGGCGGCATTGGCTCCGCCGGTTCGCACGGATGAGATCACCATACACCGTTCCGTGCGTATCAAACCCTGCCCGAAAAACAAACCGGCTCTCGCCGGTATGCAGCCGTGCAGGTGATATACGCTGGTGCTGGCTGACTCAACCGCCCGATTGTCTGCCGTGCAAAGGCGCGGCAGCGGACATACTCCACGGAAGTTACCGGAGACAGGCTCCGCAATCTCCCGTTTCATCGCAGAATGCACCTGTTTCCGCACAGGTGCTTCATAAGAATAGCAAAAACCCTCCGGAATGTCAAGAGGGTTTTTCGCTCAAACGTAGAAATTTTGCAAAAAAGTTTGTGCAGTCCGCCAAAATTACGTTTCCGGCGGATCCTGCGGCTCCGGGGCCGCGGCCGCTGCCGTATGCACGGCGGCGGCGAGCGCGTCAGCCTGCCGCAGCAGGTCCTCCGCCCCGGTCAGGAGCGTCTGCCCGGCGGGCGTGAGCGCGACGGTATGCCGGTCGCGCGCGAGCAGCGGCACGCCGAGCTCCCGCTCGAGGGCAGTCACGGCGCGGCTGGTCGTCGAGTGGCTGACAAAGAGCTCCTTGGCCGCGCGTGTGAAGCTGCGGCAGGCAGCGACGGCGCAAAAGATGCGCAGTTGTTCCAGTTCCATGGCGCACCCTTTAATAATTAAAGGTATAGGGCATGAGCTCGCTCAGGCGGTTGCTGACATAGCGCCCGCCGCCCATGACGGACAGCACCTCCATATCGGGCGCGAACTCCGCCAGAAACTGCCGGCACGCGCCGCAGGGGTAGCAGTAGTGCTCCCCGTCACCGTAGACAGCGATGCGCACAAAGTCGCGGTGTCCCTCGCTGACGGCCTTGCACGCGGCGGTCCGCTCGGCGCAGATGGTGCTGCCGAGGGCGGCATTTTCCACGTTGCAGCCGGTAAAGACCGTACCGTCGCGGCACTCGAGCGCGGCGCCGACGGCAAAATGGGAATACGGGACATAGGCATTGCGGGAGGCCTGCACGGCCAGATTAATCAACTGACGATCTGTCATGATCCTGCTCTCCTTCCGTTTCTTTTGGGACTGCGAACACAATATACTTATAGCCGAAGTAATTCAGCAGCGCGACCTCGAGCGTGACGCCGACCTTGGCAAGGTACGGATTGATGCCGAAATGCGTCAGCAGGCCGATCATCACCTCGCTGAGCGCGAGGGACACCACGTTCCACGCCGCAAAGCGCGCACACTGCCGCCAGCGGGCGATGTGCCCGTCGCGGAAGGTGATGCGCCCGTTGAGAAAATAGCTGCAGACCGTGCCGACGGCATAGCCGATCGCCTGACAGAGCATGGGCGTGAAATGCAGCAGCTCATGTGCGGTCGTAAACGCCACCCAGTCCATGCCCGTGTCGAAGCAGCCGACAAGCGCATAGGTGGCAAAGCGCTTGGCGCGCGCGATCCACTCTTGTTTCATGCGTTGTTGATCTTCCAATCCGTGATGTTGCGGAAAATGTTGTACTTTGTGGGAGAAAAGCCGCCGACGGCACCGCGATGCACATACAGGCAGTGCTTTTCAAAGCAGATGGGCACGATGGGTGCCGTGTCCGAGATCGTCTGCAGCATGGTGCGGCAGGCCGCGGCACGGCCGGTGTCCGGGGCGGCGAGATAGGCGTTGATGACATCGGCATACGTGCCGGTCGAGATGCCGCCGTAATTGAGCGCGCCGCCGGATTTGAGCAGCGCCGAGAGATCGAAGTCCGCCGGGAGCGCGACCTCACCATAGTACAGATCATATCTGCCGCCCTTGAGCGCAGCCTGATAGTTGTCCCAGCTCATTTCGCGCACCTTCACGGGGATACCGATGCTCGTGAGATCGGCCGCGATCTTGTTGGCCATGCTGACCTTGAACGTGCTGTCGGCATAGACGATCAGCGAGAGGCTGATATCAAGCGGCGACGAGCCGTCGGGCATGTACTCGCGCTCGCCGTCGCCGTCATAGTCCACGATCTTCAGGTCGTCGAACATTTTTTTCGCCTTGTCCAGATTGTAGGCCAGCGACTCGTTGAGGGAGCTGTCAAAGAGCGTGCTTGCCGGGTGGACGGGCAGCGCGCTCGCAACGGCGCAGTCGTGCAGCAGCGCAACGGCAAACGCACGGTCGACCACATAGTTGAACGGCTGACGGTAGCGCGCGGTCATGAAAAAGCTGCTGTTGGTGTTAAAGCCGATGTACTGCAGGTTCGTCGTGGCATACTGGCGCTGGTCGCTCTGGGTCGAAAAGGTCAGGTCTGTGCCGGAGCTTGGGTCGCTGAGCGCAAGGTCGAGTTCTCCGTTGTCAAACGCAGAGGTGATCTCCTCGACCGACTTGTACTCGGCGAGGTAAAACGCCTCGACCGGCGCCTTGTCGGCATCCGGATGGTCGGCCGCCACGGTGAGGCTCTGATGGTCGGCGGCATACGTGTACAGCCCCGTGCCGCACGGATAGGCGCTGTCGCCGGCGTCGTTTTCAATGACAGGGATGTTCAGCAGCGCCGGAAACTGCGTATTTGCGCGCGAGAGCGTAACAGTGACCGTACCGTCGTCATGATCCGCGACCTCCTTGACCGCGCTCAGGCGGCCGGCATAGAGGCTCGACGCCATGGCGGTGCGAATGGAATAGGCCGCATCCTGCGCGGTGAGCTTGTGCCCGTCGTGAAAGGCGCGCTCGGTATCGACGGTGAACGTCCATGTCTCGCCGTCGTCACTGCTCCACTCCGTAAACAGGCCGGGCTCGGCCTCAAAAGCGTCGGTGAGCTGCGTGAGCGTTTCGTACACGAGACTGCAGATGGCGAGGTTATCGGTATTTTGTGTTTTGTACGGGTTCATGCCGGCGGACGCACTGTAGTTGAGCGTGAACTTTCCGTCAAGCTCGACGGCGGTCTGCGTGTCCTTTTTGCCGACGGTCTCGCCGGTATCGTCCGCGTCGTCCTTGCCGCAGGCGGCGCATCCGAGCAGCAGCGTGAGCGCCAGCGCGAACGCCAGCAGTCGGGTCAGATGAAGATGTTTCATGGGTTACCCCCTTGGGTCACAGGGTGATGACGGCGGCCTGCACGCCGCGGCGGCCGTCGGTCGCGCGGTGCGACCAGAACACATCCGGCCGGCACATGGTGCAGGCATCCGACACGGCGATCTGCTCCGCCGGGACGCCGAGCTGCGCAAGCCGCCGGGCGTTGACGCCCTTGAGATCGAGCAGGGCCTTGCCGTCCGCGCGCGGGCGCACGAGCGCACCGAGCGGCTCGTGCAGCAGCGCTTCGGCCGCAGCTTCCGGCTCCTCCAAAAATCCCATGTGTCCCGAATCGGCGAGCCACACCACCTGTGCCTGCGGATGGGCGGCAGCCAACTGCTCGGCGACCGCGGCGGGAATGTATTCATCCTTGCGGCCGAAGACGAAGAGCTGCCGCACGGGCGAACGGCGCAGCATCTCGTTGCGGTCGGGGCGAGCGATCATCCCGTTGAGAAGCGCCACGATCCCGTCGTCCTCCGTAAGATATACCTGTTCGGTCAAATCCGCGATGGCATCGGCCATCCGCTGCCGGTTGTCGGCGGCGAATCCGGCACCGGGCGCAACGCGGGCCAGTTGTTCCTTCTTGCCGGCCCGCACGAGCGCGATTTCGCGGCGGCGATTCTCGCGCTTCTCCTCCGTGTCGGCGTTCGGCGTCGAAGAGAAGAGCACCAGACCGTCGAGCATTTCAGGATGACGTTCGCAAAAGGCCAGCGCCACGTAGCCGCCCATCGAATGTCCCACGAGCGTACAGCGCGCGATACCGAGCGCCTGCAACGCATCGCGGACGACGTCGGCCAGATACTCCATCGAGTGGCACTCGCCCCGTACCTCCGAAATGCCGTGCCCCGGCAGGTCGAGCGTCACGACCCGCACCCGTTTGTACAGCAACGGGACGAAATCGTCCCACACGAACATCGATTCCAGATAGCCATGCAGCAATACGACGCATCGTTCGCCCTGCTGCGAATCGCAAACGTGCAGGGCCGTCCGCCCTGCCATAATAAACTTTTCGATCATAGATAATCAGATAACGGCACCGCCCCGCCGACCGTCACACCTTCGCACCGCGGCCGGCAGCGCACCTCGCCCGATCCGCGGACGATCACTCCTCCCCGTCGTCGTAATAATCGAGTACGGACTCCTGTTTGGCCTTATAGCCGAATGCGGCGTCCTCCTCTTCCTCGTCGAACTGCGTATAGAGCGAATGGCGCTCCTTGCCGCTTTTACGGTTGGGGGCGAGTTTCGTCGCCCGCTTGAAAACCTCTTCCGCGTCGGCCGAACCGTTACGGCGGAAGTTCCTGTCAGCTTTCATTGCCGGTGTAAATCGAATAAATGGTTAAACGTAAATTCGTTTTCGCTTTCGCAAAGTAAGATATTTTTTTCAAATAGCGTGCAGTTCCCGCGAGAAATTTGCCGGATCGGCGATTTATTCGTAATTTTGAAGGGTAAACAGGGTTATGAAAATCTACGACTACATCCTCTGTTCCGGCTCCGGAAACCGGTTCCTGCTGTTCGACACGTTGCGGTCGGATCTTTCCGGCCTGAATATTGCCGCCTTCGCCGCAGAAGAGCTGCACCGGTTCGGCGTCGACGGCCTGCTGCTGCTCACACGCGACGGGCGGGGACGTTTCGGAATGCGGATGTTCAACACCGACGGTTCGGAGGCGGAGATGTGCGGCAACGGCATCCGCTGCGTGGCGCGGCTGGCGCGGGAGCGTTATCCGGAAGCGACGGGCGAACGATTCGCCGTCACCTCCGGCGGCCGGGAATACCGCATCACGTGCGAGGAGCCGATCTTCGGCGCGCTGCCCACCTTCGGGGCGGAGATTCCGCTGTCGCTGCACGGCGACGACTTCCCGCCGTCGCTCCCGGCCGAAGGATTCGTCGGACAGCCCGTTCCCGAATTGGACGAAGGGCTGGCCTTCACCTTCTTGCAGCCGGGCAATCCCCACATCGTCGCCCTCGTCGCACCGGACAGCGCATGGCTTTTCGGCAGCGACGGGCGGCTCGATACCCGACGGCTCGCGGAGCTGGGCGAACGGGCCAACCGGATGCGCGGGGTATTCCCCCGGGGAATCAACGTCAGCCTCTTCTGCCGACTGGACGAGGGACGCATCTTCGCGGCGACCTACGAGCGCGGCGTTGGCATCACCTCCTCCTGCGGCACGGCGATGACCTCGTGCGCCACGGCCGCCGCATTGCTCGGACTCGCCGGCTTCGACACGACCGTCGAGGTCTGGAACCGCGGCGGCCGCGTGCGCTGCCTGCCGCGCCGCACGCAGCAGGGAATCGTCACCCGCCTGACGGGCGACGCCTCTTTCGAAACGGCGGGACGGCTCCGGCTCGACGGGAAAGAGTGCATCGCCACGGGCGACGCTTCGCCCCTCGACCCGCCCTGCGACCGGCTGCGGCTGACCGAAGAGACCCTGCGCAAACTACACGAAAAATACGGTTTAACAATAGCTGACGACCATGATTAAAGAGATTGCGAATCATCGTTCGATCCGAAAATACAAATCCTCCCCGATCGATGAGGAGGTACTCTCAGACATCCTGCATTCGGCCGCGCGCGCTTCGACCTGCGGCAACATGCAACTGTACAGTCTCGTCGTGACGCTCGACGCCCGCGTGAGGGCCGAACTGGCACCGTGCCACTTCAATCAGGCCATGGTCACCGAGGCCCCCTGCGTGGTGACGGTCTGCGCCGACGTCCACCGCTTCTCGAAGTGGTGCGAGCAGCGCGACGCCGAACCCGCCTACGACAACTTCGAATGGTTTCTCAACGCCGCCACCGATGCCCTGCTCGCCGCCGAGAATCTGGCGCTTGCCGCCGAAGCGCACGGGCTGGGCGTCTGCTTTCTCGGCACCACGCTCTACACGGCCCGCGACATCTGCCGCATCCTGCACCTGCCCAAGGGGGTGATTCCCCTGACGACGGTCGTCATCGGCCATCCGGCCGAGCAGCCGCCCCTAACCGACCGCCTTCCGCTCGACGCCGTAGTGCACTACGACCGCTACAAGGACTACACCGACGCCGAGATCGACGAACTGTGGGCCGAAAAGGAGGCTTCGCCCGAGACCGCCGCGCTGCTGGCGGAAAACGGACTGCCCAATCTGGCGCAGATCTTCACGCGCAACCGCTATCGCCGCGAGGACAACATAGCGATCTCCCGTGCCTATTTCGAACTGCTGCGGGAGCAGGGATTCTTCAACCAGTAACCTCCGATGCGCCGTCTGTACCCCATCGCCGTCGCCGCGCTGTGCATCCTCTGCACGGCGTGCAGCGTCGTGCGCAAACTGCCCGAAGGGAGCTATCTGGTACAGAAGGTCACGATCGAGGACGACCGGAACGTCCCCAAAAAGGAGCGTATCACGGCTTCGGAACTCGACCGTTACGTGTGGCAAAGCCCCAACAAGCGCTTCCTGGGAACGAATTTCTACGTTTGGGTCTACAATCAGTCCAACCCCGACAAGGACAACTGGTGGAACCGCTTCAAACGCAAGATCGGCGAGAAACCGGTCGTCTACGATCCGGCGCTCACCCTGAAATCGGCCGAGAACCTCAAAGCCTACATGGAGTCGCACGGATTCTTCTCGTCGCGCGTCCGCTACCACGTCGACACGACCTCCCGGCGCAAACGGGCCATTATCACCTACCGCACCGAGCAGGGCCCTCCCTCGCGGTACGGAAAGATCAACTACGAATTCAACGACAAGTTCATCGAGAAGATCATCCTGCAAGATACGGCTTCCACGCTCATCCGCCCCGGCGGGATTTTCAACAGCGCGACGCTCGACGCCGAACGCGAACGCATCACCCGCTACCTGCGCGATCGGGGATATTACAACTTCTCGGTCAACAACATCTCCTACCGCTATCCCTACGACACGGTCGGCAGCCGCGTCGGCGACCTGACGATGGTCGTCAAACAATACCTCACGGGCTACAACGACCGCGGCGAACCCGTCATGGAGAACAACAAGGTCTACCGGATCAGCGAAATCAACATGCTGCCCGGATACGATCCCACGGTCAACTTCACCGATCGGGAGGTTCGCTACGATACGGTGGCTTACCGCGGCCTGAACGTCGTCTACGACGGGAAGCACAACGTCCGCCCCCGTGTGCTGCGCCAGGCGATTCCGCTCTATCCCAACTACCTCTACAACGCGGAGCAGATCAACCGCACCTACAACAACATCATGTCGCTGGGCTACTTCAAGAGCACGCGCATCACCTTCGACGAACTGCCGGCGCCCGACAGCACGAACCTCGTCTCCTACATCGGCAACGCCGACGACTCGCTGGCCACGCAATATACGCAGGAAGGCTATCTGCGTTGCAACATTCTCGGCACGCCGCAGCTCAAACAAAGTTACAAGATCGACCTGGAAGGGACGACCACTTCGAGTTTCTACGGATTGAAGGCCTCGGTAGGCTATCAGAACCGGAACCTGTTCCGGGGGATGGAATCGTTCGACATCGCATTCAGCATCGGCCACGAGTTCATGAAATCGCGCGACAGCGGCAAGCGCAACGCCAAGGAGTTCGGCGTCACGGCGGGGCTGGCTTTCCCGCGTTTCCTGCTGCCCTTCTTTTCGAGCCGTTACCGGCCGTCGCTCGTGACGCCGCGCACGCGGCTCGAACTGTCGTTCAACTATCAGGATCGACCCTACTACCGCCGCACGCTGACCAGCATGACATGGACCTACTCATGGAGCAACGAGAAATACTCGTCGTTCGCCGTACGGCCCGTCGACCTGAATCTGGTCGACATGAGCTACATCAATCAGGACTTTTTCGAGAAATTGCAGAATCTCTACCTGCGCAACAGTTACACCTCGCAGCTCGTGGCCGGAATATCGGGAAGCTACACCTACAACAACCAGTTGAAGAATCCGGGACGCAACGCCACGCTCGTGCGGTTCAACTGGGAGACGGCAGGCAACCTCATCGGGGGGCTGGAACACCTCTTCTCGTCGCCGGCCAAAGGCAAGGACTACTACGAAATTTTCGGTATTCAATACTCCCAGTATTTCCGCGTCGATCTGAGCGCCAGCCGCAAGATCATGCTGGGCGAAAAAGCGGCCATCGCAGGGCGGCTCTACGCCGGTTGCGGACTGGCCTATGGCAACTCGACCTCGATCCCCTTCGACCGTCTCTTCTACTGCGGCGGCAGCAACGGGATGCGCGGCTGGATCCCCCGTATGCTCGGCCCCGGATCGGTGCCGGTCGACCCCGACAAGGTGACCTATCCGGTCCAGCTAGGAGACATGAAACTCGAAGCGAACCTCGAATTCCGCTTCCCGATCTGGGGAATCTTCCACGGCGCCACCTTCTTCGACGTGGGAAACATCTGGTTCATGGGAAACAGCGCCGAGGAGTATCCGCCCGAAGCGGTCTTCCACATCCGCGACTTCTACAAACAGCTGGGATTCAACACCGGCCTCGGCATCCGGCTCGACATCAAGTTCGCCGTGCTGCGCCTGGACTGGGGTATTCAGCTGCACAATCCCAACAATCCGGCCGGCAAGCGGTGGATCCACGACTTCAAGTGGAGCAACACGGCGCTCAACTTCGGCGTGGGATATCCGTTCTGACGAAGCGGTCAACAGACGGCAAACGCCTCCGATTTGTATTTCAGCCGAAATATGCTTATTATTGCAATGAAAATCAAAAACAATCCGCCTATGAAGAACTGACCCCATTCTAAACGCATCGTCACGATGTGAAAATCCGATCTTCCGGTGCCGTCACCGCACGAAAAGCGCCGGCACAAACATATAAAAAGCGTTAGCTTTGCATCTTTGCATATCGAAATCTGGAAAATTTCAACCTGTGGCAAAAGAAGTGAAGTCGATGCTCACGTTTCCAACGTGGGCTTCACTTTCGTTTATTGCCACAAGGTATTCCAGAACCTCGATATGCGATAATGAGAGTTATGTCCCACGTTTTTTATATGTCCTGTTTTACTTAAAACGTATTTACGCCCGGGACAGGCGACATACAAACACTTATCGAAATCCATGAAATTGTTCCACTATCTGCCCGTCGGGGTATGCGCCGCTGCGGCCGCCCTTCTGCTCGCGTCGTGCGGTGTCTCGAAAAGGAGTCTCAAACAGAGCAACCGCGCATTGACGGCGGCATTGCAGGCTTCCGCTCAAAAAGAACAGGCCGAAGCGTTGAAACTCTACTCCGACACCTCGATTCCGCAGGGCGAAGCACGCAAAAGCGTCAGCCGCGACAACCCCGGCCAAACCGCTCTCGAACAGACGATCATCCGCTGGGCGATCGACTCCGACCCGCAAGGTGCGCGCGTCTTCTACCGCGTGCTGTCGAGCATTCCGGCCGTGGTGAAAAATACCAACGAAACCTACCTCATGACCACGCCTTACGAAGAGACGCGCGCCTTCAACATCCTAGGGCTGACCTATGAGAACTCACGCGACGTACAAATCGAAATCAAGGTCGTCAAGACGGGCTACGAAGCGCAGGTCAAACGGTTCAACGTCCGACAGGCCATCGACCAGCAGGAAATCAGCAGCTTCTTCATGCTCGTTCCCAAAGAGTAAGGAGCCTCAATCCCTCGAAAACGAATAGGACTGCCGTACGGAACGGCAGTCCTATTTTCATGCGGAACGCTTCGCCGCTACCGATTGCGCGGCGCGATGCAGTAGGTCATCACGGCGCTCAAAATATAGAGTCCCGCCATGAACCAGACGATACCGACATAGCCGATCGCATTCCGGAACAGCGCCACGATCAGCGGGCCGACGAAGGCCGCCAGTCCGGCTCCCAGATTCAGCACCGACACGGCGGCGCCCTTATCCTTGTCGACCAGCGAAGGAACCAATGCGCTCAGCGGCACGTAACCGGCCAGCATGATGCACCACAAGGCCCCGCAGGCGAGAATAAACCAGAAATTATTGCAGATCACCGGCGCATAGAAGAATAGCAGCACGCTCACGGCGCACCCCACGCCGCCGAACCACACGATCGTCCGCCCCCAGCCGATGTGATCGCCGACGATCCCGAAGATCAGATTGAAGAGGATGTTGAACAGAAAGATCGAACCCCAGATCGACGCCCACTGGGTGTCGCCGATCCCGTAATCCTTCAAATAGAGCGGCATGAAAACGACGAAGGCGAATTGCGACGTGGTATTGATGACGCGCACGATTCCGCCGACGAGCACCTTGGGTTCGCGCTTCATAATAGCCAGGCCGCTCAGCAACTCCCTGAACTTCGACGTGCCGGAACTCGGACTCTCCGCCCCGACGAAGAGGTTCCGGTCGTCGCACTTATTGACCCACAATGCCAGCACCGCGCCGACCGATGCGAAGACAAGCGAACTCCACAACGTCGGGACCACGCCGATACGCTCCATCGCATAAGCGCCGTAATAGGCTCCCAATACGTTCAGACCGCCCGTAAAGACGAACCAGAACCATCCCTGCGCGGAACTCAGCCGGCTTTTGTCCACGCGATAGGCGATCCAGACGATAAACGTATAGGCGAAAAGCGGATAACCCAGTCCTTTGATCGCATAGGTAACGAGCAACACCGGGTAGTTCAGCCCCATCATACCGATTCCCGCGAATCCAGCCATGCCGACGAGGTAAACCAGGTAGCCGAGCAGCATCGTCCGGCGCACGCCGATAGTTTCGGCGATCACGCCCGAAAACCAGGCGGACAAAGCCACCGAGATTCCGTAAACGGTGAACAGGACTTCGTGGTCGAGTCCCTGCGATGCGATGTAGCGGCTCAGCCAGGTCTGCTCGATACCGTCGCCCATCATGAAGATGAGCACACCGATAAAGCCCCATGCCAACGACTTGGGCAAACCGGTTTTGTCGTAAAAGGTCGTCATTGAAAAGTTCGGTTAGTATGTTTTCATTTATTTTCGTATTCAAAGTTATAAAAAGTTTTTCGTTTCAGGCCATGAGAAGTAACTATTTTCGTTCAACGGGAGATTCTCAGGGACCGTTTCCGTATCGGATGGAGAATTTATCAAAGAAGCCCGGCGGTAAGGAGGGCTGAGAACCAGACCCGACAGCCTCTCGCCCCTTTCCCTCGCAGTCATCTTTCCTCCGCAGCGGAACGGACTCCGTGAAGGGAATGGTAGTAAATGCGATGCGAGGGAAAGGAACGAGAAGGAAAGGGGCGAAAACGAATGCCGCGGGAAACCGCGGAAAACAAAAAAAGGTCAGACCTTACGATCTGACCTTGAAGAGGCGGCTACCTACTCTCCCACGGGAAAACCGCAGTACC
>ERZ772812.1935-NODE-1935-length-14138-cov-5.240929_pt1 | contig 14138 bp, 10 predicted proteins | sample MGYA00511343_ERZ772812 | MGnify/ENA primary metagenome ERZ772812 (study PRJEB29015, sample SAMEA2737706) | human gut metagenome | biome: human gut; feature: human-associated habitat; material: faeces | place: China | collected 2012 ...
ATGCAATGGTTTATAAAGATAATCCGTATAACAATCTTTCCGGTGAGGGATCAGGGCGGGAGCAGATACCCGAAGAATCTCATCCTTCTTTAATTGTAATCCCTGAATACAACAACAATAAAAACAAATCACAATATCTTCTTCCCTGACAAACTTGTTCGAATATCTTTATTTCATCCTGTTCAAGATAATTTTTTTCAAACAGTTGTTTATGTTCAGAATATATTTTAATTTCTTGTATTGGATTATATGACACAGATCCGTTTTCCCATGCTCTATGAAAAATTTTCCGTAACATATTAACAATCTGTCGACATGTGCTCCATAAATATTCCTGCTGCAATTTATTGATAACAGATTGTACTTTTGCTGGTGTCACTTCGTTTAATGGCATGTTTGTCAAATATTGACTGAGGATTCTATAATGATAATCATAATTTTTCAATGAATCTTCTTGAATATGTCCTGCCCATTCTATTCTCAGCATACTATAAATTTCATCTATTCCACATAAACCAACGTCTTTCTGTTTTTTACTATATTTCTTGTGCAATGTCCTTGCTTCAGATGCTGTTTTTACATAAAAGCTTTTAGAAACTCCATTTCTATATATTCTTACCTCATAGCGTCTATCTTTGCGTTGATGAATTTCTCTTCCAAGTTCTGTTCCTTTCAAATCTTTTCCCATCCGAATGTCTCCTGTCATTTTTGATTAAATTACCCCTTCATAATAAAAGAATAATAAATTCCATAAAATTCTGTAAAAAAATCAATTTTTTAATGAACTTCATGTTGACGCAATATAAATTCATCAGACAGACGCGTATAATGCTGCGTCATTCTTATTTCTGCATGTCCTGTGATTTTTCCAATCATCACAGGATTCATTCCTTTTTCTACGCACTTTGTTACATAAAAATATCTGAATAGGTGAGGATGGATATGTATAAACCCTGATTCCCGATTTTCTGACAGAGCCATCTGCTTTTCTCTTCGATTTATACAATCAGATATTCGTTTGCATTCCTGTGTTGCATATCCCGGTAAATATGTTTTTCCTGGAGATGTCGTAAAAATCAAATCTGGAAAATCTTTCAATAGTTCATTTTTTATTCCCCATTTTCTACCCCATCGCTGTTTATCTGCAAGCTGTTTTGTCTTCCATGCAGCAAATGCATTCACTGTTTCATCTGAAATAGGTACTATACGATAACTGGCCTGTTTTTTGGGTGAAGTAATCTGTGCTACCATTTTAGAACTCTCCATTTTTCTTCCTTTAGAATCATAATATTTTTTTACTTTATTAACTGTCTTATCAATATAAATACATTTTCTTTCTAGATCGACATCCTTCCACTCCAGAGCACAGGCCTCTCCAATTCGGAGTCCTGTTCTGGACAGGATATAAAACAATTCATAATATCTTGTATGTCTGCACACATCTAAAAATCGTTGAACATCCTTTTCAAGATTCTGACTTTCTTCTCTCTCGATTATTTCCTGATGTGTTCTTTCTGTCGGTGCCCGCATTCCCTCACATGGATTATACAAAACAGCTCTAACTCGATATGCCATTGAAAACATTACCTTTAATATTGTAAATGTTTGTTTGATTGTTGCCGGTGCATAACCATTTTCCTTTAGTACATATAGCGCACTCAGAATATTATTTGATTTTATATCTATAACTCTGCGGTCTCCGATTAACGGCTGGATTCTTTTAAAACCATCCCAGTAATTTCTTATAGTTGTTGCCTTTAATACCGGCACATTATATATTTCCATCCATTGCTCAAACCACTCTGTTACAGTCATGCTTATATCCCATTGTGAAGTTCCTGCCAGAGCTCGATAAGTATTTACTTTGTTTTTCAACATTTTCAGATTCCTATCATATAATGTAACTTCTTTTTTGCTTCCTCTTATATGAATCCTCCCCATGTATCTGCCATCTTTTCTCTGTGTGATTCCTCTTCCAAGTTCTTTACCATTTAAATCTTTTCCCATCTTCAGCCTCCATATATTTTTGTATATATGATAACTTACTTTTTTAGGAGTATAAAAAAGACAGAGGGTATTCCATTCATCGAACACCTTCTGTCTGTATTATAGTATCAATTTCAAATTTTTAAGTTACTAAATTTTGATTTAATGAATTATAGAATACTTCTACTATATTCATATTTAAAGCATCTTACTGTATATTGCCCTAAACCTTTCTTCTTAAAGAAATTCCGGTGGAAGATCGTTTCTTTTTTTAGTTGAACGAGTATAACTGTAAATACCCGATTTTTCATTAAATTCGTAGGATATAATAAAACGATTATCTTTAAGTGCATTTAACAATTGCTTATGCTCATTATTCGCTGAAATCCTAGGACGAGTTTTGTTGTCTAAAAGTTTACTTACTTCTTCATATCCTGCAATAATCAATGCTTCCTTAATCCTGTCAGGTTTATATTTTTTAATTATTTCACACAAGAGAATAACCTTATTTGTATGTTGTATATTATCAGAAGTGAGAATTTTTTTAAGAATATTGAAATCAATATTCTCCATCGACTCTACAACTTTATTCATTCTGGAATCTGATAATTCAATAATAGCATTTTGAACTTTCGCAGAATATAAGAAAAACTTTTCAAGCAATGGAATAAATTCATCTTCAGAAAAACATTTCCCTAAAATATACACAATTATATCATCACTATAGTCATGCTCTATCACCTTCAAAGTAGTCGGCAATATATCTATTAATCGCTTAGCATCCTCAATTTTTAGTATATCCCATGTAAGAATTTCTTCTACTTCATCAATTTCAATATATTTCTGAGCCATCATTTCACAATATTCACTCAGATTTTTTTCAATAAAATGAAGCACGCAATCTGGATAACATTGCCGCAAATGCCGTAGATTAGATATATTCATTTGCAGTTTACACTCATCAATGAGAATTTTTACTTTAGATTCATCCAGATCCATAGTACTAAAATCTGTCAATACTTTTCCTTGCGCAGAAACTATACTTCTATAGTGTGTATCTACAATTTTATTACTTGCTTGTATATACTCTGCAAATTGCTGTATTATATTCTCATCATAATCTACCAATGAAAAATCTAACTCATTTGAAATTTCATTAATAAATCTAATCAATACCTCTGTTAAAGATTGTTTGGAGAAATATTCACATATATTTTCTGCCGATTCATCTACTAAATGTCTGTTTAATAAATCATCTCTGCAGTTCGCATCCATTACCTTACTCAAATCATGTAATACCGTTTTTAATAAAGAAATGTACATTTCTTTCGTTTCTTCATTCACCTGCTCTGAATTCAGAATATAAAGAATAATCTCTTCGTCATCATCAACTCCTTCTGTAGACATAGCATTTATAATCTCTATAGTGTTATTGAGATTGCTGCAAACATATTCACATAATGGTTGATCTTTCTTTGACATAATAACTGTCATTATATGTCCTTGTATTATTTTCTCATCTATCTGATATGCAAAACTTAAAAAAAGCCTAATGTTTGTAGCATTGATAACATATAAATTATTCTCATAAACTCCAGTTAATAACGATGTATTACTTTGAGGATTAATGGTTTCAAATTTTATATCTAAATCGATGAGTTTATCTATCATCTGATCAGTTGCACAATCTGAATCTATTAAGAAATCCTCTTGATTTGAAATAAAATATGAAAACACTTGTTCTTCATTCATTTCTGTCAACACATCAATAGAACAATATGCAACTGAATATAAACTATATAAAAATAAAAACTCCTTTGATAACTTTCTCCCCTTATACGCATACGAAAAAAAGCCTGTCCACTGTTTATTAAGCCAACGAACAAACTCTACTCTTTTTTCGTTTAAAGCAAAATATTGTGAGATAAACTCCAGTTGCATTTTTTCTTGTAATTGAATTGCCAAATTTCCAAGATATTCTTTATTATTTTCACTGCCTAAAAGATATTCTAACAAATCGAAATTCAACGTTTCTTCCTGTAGAAAATCTTCCGGTATCAAATTTGATACTACTAATAAAGGAGAATCTAAGTTGTACGAATATTCTTTCGCTTTCTTGTCATTAACCGATCTTAAAAATGTCTTGTCATTCAAAGTAAGACTATTTTCATAGAAATAAGTCATATAATCGCTATACGACTCATCAATATACCCGTTTCTAATTAAATATTTCAAAAGATTGAAATACTCACTTTTCTTAATTTGATTATAATCTGTTACATCGCCCAATTCATTTGTTGTGGTAATCTGAAAAATCATATCTATATTGTCTCGATTAATAATTTGAGAAATTGACCATCCTGAAATTCTTTTTTTCTGTTTTTTCAATTCCTTCAGCTGCTTTTCCAACAACTGTTGAGTATCTATAGCACGATCTTCAACTGCTTGTTTACGAATCGGAAGCTGCTCTTTTTGCCATTTTGTGAAAGACTCATCCGGGTTAGAGTAGAAGTTTCCACATGCTCGTTTATATTTTGCCTCACGAATGTCATCTAATTCCTGTGATGAAATGGACAGCTCATCTTCGCTATTTTTAATTCGCTCTTCAAGTTCTTGAATCTCATTATTAATTCTTTCAATTTCTTTACAGCAAAACTTTTCTTTATTTGAAAAAATAGCATGAACAAATCCCTTGTTTAGTTGGAGATCTGCAAAATCTCTGGGAAATAAATTTTTATATGTAACAAGCGCAAGCATTCTATTTGGATCAAGATCAATTTTTTTCAGTCGTTCATAATAGATTACAAATTCATTATAGATATTCTTTAGTACTCTTATATCATCAATATAAAGTGCCAATCCTTTCAAAAATCGATCATTTAATTTTTCTTCAACTGTCGATCCTACAAAAAATTCTTTAATCTTATTATAAGAATTCGAACTATCCAGAACAGGAACAACCGGTAAAATGTAATCAAAAAATTTCGCTCTATCTTTTGTAATAAAGATATCATCTTTGAGTAGATAAAAAAAACGAAGCACCTTTTCTTCCTCTTCATGTTGCTGCAATCTACAGTTTGTTAACATATTTATTTCTCTGAGTCTCTCAAATATCTGAACATTTTCAAAGCGATCAATATCCTCAAAAACAATTACATCTGCTTTAGAATTTTCAAATAAATAAAGAACCTCATTTAAATACTTATCAAAATATTAATTCTGTGAATCTTCAAAAATTTCTATTTCATTTCCCTGTACACTTATCTTTTTAAAAATATTCTTATTGGTCTGAATATTTAATAGGTTATATAATCCCAAGCATGCAATTACTACTATACACAACACACTCAAAACCCATCCAAAAGGAGATGCTAAAAAGAACATAAATTTTCTTAGCCACTCATAATTCCATACCGCTGAATTCATTTCGTTAATCCAAGTACAATATTTACCATAATTCAAAACAAACAACAACATACCAATAAAAGCAACTATTCCCATTGCCCAATATCCATTATAATTGGTTCCTGTAGTTCTTTTTATCCTAAAATTACTCTGAGGTATATTTTCAATCGGTATTTGCTGAATTAATTGATTTAGGATTTTCCCCTCAATAACTGTTTCACTATCCTTAATTTCTTTTTCTTCGTTATCTTTATTTTCATTTGTAAAATGAGCAAGTGAAATATGAATAAAAGTTTTTTGAGGGTGTTTCTTTTTATAACTTTCTAATAAGCTGCTTTTTCCAGAACTATATGGACCAGAAACAGCTATGTTTCGTATATCATCATTACTAAATATGAATTCGAATCCTTCTTCATAGACATTTAAATCTACATTACTGGTCGGTGTCAATTTTTGAAATCTTAAGTCACTCAATCTATCACCTCTTTAATATCGTGTTTTTAAATACTGGTCATTTTAATCTTATTCAAACGCTCCAGGTTACTCTGACCATGACATCGTATAATAAAAAACGGCGAGATGCTTATCGTAACACCCCGCCAAACATCCAATTACACAACATTTGAATAATCAGATTCTGTTCAATCTTTTATACTGTCAACAATTCAGCATTTTTTATAATCTCTTTTATCTGTTTTTCGTCCATTTCAGCTACATCTGCGATCTGAGCAGCTGTATAACCCTTGTTGTACATTTTCATAATCATTTCCCGTTTGCCCATTTCAATTCCAGTTTCTTTAATTTTCTGGCTCAAATTACACATAATACTCACATCCTCTCTAAAATCCTTTTCCATTGGAATTGCATATTCATTTCCAATGATATCCAGTTTTTCGTTTGCTGTTAAATCCTGAGATAACAATGCTCCCAGTAATCTATGTAGTTCATATTTCGCCTCATGCTTCGGAAGTTCTTTGGCAAGTCCGATCATTACGATATTAACCAAGTCCAGTTTGCCTTTCCATGCATGGGAATTTACAATACTATCTTTCACCAGGTGAATGTGTTCCAGACTATTTTCCGGCATATTCATACATACCCAGATGGAATAGACTCGCTTGATATCATTATAATTTGAATTTGAAAAATCTCTTTCCTTTTGTGAGGAAATCATACGGCTTACATAAAAGATTGCCCGATTCAATATATCATACCCATTTGGTTCGTCCTTTTGGGCTTCTACATTGATAATAATCTGCGATAATCCATCCTTCATCCTGACATAGAATATAATGTCAAATCGTATCATTCCCTCATGAAGTTCCGGGTTTTCAGAATTAAGACCAACCACAAGAGATTCATCATTTTTAATAACAGTATTAGTAAAACCTGTTTCTATTGGAACAGTGTTAATAAATGGTTCGCCTTCAATGTAAGAAACCACATCTTTCGGATCCATCCCTGCAAATTCATCAACAGTCTTTACTAATATATGGGCCAGGATACTTTTCTGGCCAAGTAATCGTTTCGCACTTTCATCATATTGTGCGTCTTTATCTGTCGTAAGAATTGTATTTTTGATTTCTGTATTCAAAGTCTTTCTCCTTTTCTACAGCACATCTAAAACTATTCTTCGGCTATATATTTATTATACTCTAAATCTGTAGTTGCAACAACATTCAAATTATTTATGTGAATTTTTTCCAAAATTTCTATAAAGTGTAGCAGTCATACCGGATTGCCTTTCCGTTTAAGGTGTAGGACGGCTTCCTGCCGGCGAGGAATTCACTCTTCAACGGTCTTTTTACAATAATCTTTTCCGGATTTGCCTTGATTGCCGCATCGAACAGATCCATCTCTTCGGAGCACGGCGGCTCAAGCTTCTGGATCAGCTGAAGTTTTTTGTTGATCAGGCTGGATTTCTGTCTTGCCGGAAACATCGGATCAAGATAGATCACATCTACCGGATCAAGCTGTTTCGTCAGGCATTCCACGCTGTTCCCCTCGATCAGTTTCATTCGGGCCGCAATATCTTTTAAAACCATATGTTTCTTTGCACGACGCAGCGCATCTTTCAGAAGTGCCGCGATCACCGGATTCTGTTCATACAATGTCACCTCATAGCCCTGCGTTGCCAGAAGAAATGCATCTTCACCCATACCGGCAGTCGCATCAATTGCCTTACGACCGGGTTTCTCCGACTTGGCCGCACGAACCAGCATTTCATGCTGCAGTCTGCCATTCGTGACACGGTGGAGCATATTTTCGAAGTCTCCCTGATAAGTCAGTCCGAAACCTGTCAGAGACACTCCCTTCGCACTGAAAAGAACCGTCAGATATTCTCCCTGTTTTTCTGCAATGCGATAGCCTGTACGTCTGGCGAAGGCTTCCGCCATATCTCTCTGTCCGCCTTTCTCAAGGCAGATTACAATTTTATCACTCATTTTTTTCTTTCACTTTCCTGGAATAGTCCTATTTTACAATGGAACGCAAAATATTGCAATTGTGGTAGAATTTTCTTTACAAAAACAGCTCAGGACATGATATACTATGAAAAGATCAAACACATAAGCAAAGAGGGATATCTATGAAATACAGAGACGAAATACACATTGCCATGATGGCGCTCGTTTTTTCCTGCGCCATGTTTGCTATTTATGCAGTAGTACCAAAGGACGCTATCGTAGCTGCCAAAGCCCGTGCCACGGTTACAGAAGCACCAGAGACAGCCGCAGAAGCTGAGGCGATCCGTTCCTCACAGGAAGAAGATGCCGGATTTCCGATTTATACTCAGGACAGCAATTATGATTATGACGATTCTTCGGATGATTCCGATAATTCAGACACAGGTACAGATACTTCCGATACAACTACTTCCGATACAACTACTTCCGACACGGACAATTCCTCTGTCGATTCATCCACTGACAACAATTATGATGACGGTTCCAGTGATAATGTAGTTGATGAGGGTGTTTCACAGCCGGGTGATTACGATTATCCTGACAGCACCGACGATGGCGGTGACGGATTCACCTATTACGAACCGGATAACACCGGCACAGATGACACCACATCCTCCGATAACGGCGACTACGTAGAAGAATAATTACGTTCTATTAATACAAAGAAGCACGAAAGGAAAGGGACACTTTAACGTATTCCCTTTCCTTTTCTTTTACTGTCCGGCTGTAATATTGAATGGACAATTTGCGAACAATTCGTTCACCGCACATTCATACACCGCACATTTTTCACTTTTTTTGATCTTTTTAACATATTTTTTGCTGTCAGTAAACATCGGTGCCAGATAAAACCAGAGTTCTTTCATTTTGAAAAGGACATTTCTGTCTCCGGATACTTCCTGACAGTATGTATGATATACAATATCGTGAAACTTACGTATCTCCTCTTTATCAGCAGCCTTTCCGCCTCGGATCTCTCTTGCAAGAGAAGGCAGCGCCAGTACACCGCGTCCCATCATAAAACAATCTACAGACGGAAAGCGTTCCTGCACTTTTGCAAAATCTTCTGCTGAAAAAATATCCCCATTGTAGCAAAGCGGATTTTTACTCTTTTGAACTGCATATTCAAAAGCTTCCAGATTCGGAACATTTTTATAAAAGTCTTTCTGAACTCTCGGATGAACGATCAGTTCTTCCAGTGGAAAGCGATTATAAATTTCCAGTAAATCTTCAAATTCCTCCGCATCATCCATACCCAGTCGCGTCTTTATGGATATTTTTAAATCGGTATTTGCAAAAATATGATTCAGGAAACGTTCCAGTTCATCCGGCCTGTCAAGGAAACCAGCACCGCAGCCCTTCGTAACTACAGTCTTGGACGGACAACCCAGATTCAGATTGATCTCCCGATATCCGAGCCCGGCAAGCTGTGATGCCGTACGCAGAAAATCATCTGCATTTCTGGTCAGGATCTGCGGAACCGCATACATTCCCTGATTGTTTTCCGGATCAATGTCTTTCTTTTCTCTGCCGCTGAAATTCAGGTTCTGTTTTGCCCTGATAAAAGGAATGAAATATTTATCAAAACCTCCGAAACATTCATAAAGAGCTTTGCGATAAATATGATTCGTGATTCCCTCAAGTGGAGCAAGATACAGCTTCATAAATTATAAATTTCCAAGGTCTACTTTGTATTCGTCAGAACCTTCCTGATTTACTGTGTAGTATGCAGCACGTCTCTCAGCGTTAATGTAGATGCTGACATCTCCTGTCAGTCCTTTATCTGCAACTGCTTTTTTGACTGCTTTCTCTACGTCTTTCATAGAAACGTTTGTTTCGAAGATTTCAAGAGATACTTCTTTTACTCTTACACCTGCAGCTTTACGAACAGTCTTGGTTGCTGTCTTTGTAGCAGTCTTAACTGTTTTTTCTGCTTTCTGAACAACTTCCGGAGCTTTATTTACAACTTCTTTTACAACCTCTGCTGTCTTCTCAGCCGGTGCGGAAGCCTCAACTTTTTTGGCTGCTGTTTTTACAGTCTCTTTTACTTTTGCTGCTGTTTCAGCAATTGCTTCTGTTGACTTTACTGTTGTCTTTGCACTTCTTTTTCTCATAATAATTTTCCTCCTGAGCATGTATAAATACACTACTTTCTTCTCCGTTACAGTACCACATTCATCCAAAGCTGTCAAATCTGCCCTTATTCTTCGACAAGAGAGCCCATGTAATAGAAGCCGTGACACTCATCAAGGCTGACTTTGACATACTTACCAAGAAGATCGGCACTGCCCGGGAAATGTACAAGAAGATTATATTCGGTTCTTCCTGTAAAAATTCCTTTTTCTTTGCTTTCTTCCTCTACCAGTACTTCCTGGATGGAACCTTCAAATCTGGAAGAACGTGTACGGCCCTCCTTCTGTACCAGTGCAAGAAGACGGTTGAAACGCTCTTTCGCCACATCCTGCGGAATCTGATTCTCCATAGCGGCAGCAGGTGTGTCACTTCTCTTTGAATAAAGGAACGTAAATGCAGTATCATAACCACATTTTGCTACAACATCCAGAGTTTCCTGAAAATCCTCTTCAGTCTCTCCCGGGAAACCAACAATGATATCTGTAGTCAGGGAAATATCCGGGATTGCCTTGCGGATCTTTTCGACCAGATTCAGATATTTTTCCTTATCGTAGCGTCTGTTCATGATCTTCAGGATACGGCTGCTTCCGGACTGAAGCGGCAGATGAAGATGATGACAGATTTTTTTACTTTTTGCCATTGTTTCGATCAGTTCATCAGAAAGATCCTTCGGATGAGAAGTCATAAAGCGGATACGCTTCAGGCCTTCCACATCTTCCAGCATTTCCAGAAGCTGTGCAAATGTAACCGGATGTTCCAGTGTTTTTCCATAAGAGTTTACGTTCTGTCCGAGGAGCATGACTTCTGAGACACCATCTGCAACCAGACGTTTTACCTCTTTTACGATTGCTTCCGGTTCACGGCTTCTCTCACGTCCGCGTACGTATGGTACAATACAATAGCTGCAGAAATTGTTGCAGCCAAACATAATATTAACACCTGACTTAAATGTATAATTACGTTCTGTCGGAAGATCTTCTACGATCTGGTCTGTTCCTTCCCAGATATTGATGATCTGCTGATCCGACTGCAGCATCTCATAGAAAAGCTCTGCAAATTTAAAGATGTTGTGTGTTCCGAATACAAGGTCAACAAACGGATAGGATTTCCTGATCTTGTCAACTACATGCTGTTCCTGCATCATGCAGCCAAAAAGAATAATCTTCATATCCGGATTGCGGTCTTTCAGACTGTGCAGATGGCCAAGTCTTCCGTATACTTTGAGGTTTGCATTCTCGCGAACAGTACAGGTATTGTAAAGAACCACATCCGCCTCTTCATTATCCTGTCGTACATATCCGATTTCGTCCATAATTCCCGCTACGGCCTCAGACTGCTTTTCATTCATCTGACAGCCGAATGTCGTCAGGCAATAAGTAAGCGGACGGCCTGCCGCATTGGATTTCTGTGCAGTTAATGCCTGCGCAAGTTCTATAAATGAACGCTGACGCAGAGTTTCTTCTGCGCTTGTAGTCTTTTTCTCTTTAGAGGATTCATTTGTCATTTCGTACTGACTCCTTCGTTATAATAATCATTTATAATGGTAAATTAATTAATTGCATCTTATAATCATACCGTAATTTCAGGGCTTGTGCAAGCGTTATCTCCCCTGTACCATCGATTTGTACTTCCGATTACAGTGAAAAAATATATTCCAGCGGCAGTGTATGAATTTCTCTGTATTCTGTCTGTTTTTCAATCGAAGCAGCATGCGCAGCATTTTCACAGGGCACTTCGATACGAAACGCCGGCTGATGGCAGATTTCTGCGTAAAATTGTTCAGGAGAACCATACCCCTGACGGCCTGCAGGTTCCACATCTTCGAGATGGAAATTCTTTTTGTCCAGCTCGGAAGCACTGCATTTTTGCAGATGTCGTGCCATGCGGTATGATTTCTGGTTCGCAGTGAATGCCTGAGACTGGCGAAAATACACAATTCGTTTGCCGGCATATCCAAAGGAAAGGAGGCCTCTGCCGGGATCATCCTGAAACAGTCTTACCAGCGCCTTCGTTTCATTTTCACTTGCAGGCTGCTGGTGGATCTGCTTTCTCCGGTAATAACCGGTAGGGAAATTTTTCCTGAGTTCTATTCCACGGGCATTGCCGGTAAATTCTTTGCAGGAGACTTCCTGCATACGAAGCATCTGCCGATAGATCGGATTACGTATGGCAAAAAAATCATTCTCATAGATTTCATAGCCATCCGGATTTAAAATCGGGACAAAACAGATTGTCCACTTTTCAAATAAATCTCTGAGATCATAGATTTCTTCAAGTTTCCAGCCACATTCCCAGGCTCTTGTGTATTCTTTCATCATCTCCACCAGATAACCCGGCATATATCTGTCTGTGCCGATCATTCCGGCGATACAAAAGACTGTCTGAGTGCCATTTCCCACCCATACTGCCGGTATCAGTCGTTCATCATGAGAACTTCCGATCACCTGAAAGCGTGTAATCCTGCTGTAGCGTCCTGCCGTTTCCCACATTTCGTAATAAAGTTCTTCATATGTACAGAGTGTGTTGTTTGTTTTGATCATATCTTCATTCCTGCTATGTATGAAAAAAGTTATTTGTTCCTCTATCAGTATATGAAAAGAGACAGGTCAAAAGACCTGCCTCTTAAAAATATTTCTTATGTAAAATCAGATTTCTTCTTTTTTGCGTTTGCGGACTACTACATAACCGCCTGCAAGAAGTGAAAGTGCTGCGAGTACAGACATCGTACCGATTGGAGATTCGTCGGCTGTAGATACCGCAGATTTGGATTTGGAGCCTGCATCTTTTGCAGATGCTGCTGCCGTTGCAGTCAGTTCTGCATCTGTACCGCCAGCTCCGCTGCCATTGCCACTGCCATTGCCACTGCCATCATTGTCGCCGTCTGTGTCATCTGTTATATAGCCATTATCTCTCAGCCACTGTTTTTCTTCTTCATCCGTGTAGCTGGCTATAGTGAATTTTTTCGTGAAATACTCCACTACATCTGTATCCTGCCATGTACTTCCGTTATAAACCTGTTTCTCACAGTAAACCTGAATTGTAAAGTCCTGTGTAGAAGCTCCTTTTGACGGCTGAATACCCTTTCCGTTTTTACCGCCTATGCTCCATGTAGTATGAGTGCTGTCACTTCCCGGGAATTTCCAATATACAGGGATCCATCTCTCATCACCTTTTACATATGGTGCACTGTCCTCCGTTCCTGCACCAATCGCAGTGAATGAAACATATCTCTTAGAAAAGAACTTGATTTCTCCATCCAGACCTTCTACCCTTGCACCATCTGTTACTGTATGGGTACGGGCTGTCTGAGTGTTATTGTTATTATTGTCATCTTCCTTTGGTTCTGTCGGACGCGCTTTTTTCATTTTTGCCGTTGCTAGGCTACACGAAATTGCCTTAGGTTTCGTGTCACTTGAATTTCTTCTTGTAAGAACGATAAACCTGGGCGCTGTTTCCGGGACATTTTCCGCAACTACAGTAAATTCCGTATTGGCTTTTACAGCTGTAAATTTAAGCTTGCTCTTCATTGCTTTGTATGTCGAATTAATTGTTGCACTATCTGCCGTAGCATCTACAAAGAAATATGTCCACTCACAGTCTCCTGTAACTGAATATTTTGCCTGTACAGAGGTATGGCTGAGCCATTTTAATGAGCCTGTTTTATAAGACAGTGTATAATTTGCCGGCTTCTCCGGCTCCGGATCCTTCTTTACCTCTTTCAGAGAAACAGAAAGACCATTTGAAGCTGTAGAATATTCATATTTTGATGAATTTTCGTAGCTGATATTTTTCACAGCTGCCGTAAAAACATCTTTTGAGACATCTTTTCCAGACGCATCTTTTCCAGCCTTAATTACTTCCAGATCTGGCTTCTCTTCTTTATGGCTGAATGAAGATTTGCCAGTCAGTGCTCCTGTAACTATCAGTTTTGCAGAACCGTCCAGAGTTATGTTTTTGTTCCCGTCATTTTCGGTAACACTTGCATCACCTTCTATGGACACATCTTTATTACTGTATACTGCACCTTTATCACCAACTGTATTACCTGTAACCTTGCCACCGGTAAAAACGATTGTACCGTTGTTACAATTAATTGCAGCACCACCTGCTGCATAATCATTTTCTGTCAACGTTACATTCTGGTTCAAA
>ERZ772812.1938-NODE-1938-length-14130-cov-7.291865_pt1 | contig 14130 bp, 11 predicted proteins | sample MGYA00511343_ERZ772812 | MGnify/ENA primary metagenome ERZ772812 (study PRJEB29015, sample SAMEA2737706) | human gut metagenome | biome: human gut; feature: human-associated habitat; material: faeces | place: China | collected 2012 ...
ATATTTTTCAAACCGATGTATTTATTTAATTCGGAAATGTTCACCGATCCAATGAGAATAGACAAGAGCAAACCGACAGAAAGACTATTCGTCGCATTAGTGAATCTATTTTTGTAAAGATAATATAAGCACAGAATAGCCGACGAAGACAGCAGGAAGGCGGCGAAATAGAAATAAGAGCTTTCTAACCAAGGCAGGGAGAGAAAGGCTGGGAGGAAGAATAAAGCCGGAAAAACGAATACGAGTACGGCTGCAGGTAGAACGATAGTAAAATAGATTTTGGGGAGTGCTATTTCGGGGAGTAATAGGAAAGCCAAATAAGCCATAAAGGGGAATAGGGGTAAAAGATAAATATCCAGTTTGGCACTTGAAAAAGTAAGTACCACGAAACCGGTAAGAAGGATGGTCAGGAATAATTGTTTTATATCGTTATTGTAAAGGTGTTTGCGTATCCCGATGAGGAGAACGACAACGTAAAATAGGGTCCAGGGAGCGAGTGAATACCAGATCGTTTTCAGATAATACCAGAAAGGTTCTTTGTGATGGAAGGAATCGACGGCCCTGTTGATGGTCTGGTGGAAAAGCAGGTTGTTCAGATAGGTTTTTCCCCCTTCGAGATATACAGCAATAAACCACAAGCTGCAAAGCCCGATTAATATGCTCCATTGTTTCCAACCTAAATATTTACCGATGGTTTTGAATTGTTTTTTTACCAATAAAAAAGCCGGAATGGTCAATAGAGGAATGATCAAACCTACCGGACCTTTAGTAAAAATGGCCAGAAAGATATAAATCGGTAGTTTGATCGGGTCAGCAGGAGAACATCGGCCGGTATAGATGCGGTAAAAAGTATACAGGCTTAGAATGATAAATAAAGACATCAGCATATCCATGCGTAGCACAATGGCCGAGCCTGTAAATAAACCGCTCGTCAGAAGCATGAATTGGCTGCTTAACCTGAGGTCGGAGGGTAAGGCTGTGTTTACCCATTTATCCATGATGAACAGGATCCACAAGGCCGGGATCAGGGAAAACAATCCCAGGAAAAACATCGAATGTGTACCGAGTAGCCACTTACCTAGCATGACAATCCAGAGGTAAAGAGGAGGTTTGTCGGCATATAGGGCGCCATGATTCCAAAAGGTGAACCAATGGCCTTCGCGGAGAGCTTCATCTGCAATACTCAGATATTTCAATTCATTATTGGGAGTAAAATCCCTGAAATACAAGAGAGGTATAAAGCACGCAAAGAAAAGTAAATATCTGGTTATTTTCATCATTTTTCCTTTATAGATATTTCGTACGTATAAAAATGAATTCGGTTACCTGAAGTTGCAGGTTTCATTTTCATTTTCGGCTGTAAAGGAATAAAAAAATTTATGCTTGGCGGAGGTAATAAAAAAGAGGGTGTCCAAAAAGTATTTGGCACCCTCGATTTATTCGTATCCCTATTGGAGACTGAAATCAAATATCCGATTCTACAAGGGGGTATTTTGCCTTTTTGGACACCCTCTCTTATTGTATTGGGTTCGGATCAATCGTTCAGTGTAAAACGAATAAATCCGGTTACGGTCAGATCTTTGTCCTGACTTGCTAAATAAGCTTTGATCGTTTGTTTAGCATCTTTTACAAAAGCCTGATTCAACAGGGTAGACTCCTGATAAAATTTGTTCAGACGGCCTTCAGCGATTTTATCGAGCATGTTTTCAGGTTTTCCTTCTTCACGTGCTTTATCACGTCCGATTTCCAGTTCGTGAGCGATCACTTCCTGAGGAACGTCGTTTTTGTCGACAGCGATCGGTGCCATTGCAGCAGCCTGCATCGCTATGTCTTTTTTCACTTGGGTATCGGCATCTTTGTTGAAACCGATCACAGTAGCCAATTTATTACCCGGGTGAATATAAGCGATAGTAGCTTCGGCTTCGATTTTGCCATAATAAGCTAATTCCAGTTTTTCACCGATCACACCGGTTTGTTCTGAAATCTGATCTGCGATAGAACGGCCACCGATTTGTAATGCCAAAAGAGCATCTTTATCAGCAGGCATATTCTCAAAAGCTGCATCCAGAATTTGTTTGGTGAAATTGATGAAGTTTTCATTTTTAGCTACGAAGTCGGTTTCACAATTAAGGCTTACCAAAACCCCTTTCTTCCCTTCTGCGTGAGCCAAAACACAGCCTTCTTTAGCTTCGCGGTCTGCACGTTTGCTAGCAACAATCAGGCCTCTTTTACGGATGATGTCTACTGCTTTATCGAAATCTCCTTCAGCTTCCTGAAGTGCTTTCTTACAGTCCATCATTCCGGCACCGGTCATTTCTCTTAATTCTTTTACCTGAGCTGCTGTAATAGCCATTGTATTTTCCTCCTGGAATTATTAAATTAATTATTCCTCTGTAGCTTCTTCAACTTCTGCTTCTTCAGCTTCTGTTGTTCCCTGATTTGCTTCGATAACAGCGTCTGCCATTTTTGAAACGATCAGTTTTACGGCACGAATAGCATCATCGTTACCCGGGATTACATAATCCAGTTCTTCCGGATCACAGTTAGTATCGCAGATACCGATAAGCGGAATACCTAATGTATGAGCTTCCTGAACACAGATTCTTTCTTTCTTAGGGTCAACGATGAAGATTGCGTCTGGGAGACGTTTCATTTCTTTGATACCGCCAAGGTTTTTCTGCAGTTTAGCAAGTTCTTTTCTTAATTCAATAACTTCTTTCTTTGGAAGTACTTCGAAAGTTCCGTCAGCTTCCATAGCTTCGATCTGTTTCAGTCTTGCAATACGGCTCTGGATTGTCTTGAAGTTTGTAAGCATACCACCAAGCCATCTTTCGTTTACATAGAACTGTCCGCAACGCTCTGCTTCTGCTTTGATAGCATCCTGAGCCTGTTTCTTAGTACCAACGAAAAGGATGTTTCCACCGTTAGCTACGATATCAGCTACTGCATTGTATGCATCGTCTACCATACCTACAGACTGCTGAAGGTCGATGATGTAGATACCATTTCTTTCTGTGTAGATGTACGGAGCCATTTTAGGGTTCCATCTTCTTGTCTGATGTCCGAAATGAACACCTGCTTCCAAAAGCTGTTTCATTGAAATAACGCTCATGTTTGTTCTCCTTTTTGGTTAAATTCTTCCGTACAGATCATTTTCTATCCGGACCCAACCTCACACCGTAAGGGCACCATCCATCGGAATCTCTGTACGTGACTTTTTATTTGTGCGGTTTTGCGCACATTGCAACTTCTAGAGTATAGCATAAGAAAACCCTCTGTGTAAAGAGGGTTTTGAGTTATTTTTGAGTTTTACGATGAAAGTTTCTCCGTGCGGTTCAGAAATACCACTGTGTTTTCTATTCAGTGCATGCGCTTATTTGCCGTCAGTCGCGCAAACTCGGCTTCGCCTCAGACAGTGCGCTTGATGACGGCAGCTTGCCTGCACTTCATGACGAAAGCCTCGTGAGTATTTCTATACCTGCACGGAGATGTTTTTCATCTGTAATTTCCTCAAAAGATATTTTATTTGTTGTATCGGTATCATGTTTTCAACTTTCTTAGTTCCTCATCTGTCAGGGATCGGCATTCTCCTTTTTTAAGGTCGTCGGGCAGGGTGAGGGGACCCATGGAGATTCTCTTAAGGTAAATGACGGGGGTTCCGACCGCTTCCATCATGCGTTTCACCTGATGGAATTTTCCTTCGTGGATCGTCAGATGCAGTTCTGTATAGACTTCCGGGAGATTTTCTCTGCGGACGCGCCCTGGTTCTGGTTCACCTGCACCTTCCCAGCTTCCGCCAACAATTTCTACCTTAGCCGGCATCGTCAGTTTTTTTTCGCCGATATCCACACCATTTTCCAGTTTCTCGATCTTTTCCACTGTAAGCTTTCCTTCCACGCGGACAAAATAGGTTTTGTCCACATGTTTCCCCGGGGCAAGAAGTTCATGTGCCAGCATACCGTCATCTGTAATAAGAAGTAATCCTTCTGTATCTTTGTCAAGTCTTCCTACCGGAAAAATTCCTTTGCGATCGGAAGGTACATATTCCATGACTGTTCTGTCATTGCGGTCTTCTGTTGCACTGACGCAGCCGGCTGGTTTATTCAGAAGATAATAAACAAATTCCGGTGCCACACCGACTGTTTCACCTGAAAGTATAACGGTATCCTTCTCCGGATCAACCTTCAGTTCCGGTTTCTTCGCCGGAGCTCCGTTGACCTGAACCTGCCCTTTCTGTATGAATTTTTTCACTTCACTTCTGGTTCCTTTTCCTGCGTCAGCAAGAAATTTGTCCAGCCTTACTGCCTTTGCCATATCTACTCCTTATTCTGTCTCAGATGAACCTGAATCGCCGCTGCTTTCCAGATAGATTGAAGTTGGTTCATCTGCTCCACCTATGATCTCCTGTGATACCATATCTTCGCTGTCATCCGTATACACCGTTTCTTCTTTTGTTACCGGTGCATCCATCTGCATACTACTCTGTATGATTCCCATCTCTGTAATTTTTTCTTTTACGAAATCAGGCAGCTTTTCTGTCTTCAATCCATATGCATTCACAGCCTCGCCTTTATCCGTATACACAGATACATAAATATTCTGATAGATCTCGGAATCTTTGTCAACGTATCCATTATATCTTACAGTCAATGCTTCTTTCAGAGCTTTTATTTCTTCCGGCATCTCATAAGTCACATCTTCCTGCTGACCATCCTCATCGTTAAAATAGTTCAGCATGATCTTTTCAATATCCAGATCTTCTACCGTCAGAGGATAACCTGTTTCCTTAAGAATTGCAAGAGTATTTTTAAATGAAGGATAAATACCGACTATCCAGTTCGCATACTGTACATTTGCATTGGTATTACCTGGTATCATATTATTCACATCCTGTTTGCCAGGAAACTGATAAGCAAAATCCATTTTTACCTCAGGTGCCTGCATGAAATCTTCTGCTGTTGCAACGTCGACATCCTTCTTCATTGCTTCAAGGAGCTGTTTCATTTTATCAGAATCATTCTGGAAGATACTGTATCCATTTCCGCTTGCATCATTCAATCCAATATTTTTCAGATATTTCTGATCAAGATTAAGAAAACCAAATTTCTGTTCTTTCAGATTTTCTTCCTCATATAATCCTTTTACAAGAGCACTTAAGTTCTCCGTCCCTATCCAGTATTTTCGGTAGATCTCTTTTCCTGATTTAAGTGTATATTTTATAATTGAATAATATGTATAATCGCCATCAATCACCTCACCTTTGGGATTGCTGGAAACGATATCCTGAAGAGCCTTATAAGTCTGATCACCTATACCATTTTTACCGACAAATGCCATAGCCGGTTCTGCCCAGTTATTTGCATCTGTTATTTCATATTCTCCATCTTTGGTCTTTTGGACATTCTCATAGTAATCCTGGTCAAAAGACATCATGTTGAGATTCATGGATGCAATATCTTCCTGTTTTGGAATATAGCTGTCAAAATGCAGCAGGTCTTTCTGGAAAATAAGTGCACAAACTGCTACAAGTGCCCCTGCAATTACCAGCTGTAACTTTTTCGTAAAAAATCCCTGGAAACTCATCTGATATATCGTTTCTGATAAACCATGTATTATGACTGTTCCAAGTATCATTCCGAAAATCCACCAAAGGATTCTGACTTTTCCGGTAGTAAGAGAATAGAATATCCAGCCGACTGCAAGACCGCCCGGAACCACGACCATAAATCTCACTACGATTGAAATCCACGAATAAACCATAGATTTTCCAGCTGATTCTGATGGCCGTTTCTTATATGCAGTCCATGCCAGGACTCCAAGTATAACACCAAGAATAATGACTGCTGCAAGTAATTTTCCTGTCTTTCCTTCCGCATAATCACTGACCATACTGAGAATCAGCGTTCCCGGAGATGCCATATGTAAAAGCGCATTAAAGCGACCATACTGGTATTCCGCCGAGAAGAAGGTCTGCCAAAATGACTGTCCATAGGCTACAAGAATCAGATTCAATACAATACCATACAAGTACATTCCACCCAGACAAAGAATACCCATCAGCATATTTCCCGTCACACTGATTATAAGCACAATGCTGAAATAGATCACCAGGTAGATGATAAGATGCAGGAAAAGCATCCTGACTGCCATCCCCATAATATTCAAGCTGAAAAATCCTCGCGCTGCTCCAATGCAGATCATCAGAAATTCTGTAACGATATATGGTATCAGATAATATACCAATCCTGAAAATATTCTTTCCAGAAACATTTCTGATCTTTTCATCGGAAGTCCATGATAATAGTCTGTTTTTTTGCCAGAATACAGGTAAATAAATCCATTCACACTGTTTATGAAAGCTGCTATTGATGCAATGATCAGGCCTGACAGTACAAAGCCATCCTTCCACAAATTGTTATACAAAATCTGACTTTGCAAAGCTGAATATTTCAGATCACTCCAGGAACTCAGCTTCACCATACCAGTCACCGGAAATGCCAGAAGAAATCCGAGTGCTATAAATGCCGGCATCCATAACTGACCTTTAGAAATCGTCTTTATATATTTAGAAGAAAATATTCTGGATCTCATAACCAGCCACCTCCGTTTCACTGATAAATATTTCTTCCAGAGTCAGTGGAAGCACTTCACTGAACAATGGATTCTTCTCCTGTATCTTTGCCATAATTTCTGACCGCGTACCTCTTGCTGTAAACAATACAAGTGATCCCTGATGATCAACCTTTAATATGTCCAGTTCTTTTTTCAATTCCTCTTCCTGTTTCCTGTCTGTCAAAACACACTGTACTTTATGAATATGGAATTTCATATCTTCCAGGTCTTTACTCAAAAGCATGCCTCCTTTATGCAAAAGTCCCACATGATCACAAATGTCTTCCAGTTCTCTCAAATTGTGTGAAGCAAGAACCGGAGTAAAATCTCTGCTCATGATTTCTGCTGCAAGCAAACTCTTAACCCCCTGACGTACTACCGGATCTAATCCGTCAAATGTTTCATCACAGAGAAGATATTTTGTCCCTGCACTGATTCCAAGAAGTACCATCAACTGTTTTTTCATACCCTTAGAAAAGCTGCCGACTTTTCTTCTTTCATCAAGCTGGAACTGATTCATCAGTTTTGCAAATCTCTGCTTCTCAAATTTCGGATAATGCAGCTGGTAGAACGCAGCCATATCCAACGCTGTATAGTTTGTCGGAAAATAGCAATCATCAGATATGTAGAAAACCTGTTCTTTTGCCTTTTCATTATCAAATACTGCCATATCATCAATCTTTATTTCACCCTCATCAGGTTTCAGAATTCCTGCAATCATACGAAGAAGTGTACTCTTCCCTGCACCGTTGCTTCCAACCAGACCAAAGACCTCTCTTTCCCCGATTTCCAGCGAAACCTTACTGACTGCCATAAGCGTCCCAAATGCTTTGCTGCATCCCCTTATCTCTATCATCTCTGTTCCTCCTCATACCCTTTCTGAACCAATGTCATCAGTTCTTCTTCTGTCATACCTGTGTTGATTCCACGTCTGACAAGTTCCAGAAATTCTTTTCGAAAATCTTCTTTGCTTTTTTCCTGAATCTGCCGCGTCTCTGCAACAAAATTCCCTTTGCCTTTTACCGGATAGATCAGTCCCTCCTGCTCCAGTGTCATATAAGCTCTCTGAATCGTATTCGGGTTGATAGATAATTCCATTGCCAGCTGCCGGACAGAAGGAAGTCTGCAACCGGCCGGCAATGCTCCCTGATAGATCAGCGTCCTGAACTTTTCAGTTATCTGTTCATATATCGGACGTCTGTCCTGATAATCTAGTATTATCATTGTCCCTCCTTTCTGCTGTAAATCATTTTTTCGCATGTGTATTTAGTGTATTAATTGTTTTAATACACTTATGATATCATATATTCCCCTTAAGCGCAATCTCTTTCTAATTATAAAATCTTTCTAAACCCCGAAATCTAATTACCATTATTTCTTTATATAAAAAAGCTCCCAGATTTTATTTCATCTGAAAGCTTTTCATTTGTATCATAATTTTTACTTTTCTCTGCTATATAACTCGTTTTGATCTTCCCTGTACTCTTTTTGTAAAATAAAAACAGCCCAAAATCATTACCATCAGTAAGATCAGGAATAATATCATGATTGCAGCCGGATTCCTGGCAATGATCCATGTATACAAATCCGGCGATATCAGTGACCAGATATTAGCCCCCATATGCAATAGCACACTGCTCCACAGACATCCACTGATATCCAGAATATATGCAAACACTATTCCAAGAAGGCTCGCATAAACAGCCTGTACCAGATTTCCATGATAGATTCCAAAAATCAGGCCAGAAATTACAGCAGCTGCTCCCATTCGCATATAATCCCGAAGTCTCAGATAGATCAGCCAGCGAAAAACGATTTCCTCTGCAAGCGGTGCTATGATTCCCATAGATAAGATCAGGAACCACATTTGTTTTCCTTCCATCAGCTGGTCCATAGATTCCTGATATTCCTGATAATTCAAAACCGACTGCAGTATTCCCACAAGCATATTGGCAAACTGAGAAAATGCCGCTCCCATTCCAAGCAACAGTAACATTTCCGGAATTTTCAACTGCCATGGTTTTTGCGAAGTTACAAGTCCGCCAATTTTTCTCGCTGCACGGTCTCTACTGTAAAACCACAGACAGGGAATCATAGCAAGTAATCCAGTCAGCCCTGTAAAAAGAATTGCATTTTGATAATAAGCCTCCATTCCCCCGCCAGATTTCATGATCAGCCACAGACCTGCGTAGCCAATGACCTGTGAAATCAAAAAATGGATCCCACAGGGATATGCTACCCGCCAGATCTGTCTGACATGGCTTTGTCTGCGTCGGGGGCTCAGGCGAAAAAATCCAGTATCTCTTCAGCTGATGCCACAATCTGCAATGGCTGGGAGGCCGCAAGTTCTTCTTCTGTCCCATAACCATAAGAAACAGCCACACAATCAAGTCCTGCCTTTCTGGCGCCAAGAACATCGTGCTCCTTATCCCCTACCATGATCACCTGCTCACGGTGATGATCCAATCCAAGGCGTTTCAAGGTTTCTTCAATCACCTCTGTCTTATTTGTTCTGGCTCCATTCATTTCACTTCCCACAATTTCGTCAAAATATTCCGTCAAATTAAAATAATCTAAAATCTGTTTCACATAATATTCCGGTTTGGAAGATGCAACTGCCAGAAGGTATTTCTTTCTCCTTAATTCCTGAAGCAGCTTTTCCACACCTGGGTATGGACAATTCTCAAATATTCCAGTTGTAGAATAACGCTCTCTGTAATATTCCACTGCTTTGCGCGCAGTTGCTTCATCCAGATCTGCATACTTCATAAACTGCTCCATCAGTGGTGGGCCGATAAACACTTTCAGTTTTTCAAGATCCGACTCTGGTCTGCCAAGCTTTTCAAGCGCATACTGCACGCATTTTGTGATTCCCTCACCTGACTCTGTCAGCGTTCCATCCAGATCAAATAAGATTGCTTTATACATAATTCCTCCGATTTCTTACAGATAATTTTTCTTTTGTATCAAAAAAATTCGTTTAAAAAATATTATAGGTCAGTATAACATTCTTTTTCTCTCCCGTCCACGTAAAATCTGCCGGTATCATAGCTGCAATCTCCAGCAGATTTATCTCATTGACAAGGTCATGTACTCTGACTATTTCTCCCTCTGTATCCCAGTCTTTTTCCTGTCCATTAACACGTACACTTACAATTTCTACCACTGCATTCTTCTTGATTCGAATTTCTGCATATTCTCCCTTTCCCAATTCCTGTCTCAAACATAAGAGTTTCATTTTTCGCAGACATTCTGCAGGCGGCAGACGGTACTCTTCCTTGTACTCTGTTACTGTTTCCACCTCTTCTTTCGGGACTTCTGTAAATACCGGTATTGAAGTTGCTGTTGGCGCAGGAACCGGAGTTGGAGTCACGGTCAGTATCCATGTCGGACTCGTTTCTGCGGGAATCGATACTACCGTACTCTCAGACTTGATGATTCTGTCTTCATCCATGATCGAACTACTTACATTTTCGTTCTCTCCTCTATACCTTTCCGTATATTCTGTTACAGAAGAACGGTTTTTTTCAGTTGTTGTGGAACTTTCCCGTGCATTCCAATTCTGTACAGGCACTTGTTCATACTCCTCATTATATGAGGATACCGTTCCTGAAGTATTTTGTTCTGATTCCTGTCCGTCATTTCGTGCTTCATCTACATAAGTATTACTGTCATTCTGTTCTGGTGTATTGCATACCGGCTCATCCTCCCATTCTTCTCCGGTTCCTTCATATTCACCGGTCCCTGTTGAAACCTCAAACCCACCAAACTCAGCTGCATATGCAGCTGAACAACTTCCATACACTGCCATTATCAGTAAACTAAAAAGCACCTTCCAAAAAAGATTGTTTCGTCCTTCCAAGAATAATTCCTGCCTCCTTCTTCCATTCCTGCCATTCTTCAGCAAATGCATCTGCTATCTGCATTCTTTTTTCTTCTGCCCTGTTTTTCCACTGTCTGTATACTGCTCTGCTTTCCTGATATCTGCCCTGTCTGCACAAAAATAATCCATATTCCAGATAGCCCTTACTATACTCCGGCTCATATGTTAACAATTGCCGATAGTAGATTTCTGCATGATCTGCTTTGTCTGCCAGCTGTCCGTTCCACGCAAGCAGTTCCAGAATTCGGATCTGATCCTGTGTCTTCTGATAAACTTTTTGCAAATTCTGCAGCTCTTTTTCTATGTGAACATGTATTTTCTCTTTCCATATTGCAGAACCAGATTGATATTCCATAGTAAAATACTGTGCGGTCACCGGTGTCAGCATCTGCGACAGCTCTGGCAGTTTTTCTCTGTCTAATCCTGAACCCAGAACAGCCACAAACACCACCAAAGCTACCGCCAGCGGGAAAAGTACAGCTTTCAGCTGCAAATTCAGCGGATGAATTTTACATAATTCATTTCTTGCCTCCGCGGTACCCTGCCAGCGCTTCTCCGGCTCTGTACGGCAACATCTGAAAATAAATTTCCCCAAAGCAGGACATTTCAAAAAATACCGGAATTTCTTTTTGCCACAAAGCACTTCCATTGTTTTTCCAAGTGCATAAAAATCGCTGGCTGCACTTATCTTTCCTTGCAGCTGTTCAGGGGCAGCATATCCTCTTGTTCCCTTTGTTTCTTTATAAGGAGCACTATATGAAAAAACCGCACTTCCAAAATCTACCAGATAAAGGCGTTTCTGATCTGTCATCATTATATTTGCCGGCTTCAGATCCCCATAAAAAACTGCCGGTTTCCTGGAATGAAAATATTCCAGTACCTGCAAGGTCACATCACCTATGCACAGTATCTCCTCTATGGAAAAAACATATCCTTCCTGCATATACTCTTCCAGAGATCTGCCATGTATATATTCCATGATGATGTAACAAAAGTTACCCCTCTCTGTGTAATCAATCATCTTTGGCAGATAGGGATGTTCAAGAAGTCTGAGCAGTCCGGCCTCTCTTCTGCTGCTGGCAGGCAGCTCTTTTACCGCACGAAAAATGCCAAGTTCCAGATCACGTGCCAGATACATGGAACCTTCACCGCCCCTGCCAACCTGTTCAACGATGCAGTAGCGTCCTTTCAGTATGATTCCTGTTAGATCGATATTGATCGCTCCTTTCACTGATTTTTATAAATATCTGTATGGAAAAATGTTGGGAACTCCAACTTATAGAATTTTGAGATGAAATAAGTATAGCATAAAAAGGAATGGAAAATAATAAATTTTTTCTAAAAAAATCTCACCTTCCAGATGGGAGGTGAGACTTTAATTCAATTACATACGATCCGGTGCTGAGAACCCAAGAAGATCGATGCTTGTTTCAAGTATATCTTTTGTAAGACCGAGAAGCTTCAGGAAGGATTCTTTCTGTGCCTGGTTTTCTTCGCTGAGAATCTTAGTCTCATGGTAAAAACTGTTGAATGCATTGGATACTTCATAAATGTATGCACAAATCTTATGCGGTGCTTTTTCTTCGAAAGCATTCTCAATGGTACTTCCGAATTTTGTCAGCTCCAGCATAAGGTTCTTCTGGCTTGCATTGACAGCCGGAAGGATTTCTCCTGCTTCAAGGTTTCCACCTTCTTCTTTATAACGATTGAGAATGGATTTGATACGAACGATCGTATACAGGATATACGGACCTGTATTTCCTTCGAAGGAAGTGAAACGATCAATATCAAATACATAATCTTTGGTTGCCTGATTGGACAGGTCACCATATTTGATTGCAGAAAGTCCTACAATCTCCGCTGTTTCTTTTGCATCCTGATCTTTGACACTTCTGTTCTCGACAATCTTATGGAACATCTCTTCGTCAATATCTGCGATGAGATTTTCCAGACGCATAACACCGCCCTCTCTTGTTTTGAACGGTTTTCCGTCTTTTCCATTCATGGTACCAAATCCAAGGAAAGAAAGTTTCGTCTCCGGTTTTACAAGTCCGGTCTTTCTTGCACAGCGGAATACCTGAATGAAATGAAGTTCCTGACGCTTGTCTACTACATAAAGAATTTCATCCGGATCAAAGAGTTTGACACGCTCTACGATCGTTGCAAGATCTGTTGTGGTATACAGAGAAGCTCCGTCTGATTTCAACAACATACATGGCGGAATTTCTTTGGTATCAGATTCTTCTTTGACATCTACTACCAGTGCTCCCTGATCTTCATATGCAAATCCCTGGTCTTTCATTTTCTGAACCATATCCGGAATATACGGCTGTGCATCAGATTCCTTTTTCCACAGATCAAAGGAAACATTCAGGTTTGCATAGTTTCTCTTGAGGTCTGTAACAGAAACCTGCATGATGTGATTCCAGAGAGCCATATATCCAGGTTTACCCTGCTGAAGCTGATGTGTTGCTTCAAGAGCTTCATTACGGTATTCTTCGTCTTCTTTGGATTTACCACTTGCACATGGATAGATTTCCTCCAGTTCGCTGATGGTAAACGGTGCTTCCTTCGGATATTCTCCTTCGTAAGTATCGTCAAAATAAACCAGTTCCGGCTTGCGGTGTTTCAGTTCTGTAATGATCAGCCCCATCTGCAGTCCCCAGTCTCCAAGATGTACATCACCGATCACCTTATGTCCTACAAAACGTCCGATACGCTTGATGCTCTCACCGATGATCGCAGAACGGAGATGTCCTACGTGAAGCGGCTTGGCAACGTTTGGTCCGCCATAGTCGATAATGATCGTCTTCGGATTCTTGGCAGTCTCAACAGAAAGCTTCTCATCCTCTGCCATCTTATTCATGTATTCTGCAACAAATTCCGGTTTCACATCCAGGTTGATAAATCCAGGCTTTACAACTTCTGCTCTGGAAAAGATCCGGCTGTCTGACAGCTGTGCTACCACATCATCAGCGATCATAAACGGTGCCTTGTGATATGCTTTGGCTCCTGCCATAGCACCGTTACACTGATACTCACATAAGTCCGGTCTGTTGGAAACAGTAACTTTTCCGTAGGATGAATCATAACCTGCTTTTTCAAATGCGGCGGAAAGTGCCTCGCATACATGCTTCGGATGCTCTGTCACGATAAAGGCTGCCTTGGAACGGTCGAAGCCCTCCACGAAGAAATCAATCGTTTTCGATGCCGCCGCATAGGTCACAACCGAGTAAAGCGGCAGAATCCAGCTGTCAAGCACGATTCCACATATGATGTATAAGATTACATTGTATGCCATTACGAACGAGCCGAGACTTAACCCAAGCTTCTTCGCGAACATAACACCTATGATGTCGATACCATCCATCGCACCACCAAACCGTACCGCAAGTCCGCTTCCGCAGCCGGAGATGATACCGCCGAAGATTGCACACAGAAACAAATCACTTCCGGCAAGCGGGGATACGATCGTCACATCCACCGGTAGAATATCTGTGATGATCCACGCAACAATGGAATAGATCAAAACCGCATAAATCGCATAGATTGTAAATACCACGCCCTCGCGCTTTAATCCAAGTAAGAAGATTGGAATATTTAAGAGAATCAAAACCAGGGAAAGACTGATCCAT
>ERZ772812.1954-NODE-1954-length-14026-cov-3.010164_pt1 | contig 14026 bp, 10 predicted proteins | sample MGYA00511343_ERZ772812 | MGnify/ENA primary metagenome ERZ772812 (study PRJEB29015, sample SAMEA2737706) | human gut metagenome | biome: human gut; feature: human-associated habitat; material: faeces | place: China | collected 2012 ...
CCGCAAACGGGTTGCCGCGGAAAGTCCACCCCTCATCAGTCCGCTTCGCGGACAGCTTCCCCCAAGGGGGAAGCCTTTTCGCTCAAATTTCGTGGTGCGTTCCCCTCGGGTCGCCCCACAGTACCTCGCTGTCGCCCTCGTAGGGGGTGTGGCGGAGCTTCCACATATTGTCCTCCCACTTCCAGATGTGGGGGCTGCGGAAGCGGTCCGCCAGGTCCATAAAGTAGTCGCGGTCCATCCTGGGCTGCTCAAACAGTTGGCTGGCCCAGGGGAAGTGCTGGCGGTCCAGCGACAGATATTTGAAGATTTCCTTTTCAAAACGGTCCGGGTACTCGCCGTCAAACTTCTTGCAGAGCGCCTTGCCCTCGTCCAGCGTGATCTCCTCGTTGCGGATCTCCTGCGCGGCGTCGTAGGTCGTGCGGCCAATGCCGTACTTGATGTAGGTCGTGTAGTAGAAGAAGTCGTCGATCTTGTCATCGATGGAGTTGTACTTGGAGTAGGTGCCCTGGGTGCGCTCCGGCGCGGGGCGGAAGCCGCCGTGCTCGACGCTGTAGTAGTACGCGCCCTGCGGATGCCACTTCTCGTAATAGCCCAGATACCGCACCTGAATGTGGTTTTTCTCAAGGTTGGAGGTCTCGGACGGCAGGTAGATGGCCAAATCGGCCTTATCAACTTTGTAGTCCTCCTCCAGCTGGCGCAGGCTGACACCGCCCAGATAAATGTGGTCGTAGTCGTTGACCGCAAAGAAGTGCTCATCGCGCAGGGCGGAGTTGTTATCGGCAATCGGGTTGCCGAACTCGGCCTCGTTCTCGCCGTAGAACACCAGCGGGATGCCGAACTTCGCGGCCATCTTGGGCGCCAGCTGCTTCTGGCCCAGAATGAACGGCTGGAACGGGTGGAACAGGTTCTCCGTCGCAAGGCGGGTCAGCAGGCGGTGGGTCATGCCGTTGGGGGTGCACAGGTAGTTGTCAAAGCCCGCGTGGATCCACGCCTGCATGTTCTCCCAGCCCCAGGGCGTGTAGATGTGCGGGGCCCAAGTGACGGTCAGCGGGTGCATACCGTACTTGTATTTCAGCAGGTGCGCGGCGTAGAAGCTGTCCTTGCCGCCGGAGCCGGGCACCAGACAGTCATAGCTGCCGTCGTTCTTGCGGTACTGGTCGCAGAGCTCGCGCAGCTCCTTCTCACGCAGGGCCCAGTCGATATGGCCGTTGGCCTTGTTGTGGCAGGCATGGCAGGCATCACAGACGCCGTCCTCCTGAATGACCATCGTCTTCTTGATGGAGTTGATCGTGTGCTCAAACTCATAGCAGGAGTTGGGCTTCTGGTTGCTCATGACGCATTCCTTGCAGAACTGTACGTGCTTGGGCAGGCCGTAGTAGGCTTCGAGCTGGTCCTCCGGGATGTCCGGTGCGTACTTGCTGTAGTCAATGTCGATGTGACGGGGAATCTTTTCCATATTCTTTACACTCCAATCGGCTCTGTATCAAAATGAAAAGGCGCCGTCCGATAGCAATGCTATCAGACGGCGCCTTTGCCGTATGCGGGTATTATAGCACAGTTTTATGCGGGATGCAAGAGGGCATCAGGCAGATTTCGCACGGCGGAACTGGGCGCAAACCCATAGAACCAACAGCACCGGCACAGCTGATACCGCTGCCGCACAGCCTGCCACCGCCGGAGCGAATGCGCCGAACCACTGACAGAACAATGTATAACCGATATCCCCTGCCGCAGTCCATCTGCGATATCCGCTGCCAAAGGTCAGCCACAGCGCCAGTATGACACCTGCTCCCAGGCAGCCATCCGCCATACGCAGCAGCCCACCGCAAAACATACGCCACCGGTCGGCCAACAGATATTGCAATGCAATGCAGCCCATAAGCAACAGGCCGGAGAGATACATGGCAATGGCCACAATGCCCCGGTATTGCAGTACCATACTCAGCGCCGCCGAAAACGGCGTTGCCATCGCACTCTGCCACTCCATTTGGCAGTTATACTGTAAAATGCGGTAGCCATCGTAAGTAGGCGGCTCGGGCGCAACGGTGTCCTGATAGGTTGTAATCAGGCTGCCAAAGGGGTCGGTCTCATCGTTGGTACTGCCATGCCACAGACTGTCGGCGCGGTGCATCACGCCTGCGTACACAGCGTCAGGTGTTATGGCGTTGGCAAGCGGATCGGCAGTCGTTCCAATGGCAGCAGCGTACTGACTGCAGGTGTCCAACACAGCAGCGTGAACGGTGTCCAGATAACCGGATTTTTTCAGACAAGCGGCAAAATGTCCTTCCCGCAGGAGCGTAAAGGACAGCGCCAGACAGACCGCCAGCAGAAGCGCACAGACACTGCCTACCAGCTGAACAGCCACAGCCAGCCGAGCGGCTGCAGCCTGCTTGCCGGGGCGGCTCAAGACAGCCCCTCCAGCCGCGGACCGCTGACATACTTGCCGTAGATAAAATAACGCATATCCGTCAGGGACACCTGTCCCAGCGGGTAGCAGGTGTACAGGATAATATTTTCCTCCGGCGCATCCATGTCATAGGCGGAGGTATCGTTGGCGTTGGCCACGCGCATATCCGTGATTTCGTAGGTGTAGGTGCCGTAGGCGGTGGTGACGGTAATCATTGCACCGTTCTGGGCATGCTCAAAATCGCGGAAATAGGTTGCCGTGTGGCCAGCCACCAGAATCGTGCCACCCTCACCGGGGATCTTGCCGCCGGTATAGATGCCCGCGCCCGTGTCCAACTGGGGATCTTCGTCACCGTAGTAAATCGTGCAGTCCACCGATGTACCGGAAATCGTGATTTCACCCAGAGCATCCCCCGCCGCGGGGTAGCCGCCGAAATCATTGATGTTGACAGTCTCGGGCTGGGCGGGCGTTTGCTCCGGGGCCGCGGTGGGCTGGGCATCAGACACCGCAGCCACCGATGCGGGCAGCGCGGTCTCAACGCCGGAGCGTGCCGCCGCACCAGCCAGCATACGGCCCGGCCCCACCAGCACGAGAAGCACTACGCAGAGTGCAGCCACACAAAAAACAAGAGAAAGAACCAGGTTCTTTCTCTTGCCGTGTGCATGCACTGCTTTGTGAGAATCAGAACTCTTCATAAGCAGCATGTTTCCTTATTTTTACTTGCCGAGACCCTGCTTGCGAACGATGCAGGCGAAACCGGCAACCAGAGCGGCAGCCAGAGCCAGAACAGCCAGAACGACCATACTCATATCAGCACCGGTCGCCTTGATGATGTTGTTGGAGGCAGCAGCAGAGGTGGCAGTGGGCAGCGTAGCAGTGCCCTTGACATTGGGGTAGCTGCTCAGATCCTTCGCCTCGATGTGGCCGCAGTGGTCGCACTTGTAGCCGCCCACAGTGCCAGTCCAGTTGTGGTAACCGCAGGCCTTGCAGGTATAGAACTGAGCATCAACAGCGGCGGCGTCAACAGTGGTAGTAGCCGGGGCAGTGGTGGCCGGGGCAGTATCTGCAGCAGCGCTGACCTTTACGATCTCATAGGTAGAGAAGTGGGGAACCCAGAAAACGACCACGCCGTCAGCAACCTTGGATACAGAATCAATCGTTGTACGGTTTCCGGCATCATCCACAAAGACGATCTGGTAAGCTGCGCTGGTATCCATACCATAGACGGCAATGTTGGCACCCGCAGACGGCTGCGTACCGGTCCAAGTAGCAGACAGTACCAGCGTATTGTCATCCTTCTTCGTCAGGGAAAGATTAGAAATCTGACTCTTCTCGATTGTCTGGACAGCAACGGCATTGGTAACGCTCCCCGTGCTGGGATATACCTTCTTGATGGTGTCCTTATCAAAAGAGCCGTTCGCGATAGCCTTGTCCGCGTGGGCATTAATAACGGTCGCAGCTGCGTTGGCGTTCTGCTTGGTTACAGGCACGGTGGGGTTGGCGGTGTAGTAATCAGCAATGGTCTTTGCAAGGCTTGCACCTTTTTCTGTAGATGCGTTTTCGGCAGTAATACTTGTGGCAGCCGTGTTAGCAGCCTCACCGGGCGTAGCCTCAGCGAAGGCGGGCACGGCGCACAGGGCGGCCAGCGCTACTGCGCAAACCATAGAAAGAAACTTTTTCATTTCGGGTAGGACTCCTCTCATAATTTAAATGGCTGTATTCACAAGCCATATAGTCTAATGAGAGTATACCCCCCCCCGGTTACTTTTGTCAATGGACATTTTCACCAATTATTCACTTTTATTCTGCCATAACAGCAAAGTTTTAGACTGCCGCCAGCAGCAGTATCGGCGGGGCAGCCATTACCAATCCCAAAAGGCTGCGATACCACCCACGGGCAGCCAGCGGCTGCGGCTTTACGCAGAGCGCCGCCAGCACAAACACCAGAGGCAGTACGCCCGGCATGCTGATGCTGAAAAATGCCTGTACTGCATACCCAAGGATTGCTGCGGCAAGCCCCGGCGCTGTCCGCAGTCCGCGGCGGACATGTAATCCCAGAAAGGCCAGCCAGGAAGTCAGCCCAACTACCCCTCCACAGATCAGGTGCTGCAGATACTCGTTATGGGCCGAGTCAAAAACATCACCGTTGAGCAGCATCATATATTTGACAGAGTAGTCATCTATGTTCAGCCGTGCATTGGCAGCATCGCCGCCTAATCCAAAGAGCATCTGTAACGGTGTCAAATCATCCTTCCATACCGTCCAAAGCCGCTTCCATGCAAAGCCCCGGTTGGAGCCCCACTGGTCATCAAAGAACAACAGCCTTGTCAACGGCTGCGGCAGCACCACGGTAAAATTGGCAAGCAGCACCAGAACAGCGGCCAGCATCACAGCCGCGACAGCCAGCACGCGCACAGCACGCCAGCTGTTTACCTTAGGCCGTCGGCGCAGCAGACCGCCAGCGACAAAGCACACCGCAGCCAGTATAAGCGCCACCATCGGCTGTGTAACAAATTTCGACACGGTACGCCACTCTGCGCGGGCAGGCAGCAAGCGAGCCAGCAAACCCATTGTTCCTGTGCAAAGTGCCCAGACGGCCGCAGCATAGGCCAGCCGGGAAAGCCGCCCGGCTGTAATGCGCCGCGCCATGCAAAGCACCGCCACCGCACTTACAGCCCCCAGCCAGGCCGCATCGCTGCCTGCAACCACAAGGCCTGCCCCCAGGCAAACCGATGCCGCGCCCCATAGCCGTGCCGAATCGCTGTCTGGTGTCACCAAAAGCTCCCACACGGAAATAGGCAGGCAAAGGTCAAGAAACGCCCCATAAAAATTGATGTTGCCCACTGTACCGAGGAACAGCTCCCCGCTTTCAGGCAAAAAGCTGTAATAGGCATCCAACGGGTCAACCATAAAAAAGTTCATCCCGCACAGCAGCGTAACAGCACATCCTGCTCCTGCCAACAGCCGTCCGAACCATGCAGCCGGAATCCCGCCGCCTGTCAGCTGTACTGCAAAGTACAGCACCGTACAGGCCAACAGCATGATAAGGCCGTTGTAGCGCCCCTGCAATCCCCACAAAGCCACGGCAGGATTCTCCGCAAAAAGCCATGCTACTGTGTAGCTTAAGCAGAGCAGCAACAGCGGCAGACCGGCAATTTTCGCCTGCTTTGCCGGATGCTCATTCCTGCGCAGGCTTTTTTGCAGGCAGCAAAGCAGCAAAGCACATCCAATCCCAGCCAGCCACAGCAGTAGATGAAATTTAGCACCCACCAGCCCAACATAACCATTCGGCATGTAAAGCGGCGGCAGCAGCAGCGCTGCCAGTGTCAGTATATTTCCGGCGGTAGCCATTGTGGGGCATTGCAGCGGTTGTTTTGGCAAACGCATGGCCTCTACGATCCTTTCCACTAATCATGCCTGCTCGATACGCGCCCCGTCAATAAAGACTGCCCGCACCTCGGTCATGACCTCGAAGGGGCAGCCGTTCGTGATGACGACGTCCGCGTCCTTGCCCACCTCCAGCGAGCCGACGCGGTCGGCCACGCCGATGTGCTCCGCCGGGTTGATAGTGATGGCCTTCAGCGCGTCGAACGGGTCCATGCCGGCCTTGACCGCCATGCCTGCGCAGAGCGGCAGATACTGCTGCGGAATGACCGAGTTGTCGGTGATGATGGACACGTGGCAGCCCGCGTTGGCCAGCACGCCGGGGGTTTTCCAGGATTTGTTCTGCAGCTCAAACTTGCTGGCAAACGTCAGGCTCGGGCCGACAGCCATCGGCACGTCCTTTTCTTTTGCCAGCTCGTCCGCAATGAGATGCCCCTCGGTCACGTGCTCCAGCGTCAGGCGCAGATCGAACTCCCGCGCAATGCGCAGCGCCGTAAAGATGTCGTTGGCCTGGTGGGCGTGGGCCTTTAAGGGGATCTCCCGCGCCAGCACCGGCAGCAGGGCCTCGAGCTTCTGGTTGTAGGCGGGCATTTTGGTCACGTCACCGTTGGCCGCCTGCTTGCGCGCGCCGTAGTCCCGCGCCTGCATCAGTGCACCGCGCAGGAACGCCGCCGTGGACATGCGGGTGGAGTCGCACTTGTCACGGTAGCAGCGCTTGGGATTCTCGCCAAAGGCGCACTTCATGGCGACGGGGTCGCGGACAATCATGTTGTCCACGCGCTCGCCGACAGTTTTCATCGCCAGGAAGGTGCCGCCCAGCACGTTGGCGCTGCCCGGGCCAGTGCAGACACAGGTCACACCCGCCTTACGCGCGTCGGCCAGCGAGGGGTCGCGCGGGTTGATGCCGTCGATGGCGCGCAGCTGCGGCGTCCAGATGTCGTTCATCTCGTTGTAGTCGCAGCCCTCGTACCCGATGCCGTAGCCGTCGAGACCTATATGGGTATGCGCGTCCACAAAGCCGGGATAAACCTCCAACCCATCGGCGTCAAACACAGCAGCGTCCGCCGGGGCGGTCAGCCCGCCGCCGATAGCGGCAATCTTACCGTCAGCCAGCAGAATGTCGGCCTTGCAGGCGTCGCGGTGGACAGCGTCATGGACGAGGCCGCCGCGGATGAGGGTGGTGGGCATTTTCATTTCCTCCTACATAAAATGGGATGGTTGTCCCATCCCATTTTGCCTTTTATTGAAAGTTCTCTGCCGCGGGCATTTCCGCCGCGTTGTAAAGGAACAATACCAAATCCGGTTTTGTTTCCTCAATGTACGAGGCAATCGTCTGCGGGAACGCGCGCTTGTCAATCGTGTCCAACTCCGCGCACGCCTGCGCCAGATACGGCGTAAACGCACAGGCAAAGCTATCCCGCACCAGCAGCACCCGCTTGTCATTCGGCGGCTGGTGATTCACGATATGGCAAAGGCCATAATCGCCGCCAATGTAGCCCGCGTAGGGGTTGTCAGTGTACAGGTCTTTCTTTTCGAACATTTCGGGCACAAGCAGCGTGTTGACATAGTCGCCGCTGCGGTCTATGCCCTTATCCGGGACTGTCAGCGTAAAATCTGCGGCGTAGTTTGGTGTGATGACCGAGAAGTCATCCAACCCAGCGTACACCGTGCCGACGCGCTTGCCCTGACTGCCCAAAAAACAATTCGGATAGGTGGTCACTGTGTAGTTGTTCAGATTGGTGATGGCGTCGTCAAACACAAAGCCATACTCGCTCTTAAGGATTTGCGCCACCTGTCCCCAGCACCAGAACGCTCCTTCCGGTGTCCAATGGTGGTCGGTCTTAAAGAAGAAGTTGTATTGGTTTATACCATTCTCGTGGATGACCTGCCGCAGGTCTGTACAGTGCACCTGTCCACCCAACTGAGCCAGAAAGGCATCCGCCATCGGGTTATAATTATCCTGCACACCGGTGGGCAGCTCCGGGTCATATTTACTGATTTTCTGCGGTGTCAGCACAAAGTACAGCTCTGCGCCGTTCTCCTTGCAGGTTTCCTGCAGTGACAGAAGTGACCGAGCACTCTCCGTCACATCCGCTGGTTCACAGACAAAGGTGAGATAGCCGTTTTTCAGCTTGACGACCTCGTCACCCTCGGCAGTGTCCTCAATCACATTTTTGCCCAATGTCATCTGAAAAAACGTGTTCAGATTGATCATTCCGTGATAAAACGGCACGCTTTCCTGCGCTGTCGTCTCCACCGTGTCCGTCGTCAGGGCTGCGGCATCGGCGGCATGCACTGCGAGGTTTTTCCAGGTCCGTACACTTCCGCTGCCCAACACAGCCATCATCAGCAGCATCGGCAGGGCCTTCCATCGTTTTTGCTTCATGTCTGCACCTCCCTTAAAAATCAAAGTAAATGAACGGATTGTATCCGCCCTTTACAATAAAGGAGAGTGCAACCAGAAACACTGCCGCGCACCAGACCGGGCGCAGTCTCTCTATCCATGCCCCACGTCTGCCTGCTTGAGCACGCAGCCAGACCGCAATGGGCAGGGCAGCGGCCATACCGATGAGCAGAAACATTTTATATTCTGCAAAATAGTAAACTGCCTTCTCGTCCAGCAAACCCGTAGTGTGGATATTGAACATTGCCAGCAGATATTTAAGCGCGCCTGTGACATTCTCTGACCGGAACACCACATTGCCCGCGATGAAGAAGAACACCGTATAAATCCAGCCAAGCCAGCTTTTCTGCCCAGACAAATTCAAAATGCGCTCCACACACAGAAGCACGAAGTACATCATGCCCCAGACAATGTACGTCCATTTGGCGCCATGCCAGATGCCGGTCAGCAGCCAAACAATAAAAATGTTGAAGTAGAGCCGCCGTTTTGCAGCCACACGGCTGCCGCCCAGCGGAATGTAGACATAGTCGCGGAACCAACTGCCCAGCGAGATATGCCACCGCCGCCACAGCTCCGTGATAGAACGGCTGATGAAGGGATAGTTAAAGTTTTCCAGAAAGTGAAAGCCGAACATCTGCCCCAGACCGATGGCCATATCCGAATACCCTGAAAAATCAAAGTACAGCTGCAAAGAGTATCCGACAGCCCCGATCCATGCCATGGAGAACGACAAATTTCCCACAGAGGAAAACGCCGCGTCCGCCACATAGGCCAAGTTGTTGGAGAGAATGACTTTTTTACCAAGTCCTATAGCGAAGCGATACCCTCCCCTATTCCAATTTTGCAGACTTTCCTGTCGGTTATGAATCTGGTCTGCAAAATCAGAATAGCGGACGATGGGGCCGGCAATCAATTGCGGGAAGAAAGCAATGTACAGCATGACATCCCACAGGCTTTTCTGTGCCGCTTCCCCGCGGTACACATCGACCACATAGGAAATTGCCTGAAACGTAAAGAAGGAAATGCCGATTGGCAGTGTAATTTGCGGAACAGGAAGCCGCACAAACGGCAGGCGGTTCAAGTTTTCCGTAAAGAATCCAAGATATTTAAATATGAAGAGTACAGTCAGATCCACACTGACCGCTACAAGCAGGAAACCCTTCCGGGCATTTTTTGCCGACGCCTCGATTTTACAAGCAAAGATCCAGCTTGACACGATGACCAGCAGCATGACCAACACAAAGCGTGGTTCACCCCACGCATAAAACAGCAGACTGGCCCCTGTCAGAAAGAGGTTTCTGGCCGCCATGCAGCGTTTTGGAATCAGATAGTAAAGTAAGGCCACTACCGGTAAAAACGCAAACAAAAACGTGGCACTGGAAAAGAGCATTCGGTGGGTCTCCTTACTTACACGTTAAAATCCAAGCACGTCCTTACCGCGGTGTACGGTCTTACCTTGCCGTCCGCCACGGCGACGTGGGCGGGGTGGGTGGAGTAGCCTTTGAGCGCGGCGGCGTCGGTGAAGGTCGTGTCCAGCATCAGGTCAGCGTTGGCAGAGCTGGGCAGCGCGTCGGTGTAGACGCGGACATCCAGCAGACCGGGGATCTTACCGGCCAGACCCTCCAGCCCTTCCTTGATGCCGGCCTTGACGGCGGCCTTTTCGGCGTCGGGCATCTCCTTTAATTTCCACAAAATAACATGACGTACCATTACTTGTTTTCCTCCCAGATGGGATGCTTGAGCTGCCACTCGCCGTACTCGTTCTTCTCGAACAGGTCGCGGTTGTAGAACTTGTCCAGAATGGCCCAGAACTCGGTCTCGGTGTAGCCGCAGAACTCACAGAAGTCACGCACGCAGAGCGGGTCGAGCTTGCCGTCGCGCTCCTTGATGATGGGGATAGCCTCCTCGCGGGTCATCATGCCGTAGCGGATGTAGCGGGCCGTGTAGTCGGTGGCAGCGGCGTGGCCGAACTTGGGATACTTGAGCCAGCTGTGCACCAGATAGGCGCGGGAGTCGATCTGGTCAAAGTTCTCGGCGTGGTGGGTGCGGTCCCACTCGTGGGTCAGGTCGTGGAAGCCGTGGGCCTTGGCGATCTGGTAGTTCTTGTAGCTGTTCCAGGGCACAAAGTAGCTCATGTAGAACGGGTCGAGCTTGGCGCGCTCCTCGGCGCTGGGGGCCAGCGTCAGAGAGAGGTCTTTCTCGGTCACGCCATCGCCCAGCAGTTCCTCCATCGGCATACCGACGGCGACGCCGTTCTCGATCTGGCCCATGGCGGAGTAGGTCTCCTTATCGGCGTTGCCGCCGTACTCAAAGCTGACGTTCTCGCCGTAGCAGAGCATCGGGGTGTTGAACTTGGCGGCCATGTGCAGCGGGAAGGTGTAGATCAGGCGGTCCACGTACCAGGTCGGCTTGCCGTACTTCTCAAAGAATTTGCGCATCAGCGTCTTTTGCACCTTGATGTTGGGCTTGCAGGAGATGATCGTGCAGCCGAACTCCTCGCTGATGTTCTTGAGGTTGTGGATGCCCGCCTGCGTCATGGGGAAGTTATCCTCGACGCTGAACAGGATGGGGTTCATGTGCATGACCTCTTTCAGCATCCAGACCTGGAAGTGGCTGTCCTTGCCGCCGGAGACGGCGACGGCGCAGTCATAGCCGCCGGGGCCGTTCATGCCGCGGTACTTGTCGCAGTAGGCCTCGAACTCCTTGAAACGGGCATCCCAGTCCACATTTTTGCGGCTCTCGTAGTGGCGGCAGGCGCTGCACACGCCCTCCGCGTCGAAGGTGATCCCGGGCCGGGTGTCGGGCATCGTACATTTTTTGCAGTAACGCATAAGAACACTCCTTATATTTATATATTATATTTCGTTGTTGTACCGTAGGGGTCGATGCTTGCATCCGCCCCTACAAATACGGCAGGGCTTGTGTTGTCGCTTTTTTCACTTTGCCGCCGCATGCACGGCGTCCGCGCCGGCGAAGTCATAGATGACGAACCGTCCGTCGTTGTAGACCTCGGTGCATTCGCCGTTCTGCACAAGGCCCGCGCTCTCCGCCGGGCCGTCGGTCTCGGTGTCGATGAGCAGGAACGGGTGCTGCGGGTCGGTGGTCAGGTGGTCCTTGCGCTGCAGCCAGTTGGGGACGTAGTCCTCATCCAGCGATTGCAGCGTCCAGACGTCCAATTTTCCGTTTGTCAGCTCCGTCATGGCGTTGCCGTTCCAGAACGTGGCGTAGCCTTCGGTGTAGCCGTTGTCCACCAGCCAGTCGGCGGCGTCGTCCAGCCCCTTGTGGGCGAGATACGGGTTTTCGATCTCCTGCCGGACGGTATTGACGGCGCAGACCGTGAAGCAGCCTGCCAGCACCACACCCAGCAGCTGCCGCGCGCCGGGCAGGCGGAAGTCCTCGGTCTTCAGCTCCACCGCCATGACCACAATGGCCACCGGCATGTTCATGAGCCAGAAGTAGAGGTAATACTCGTGGAAGTAGGCGTAGGAGATGCCGCAGACCGCCAGCATGGCGACGAGCAGCAGCACAAGCAGCTGGTCGTTCGTCTCCAGCTTTTTCAGCCGCAGCAGCAGCCGCACGATGCAGAAGAACATCCACCCGCCCAGCAGCAGACCGATGCCCGCCGCAATGCCGCCAAAGTGGAAGATGCCGGAGCCGTTCTGGTAGCCGAACTCATGGAAGAAGTCCATCAGGATGCGGTCCAGCGTGAACCAGTTCTCGTCGCGGTCCCAGACGATGAAGCTGTAGGACTTGAAATCATACAGCCGCGACATGACGCTGTTGCTGATGAAATACCCCGCCGCGCCGGCCACCGCCGTGACAAGCGACGCCGCAAACAGCCGCACCTGACGGCGGCAGTGCTGCAGGGCCGTTTTCCAGTCGGACGTGCCGCTGTCGTGCAGTGCAAGCACCAGCAGGATCGCCGCGGCAATGCAGAGCGGCGCGTGGAACACCATAAGCTGCTTGACGCCGTTCATGCCCGCGATGGCCGTAACGATGCAGGCCGCGAGCCATTGCAGTGCGCAGTGCTTTTTGTCGGCGTCGAGGCTGCGCAGCACCAGCGCCAGCACAAGCATATAAAAGAAGGTATAGACGAGGTAGTACCCGCCGTAGATGGCGTAGACCAGATAGTGCTGGCCGAACGGCCACAGCAGCGTGCCCACCATCCAGAGGCCGGGCCGCCCGAGCCTGGCGCATTTGACAAAGAACAGCATACACGCCGCGTACAGTGCCAGCGTGACGGCCATGCCGAACGCGCGCGCCAGATGCCAGTCATCCGGGAAAAGCAGCAGCCCCAGCCGGTAGAACCATTGCAGGTTGACGACCTTCAATTCCGTGGAGTAGAACCAGTTGTGGCTGATGATGCTGCCCTCTTTGTTGAGCAGGTCGGAGAGGATCATCTCCGACGCGAGGTCGGAATCGACGATCCATTTGCCGGGCACAAGCTGGTACCACAGGTCAAACAGATACGCCGCCGCCATCCAGAGCCACGGCAGCGCCTGCCAGAGCCTGTGCAAAGCCCCGCCCTTTGTTTGTTGTTTCATTCGGTTTCTCCTGATTCAGGTTTCTAGTTATTTAAACTATACCGCATTTGGGCGCAAAGCGCAAGGCATGCAGGGCAAAAAAGCGCCTTGACGCTGTGCGGCATTCATGCTATAGTGGGGGTAACGGCCCGTTTTTCCGCGGGACTGTGCGGGCTTTTCCAGCAATCGGAGGGCCCGCTGCTTTTATATTTGCTTATCGGATTTGCTTATCGGAGGGCGGCCATGCAGCAGCTACGCAGCGCCATACACAATGCCATTGCCAGATTTTTGAAAAATCAGCCCCCGGCGCGCATCATTGCCGTGGGCTTTGCGCTGCTGATTTTGCTGGGCGCGGCGCTGCTGATGCTGCCGTTTGCCGTACACCCCGGCGCACACGTCGGCCCGCTGGACGCGCTGTTTACCGCAACGAGCGCCGTCTGTGTGACCGGGCTGGTCGTGGTGGACACCGGCGACACGTTCAGCCTGTTCGGGCAGGCTGTCATTGCGATTTTGATACAGATCGGCGGTCTGGGCGTCGCGTCCATCGGCATGGGGCTGGCGCTGGTCGCCGGGCGGCGTATCAGCTTAAAGGGCCGCTCCCTCGTGCGGGAGGCACTGAACGTCGAGAGCCTGGAGGGCATGGTGCGCCTTGTGCGGGCCATCCTGCTGGTGACCCTGATCTGCGAGGTCGCCGGTGCGGCGCTCAGCTTCCCCTCGTTTGCCCGCGATCACATGCCGCTGCAGGCGGTGTGGCTGAGCATTTTCCACTCGATCGCCGCCTTCAACAACGCGGGCTTTGACGCACTGGGCGGCGGGCAGAGCCTGATCCCCTATCAGAACGATCTGCTGCTGAACCTCGTTACCGATGCGCTCGTCATTGTGGGCGGCATCGGCTTCATGGTCATTCTGGACGTGGGGCGCTGCCGCGGGCAGTTCCGCAGAATGACGTTCCACACCAAGGTCGTACTCTCCACCACAGCGGTGCTGCTGGTGGGCGGCGCGGTGCTTTTGCAGCTGACCGACCACATGGGCTGGCTGGCGGCGCTTTTCCAGAGCATGACGGCCCGCACGGCGGGTTTTTCCAGCGTGGATTTCGGCAGCATAAGCAACGCGGGTCTGCTGGTCATCATGATCTTAATGTTCATCGGCGCATCGCCGGGCTCGACGGGCGGCGGCATCAAGACCACCACCTTTTTTGTCCTGCTCTCCGGCATCTATTCCGCAGCAACAAACCATTCCGAAAGAGCCTTCCACAGTGCGATTCCAAAGGACGCATTCCGCAAGGCCTCCGTCATCAGTATGCTCGCT
>ERZ772812.1956-NODE-1956-length-14020-cov-3.696455_pt1 | contig 14020 bp, 9 predicted proteins | sample MGYA00511343_ERZ772812 | MGnify/ENA primary metagenome ERZ772812 (study PRJEB29015, sample SAMEA2737706) | human gut metagenome | biome: human gut; feature: human-associated habitat; material: faeces | place: China | collected 2012 ...
GACGGGGCTATTTTTTTTTTGACCGAGACCGGCTATTTTCATCAGTCCCAGTTCGACCAGCAGCCGTTGGTTCGACGATTGCCGGATTCGTCCGTCGGCTTCGGTCAGCAGCGAGATCGCCCCGAAAAGAAATTCGATTGTACAACGCCCTGCCTGGGCGCGGTATCGCTCCAGCAGGGTGCCCGTCAGTTCGATGAGCGACACCGAAGCGGCATCGCGCGCCACGAGCAGGTCGCGCATGTGCTGCGCCAGACCGGCCATGAAGGTCTGGCCGGAGAATCCTTTGGCGAGCACCTCGTCGAACAGCCGCAGCGCCGAGAGGTAGTCGCCGCCGAGCAGCATGTCGGTGACGTTGAAATAGGTGTCGTAGTCCAGCACGTTGAGCGTCTGCGCGACGGACTTGTATTCGAGTCGCGCGCCGCAGAACGACACGGCCTTGTCGAACATCGACAGTGCGTCGCGCATACCGCCGTCGGCTTTCTGCGCGATGAGGTTCAGCGACTCCTCGTCGTAGCCGACGCCCTCCTGCCCTGCGATATATTTGAGGTACTCGACTGAGTCCTCGACCTTGATGCGGTTGAAATCGTAGATCTGGCAGCGCGAGAGGATCGTGGGGAGGATCTTGTGTTTCTCGGTGGTGGCCAGAATGAAGACGGCGTGTGCGGGCGGCTCTTCGAGCGTTTTGAGAAAGGCGTTGAATGCCGCGGCCGAGAGCATGTGCACCTCGTCGATGATGAAGACCGAGTAGCGGCCGCCCTGCGGCAGGATGCGCACTTGTTCGATCAGGTTGCGGATGTCGTCCACCGAGTTGTTCGACGCGGCGTCCAGTTCGTGGATGTTGAGCGAACGATTCTCGTTGAACGAGCGGCACGACTCGCAGTCGTTGCATGCCTCGGCCCCTTCGGGATGCAGGCAGTTGATCGCCTTGGCGAAGATGCGCGCGCAGGTGGTCTTGCCCACGCCGCGCGGGCCGCAGAAGAGGTAGGCGTGCGCCAGCTGCCCGCGCTCGATGGCGTTTTTGAGCGTCGAGGTGATGTGCTTCTGTCCGACGACCGATGCGAAGGTCGCGGGACGGTATTTGCGGGCGCTGACGATAAAGTTCTCCATAACCGTACAAAGGTAAGAACTTTTCGTTAAGAATAGAAATCGCGGGCCGAAAATTCGCGGCCGTGCGTCATGTTGAGGGCCGGTCGTCCGCAGCCCGTTCGTAGGCGTCGATCATCGACGTGCGCGTATGGTTGACGATCCGTGCGCCGAGCGAGGCGGCATAGTCGCGCAGCACCTCGTGGCCGCGAAACAGCTCGGCCAGTTCGGCCATGTAGGAGGCCATCGTATAGGGGACGGGCGGGCAGGTGGCGTTGACATACATCGGATGGGCCTCGGCCGGACGGCCGTCGTCGTAGAAATGGCGGTCGATGCGGCACAGACGATTGCGCCGGTCGACCGTCAGCCCTTCGGTGAGCGTGTGGTCGACGCCGTAGAGATGCAGCGTGCGGTAGCCCAAGAGCAGCCCCACGTACTCGCCGTGCTGGATTACCGTGCCGAAGTTGGCGCTCCCCAGCCCGTGGCGGTAGAGCCAGAACTCCAACCTCCGGAAACCGCGGTAAGGCTGCGTGTGGAAGGGCACGATGCGGATGCGTCCGTTGGGCAGCGCGGCGCGGTAATCGAACCGTTCGGGATTGTAATACTGCACGTAGAGCGTCATGGGCCATGTCACCTTGCGCGCGAGCGTGCGGTAGAGTGCTGCCACGCGGTCGCGTTGCGCGCTTGCGCGGAAGAACTGCGGATCGGAGAGGACGTAGTAGGCCGGCCGCAGACGCTCGAAAGCTTCGTGTTCGGCGAAGTAGTTCACCGCCAGAAAATCGCAGCCCGCGCGCGCTCCGGCCAGCAGGCGCGGCAGTTCGTCCGCCAGCGACGGGCCGTTGGCCAGCAGTGCCAGTTCGTCGGAGAGGGCGCCCTCCGTACGTCCGGCGCGTCCCACGTAGTTGCGGAAGTTCTCCTTGACGGCCATCACCGCGAAGTACCAGAGCGTCGAGACGCCGTTGTGCAGAAATCCGGTTATTTTTTGGGAAAGTCGCACCGCATTGGATTTTGATTGTTGCAAAGCTACCGAAAGTTCGCTACATTTGCAAGGATATGGAAGCAAACCCGCGACATGTGCCCGACCTCTCGGTGCTCGTTCCCGTCTACGGAGTGGAGCGCTATATCGCCGACTGCGCCCGTTCGTTGTTCGCGCAGCGCGATGTCGACGCGGAGTTCGTCTTCGTCGACGATGCTTCGCCCGACGGCAGCGTCGACCGTCTGCGCGAAGTCATGGCCGAATATCCCACCGTCGGGGAACGGGTACGCATCCTGCGGCACGCGCACAACCGGGGAGTAGGCGCCGCACGGCGCACGGCGATCGAGGCCGCGCGCGGCACCTACATCTGCTTCGTCGATTCGGACGACGTGCTGAGCGACGACCGTGCGCTGGCGCAACTGTCGGAGGAGGCGCGTCGCACCGACGCCGACCTGATCTTCGGCGGCTACTGCGAGGTGTCGCCTGCGGGCCGCCGGCGGATTCACACGCCTTGGCCCGACCACGACCGCGTGCTGCGCAGCCTGCTCCGACAGGATTACCGCACGTCCAACCGCCTCTGGGGTATCCTCATCCGCCGTGCGCTTCACACGCGCTACGGCGTGTGGCCTGCCGCGGGGCTGAATTTCGCCGAGGACTACGTCCTGCTGTCGCAGCTCGTCTATCGTGCGGCGCGCATCGCGGCGGTCGACCGCCCCTTCTACGCCTACCGCACCGCCAACGCAGGCTCCTGCATGAACACGCTTACGCGCCGTTCGGCCGACGCCTACGTCGAGGCCAACCGCGTCGTGACCGATTTTTTCCGCGCGCAGCCCGATTTCGAGCGCTGGCGCCCGGCACTGACGCTCGGCAAGCTGAACGTCGCCAAGTGGATTCTCATGCGCGGGTTTTCGCCGTCGGACTACCGTACGAGGCTTTTCACATCGGACGACGCCCCGATCGGTCTTGCGCAGCGGCTCTACGCCGCTGCGCTGCGCACCGAACGGCTGCCGCTGGTGCGTGCCGTCGCGGCGGCGGTCAACGCCCTCCATTCGTAAACCCGATCGCTCACGAATATGAAGACCATAAAAGTATTCATCGCCTCGTCGGAGGAGTTGAAGTTGGAGCGTCTCGAATTCACTGACATGCTCCAGCAGTTGAACCGTATCCTCAAACCGCGCGGCCTCGAAATCGAACCGGTGAAGTGGGAGTATCTCGACGCTTCGATGGGCCCCGTGCACAAGCAGGAGGAGTACAACCGCGAATTGAAAACCTGCCAGATGTGTCTGGTGCTCTACTGGACCAAATTCGGCGAGTACACCGAAAGCGAGTTGAACACGGCTTATACCGAACTATGCGCCGGCCGCAACCCGCAGAAACTCTACGTCTATTTCAAGGACGCGGCGGAGATCACTCCCGAGTTGCAGGCGTTCAAGGATAGTTTCGCCACCAAATACGGCCATTTCTATTGCCGGTTCGAGAACGTCGACACGATGCGGCTGAGTTTCCTGTTGCAGTTCGAGGCCTACCAGAACCAGCGGTCGGAGTCGTTGTTGAAGATCCGCGACTCGAAAGTCGAGATCGACGGGCAGTCGCTGGTCGAATTGAAGCAGGTGCCCTTCGCCGGCAACAACGCCGAGTATCTGCAACTGCTGCGCGACATCGAGCGTGCGCAGGCTCGGGTGCTGAAATACCCCGACGAAGGCGATTTCCGGCAGGAGTTGCACGACCTGACCGAACGTCGCGAAACGATGGAGCGCAGTCTGTTGGAGACAGCCCAACTCATCACGCGGCTCTCGACGACCGTCTCGTCGGCGCGTCTGGCCGAAGCGATCCGTCTCTTCGAACAGGGCGATAACAAGGGGGCCGACGCCGTGCTGAACCTCGTGGAGATCGACCGCGATGCGGCGGCGAACGCCGCCCGTATCCGTGCCGCCCGCGAACTGGAAGCGGAGGCGCTCCGCGGACTCGAAACCAATATCGAGGAGTATCGGCTGAAAATCAAGACTCTGCAAAATGCGATGGCCGAGGAATGGCTGACGGAGGTCGTCGCCGTCTACGACAAGGCCGTCGCTGCGGCGCGCGGCCAGATCGCCCCTGAGAAGTTGGCCGGACTGCTCCGCGACTATGCGGATTTCCTGCTGAAGAACAAACAGTATCATCGTATTGGCAGTCTTTACGCCGAGAGCCTGACGATCTGGCGGCGACTGATGCAGGAAAACCCCGATGCGTTCGCTCCGGATGTGGCAGGGACGCTGAACAATCTGGCAATCCTGCATGCCGACACCCAATGTCAGGCCCAGGCGGAAGAGGAGTACGCGGAAGCGTTGGCAATCTATCGCCGGCTGACGCAAAAAGATCCCAATGCGTTCGAACCGGTCGTAGCGACGAATTTGAATAATATCGCTTTGCTACACAGCAATGCCCGCTGCTACTCTCAGGCGGAAGCGGAGTACGAAGAGGCGTTGGCGATCTATCGCCGATTGAAGCAGCAACGCCCCGACGCTTTCGAGGCAGCGACGGCGAGGATATTGAATAACCTGGCGAACCTGCATCACGCTACCCGCCGCTATGCTCAGGCGGAAGCAGGGTATGAAGAGGGATTGGCGATTTGTCGCCGGTGGGTACGGAAGAATCCCGATGTGTTCGAACCGAGCATGGTCATGATGTTGAATAATCTGGCGCTTCTGCATGGCAATACGCAACGTTATGCCCAAGCGGAAAAAGAGTATGAAGAGGCGTTGGCGATTTGTCGTCGGTCAGCGCAGAAAAGTTCCGACGGTTTCTCATCGGACGTGGCGATGACATTGTTTAATCAGGCTCTTCTGTATCAGAATACGCAACGTCATTCTCAGGCGGAAAAAGCGTATGGAGAAGCCTTGTCGATCTATCGTCGCTTGGCGCAAAAGAATCCCGATTCATTTGAGCGGAATGTGGCGGCAACATTGAATAATCTAGCGTATTTACATGGGAATGCCCGTTGCCATTCTCAGGCGGAAGGGGAATACGAGGAGGCGTTGGCGATCTATCGTCGGTTGGCACGGAAAAATCCCGATGTGTTTGAGGCGGACATGGCGATGACGTTGGTCAACCGTGCATATTTGCACGGGATTACCCAATGCTATGCTCAGGCGCAAGAGGAGTACGCGGAAGCGTTGGCGATCTATCGCCGATTGGGGCAAACTACGGATATGTACAACCCGCAGATCGAAAATATCGAAAAATCAATCGATACGATCATCGCTGCGGGGTTGACGAAGAAAATCTCCCTCTTTCGCAGTCATTACGGGATGCTCGTTGTTCTTCTGCTGGTTGTTGTCGGCATCCTTTTGTGGATTTTACTCTAAGGTCGGCATCGGGGATTCCGGATTCAAGATCGGGTGGTCCGAACGAAACGGGCGGATCGCTTTTCCGGCGACAATCGGCCGTATGAAAATAAGACCGGCAAAACGACAAAAAATCGGCGGCCTCTGCAAAAGCCGCCGATTTCATTCTGTCGTCACCGTCAACGACACGCTTCGAGGATGCGGCGCGCCATGGCGCCGTCGACGTTGCGGGCCTCGCCGTAACGGGCGCCCCGCGCGTTGAACCGCCGTTCGATCTCGGCGATCGTCTCCTCGCCGATCCCCTCCTCCGACAGACGGGTGGAGAGCCCCAGCGACCGGAAGAATCCTTCGGTGCGTTCGATCGCCAGCCGGATGCGCTCGTCGCGCTCGCCGGTCGTGATGCCCCACACGCGCTCGCCGTATTGAAGCAGTTTGTCGCCCTTCTGCGCGCTCAGCACGCGCAGCGTACCCGGCAGTACGATGGCCAGCGTCGCCCCGTGCGTCAGTCCGTGCAGTGCCGTCAGTTCGTGGCCGATCATGTGCGTCGCCCAGTCTTGCGCCACGCCCATCGCGATGAAGCCGTTGAGTCCCATCGTCGCCGAGAGCATGAAATCGGCCATCAGGTCGTAGTCGTGCTGGTTCTTGCGGATTTCGGGTGCGATCTCGACGAGCGTCTGCAAAATGCCTTCGGCCCAACGGTCCATCACCCGCGACTGCCCCGCGACGGTCATATACTGCTCCATGACGTGCACGAAGGTATCGGCCAGTCCGCAGGCCACCTGCCGCTGGGGCAGCGTGAAGGTCTTTTCGGGATCGAGTATCGAAAAGAGCGGGTAGTTGCCGTAGAAAGGATATTTCTCCTTCGTCTCGCGGCGCGAGATGACGGCGCCGTTGTTCATCTCCGAGCCTGTGGCCGGGATCGTCAGCACCGTACCCAGCGGTACGGTGCGCTGCGAAGCGCCCTTGCGCACCAGTTCCCATGCATCGCCGTCGTAGAGCAGTCCTGCCGCGATGAGTTTCGTGCCGTCGATGACCGAACCGCCGCCCACGGCCAGCAGGAAATCGACTTCGCGCTCCTTGCCCAGTGCGATCGCCTCGCGCAGCGTTTCGATCGACGGGTTGGGTTCGATGCCCCAGAACTCGACCGTGTCGCGGCCCGCGAGGGCGGCGCACACCTCGTCGTAGACGCCGTTGCGCCGGACCGAGCCGCCGCCGAAAGTCACCATCACGCGCTTGCCGGCTGGAATCAACTCGCCGAGCCGGGCGATCGTCCCCTTGCCGAAGACCAGCTTCGTGGGGTTCTGAAAAATGAAATTCTCCATAATTTTTTATATCGTCGTTTCACATGCCTCTGCACGGATCGTGCAAACGCCGCGATCCTGAAACGGATTCATCCGTCCCTGCCGCCTATTTCATCTGCGGGCCGAACGCCTTGGGGCGTGTCATCGTCTCGCGGTAGACTTTGCCGAAGGAGTCGGTCACTTCGATTTCGAGCGTCGTCGCAGGCCCCGAAGCGTCGACCGTGAAGAGCGTATGCTGCTTGCCGCGCTTGCCGTAGTCGACGGGGTACTTGCCCTTCCATACCGACTGCGGAATGTCGTACGAGATGACGTAGAGCGGATCTTCGGTCTGCTCGCGCCGCACGGGCAGTTCGCGCCCGTTTTCGGTTACGCGGATCTTCCATGCGGGTTCCCAGCACCAGACGTTGATGAAGACGCGGTTGCCGCCCGCCTCCTTGCGGAAGTCGTGCCGCTCGGGGTAGTGAGCGAGGAACTCGGCCACATCCTCCGACGCGGTGTAATAACGCGCCACCTCGTTCATGTCGTATGCGCGGAACTGCTTGTCGCCGTCCTCGATGCTGCGGTAGGTCCACTGCATCCGCTTGCCGTCGATCGTGAAGATCGCATAGCCGTTCGGTCCGGCATCCGGTCCCAGCATCTGGAAGTGGTTGGCTCCCGTGCGCCACCATGAACCGCACACGGCGCCTATGTTGTGCTCGATTAGGCGGTCGTCTACGCGCGCCAGCAGATTTTTGTGGATGTGCCCCGACACGTAGTGCACCTCCTCGAATCCGTCGAAACAGGCTTTCAGTTCGGCGCTGTAAGCCGGATCGCTCAGACCGGCCGTCACCTTGTCGTTGAACTTGTTGTAACGGTAGGTCGCGGCGTGCATCGCCACTACGACGGGCGCCGACTTGTCCTCGACCGTCGCCAGATCGCGCCGCAGCCAGTCGAGTTGGAGGGAATCCACGCGGCGGACGTAGTCGCGTTTGCCGGCGATCCCGTCTTTGCTGTTCTTCTTGGGCGAGTTGACATAGATCAGGTTGTCGAGTACGACGTAGTGTACCTTGCCGATGTTGAACGAGTAGTAGCGCGGCCCGATGATGCGGCGGTAGGGCGCCGAAGCTGCCCAGTCGACCGAGTCGGAGTGGATCGTCGCACCGTCGTTGTCGTGGTTGCCCATCGCGCAGAACATCTGCGCGGGGTAGCCCACGATATTCATGGTGCGGCGGAAGTCTTTGAGCGAATAGCGGTTGGTGTACCAGTAGCCGTCCCACGCCGAATCGCCCATGTTGAGCGAGTAGACGGGCGTGTCGCCGAAACTCTCCGCCACGGCGCGGACGTCGGGGATGAAGCGGGTGCAGAACTGTTCGATGTCGCTGTTCTGGTTCGAGAGGTGGATGTCGGTCACGGCCAGCATCACATGGTGGTCGTTGTCGACCTTCGTCAGGGCGAAATCATGCCGTTCGACCTCCTTTGCAGGTGCTTCGAGCGCAGCCCAGAAGCGGGGGAACACCCCGTCGGCCGAGACCTCGTATCCCGACGGAATCGTGATGAAGACCGAGCCGCTGCGCTTGTCGGTCGGCAGCCAGTAACGGCCTTCGGCATCGGTGAATACGATCTCGGCGCCGTCCGATACGGCTACGCCGCGCAGCGGTTCGTCGCCGGCGTAAACGATGCCCTTGACCGTTGCGCCGGCCTTGTCGGCCACCTCGACGGCGGCCCAATCCCTGGCTGCGGCCGCGAAGGTCGTCAGCGACAGCGTAACCGCCAGCATGAGAGCGGTGAATCGTCTGAAAAGTTTCATTGTTCGATGAATCGTTTTGGGGAATAGTTTTATTTTGTCGGGTAAAGATACGAAAAGTCGGGCGCAGAAGCAAGCGTTAGCTTGATTTTTCCGAGACGGAGTATCTTCGGCGCAGCCAAAGAAAAAGAAAAATGCGGACGATTCCCGCAGGAATCGTCCGCATTCGTCACATACGGCAATCTTAGTTGCGGAAGAGGAGCCTGCCCCCTTCGACGTCGATCGAGATCGGGCGCGAGCGGTCGACCTCGCCCGCCAGAATCCGCTTCGAAAGGTCGTTGACGACTTCGCGCTGGATCGTCCGCTTGACGGGTCGTGCGCCGTACATCGGATCGTAACCCGCTTCGGCGATCCACGCCCGCGCCGCCGGCGTATAGTTCAGTTCCAGACCGTTCTCGGCCAACATGCGCCGCACGATACCCAACTGGATGTCGACGATCTTCTCGATATCCTTGCGCGTGAGCGGTTCGAACATCACGATCTCGTCGATGCGGTTCAGAAACTCGGGCTTGAGTTGCTGCTTCAACAGGTCGATGACCGCCAGGCGTGTCCGCTCGACCGTATCGTCGGGCAACTTCTCGCCGTTGAAGGCGGCGGCGAAATTCTCCTGAATGAGCTGCGAACCCATGTTCGAGGTCATGATGATGATCGTGTTGCGGAAATCCACCGTCCGCCCCTTGTTGTCGGTCAGGCGACCGTCGTCGAGCACCTGCAACAGGATGTTGAAGACATCGGGGTGCGCCTTCTCGATCTCGTCGAGCAGCACCACCGAGTAGGGCTTGCGCCGTACGGCTTCGGTGAGTTGGCCGCCTTCGTCGTACCCGACGTATCCCGGAGGCGCCCCCACGAGCCGCGACACGCTGTGGCGCTCCTGATATTCGCTCATGTCGATGCGCGTCAGCATCGAGTCGTCGTTGAAGAGGAACTCGGCGAGCGCCTTCGCCAGCTCGGTCTTGCCCACGCCCGTCGTACCGAGGAAGATGAACGATCCGATCGGCTTGCGCGGGTCGTTCAGCCCGGCGCGCGAACGGCGCACGGCGTCCGAGATCGCGGCGATGGCCTGCTCCTGCCCCACCACGCGCTTGTGCAGCTCCTCCTCCATGTGGAGCAGCTTCTCGCGCTCCGAGGCGAGCATCCGCGTCACGGGAATGCCCGTCCAGCGCGATACGACCTCGGCCACGTCCTGCGCGTCGACCTCCTCTTTGATGAGGGCGTCGTTGCCGGCAGCCGTCTGAAACTCGGTCTGCAAGGCCTCGATCTGTTTCTGCGCCTCGACGATCTTGCCGTAGCGCAACTCCGCCACGCGGCCGTAGTCGCCCTGGCGTTCGGCCTGCTGCGCTTCGACCTTGTAGCGTTCGATGTCGTCCTTCTGGCGCTGGATCTTGGTCAGCAAGTCGCGCTGTCCCTGCCACTTGGCGCGCTTCTCGGCGTCGCGCGAACGTAGCTCTTCAATCTCCTTGGTCAGCGCTGCGACGCGTTCCTCGTCGTTTTCGCGGCGGATCGCTTCACGTTCGATCTCCAGTTGTCGGATACGGCGGTCGAGGTTGTCGATCTCTTCGGGTACGGAGTTCATCTCCAACCGCAGCCGCGACGCCGCCTCGTCGATCAGGTCGATCGCCTTGTCGGGCAGGAAACGCGAGGTGATGTACCGGTGCGACAACTCGACGGCAGCGACGATCGCCTCGTCCTTGATGCGCACCTGGTGGTGGTTTTCGTAACGCTCCTTCAACCCGCGCAGGATCGACACGGCGTCGTCGGTGGTCGGTTCATCGACCATCACCTTCTGGAAACGGCGTTCGAGCGCCTTGTCCTGCTCGAAGTATTTCTGGAACTCGTCGAGCGTCGTGGCGCCGATCGTGCGCAGCTCGCCGCGCGCGAGGGCCGGTTTGAGGATGTTGGCCGCATCCATCGCCCCCGACGACTTGCCGGCGCCTACGAGCGTGTGTATCTCGTCGATGAAGAGCAGGATTTCGCCTTCCGAGGCGATCACCTCCTGTACGACGGCTTTCAGACGCTCTTCGAATTCGCCCTGATACTTCGCACCGGCGATCAGCGCACCCATGTCGAGCGAGAAGATCACCTTCGATTTCAGGTTCTCGGGCACGTCGCCGTCGACGATCCGGTGGGCGATGCCCTCGGCGATCGCCGTTTTGCCGACGCCCGCCTCGCCCACGAGAATCGGGTTGTTCTTGGTGCGGCGCGAGAGAATCTGCAATACGCGCCGGATCTCCTCGTCGCGGCCGATCACCGGATCGAGTTTGCCCGAACGCGCCTGTTCGTTGAGGTTGACGGCATATTTACCCAATGCGTTGAACTCCTGCGACGCGGTCTGCGAATCGACGGTCGCCCCCTTGCGGAAGGTGCGGATCGCCTCGATGAGCTCCTTCTCGGTAGCGCCCGCACGTTTCAGCAGGTCGGCCGCCGCACCGCGTTCGGCGATCAGGCCGAGCAGCAGATGTTCGACCGACGCATACTTGTCGCCGAAAGTCTTTGTGAAGTCCACCGCACGCTGGATGACGCGCGAGGAGTCCTGCGAGAAATACTGTTCGCCGTTTCCGCCCGTCACCTGCGGCAGCGAACCCACGGCGCGGTCGGCCTCGTCGCGCAGGCCGCGCACGTTGACGCCTACGCGTCCCAGCAGGAACGTGCAGAGCGCGTCGTCGTCGCGGATGAGCACCGAGAGCATGTGCAGCGGCTCGATGGCCTGCTGCCCGCGTTGCTGCGCCAGCGTATAGGCCGCCTGCAACGCCTCCTGTGCCTTGATCGTTAAACTGTTTACATTCATAGTCGTATCTTTTGTTTTTTGTTTCTGCCCTCTTCCACGCAAAAGCCCTGCCAACCCGCCGACGGCGACATTTTGTCGCATCCGGCCGATAGAATGGCATCCCGAAAGGACACGATGTCACGCGTCGCCGCCGGTCGGCTGCCGCAGTGCGTCATTTTGTCCGGCGGCCGCTATGGAGATACCGGTCTCAGATGCGTTGCATCGGCTATGAATGTTATTCGGATTTTCGCAGACCTTCGGCCCGCGACGATTATCTGTTCGGCAGTTTTGCGATCACCTCGGCCAGCGCGAAATCTTCGGGATAGTCGATGTCGATCCCCTCGATGCGGTCTACGACGGCGACGTAGGGGTGCCGGCCGATGCGCTGATGCAGGTCGCACCATATTTCGCGGCGGAAGATGAAGAACGCGCTGGTCTCGACGAAGACCGGTTCGATCTCCTGCGTACGGGGAATCGCGTCGAGCGCATAGTTGAGCGGCTCGCCCCGGTACCAGGCGAAGGTCTGCATCCGCTCGGCGCTGAAAGCCGAATCGTAGCCCTCGTCGGTGACCTTGTGCAGGGCCGCCGCGATCGTCGCGGGGCGGATGAAGGGCGAAGTGGCGTGCGCCAGCAGGTAGACGTCGGCCACGACTTCGGCGGTGAAGGCGTCGTAGATTTCGCGGCCGAGCGTCTCGTTGCGGTCGAGCCGCGGGCTGCGGCGCAGGAACCGCACGCCGTCGGGCAGGTAGGGGCGCACGGCCGGGTCGCTGCAATAGACGTAAACCTCGTCGATCGCCTCGACTTCGAGCAGCGTGCGCAGGATGTGGCACAGCAGCGGTTCGCCGCCGAGCAGGCGGAGGTTTTTGCCTTCGACGCGCTGGCTGTTGAGACGGATGGGAACGAATGCGACGACTTTCATACGGATTTTACGGTTATTGTACCAACAGGTTGCAGCCCCGGATGTCGCTGTGGTCGATGCGTCCTTCGATGCGGAACGATCCGTCGGCCGAGACGCGCCCCACGTCCTGCGTCTGAATGAAGGCGCACGAGAAACGGTTTGCCAGGTCGATGATGTCGACGCCGCCCCGCTGGTCGGGCAGCAGGCGGCAGAAGGGGTCGTTGACGTCGCGCACCGCGACACGCATCCAGCCCGGCGTGCGGAAACGGCCGCCGCCGTCGGAGTAGGCCTGCGACGTGAGTTCGGCCATGCCGTATTCGGAGTGGACCCTGTCGACGCCGAACGCTTCGCACAGGATGCGGTGGAACTCCTCTTTGGGCAGCTCCTCGCGGCGGCCCTTCATGCCGCCGGTCTCCATGACGATCGTATCGCGCAGCTTCGGGGCGTACCGTTCGGCCAGGTCCCACAACGCATAGCTCACGCCCAGCAGGATTTTCGGTTTCGGATCGGCTGCCATGTCCGCCAGCAGGCGTTCGTAGTCGTCGAGGTAGAACCCGCCCGAACCGCACCGTCCGATCAGGCGGTCGACCATGTAGACCAACGACGACCCTTCGCGTTGCAGGTAGTTGGGCAGCAGGCCATAGAGGCTCCACCGCGCCGGATTGCCGTAGAAACGTTCGAACGCGGCGGTGAACGCCGCCTCGTAGAGCGCCGTCGAGGCCATCATGTGATGCGATGCGACGCTCTGTCCCGTGTTGCTCGACGTGAAGACGATCTGCGGTTCCGTGTCGCCGCAGTAGACGTCGCGCCACTTGAAGAATTCGATCGGCAGCATCGGGATTTCGTCGACGCGCCGCACGGCCGCCGGATCGACGCCGATCTCGGCGAGGTATTCGCGGTAGACACCGCACCGCTCGGCCTGGAAGCGGAACAATTCGAGCGCCGCGCAGTCGAATGCCGCGGCGGAATCGATCGCCAGTATCTCTTCGAAGGGTCTCATTCAGGGCAAAGGTACATATTTATTCCCGATTCGGTATCCCATTTCGGGTGTGGATCGGTGTTTTTACCGTTTCGGCCGGAAGCCGCGGATGCCCCGGACACGTCGCGCTACCGGCCGGAAAATCCAAAACAACGACTTACCGAACGGGTGTGCCGTTCCGTAAGTCGTTGCCGGAGTCGGGTCGGACGGCCCGTATGCGCTCGCGTCCCGCGCTACTTCTTGGTGTTCTTGGGCGCGAGGATCATGTTCATCTTCTTGCCGTCGAGCTTGGGCATCATCTCCACCTTGGCGAGCTCTTCGAGGTCGGTGGCGAAGCGCAGCAGCAGAATCTCGCCCTGCTCCTTGAAGACGATCGAACGGCCGCGGAAGAAGACGTAAGCCTTGACCTTGGCGCCCTCTTTCAGAAAGTTCTGAGCGTGTTTGAGCTTGAAGTTGTAGTCGTGATCGTCGGTCTGGGGGCCGAAACGAATCTCCTTGATGACCACCTTCACCTGCTTGGCCTTGATCTCCTTGGCCTTTTTCTTCTGCTGGTACAGGAACTTCTGGTAGTCTGCGATGCGGCAGACGGGGGGATCGGCCTTGGGCGAAATCTCGATCAGGTCGAGTTCCATCTCGTCGGCCATGCGCAATGCATCGCGGGTGGGCATGACGATCGGTTGCTCGATGTTGTCGCCCACCAAACGCACCTGCGGTGCCGTGATCTCGTGGTTGATGCGATGGGGATTCTCCTTCTGCGGCGGACGGCGCAGACCGCGCGGCCCCGAAGGACGATTCCCGTTCCCTTGATTATTCCCCGAGCCAGCGGGTCTCGGAGTGAATGGACGTGTCGTGTTTATAGCAGTGTCCTCCTAATTTGGTTAATAAAAGTTCGGTTTCAACGGTCGTTTTCCCG
>ERZ772812.1961-NODE-1961-length-13998-cov-18.472925_pt1 | contig 13998 bp, 11 predicted proteins | sample MGYA00511343_ERZ772812 | MGnify/ENA primary metagenome ERZ772812 (study PRJEB29015, sample SAMEA2737706) | human gut metagenome | biome: human gut; feature: human-associated habitat; material: faeces | place: China | collected 2012 ...
TGGGGCGTCTCCACCCGTCTGATCGGCGGCATCATCATGACCCACGGCGACAACAACGGCCTCGTCCTGCCGCCGCAGATCGCGCCGATCCAGATCGCCGTGATCCCGATCGCGTTCCATAAGCCCGGCGTGCTGGAAAAGGCGCGCGAGGTGGCCGACCGCCTGCGCGCGGCGGGCTACCGCGTGAAGCTTGACGAATCCGAGCAAAGCCCCGGCTGGAAATTCGCGGAATACGAGATGAAGGGCGTCCCCCTGCGCCTCGAGCTTGGCCCGAAGGACATTGAAAACGGCCAGTGCGTCGTCGTCCGCCGCGACAACGGCGAAAAAACAGCCGTTTCGCTCGACGCACTCGAGCAGAACGCGTCCGAGCTGCTGCAAAGGGTACACGACGGCATGTTTGAGAAGGCCAAGAAGAACCTCGACGAGCATATCTATGACGCCGAGACCCTTGAGGAGGCCAAGCGCCTGCAGCAGGAGCACGGCGGCTTTATCCGCACGATGTGGTGCGGCGACGTGGCCTGCGAGAACCGCATGAAGGAGGAGGCCGGCATGTCCAGCCGCTGTATGCCGTTCCGGCAGGAGCACCTGAGCGACGTCTGCGCCATCTGCGGCAAGCCCGCCAAGAAGATGATCTACTGGGGCGTGGCATACTGATCCGGGGAGGGAACGTACTATGAAAAAACTGATTTGCCTGATGCTGGCGCTGCTGCTGGTGCTTTCCGGCTGCGCCGCGCAAAAAAACGAGACGAAATCGACCGAGACCGAGCAGAAGACGACGGCCTCCGAGCCGACTGCTGCACCGACTGCCGCACCGACTGAGCCGGAGACGGAAAGCTCGGGCATGACCAAGGCGGAGCTTTTTGCGGCAGAACGGGCGAAACTCTATGCCGATTGCCCCGCGATCACGACGCCGCAGGAGTATGTGCTGTCCTACAAGGGGCAGAGCGTCACGCTGAACGGCGAGACGACGCCGGAGGCGGTCTATAACCTCTTCCCGGAGGAGACATATACGGACAACGACGGGAACACGACCGTGACGCGTGTGCTGAACACGGAGCTGAGCTGGGTCACTTACAAAAACTACTCGGCTCATGCGATGGAATGGGAGTTCAACTATGAATTCACGAGCGCCGGGCCTCGTAAGGTCAGCATCGCACCGTGGATGTACACAGGCGAATCGGAAGACCCGGAGACCGCCGCGCTGAACGGGATCAGTTTGCAAACGACCATCGGCGAGGTCTTCGCCCAGCTCGGAACACCGTCGGAGGACAGCGAGTCGAACGATACTTTCCTGTTTGTCTGGCGGTTTGACGACGGCGTGACGATCATAATCAACGTCACCTACACGGAAGACAGCAAGCCCCTGCGCGACATTCTCATCGACGACATTCTTGTGACATGGTATTAAACGGCAAGGACGCCCCTTATGCGAAAGCAGAGGGGCGTCCTGCTTGTTTCTTGACAGGAAAGATATAGTATGATAAACTATAAGAAACAAGAAAAGGGAGGAACGCCCAGATGAAACGATTGATCCCGCTTATGCTGTGCTGCGTCGTGCTGCTCTGGGGCTGCGGCACGGCCGTGCCCGAGAAGATTACTGCGGGGTGCGAGACGACCTCCGAAACGACGGAGCAGTCGGAACCGGTGTCGTCCACGCAGGAACCGGACACCGAGGCAAAGCTCGAGGCGGTTCGGGAGCAGCTCGGCGACGGTGCCTGCACATTTTCGCTGTCACAGATGTTCCAGAATTTTGCCAAAAACGGTTTTTCCAGCACGACCACGCAGACGCAGGCTCAGGACGGGAGCTTTTCGTTTGTGACCCAAAATCGCATTTGGGATCATCAGGAAAATACGGATCAGACCTCGGCCGCTGCGTTCTATTATATTTATGAGGACAAGCAGCTTGTCTGCTACGTCAGCTATGACGGAGGAGAGTGGGAGCGATCGGAGATCGACCTGCAATCCAGAGTTTCCCTGAACCTCTCCCGAGCCAATATGGTCGGTGCGCAGGCGCTGCTCCCGCAGGAGCTGACCGATCTGGAGGAGGCCGAGCCGGACGAGCAGGGCAACCCGCAGTTGACCTTCCGTGTGCCCGTGGAGACCGTCATGCAGGGGGCAAATATGCAGGCGTCCTATCTGAACCGTGTGTTTTCCGCACAGGGCGTTGCCTACGACGCGGAATGGGGGCTGTACCTAACCTGCACCGTGTCCTATGACGCGGAGACGTTCCGGCCGATCCGCTTGAGCGTGGATTATTCCGAGGTCAAGCCGTATGTACTGACGGACGGCGCGCTCAGCGCGGAATTCGCGTTTGATACCGATTTGATGACCACGGTTTATGAGTTCTCCTTTGCGCTCCCGGAGACGACGAGCCTGCCTGAGGACGGTGGAACAACGTGAGATACAAAAAGCCCGCAGCGGTGCATGGAAGCACCCGGCTGCGGGCTTTTTCGGTTTCAGATCAGAGAACGATGACGGCCTCCGTGCCGATGGTCATGTGACCGGCGCGGACGGTGACAGGCTTGCCGTCGATCGCATTCTGATAGCTGCCGTCGGGCAGGGAAACGGCGACCGAGCCGGGATTCCCAGCCAGCGGGAACACGCCGACGGCGTGCGCGCCGGGCGCGGTATAGCTTGCCGCGGCGATGCCCTGCGTGTCGTCGGTGTCGATGCGGAACACGGCGTCCGTCGGGAGCTGCTTTTTGATCTCGGCCAGCCGCGTCAGCAGGGGCGAAATATCCGAGGCAGGATCCCACGCGATCGGCTCGCGCTCGAAGAGCGAGGGCGTGTGCGTGATGCGGTGCTCCTGCCCGGCGTAGAGCAGGGTCGTGCCCTTCATGAAATAGCTCAGCGCCGTCCATGCCAGCAGGGCGTCACCCGTGCCGAAGCGGTCGGCGGCGCGGCGCTGGTCGTGGTTCTCGATGCAGCGCAGCTTGTTATACTCCGTGCGGAAGCCCAGCTCCTGCGAGTTGACGGCGTCAAAATAACGGCTGAGCGGCGCGCGCCCCTCGGTGCTGTCCTCAAATTCCGGCCAGAGGTCGTAGGGGTAGAGAATGTCGAAGGCGTCAAACAGCTCGGAATCGGTCGCGGCATAGAAGCCCTGCTCGCGGAAGGCGCGGATATGCGCCAGATGGACGCTCTCGCCGAGCCAGATCGCGTCGGGACGCACCTTGGCGACGGCGGCGCGCGCTTCCCTCCAGAATTCGACCGGAACGGTGCTGGCCACGTCGCAGCGGAAGCCGTCGACATACTGCGCCCAGTAGCACAGCGAATCAATCTGGTAATCCCAGAGCGCGCGGTTGGTGTAGTCGAGGTCGACCACGTCCGTCCAATCGCCGACCTTGTTGCCGCGTTTGCCGTCGGGCTTGTGATAGAAGAATTCCGGGTGCTCGCGCACGAGCGTGGAATCCGGCGAGGTGTGGTTATACACGACGTCGATCATGCATTTCATGCCGCGCTTATGGATCTCCTCCGTCAGGTGGAGGAAGTCCTCCAGCGTGCCGTATTCGGGGTTGACCGTGCGGTAGTCGCGGTTGGCATAGGGACAGCCGAGGCTGCCCTTTTTGTTTTCCTCACCGATCGGGTGGATCGGCATGAACCAGACGATGTCCACGCCGAGCGCGCGGATGCGGTCGAGATCCGGCTCGATCGCGCGGAACGTGCCCTCGGGCGTGTGACTGCGCACATAGACCTCATAAATCACGGCGCGGCGCAGAGAGGAAGGGGTATTGCTTGCCATAATTCAAAACACCTCCAGTTGGTATGATCGGGGGCGTGCCCCCCATAAAACACGCGTCAGTGCGTGCTTTGGTACAGATCAGAAGCGAGGTACTCGTCATAGGTACCGCGGTAGTCGACGAGCGTGCCGTCCGGCTTGAACTCAAGGATGCGGTTGGCGACGGATTGCAGCAGCTCGTGGTCATGCGAGGCGAACAGCTCGTTGCCGGGGAAGGCGATCATGCCCTTGTTCACGGCCTGGATCGACTCCATGTCCAGATGGTTCGTCGGCTGGTCGAGCAGAATGACGTTCGCGCCCGAGAGCATCATTTTTGAGAGCATACAGCGCACCTTTTCGCCGCCGGAAAGCACGTTGACCGGCTTGAAGACGTCCTCGCCGGAGAAGAGCATCCGCCCGAGGAAGCCGCGCAGATAGACGTCGTCCTTTTTGGCGGAATATTCGCGCAGCCAGTCGACCAGCGACTCGCTCCTGCCCTCAAAAAATGCGGTGTTGTCCTTGGGGAAGTAGCTCTGCGAGGTCGAGACGCCCCATTTGATCGTGCCCTCGTCCGGCTCCAGCTCGCCCATGAGCAGCTTGAACATCGTCGTCTGCGCCAGCTCGTTCTCGCCGACAAAGGCGATCTTGTCATTTTTGTTCACGGTGAAGGAGACCTTGTCGAGCAGCTTGACGCCGTCGACGGTCTTGGAGACCTCGGTCACGAACAGAATGTCCTTGCCGACCTCGCGGTCGCGCGTGAAGCCGACGAAGGGATAGCGCCGCGACGAGGCGGGCATCTCTTCAACGCTCAGTTTGTCGAGCAGGCGGCGGCGCGCCGTGGCCTGCTTGCTCTTAGCCTTGTTCGCCGAGAATCGGGAGATGAACTCCTGCAATTCGGCGATCTTGTCCTCCTTGCGCTTGTTGTTCTGGCGGATGAGCTGCTGCATGAGCTGGCTCGATTCGTACCAGAAGTCATAGTTGCCGACGTACATTTTGATCTTGCCATAGTCAATGTCGACGATATGCGTGCAGACCGTGTTCAAAAAGTGGCGGTCGTGGCTGACCACGATGACCGTGCCCTTGTCCTCATAGTCCAGCAGGAAGCTCTCGAGCCAGTTGATCGACTCAATGTCGAGGTTGTTCGTCGGCTCGTCGAGCAGGATGATGTCCGGGTTGCCGAAGAGCGCCTGCGCCAGCAGCACCTTGACCTTCAGACGGCCGTCGGTCTCGCGCATGGAATTCTGATGCAGCTCGACCGGAATGCCCAGCCCCTGCAAAAGACGGCTGGCGTCGGACTCGGCCTCCCAGCCGTTCAGCTCGGCAAATTCGATCTCCAGCTCGGAGGCCAGCATACCGTCCTCGTCGCTGAAATCCTCCTTGGCGTAGAGCGCGTCCTTCTGCTTCATAATATCGTACAGGCGGCGGTTGCCCATGATGACCGTGTCGAGCAGGGTATAGTCGTCAAAGGCGAACTGATCCTGCTTCAAAACGGACATGCGCAGCCCCGGCTTGATGGAGATCTCGCCGCCGGTTGACTCCAGCTCGCCGGAAAGCAGCTTCAGAAAGGTCGATTTGCCCGCGCCGTTCGCGCCGATCACGCCGTAGCAGTTGCCGGACGTGAATTGCAGGTCGACGTGCTGAAACAGCGGCTTTCCGCCGAATTGCAGACTGAGATTGGAAACTGTAATCATATGCCATCACCTCTTGCAACAGTTTAGCATATAATTTCGAAAAAAGAAAGTGTAAATATTTTGTGACGCCTCTTGCAAAATGGAAAATTTGCGTTATAATAGCGTTAGCACTCGTAAATGATGAGTGCTAAAACAAAAGAAGGAAGAGACAAGCATGGCTAAAAAACAGTTTAAGGCGGAATCCAAGCGTCTGCTTGATCTGATGATCAATTCGATCTATACGCACAAGGAGATTTTTCTGCGTGAGCTGATCTCCAATGCCTCCGACGCCGTGGATAAGCTCGCCTATCAGGCGCTCACCGACGAGAGCGTCGGCCTGAGCCGCAGCGATTTTGCCATCCGCCTGTCCGTGGATAAGACGGCGGGTACGCTGACCGTTTCCGACAACGGCATCGGCATGAGCAAGGAGGAAATGGAGGAAAATCTGGGCACGATCGCGCACAGCGGTTCCTTCCAGTTCAAAAATACCGCCGAACAGAAGGATGACATCGACATCATCGGTCAGTTTGGCGTCGGCTTCTATTCCGCGTTTATGGTCGCGGATCAGGTCACCGTGATCTCCAAGAAATTCGGCGAGGAGCAGGCGTGGAAATGGGTCTCCTCCGGCGCGGACGGCTATACCATCGAGCCTTGCGACAAGGAGCAGGCCGGTACGGACGTCACCCTGAAGCTCAAGGCCGACACCGAGGACGAGAAATACAGCGAGTTCCTCCAGGAATACAAGCTGCGGATGCTCGTGCGCAAATATTCCGATTATATCCGCTACCCGATCAAAATGGAGGTCGAGACGAGCAAGCCCACCGAGGAGACCAAGGACGACAAGGAGCCGAAGTACGAGACGGTGCGCGAGGATCAGACGCTCAACTCCATGGTGCCCCTCTGGCAGAAGGCCAAGAAGGACGTCACGCAGGAGGAATATGAGCAGTTCTATCACGAGAAGTTCTACGATTTCGAGAAGCCCGTGAGCGTGCTGCATCTGAGCGTCGAGGGCGACGTGACCTATAAGGCGCTTCTGTACATCCCGAGTAAGGCGCCGTACGATTTCTATACGAAGGACTATAAGAGCGGGCTTCAGCTCTATTCCTCCGGCGTTCTCATCATGGACAACTGCGCCGACCTGCTGCCGGAGCACTTCCGCTTCGTGCGCGGCGTGGTGGACAGTCAGGATCTCAGCCTGAACATCAGCCGTGAGCTTTTGCAGCAGACGCGCGAGCTGAAGCGCATTGCCGGCCAGCTGGAGAAGAAGATCAAGGCCGAGTTGCTGCGGCTGCTTGAAAATGACCGCGAGAATTATGAAAAATTCTACGCCGCCTTCGGCAAGCAGCTCAAATACGGCCTTGTGTCGGATTACGGGATGCACAAGGAGCTTTTGCAGGATCTCGTCGAATTCCACAGCGCCAAGGAGCAGAAGCTCGTCACGCTCAAGGAATATGTCGCAGCGATGCCCGAGAGCCAGAAGCATATCTATTTCGCCACCGGCGACAGCGCAGAGCGTCTTGCGAAGATCCCGCAGACGAAGCTGCTGCTCGACCGCGGCTTTGACGTGCTGCTGCTGACGGAGCAGGTCGACGAGTTCATCCCGCAGACGGTCGGCAAGTATGAGGAGCACGAGTTCCGCAACATCCTGACCGACGATCTTGAGCTGAGCACCGATGAGGAGAAGAAGGCCGCCGAGGAGGCCGCCGAGCAGTTCAAGAGCTGCGTCGATTTCATGAAGGAGACGCTGGGCGACCGCGTCGCCGACGTGCGCGTCTCCACCGAGCTGGGCGCGCATCCGCTGACCATGGTTCCGGACGGCGGCATGAGCTTTGAGATGGAGAAGTATTTCAAGGCAATGGACCCGAATTCGGACTATCACTGCGGCCGCATTCTGGAGGTCAACCCCGAGCATCCGGCGCTCAAGGCGCTCAAGGACAGCATGGAGCAGGACCCCGAGAAGGCGAAGAAATATGTCGAGCTGCTCTATACGCAGGGACTGATCATGGCAAACCTGCCGCTGGAAGACCCGACGGCCTATACCGATCTGGTCTGCGGGCTGATGCAATAAGCGCAAAGCCGACATAATTCGGATACGCAAAACCGGGAACGGACACGTGAGGTGTTCGTTCCCGGTTTTTTGACGGCCAAGGGCTGCCGACCGCGCATGATGAACGCTGTATGTTGAACAAGGCAGGATGAGAAGGCTTCGGCTTTGCCGCGCAGGTGCGTAAAAAAGAAGAGGCCCACCCCAAAATTAAGGGCTCTTGCGCCATTGCTGACGACGGCCCGCGGGGGTTTTCCTCTTCTGCTATCAGTATATTCCATGGACTCTGAAAAGTCAAGCGTTTTTTATCTGAAAAGAGAAACGGACGCAGCGATAGCCGGAAACCCGTTGACGGGAGTCGACAGAAAGGCTGCATCCGTTTCTTCTAATAGGATACGCCAAGAGGGGCAGAAAAGTCAAGAAGTTTTTTCAGCGTGCTATTTTTTGCGCATCAACATAGGTCACCCGTTTGAAACGAAAATCGGAATGACCGTTTTGTGTTTCCGCAAAACCTTTCAGCTTTGTCATTGCGAGGAGCGAAGCGACGCGGCAATCTTTAACGGAACGAACTGGCATCCCGGAACGAAATGCGGAAAATCAGAACGAAACAGAATTTTAAAATGAGACACGAGAAGGCAGAACGAGGGGACGAAACAATGTAACGTGATGCGCCCTGCGCCTTGCGTTGTATGTATCGCATATCGCTCTGTGCTCCCGTGCTTCGTTCCGGGATGCCATAGCTGAAACTTTAAGATTGCCACGGCCGCCGCGCGGCCTCGCAATGACACGAAATCGGGACGTTGTTGTTTTGGAGAACAAACGTTGCAGCCATACGGCCGCGCGTGCCCGACGCGACTTCAGTCGTGTGCTGCGACGTGGAAAATACAAAAACACGAACACACTTGAACCGAAACGGAACAAAATGTGTTCGTGTTGTTGGTACGCCAGAAGGGACTCGAACCCCCGACCTTTTGGTTCGTAGCCAAACACTCTATCCAGCTGAGCTACTGGCGCATGGCGTTCTCTCGAGCGCTCATATATAATAGCACGCTTTTCTAAAAAAAGCAAGCCCTTTTTCAAAAAACCGTGAAAAATTTTTAACGGATGCGCAGCGTGCGCAGCAGTGCCTTGTGTTCCGGCGCAACGCGGCGGCTCTCGAGCGCCTTGGAAACGGTCTTGTTGTGCTCCCACGCCGGCAGGCGGCGCTCAAGCAGATAGGGCAGGGCGGCGTCATACTGCTTGGCCAGCGCGGTGGCAAAATACCACGCGACCATCATTTTGACATAGTATTCCCCGCGCTGCACCGCTGCGACCCATTGCAGGTATTCCGGGCGGAACGCGCCGTCCAGATAATGCGCCAGCAGCAGCCCGATGCCGTAGCGGCAGGTATATGCGTGGGGCGCGGCCATCCACCGCCGGATATGCGGCAGCAGAGCGTCCAGATGTTGCCCCAGAACAGGCGGAGCAGGCACGTCGCAGGTCGCCCAGTTGTCGACATAGGGCAGAAAGCGGTCGAGCGCGGCGATGCAGGTGTCAAAGTCGCGTTCCTGCCCGAGCAGCAGGGCGTGGAGGTTGTTCTCGTCATAATAGTCGTGCGGCAGCGCCTGCAAGAATGCGTCAGCCTCTGCGCTGCCGGCGAGGCGCTTGGCAATGGCGCGCAGGACGGGCATCCGCACGCCGATGACGCGCGCGGGGTCGATATTCGGGAGCAGCTTGGATTGAAACGCGCGATAGGCGCTGTCCTGCTCGGCAAGCAGGTTTTCATAAACGGTCATGGCTCGGCCTCCTGCGGCGATTTGACAGAATCGGGAAAATGCGGTATACTATATAGGATCGGATTTTTGGGAAAAACCGCAGAAACAGGCTGCGGAGGAAGGAACGCGCTATGGCGAACATCATCGAAATTCGCGATTTTTCCGCGCCGGAGCTGGATGTTTATGCACGGCTGACGGAAAATCAGCTCGTCAACCGCGCCGACCCGGACAACGGACTGTTCGTTGCGGAAAGCCCGCTCGTGATCGAACGCGCGCTGGACGGCGGCATGACGCCTGTGTCGTTTCTGACCGAGCCGGGGCTGATCCGGGGAAAGGGCGCCGAGCTGATCGCGCGCTGCCCGGAGCAGACGCCGGTCTTCACTGCGCCGCCCGAGGTTCTGACGCAGCTGACGGGCTTCCATCTGACGCGCGGAATGCTCTGCGCGATGCGGCGGCCGCGTCCTGCGGACGTGCGGACGGTCTGCGCGGGCGCGACGCGCGTGGCCGTGCTGGAAAACGTGATGAACCCGACCAACATCGGTGCGATCTTCCGCTCGGCGGCGGCGCTCGGCATGGACGCCGTTCTGCTGACCGAGGCGGGCAGCGACCCGCTCTATCGCCGCGCTGCGCGCGTGAGCATGGGCACGGTGTTTCAGGTGCCGTGGACATACCTGCCGCCGGAGCGGCCTTGGCAGGAGCTGCTGCACGAGATGGGCTTTCAGACCGTGGCAATGGCGCTGCGGGACGACTCGCTCCTGCTGACCGACCCGCGCCTGATGCGTGCGGAGAAGCTCGCCGTCGTGCTCGGAACGGAGGGCGACGGCCTTGCGGCCTCGACCATTTCCGACTGCGACTACACCGTGCGCATCCCCATGGCACACGGCGTCGACTCGCTGAACGTCGCGGCGGCAAGCGCGGTCGCATTCTATCAGCTCGGACTTCTGTCAAAATCAGTATAACAGATCTGCGGCGGGGCGTCAAATGCTTTTCCGAACCGGAAAAAATTTGAATTTTTATTGAATTTTGCCGCAAGGGGTTGTAATTTTTGTTAGACTTTGTTACTATATAGGGGTAGGATTATGAATTTGGTTTCATGGAATGTAAACGGCATCCGCGCTTGCGTGGAAAAGGGCTTTCCGGACGTGTTTTCGACGCTGCATCCGGATTTTTTCTGTCTGCAGGAGACGAAGGCGCAGCCGGAGCAGGTTTCGCTCACGCTCGAGGGCTATCATCAGTTCTGGTATTCTGCCGAGAAAAAGGGCTATTCCGGCACGGCGATCTTCACGCGGCATGAGCCGCTCTCCGTGCGCTATGGCGTCGGTGTGCCAGAATTGGATCATGAGGGACGTCTCATCACGTTGGAATACCCGAATTGTTACATTCTGACCTGCTACACGCCGAATGCGCAGGACGGCCTGAAGCGCATCGACCATCGTATGGCGTGGGAGGACGCGCTGCGCGCCTATCTCTGCTCGCTTGACGCGCAGAGACCCGTGATCCTCTGCGGCGACCTGAACGTCGCCCATCAGGAAATCGACCTTAAGAATCCGAAATCCAACCGCGGGAACGCCGGGTTTTCCGACGAGGAACGCGGGAAATTCACGGAGCTGCTTGCGAGCGGCTTTACAGACACCTTTCGTTTTCGCTATCCGGAGCTGACCGGCGCATATTCCTGGTGGAGCTACCGCTTCCGCGCGAGGGAGAAGAACGTCGGCTGGCGCATCGACTATTTTCTGGTCTCCGACCGTCTGCGCGACCGCATCACGGCCACGCCGATCTACAGCGAAATCACCGGCTCCGACCATTGCCCGGTCGGGCTGGAGCTTGATATGGAGGTTACGAAGCAATGAAGAAACGATTATTGGCGCTGCTGCTCTGCGGCGCGATGCTGGCGGCGTGCATCCCGATGGCGTCCGCCGCGTCGTACTGGAATCTCGCCGACTGGGCGAAGGACGACGTCGAAATGATGGAGTCGCAGGGCTTCCTGCCCGAGAGCATTCTGACCGGAGATATGAATGCATCGATCTCGCGAAAGGAAATGTGCTACATAGCGGCGTATATTTTCGCCAGCTTTGGGGATGGCTCGGTCACGCCCAGCACCACCGAAAACGCCTTCACCGACACGAACGACCCGGTTATCAACTTTGCCGCCGAGAACGGCATCGTCTCCGGCTATGAGGACAACACCTTCCGGCCGAACCAGCTGATGACGCGGCAGGAATTCTTCAAGACGATCTGGACGCTGATGGGACTGTGCTATGTCTCCATCGATTCGCTGCAAAAGAGCGATCTGTCTCAATTCTCCGACGTCGGCGATGTCTACGAATATGCGCTGGAGTCGGCGCGCGTGCTCGCCGGGATCGGCATCCTGCGCGGCAGCGACGACGGCAAGATCCATCCGCAGGACACCGCGAGCCGTCAGGAGGCGGTCGTCATGTTCGCCCGCTCCTATACCTACACCGTCAACTGGATCGCCGCGAAGGCCGAGGGCGGCATGGAGAGCGACCTGCAGCGCTACGGCATCACCGGCGTCAGCCCGTGGGCGGTGCGCGAGGTCACGGAGTTCAAGGCCAAGGGTCTGCTGCCGAAGAGCCTGCAAAGCTGCAATATGTCCGACGGCATCACGCGCGGCCAGATGTGCTCCATCGCGGTTCTGGCCTATAACAAGGCCAAGGGCACGACGCTCAGACCCTCCGGAGGGAACTATTTCTGGGACACGAACGACGACGATGTGAACATCTGCAAGGAGCTTGGCATCGTGGACGGCTCGGACGACGGCGGTTTCCATCCGAACGATCCGCTGACGCGCGAGCAGTTCTTCAAAATCCTTGCAAAGTTCATGAATGCGGTCGGCTATCCGCGCACGGATTACGCCAACGTGAATCTGAACGATTTTGCCGACGGCTATCAGGTCGCCGACTTTGCAAAGGCGCCGACGCGTATGCTGGTCTTCATCGGCGCGGTGAAGGGCAGCGACGGCTTGCTCGAGCCGACGCGCGGCACCTCCATTCAGGAGGGCGTCGTGCTGTTCCTGCGCTGCTATAAGTATGCTGCGGCATGGATGCTCGATCATCCCAACGGAGACGCGAACGACGAGCTGCGCGCCGATCTCTGCGCGTATGCCAGCATCTTTGAGGGCTATCCCTATGTTTACGGTGCGTCCGGCCCGAACAGCTTCGACTGCTCCGGCTTCACCATGTATGTCTATAAGAATTTCGGCATCAACCTGAAATACCACGGCGCGCAGGAGCAGTTCACCTACGCGAAGGAGAAGGCCTATGCCTATGGCAAGGCGAGCAACGTGCTTGATGAGATGAAGCCCGGCGATCTGGTGTTCTTCACCGGACAGGCTTCCAGCACGACCAATATCTACGAGGTCAAACACGTCGGTATTTATCTGGGCGACGGCCGGTTTATCCACGCTGCTAATCCGAGCGCGGGCGTGAAGATCGACTCGCTTGTGGGTACGTATTACGGCAACCGTCTGTTCGGCTATGCCCGCTATATTGTGACCCAAGGCTAAATTCAAAAGGAAGTCCGCCCATGCAGAACGCATGGGCGGATTCCGTAAAGAGGGGGGACGGGTGTGGATCAGCGAGCGGAATTCGACGAGGAGCTTGAGGAAGCTTGGCCGAAGGAAGACGGGCTGCCGCAGAATGCGGCGGAGTATCAGCGGCAGGAGAGCGTCCGTCATCTTCGGAAGGAGAACGAAACGCTGCGCAGGGAGCTGAAGGCCGCGCAGCGCATTCAGCTTGCGGCGCTGGCGCTGCTCCTGATCGGCGTGGTCTGCGCCTACCTCGCCGGACACTATTTTGGCCGAAAGGACGGCATTTCCAGCGGCTACGACGCCGGATTTTATAACGGCCAGCAGCAAACGGACGCGCCGGCCGCGGTGCAGACCGAGCCGGAGACGGAAAGCGCGCGTCCCGCAATGAGCGAGGCGCGCACCGCCGCGTCGACCCCTGCGCGGAGCGACGGTGCGTTCATCGGCAACAGCAAAAGCAAGACCTATCACCGCGCAGACTGCTCGTTTTTGCCCAAGGAGTCGAACCGCGTCTATTTTGCGACCGCCGCAGAGGCGGAACAGAACGGCTATCAGCCCTGCGGGCACTGCGACCCGTCGGACTGAGGCCGAAAAATTAGGAGGAAGCCATGCATTTTTCCATTCGTCCCGTCCGCGAGGCGGACAGGGAGACGTTTTTGACCATGAGCCGCGAGTTTTACGGCTCGGACGCCGTGCTGCATCCGATCCCGGAGGCGTATCACACGGCGACCTTTGAAGAGCTGATCGGCTCGGAGCGGTATTTGAAGTGCTTGCTTTTCGAGGCTGAGGGCGCTGCCGCCGGTTACGCGCTGCTGAACTTCACCTTCAACCACGAGGCCGGCGGCCGCGTGACATGGGTCGAGGAGCTGTATGTGCGCCCTGCATTTCAGGGAAGAGGCTGTGCGCGGCAGTTTTTCGCATGGCTGGAGGAACATTTTCCGGCGGCGCGGTATCGCCTTGAGGTCGAGCCGGAGAACGAGCGCGCGATGGCGCTCTATCGCCGCGTGGGCTTCGAGCCGCTGCCCTATGCGCAGATGATCCGCGACCGCGACGAGGCTGCGGAGTGAAATTCGGCCTTTGGCCGGGTGAAACAGGCTGCGCATGTGAAATGCGGGCTTGCAATGACATAAAACGGGGGATTTGTTCATTTAAGGGCAAAAATCGCTGCCGTTTTGTTCCGCAGGCTTTTTGAACTAGGGAACCTCTGAATAAATCAGCAGCGGCGCTCAGCGGGTCTTTTGCCCCAACTTATCGGTTTGAAAATCTTGAAA
>ERZ772812.1963-NODE-1963-length-13983-cov-4.528719_pt1 | contig 13983 bp, 12 predicted proteins | sample MGYA00511343_ERZ772812 | MGnify/ENA primary metagenome ERZ772812 (study PRJEB29015, sample SAMEA2737706) | human gut metagenome | biome: human gut; feature: human-associated habitat; material: faeces | place: China | collected 2012 ...
CGGCGAAGAAGTCCTCCGGGAGTTGGAGGAAGAAAAACAGAATAAGGAAGAAAAAACAGCATAGAATACTTCTGAGCGGGTATGGCTAAGAATGTTTTGGCGTATTGACAGGACATTTAAAATGACGTATACTAAGCTCAGTGATCGTTCTGTAGAAACTTGCGAAGCCTACAGGCGGGGGAGAGCCTGCGGGTCTCTCCCTCTTTTGTTTTAAGGAGAAATGATATGCAGACACCGAAAAAATTCTCTTCTTTTAGTGATCAGGTTTCCTGGATCAGTGACGAAAAGGGAATAAAAATAAACGACAGAGAATATGCAGAAGAGATGTTACGCCAAATAGGATATTTTCCTCTTATGGGAGGATATAAACATCTTTTTAGAATATCGAATACAAAGAAATATAAAGCAGGAACAAGTTTTGAAGAAATAGTCAGTCTGTATAAGTTTGATGCAGAGCTTAGAGAGTTGTTCTTTAAATATTTACTGCAGATTGAGCGACAGATGCGTTCTTTGATGTCATACTATTTTACTGAAATGTATGGAGCAGAGCAGAAGCAGTACCTGGATGCTAATAATTATAATAATACAAAAAGAAATCATGCAACAATCGTAAAGTTGATAGCGACCTTGAAACGGGCAACAACGACCACAGATTATACATATATCAACTATTACCGCAAGACATATGGTGAAATTCCATTATGGGTTTTGGCAAATGTACTTACGTTTGGAAACTTATCAAAAATGTTCCGAGTATTTCCTCAATCCTTAAAATCAAAAGTATCAAAAAACTTTGAACCTTTGAATCAGCATCAGATGGAGCAGTTTCTATCGGTTCTCACGAAGTATAGAAACGTATGTGCACATGGAGAACGACTGTTCACATACAGAACGGTAGATGCTATTGCGGATACACCGCTTCATAAAAAACTTTCATTACCACAGAGCGGTAATCAGTACGAAAAAGGAAAACAAGATTTCAGTGAAAAAGTAGTAGCAAAGCCTCGCAAAAGCGGGGCTTTGCTACTATTTGTAGTTATGGAATGAAACATTCTTTAATCTGTGTCTGATAACCGATCTCTTTTACTCAAACACTTCTTCAATTTTACCAGTTTTTTCGTTGTAAACATAAACACTGTTGTGTTCCGTTACAAAAGGAGTAAGTGAGCCAAGTTTAATGTTTCGGATGTAAACTACATTCGTTGGTAAAACTCGCACTAAGCTTTCATTTTCATTAATATCAGCGATCCAACGGAACAATTTGTTCTCTTCTTGTCCCGTATAAATGAGATCCATACCGTTTTCCGTATTCTCCAGTTTGAAATATACCTTATGTTTTAAAGACATTTTCGGATAGACACCTTTTACAACGTAAATACCATAATGTTCATGTAAAAGCTCCTTATAGGTATCGGGAGTAAGATCAATATCCTTATATTTTACTTTTTGTCCAACATCAATTCTTTCTCGAATAATGGTTAAGGTATGGATAGCCCAATTGAGAGTTCCAATGCTGTTATACTTGATGCATTCTTCAATATTTGTGAAGAATGTTTCATCAAAATTTACTTCTTGTGTTGCCATTTTTGTCAGTTCGTTTAATGATAAATTCATAGTAATCCCCCTTCGTTAAGCAAGATATTGTATACGATTTAAAAACCATATGTGTATCATAGATACTTTCAGGTTTTGCAAACAAAGTGTTTTACAAGAAAGTATATGTTTCAATTTATAACAAAAAAGCTGAGTATATATCGTTTGTTAATATCAATTATATTATATCCTTGTTTCATTTTACAAACAAGCTATTTGAGGGAAAATACAGACAAATCAGAGTTATTATCTAATAATAAGATAGAATGAAGTCAATCAATAATCAGGAGAATCAGAGGTGATTTTGTAATGATTGATGTTGCAAGAAGGAAGACGAAGTATTATCTTTTTTGTTGACAAAAAACAACTACAATATTATTATATAAAGTAATTATATAAAGTAATTATATCAAGTAATTATATAAAATAATAGAAAGGAGAAACTCATGACAAAAGACAAGATAAAGGAGGTTATGGATGCCTGTTATCAGGCAAAGAGGATAAGAGATATGCTTCCGGCATTGCCTGGGGGAGTGACACCATCCCATATCCACTATCTGGATACTCTTAGTAAGTTAGAAAAAACGGAAGGTAAGGTAAAAGTCAGTGATATTAGTGAGAACCTTGGACTTCCGAGACCAAGCGTAACGAAAACCGTAAAAGATATGGAAAAGCTTGGATTTGTCGAGAAAGAAACAACAGAAACGGACGGAAGGTTTGTTTATATTAAGACGACCAGGACAGGAAGAGACCTGGTTGATAAATATGTTGATGAATATTTTGGTAATCTTTCGGAAGATCTTGGAGGGATTACGGATGAAGATGCAGACAAGATGATTGAAGTAGTAGAAAAGTTCTATATAGTTATGAGTAACAGGAAGTAATATATGAATGCAAAAGAAAGATCAGATTTTACACAGGGAAGTATATTAAAGAAGATGATTCCATTCATGATGCCAATACTTGGAGCGCTTATACTCCAGGCAGCGTATGGTGCAGTGGATCTTCTGGTTGTGGGCAGATTTGGAACAACGGCCGGGCTATCAGCAGTTTCAACCGGCAGTCAGATTCTTAATCTTGTAACGTTTGTGATAACGCAGCTGGCAATGGGAATTACTGTTCTTATTGCAAGGTATATCGGTGAAAAACATACGAGTCAAATAGGGGAACTGCTTGGTGGAGCAACGACAGTGTTTACTACGATAGCTGTCGTACTCTTTGTGGTGATGGTGTTTTTTGCAAAGCCACTGGCTGTTCTTATGCAGGCACCCCAAGAAGCGCTTATGCTTACGTCAGTGTATGTAAGGATTTGCGGGGGAGGTATTTTCTTTATCGTTGCTTATAACGTTCTTTCTGCCATATTCAGAGGGCTGGGAGACAGCAGGTCTCCCCTTATATTTGTTATGGTTGCCTGCGTGGTAAATGTCGTAGGTGATATTGTACTTGTTGCAGGCTTCCATCTTGATGCCGCAGGAGCCGCAATTGCTACAGTGCTTGCCCAGGCGGTCAGTGTGGTGCTGGCTCTTTTAATGCTTAAAAGAAGACAACTGCCATTTAAAATAACAAAAAAAGATTTCAGAGTTAATAGTCAATGTAAAAGATTCCTGACAGTTGGAATTCCTCTTGCGCTTCAGGAATTTCTTACCCAGATGTCATTTCTTGCACTGTGTGCATTTATAAATAAGCTGGGGCTGGAAGCTTCTTCAGGATATGGGGTTGCCTGTAAGATAGTAAACTTTGCTATGCTGATACCAAGTGCACTTATGCAGTCGATGGCTTCTTTTGTATCACAGAATGTTGGTGCCGGTAAGGAGGATAGAGCAAAGAAGGCTATGTTTACCGGAATGGGAATCGGATTAATCGTTGGAATTATCGTTTTCGCAAGTGTATGGTTCTTTGGTGATGTGCTTACATCGATATTCACAACGGATGAAGCGGTTGTACAAAAGGGGTTTGAATATCTTAAGGGGTTTGCTCCGGAAACGATTCTTACATCAATTCTTTTTTCTATGATAGGTTACTTTAACGGACATGAAAAGACGTTGTGGGTTATGATTCAGGGACTTATCCAGACACTTCTTGTAAGACTGCCACTTGCATATTTTATGAGTATACAGCCGGATGCCAGCCTTACTAATATAGGGCTTGCAGCGCCTGTTGCCACATGCTTTGGAATTATATTAAATATAATCTTTTTCATTCACATGACAAGGAAAATGAAAAAGGTATAAGTAAATCAATGATTTATCTCCTGAAATTTTGTTTACAAGTAGATATAATGCTTTTTACATTTTATAATTTAGGAGAAGGTATTTATGAATAGCAAGTCTAATACACAGGCGATGGAAACAGAAAATTTTGGATAAACAGTAGGAGGTATATTCTATGCCATTGAAAATTGTTAGAAATGATATTACAAAAATGAATGTTGATGCAATTGTCAATGCAGCTAATACATCTCTATTAGGAGGTGGCGGGGTAGATGGATGCATTCATCGTGCTGCCGGCCCAGACCTTTTTAAGGAATGTAGAATGCTCCATGGATGTCAGACAGGGAATGCTAAAATTACAAATGGATATCGTCTTCCCTGTAAATATGTCATTCACACAGTTGGACCAATCTGGCTGGATGGAAAACATCAAGAACAAAAACTTTTAGAATCCTGCTATGATACATCACTGAATCTGGCGAAGGAATATGGCTGTGAATCGGTTGCTTTTCCTTTGATTTCTTCTGGAATTTATGGCTATCCAAAAGATCAGGCATTAAAAGTTGCTGTAGATATCATTGGAAATTTTCTACTGGAAAATGAGATGACAGTCTTTATTGTAATTTTTGACCGGAAGGCATATCAGATTAGCGGAAAGTTGTTTGCGGATATTACAGCTTATATAGATGACCGATATGTGAAAGAACACTCGGACAGTCGGGAAGAACAGAGATGGCGATCGGAGCCGCTTATTGGAGAAAGTTGTTTCGGGTCAGCAGTGGAGAGGATGGAAGCGAAGCCAAGCTATAATGCGATAAGCAGCAGGACTCTGGAGGATGCGTTGAATCAGATAGATGAAAGTTTTTCGGAAATGCTGCTTCGTAAAATTGACGAATCCGACATGACAGATACACAGTGTTACAAGAAAGCAAATATTGACCGGAAACTTTTTTCTAAAATCCGCTCGAATAAATTTTATAAACCGTCTAAAACGACAGTGCTGGCATTTGCTCTGGCATTGGAACTGCCAATTGCAGAAATGCAGGATATGCTTGGTAAGGCGGGATTTACTTTGTCCCGTTCAAGCAAGTTTGATATTATTGTAGAATATTTTGTTGAACAGGGTAATTATAATGTATATGAAATCAATGAAGCATTGTTTGCTTTTGATCAGAGTCTGATTGGCTCATAAAACAATGAATGTTGTTTAATGTCGCTTTCTATGCGACCACTTTCTAAAAGAAAATCGTTATACTATGGCTGCAAGGTACGAAAACGAGCAGCCATTTTTTTGACCAGGTAAATACTAGAGCGTGTTTGAAAAATCATTCCGGCAACCTGCACGTCCCAATTTGCGGTATATTTTGCCTTCATTCAGTTGACGTAGCCCGCTACGCCGCCCTCATTCAGGCGAAATCTTCCGCAAATTGTAACGCACATCTTGCAGAAAGCATTTTTCAAACACGCTCTAGTTTAAAAATATTGATAATTGTTTTGAAAATAGAAAGAAATCTGAATATTAACTGGATGGTAAGGCGTATTTGAAAAACTGCCCCGGCAATTTGTAAGATACAGTTTGTAGAAGGGGTTTTCTAAAATGAAAAGGAATAAAAATTCAAAAGAGTTCCCTTGACAGGAAAAGAATAAAAAGGTATATTTAAAAAAATTAACTGGCAAGGGCGCTGGTCACAACGAAGGAGGTCATTATGAGACATTTAATAGATCCGATGGATTTATCTGTAGAAGAAATTAATCATTTATTAGATTTAGCTGACGATATTATTCTTCATAAGGAGAAGTATCAGGAAGTTTGTAAGCATAAGAAATTAGCGACTTTATTTTTTGAACCAAGTACAAGAACCCGACTTAGTTTTGAAGCTGCCATGATGGAGCTTGGTGGTAATGTACTTGGTTTTTCTTCTGCCAATTCCTCTTCTGCCACAAAGGGAGAGAGTGTTTCTGATACAGTAAGAGTTGTATCAGGTTATGCGGATATCATTGCAATGCGTCATCCAAAGGAAGGTGCACCATACGCGGCAGCAAGAAAACTTTCTGTACCAATTATTAATGCAGGTGATGGTGGACATAACCATCCAACACAGACTCTGACAGACCTTATGACAATCCGAAGAGAAAAGGGAAAACTTGATAATCTGACAATTGGTATGTGTGGAGACTTAAAGTTTGGTCGTACAGTGCATTCTTTGATTAAAGCGATGTCCCGTTATGAGAATATTAATTTTATTATGATTTCTCCAGAAGAGTTACGTCTTCCAGATTATATTATCAAAGATGTTTTTGAAAAGAAAAATATCAAGTACAAGGAAGTACGAACAATGGAAGAAGTTATGCCAGAGTTAGATATTCTTTACATGACAAGAGTTCAGAAAGAAAGATTCTTCAATGAGGCAGACTATATCCGCTTAAAAGACAGCTTTATCTTAGATGAGCGTAAGTTATTAGATGCGAAAGAAGACCTTTGCATTATGCATCCACTGCCACGAGTAAATGAGATTTCAACAAAGGTAGATGATGACCCACGTGCATGTTACTTCAAGCAGGCACTGTATGGTAAGTATGTAAGAATGGCATTAATCATGACTTTATTGGGGGTAAGCGCAGATGAAAATAGATAGTATTCAGAGTGGAATTGTTCTTGACCATATTAAAGCAGGAAAGAGTATGCAGATTTACAAATATCTTGGTTTGGATGATCTTGACTGCAGCGTAGCAATCATTAAGAATGCTTCCAGTAACAAAATGGGAAAGAAAGATATTATCAAAATCGCAGATAACATGGATTTAAATCTTGATGTTTTAGGATATATTGATCCGGATATCACAGTGTGCTACATAAGAGATGGCAAGATTGTTGAGAAGAAACATCTTGAATTACCAGAGAAGATCGTGAATATTGTTCACTGCAAAAATCCAAGATGTATCACTTCTGTAGAACAGGATTTAGATCAGGTATTTAAATTGACAGACAGAGAAAACAGAGTATACCGTTGTGCATACTGCGAATCGAAAAAAAGTGAATATTAATTCTTAAGGTTCTAAATGGGAGGTCACGCATGAATGTGTGGCCTCTCTTGCATATTGTGACGATTTGGTGTACAATTATTCTACTTTTATTTTATTATATCTTATGAGAAGCGTGGTGAGAAAGTAATGGAGGCCCAGAAACAAAAGTTAAAACGAACACAAAAAGAAATCAGTAAGCCGGAAGATTTCACCGATCCGGAAGTCTTATATGAGAAGTTGATAAATACCATTCGGGAATACCATCCATCTACCGACCTCTCTATGGTGGAAAAGGCATATAAACTTGCCAGAGATGCACACAAGGACCAGAAGAGGAAGTCGGGAGAGCCATATATCATTCATCCACTCTGCGTAGCAATCATTCTTGCAGAGTTAGAGCTTGATAAGGAGACAATCGTAGCTGGAATTCTTCATGATGTAGTAGAAGATACTACGGCAACTCTTGAAGATTTATCCAGAGAATTTAACGATGAAGTTGCTCTGTTAGTTGATGGTGTAACAAAACTGGGACAATTATCTTATTCTCACGACAAGATGGATCTGCAAGCGGAGAATTTAAGGAAAATGTTCCTTGCAATGGCAAAGGATATCCGTGTTATCCTGATTAAACTGGCAGACCGTCTGCATAATATGCGTACTCTGCAGTATATGAGACCGGAGAAGCAAAAGGAAAAAGCCAGAGAGACGATGGACATTTATGCTCCAATCGCTCACAGACTTGGTATTTCCAAAATAAAGACAGAGCTGGATGACCTGTCTTTAAAATATCTGCAGCCGGAAGTTTACAAAGACTTGGAGGAAAAGCTCCAGACAAATAAGGAAGGCAGAGAGAACTTTATTCAGTCGATTATTGATGAAGTCAGCAAGCATATTGAGGAAGCGGGAATCCGGGCAGAGATTGACGGAAGAGTGAAGCATTTATTCAGCATTTATAAAAAGATGCGTAATCAAAATAAGACACTCGACCAGATTTATGATATTTTCGCAGTAAGAATCAAGGTAGACACAGTAAAGGACTGCTATGCTGCGTTAGGTGTCATTCACGAGATGTATAAGCCGATTCCGGGAAGATTTAAGGATTATATCGCGATGCCAAAGCAGAACATGTATCAGTCCTTGCATACAACGCTGATTGGTTCTTCTGGAACACCTTTTGAGATTCAGATTCGTACCTTTGAGATGCATCGTACCGCCGAATATGGTATCGCGGCGCACTGGAAGTACAAAGAAGGCGGCGGCAACATTAATAAAGAAGAAGAGAAGTTAAGCTGGCTTCGCCAGATTCTTGAGTGGCAGCAGGATATGTCGGATAACAAAGAGTTTTTAACGATGTTAAAGACCGACCTGGATTTATTTACAGAGCAGGTATACTGCTTTACTCCACAGGGAGATGTTAAGACGTTACCGGCAGGCTCCACACCGATTGATTTTGCTTATATGATCCATACAGCAGTAGGCAATAAGATGGTTGGTGCCAGAGTCAACGGCCGTCAGGTGCCGATTGATTATAAGCTGCAGAATGGTGACCGCGTTACAATCGTTACTTCCCAGAATTCAAATGGCCCAAGCCGTGACTGGCTGTCTATCGTAAAGAGTTCTCAGGCGAAGACGAAGATTAATCAGTGGTTTAAGACGCAGTTTAAAGAGGAGAATATCTCAAAGGGTAAGGAATTACTTGACCGTTACTGTAAGGCTAAGGGGCTTGTGATGTCTAAGTATATGAAGCCAGAATACCAGAAAAAATGTATGCACAAGTATGGACTGAAAAACTGGGATTCCATTCTGGCAGCAATTGGACATGGCGGATTAAAGGAAGGTCAGGTTATTAATAAACTTGTCGAGGAATATGACAAAGAGAATCGGAAAAATCTGACAGACCAGGATGCACTCAATGAAATTGAGGAAAAGAATAAGACAAAAGCTGCCGAGAAAGCACGAAGCAAGTCGGGAATTACTGTAAGAGGAATCCATGATGTTTCTGTACGTTTTTCTAAGTGCTGTAGTCCAGTTCCGGGAGATGAGATTATTGGTTTTGTCACAAGAGGAAGAGGTATTTCTATTCACAGAACAGACTGCGTGAATATTTTAAGTATGCCGGAGGGCGACAGAGCAAGACTCATTGACGCAGAATGGGAAGAAGAAGCGGTAGAAAAAGGTGGCGAACTCTACATGACAGAAATCTGTCTGTATGCACATAACCGTACCGGAATTTTACTGGATATTTCTAAAGTATTTATGGAACTGAAAGTAGATATCAAATCTGTGTCAACGAGAACAAGTAAACAAGGGTTAGCAACGATCGTACTTTCTTTCGAGATTGGAGGAATCGACGATTTAAATCATATTATTAAAAAACTTCGAAACATTGAAAGTGTTATCGATATAGAAAGAAGTGCTGGTTAACCAGCGGAGGTATTTATTTATGGGACAGTTAAAAATCGTTTGTGCACAGTTAGGACCAATTGATACAAACACGTATATTTTAATGGATGATGAGATTAAAGAAGCAATTATCATTGACCCGGCAGGAAGCCCGGAAGAACTGATTAAGTTTTTGGAAGATGAAGGTTACTCTTTAGATGGGGTTCTTCTTACGCATGGACACCATGATCATATTGGAGCGTTAGAAGGATTAAGAGAACATTATGATCCGTGGAAGCTGCGCGTATATGCAGCAAAACCGGAACAGGAAGTTCTTATGGTAAAAGATTATAATTTAAGCCCGATGTTTGGAGAGGGCTATACAACACATGCCAATATGATGATTGATGACAAACAGATTTTTGAGGTGACCTCAAAACATAAGTGCCAGTGTTTGTATACACCGGGACATACACTTGGAAGCTGCTGTTACTATTTTGCAGAAGAAGGCTGGCTTTTCTCTGGTGATACTCTTTTTGCAGGAAGTGTTGGAAGAAGTGATTTTCCTACCGGAGATGCACAGGCGCTTTTAAAATCTCTTAATCATGTAGTGATGAGACTGCCAGATGAAGTAATCGTATATCCGGGACATGGCCCATCTACTACAATCGGAGAAGAGAGAGAAACGAATCCATTTGTAGAAAGATAGAAGGAAAATGATTTATTTAATACAGAATGACCGTGAATATGATTATGATGTGCGTGCAATCGCATTGGCATTTTATGAGCGGACAAAGATTGTAGAAGTTACAAAAGAAGAATTTGAAGAGCAGGAATGGGAGAAGGATGACCTTCTCCTCACGCTTGTTTATACAAAAAAACGTATTCAGGGCTGGTTAAAAGGTAAAGTAGGAATAGAAGGAACAGAAGAAAGAGCAGTTTCGGAGGAAGTAGTCTGTGACTATGAAGATCACAAAGGCAGCCGTAATGCTGTATGCCGCTTTTTATACCGTTTGTTTGAAAAGTATACTGGAAGAAGTCTGCCATGGGGGATGCTTACAGGAATCCGTCCGACGAAGATTATTATGAAATGGATGGAGGAAGAAAAAGATTCGGCAAAGCTTGAACAGCGTTTTCGGGAAACGTATCTGGCTGACCCGCAAAAAGCGAACCTTTGCCGCAGGGTGGCGCAGAGGGAAAAAGTATTATTAGAGTCACGACCATTTGAGAAAGAGTATAGCCTGTATATTGGAATTCCATTCTGTCCGACAACCTGCCTGTATTGTTCCTTTACTTCATTTCCAGTCTCTCGTTTTGGAGACAGGATGAGGTCATATTTAGATGCTTTATATAAGGAACTTGCCTTTGTGGCAAAACATCATAGAGATAAAAAGCTCACCACAATTTATATTGGTGGCGGAACACCGACTGCTTTAGATGAAGAATGCCTGTCAAAGTTAATGAACATGATTCATGAACTTTTCCCGGTAGAAGAAAGTGAAGAATTTACGGTAGAGTCCGGCAGACCGGATAGTATCACAAAAGAAAAGTTCCGTATTTTAAAAGAAGCGGGTGTTACAAGGATTTCTATTAATCCACAGACGATGCATCAGGAGACTCTTGATTTGATTGGCAGGGCACATACTGTAGAACAGACCAAAGAAGCATTTTTACTTGCAAGGGGATGTGGATTTGATAATATTAATATGGATATTATTACAGGACTTCCCGGAGAAAGCCTTTCCTATGTTCATGAAACTTTAGATGAGATATTTAAACTTCGTCCGGAAAGTCTGACAGTACATTCTTTAGCGATAAAAAGAGCAGCCCATCTGAATATCGAGATGGAAAAATACCAGGGTATGGTGAAGGGAAGCACCAATGAGATGCTTCGACTTGTTGATAAATATGCCAGCAATATGGGAATGGAAGCATACTATATGTATCGCCAGAAAAATATTCCAGGTAACCTTGAGAATATCGGATATTGTGTTCCAGACAAAGAATGTTTATATAATATCTTGATTATGGAGGAAAAACAGGATATTATTTCCTGTGGGGCAGGAGCTAGCAGCAAATATGTATTTGAGCAGGGCAGAATTGAAAGAACAGAGAATGTGAAAAATCTGGATCATTATATTAACCGAATTGATGAGATGATTGACCGAAAGAGGAAATATCTCTAGTGTACTGCCTCATTGACGAAATGTGAATGAGACAGCATACTAAATTAAAAGAGGAAATACTATGGCATTTGATTATGATGGGACGCATGATTTAGAGACTTCGCTGCAGGATTCTTTTGGAGAGGCGATTCTTCATGGGGTTGTTGTCAGTAATCTGGCATCATTTGTGGCCAGAGAGATGGCACTTCCAGAAGAACAGTGCCATAATCTTGCGATAGCGGGAATGCTGCATGATATAGGCAAATTGCGTCTTCGTTCTTATGTATATGAGGAAAAAGAGGCAAAACTGAATATAGATGAACTTAGATATGTAAGACTGCATCCTTCTTTAGGTTATGCCATTTTAAAAGAACATGGTTATACAAAGGAGATTTTGACAGCGGTATTATATCATCATGAAAATGCAGATGGGAGCGGTTATCCCAATAACCTGAAAGGGGAGGAGATACCATTAGGAGCCCGCATACTTCGTGTATGTGATGCGTTTGGTGCGCTAATTGCCAATCGCCCTTATAGAAGTGCGTTCGACATTGAAACTGCAATATCTATTATGATTGAAGAAGTGAAAAACTTTGATATGAGAGTTTTTTTAACTTTTCAAAAAGTAACTCAGTCAGAAGATATGAAAAATATGCTGACAAGACTGGGGATATCTTAATATATTATTTTACTATTTTAGGAGGAAAATAAAATGGCTGAATCCATGAAAGGATTGAAACGATCCCATAGATGTACAGAAGTTTCCAACGAGAATATCGGGGAAACTGTCACCCTGATGGGATGGGTACAGAAAAGAAGAAATCTGGGAAGTCTGATTTTTGTTGACTTACGTGACAGAAGCGGCTTAATCCAGTTATATTTTGATGAGGAGACAATCGGTGAAGAAGGTTTTAAAAAAGCTGCCTCTTTAAGAGCTGAATTTGTTATCGCTGTAACCGGAACTGTAGAAAAACGAAGCGGAGCAGTGAATGAAAACCTTGAAACAGGAGACATCGAAGTGAAGGTAGACAGCATTCGTATTTTATCCGAATCTGAGACACCGCCTTTCCCAATTGATGCAGATATCACAGTAAAAGACGAACTGCGTCTGAAATATCGTTTTCTTGATTTAAGACGTCCCAATATCCAGAAAAACCTCATGATGAGAAGCAAGGTGGCAACACTTACAAGACAGTTCCTTGCTAATGAAGGGTTCTTAGAGATTGAGACACCTATGCTTACAAGAAGTACACCAGAGGGAGCAAGAGATTATCTTGTACCAAGTCGTGTACATCCAGGAAGTTTCTACGCTCTGCCACAGTCACCACAGCTCTTTAAACAGCTTTTAATGTGCTCTGGCTATGACCGTTACTTCCAGCTTGCAAGATGTTTCCGTGATGAGGATTTACGAGCAGACCGTCAGCCGGAATTTACACAGATTGATATGGAGTTATCTTTTGTAGATGTTGATGATGTCATCGAGGTAAATGAAAGACTGCTTGCAAAATTATTCAAAGAAGTACTGGGGGTAGAAGTATCCCTTCCAATCCAGAGAATGACATGGCAGGAGGCAATGGATCGCTTTGGTTCTGACAAGCCGGATATCCGTTTCGGTATGGAACTGACGAATGTTACAGATGTTGTAAAAGACTGCGAGTTCGTTGTATTCAAAAATGCAATTGAAAATGGTGGAACTGTTCGCGGTATCAACGCCAAAGGACAGGGTGGAATGGCCCGCAAGAAGATCGACAAGCTGGTTGATTTTGCGAAAGATTACGGCGCAAAGGGACTTGCCTATATTGCAATCCATGAAGACGGAACTGTAAAATCCTCATTTGCCAAATTTATGACAGATGACGAGATGAAAGCGCTGATTGAGGCAATGGGCGGAGAGAACGGTGACCTGTTATTATTCGCGGCAGATAAGAATAAAGTTGTATGGGATACACTTGGAGCACTTCGTCTGGAACTTGCCCGTCAGATGGAACTCCTTGATAAAAACGAATACAAATTCCTGTGGGTAACAGAGTTCCCGCTTCTTGAGTGGAGTGAAGAACAGAACCGCTTCACGGCAATGCATCATCCGTTTACGATGCCGATGGAAGAAGATCTTCAGTATATCGACAGTGATCCGGGAAGAGTGCGTGCGAAAGCATACGATATCGTATTAAATGGTAATGAAATCGGTGGCGGAAGTGTCAGAATCTTCGATCAGGATATCCAGAGCAAGATGTTCAAAGTACTTGGATTTACGGAAGAACAGGCTCAGGAGCAGTTTGGATTCCTTCTGACAGCATTCAAATACGGAGTACCGCCGCACGCAGGACTGGCTTACGGTCTGGACCGTCTGGTTATGCTGATGGCAAAACAGGACAGCATCCGTGACGTGATCGCATTCCCGAAGGTAAAAGATGCATCTGACCTGATGACAGAAGCGCCGGGACATGTAGATGCAAAACAGCTGGAGGAACTCGGAATTGCAGTAGTGGCAAAGGAAGAGAAGAAAGACGACGTTGAGTAAGTAAAGAATAAAATGCCGGGAACAGTCAGATAAAGATTATTCCTGGCATTTATTAAATTATTTGAATTTTCAGATAGAAAGAAAAATT
>ERZ772812.1966-NODE-1966-length-13970-cov-7.711103_pt1 | contig 13970 bp, 10 predicted proteins | sample MGYA00511343_ERZ772812 | MGnify/ENA primary metagenome ERZ772812 (study PRJEB29015, sample SAMEA2737706) | human gut metagenome | biome: human gut; feature: human-associated habitat; material: faeces | place: China | collected 2012 ...
TTATTCGTGTTCTTCTCTCATCCAGACTTTACTGTCGGTTCCGGAATTCTGACTTGTGATCAGTCACCGGATCAGCCGCTTTACGCGGGTCGCGGACTTTACCGCCGGTAGGGAATTCTGATTTGTATTCAGTCACCCTGCCCCGAAGAATTTTCTTTTACATAACTGTATTATATATCTAACTTTATAAGAATGCAATATAAAATTGGAAAATATAGTGCGAAATGTGACGGAAGGACGGCTGGCTGTTAAACATATCGGACTCGGAAACGGCTTCATCGCCCAGAAATACTAAGGCTATATCCTGTCTGCTAAAACCATGAAGAAAAAGCACAAAACTCGCCTATCGGCTCAAACAATGTGCTTTTTCTCCATAACGCATCCAGTATACACCCAAGTATTTCTAAGGACTCTTGCAGATGTTTCTGTATCCGATATGTTTAACAGCCAGCTACTCCCTTCCTGCATATTTCTGTCGTTCATCTTCCATTTCATATTGCAATAGTGCCCACCGGGGGCGCCCCGCGGCTCCCGACTTCACCCGCGGCAGCGCCGCTATCTCAGATAAAGTACGGTAAAGGGCGGAAATAAAAAACTCCGGCTGAAGATTTTCGTGAAGGTTCTCCGGTACGATCTCGCCTGAAGAACTTCGCGAAGATTCCTGATCGTACAGGTTTTTGCGTTGATACAGAAAATGCTGCTGTCTGAGCGTCAGCGAGTTCTGCATTTTCTGTATCGTTTTTAGCAAAGTTCTGTACACCATGGTACCTTAGAAGTTCTGAATTGAGGCAGATCCAGAGAATGATCCATAAAACACCCTGTCCGGAGTTCATTTACTTCAAATTCCCCCTCACCGGGAATCCTTTATCCTTATCGTTCTTCTCTGAAATACGGTAATCCCAATGCAGCCGGCGGCTGATGCTCCTTCTTCTTTCGGAAACTTGTAAACACAAGTACAATGATCGTTACCACATACGGCAATGCTTTAAACACCTCCTGCATGCTTCGTCCCAGTCCCGGGATATAAAGATACAGAATATAAAGTGCTCCGAAAAGGAACGCACCCCAGATCGCATTCAGCGGTTTCCACAATGCAAAGATTACCAGCGCAACAGCCAGCCATCCGCGGTCACCGAATCCATTGTCTGTCCATGTTCCACCGGAATATTCCATGACGAAATAAAGTCCACCAAGACCGGCAAGACCGGCACCGATACACGTAGACAGATATTTATATTTGATAACATTGATACCTGCTGCATCCGCAGTTCCCGGATTTTCCCCAATTGCACGAAGGTTCAGTCCCGCTCTTGTTTTAAATAAGAAGAAAGACAGTACAACCGCTGCGATCACACAAAGATATGTCATAAAACCATAATTAAATAAAATATCACCGATCACCGGAATCTTTGAAAGTCCCGGGATTTTTGCCGTATAGGCACTTCCGGTCACTTTTACGGAAATCTGTCCGACACCACCTGCAAGTTTGGAAATAGAACCACCGAAGAAGTTACCAAAACCTGTACCAAAGATGGTCAGCGCAAGACCGGTTACATTCTGATTTACACGAAGCGTGATCGTCAGGATACTGTAGATCAGACCTCCGATCATAGCGCATGCAAATGCGCATACAAAAGAAATCAGTACACCTATAAAAGCATTTGGATCCGGATTGTCTTTTTCATAAAGGAAAGCTCCCATCAGTCCCGCAATACCGCCCATATACATGATTCCCGGAATACCAAGATTCAGGTTACCGGATTTTTCTGTCATAATCTCCCCAAGCGCACCATACAGAATACAGATGCCCTGGACAATAGCTTTTTGAATAAAAATTATCAGTACACTCATTGCATCTACCTCCTATTTTTTCGCACGCTTAACTCTGTAATTGATAAAGAATTCTGCACCGATCAAGAAAAACAGAATGATACCGAGGATAACATCGGATGCATTCTCATTCAATCCATACTGTGTTGCAATCTGTACCGCACCCTGATTCATAAATACAATACCAAAAGAAACAGCCACCATAATAAAGGTATTAAATTTGGAAAGCCATGCAACAATGATTGCCGTAAATCCACGACCGCCAGCTGTCGCAGTGGAAATTGTATGACTTGCACCACTGACAATAACAAATCCGGCAATACCACAGATTGCACCGGAGATTGCCATAGTACGGATAATGACTTTCTTTACATGAATGCCTGCATACTTTGCAGTATTTTCGCTCTCTCCGACTACTGCGATCTCATAACCCTGTTTGCAGTATTTCAGGTAGATAAACATACCGACCGTCAGAATCATAACGATCAGGACATTCCATCCATATTTCTGTCCAAACAGTTCCGGAAGCCATCCTGCCTGAGTAGTCTGGTTAATGATACCAACCGTGTTGGAACCTTTTGGATTTTCCCAGAAAACGATGCAGTATGTAACAACCTGCATGGCAACATAGTTCAGCATCAGGGTAAACAGAGTTTCATTTGTATTCCAGTATGCTTTGAACACTGCCGGGATCATTCCCCAGATCATACCACCAAGCGCACTTGCAACAAACATCACGATCAGAAGCACTACCGGAGACATTTTATCCCCCGCATAGATCATCACTGCTGCGGAACATGCTCCACCAATCAGGATCTGACCTTCTGCACCGATATTCCAGAATTTCATTTTGAATGCCGGTGCCAGACCGATTGCGATACACAGAAGCACCATCGTATCACGAATCGTCTGCCAGATACGGCGCTCGGAACCCATTGCTCCGTCCCAGATTGCCTTATATACATCCACCGGATTCATTTTGACAAGTGCTACGATTACTGCTCCACACACAATCAGTGCAAGAATCAGTGCTATAAAGCGAATCAGAAGTCTTTCCTGCCATCCGGCTTTATTTCTTCTTTTGCTTACCTGTAAGAAAGGTTCTTTATTCATTGACAGCCCCTCCTTTTTCATGTTTCGTCATGAGAAGACCGATTCTCTCTTTTGTTGCAGTCCTTCCGTCAACCACTCCGCTGATTCTTCCGCCACAGAGCACTGCAATACGGTCACAGAGTTCAAGTACCACATCCAGATCCTCGATGACACAGACTACAGCCACGCCTTTTTTCTTCTGCTCATTGAGAAGCTTATAAATGACATGAGAAGTATTGATATCCACACCTCTGGTCGGGAATGCAACAAGAAGCACTTTCGGGCTCTGCGCGATCTCACGACCAACCAGAACTTTCTGTACATTTCCACCGGACATCTGACGAACCGGAGCTGAAATACTCGGTGTCATAACCTCGAGTGCATCTTTGATCTTTAATGCAAGCGCCCTCGGTCCCTTACGCTCCAGGAATGGTCCTTTTCCATTGCGGTAGCTTCGAAGCATCATATTGTCGGTCATATCCATGTCTCCGACAAGTCCCATACCGATACGGTCTTCCGGGACAAACGCAAGACTGATTCCCGCTTCATTAATAGAAATGGAATCCATTTTGGAAAGCTCCATACTTCCGCCATTGTCATCCAGCAGACGGATTGAACCACTTTCCACTTCCTGTAATCCGGCAATTGCTTCCAGAAGTTCCTTCTGTCCGCTTCCTGAAATACCTGCAATACCGAGAATCTCACCTGTATTGACAGAAAGATCAACATCATCCAATGTTTTTACATCATCTTTGTCTTTGCAGTTCAGCCCCTCGATCACCAGACGTTTCTTTACATTTTCCGGTTTCGGGCGCTCAATATTCAGATCGACCTTAGCGCCTACCATCATCTCGGAAAGGCTCTGCACATTTGCTTTTGCGGTCTCCACAGTATCAATGTACTGTCCTTTTCGAAGAATTGCCACACGATCCGATAAAGCCAGCACTTCCTGCAGTTTATGTGTGATAATGATGATCGCACATCCGTCATCACGCATATTTCGCAAAATATCAAACAGACGGTCGGCTTCCTGCGGTGTCAGCACCGCGGTCGGCTCGTCAAGAATCAGTATTTTCGCACCGCGGTACAACATTTTTACGATTTCTACAGTCTGTTTTTCCGAAACAGACATCTCGTATATTTTTTTTGAAAGATCCAGATCAAAACCATATTTATTTACCAGTTTCTGAATATCTTCCGTGATTTTTTTCATATTGAGTCTTGCCTTACCCGGCAGTCCCAGTACGATATTCTCGGCTGCTGTCAACACATCTACCAGTTTGAAATGCTGATGTACCATACCGATTCCCAGTTCGTAGGAATCTTTTGGTGAACGGATCGTTACTTCTTTACCATTTACAAAAATATGTCCCTCATCCGGATAATAAATTCCGTAAATCATATTCATCAGAGTCGTCTTGCCGCTTCCGTTTTCACCTAAGATTGCAAGAATCTCTGATTTTCTCAGCGTGAGATTTACATGATCATTCGCCTGGACTGATCCAAAACGCTTGGAAATATCCTTAAGTTCAAGTGCATAAGTTTCTCCCACTGTCATTCCCTCCTTTTATCCCAGTCATAAAGTCATCCCTTTATGACCTGATTTCCATATCACAAATTGTCATATGTGCAAAAGGAACCTCCATATCCAATCGGAGATTTCCTTTACACATATAACAAAAACCAGCATACGCGCCACCTTGATGTGCAAAGTAAAAAAGCAGAGCTGCTGGCAAGCAGCTCCGCCTATTCAAAAGTCTTATTCTGTGATGGATGTAATTCCGTCGATTGCTATATCAAATGCCGGTGCAGAACCATATTCTGATTCATGGAAGTATCCGTCAGAAATGTATTCTGTATCACTGCCGTCTTTCTTATAGGTAGTAAGTTCTTTGCCATCTACAGTAAATGTAGAAGTATCAAATACATGAAGGGATCCATCTGCAAGTGCATCTTCAACTTCTTTTACTTTTTCATCTGTTCCTTCTGCTACAACTTTCTCATTGAGTGGTGTGATCTTATCAGCGCCATCGGAGAAGCCTTTGCACCAGTCAGTATCGATTGCTGTTCCGTCAAGCATGCACTGTACTGCATATGTGTAATATACACCCCAGTCCATAGATGCGGATGTAAGTGCTTCATTCGGAGCAACGGATGTCATGTCGATGTTGTATCCAACGCAAGGAACACCTGCTGATTCACAAGCTGTAGGAGCACCTGTAGTATCTGCATGCTGGCTGATCAGGACACATCCGTCAGAGATCAGTGCATCTGCACATTCTTTTTCGAGGTCAAAGCTTGCCCAGCTGTTTGTGTATTTAACTTCCATAGTTACGGATGGGCATACGCTCTTAGCACCAAGGTAGAAAGAAGTATATCCGGAAATAACCTCTGCATATGGGAATGCACCAACATAACCCATCTTGCAGTTATCTTCTGTAATTGTGCCGTCTTCGATCATCTCATTCAGTTTGAGACCAGCTACAACACCGGATACATAACGAGCTTCATAAATATTTGTAAAGTAATTATGCATGTTGGAAAGTCCGCTTGCTGCTGCCTGAGTTCCTGTTGCATGGCAGAACTGTACGTCCGGATACTCTCCTGCTGCTTCAAGGATATAGGTCTCATGTCCGAAGCTGTTTGCAAAAATGATCTGACATCCCTGATCTGCAAGGTCTGCTGCTGCATCGTAACAGCCTTCGTCTTCACCGATCAGAGTTTTTTCGATAACCTGTGAATCATCAAGTCCAAGATTTTCTACCATCTCATCGATACCAGCCATATGGGCAGCTGTATATCCTTCGTTTTCATCACCGATGTAAATTGCACCGATCTTTAAATCTTCTTTTGCAATGCCTGCACCACTTTCACTGTCATCACTTGCATATACAGGTGCGGTCATCGTAACTGCCATTGCTGCTGCAAGTCCAATTGCCAATGCTTTTTTCATCTTTCTTTCCTCCATTTTCTCCTCTTACTCCTGTTACCGAACAAAAGAGGCACAACAATTTCTGTTACGCCTCTTTGCAAGTGCTTTTACTATACATTCCATTTTGTGAATTGTCAATAAATTCAAGTAAAAACGTATTATTTATTTGACACCCTAATTTTTTTTGTATATTTATAAGAAAGGAATCCGTAAAATATATTCGCTTTATTCATTTTTCCATTCCGTTTATGTTGATTTTGATTTATTTTCTTTATTACTTCTTGACTTCTTCGCGTTAAAGCGTTATACTTTAAAAAGTTAATTCGATTCGAACGTGAATCAACAATACAGGAGGACTTAAAATATGAAAAAGCAGATTTTAGCAGGCGTTCTGTCTGCAACAATGGTAGTTGGCATGGGTGGTGTCAGCGTATTTGCAGCAGATGGTGCTGACGATAAAACTTATAACATCGGTATCTGCCAGCTCGTACAGCACGAGGCTCTGGATGCTGCAACACAGGGATTCAAAGATGCCATTACAGAAGAACTTGGCGACAAAGTAACATTTGATGAGCAGAACGCACAGGGTGATTCCAATACCTGTTCTACTATCATCACAGACTTTGTTTCCGATAATGTAGACCTGATTCTTGCAAACGCAACTCCTGCTCTTCAGGCAGCTGCAGCAGGTACAGCAGATATCCCGATTCTCGGAACCTCTGTTACAGAATACGGTGTAGCACTTGACCTTGACGATTTTGACGGAACTGTTGGAAATAATATTTCCGGTACCTCAGACCTTGCTCCACTTGAAGATCAGGCAGCAATGCTTAACGAGCTCTTCCCGGATGCCAAAAATGTCGGACTTGTTTACTGCTCCGCAGAAGCAAACTCCCAGTATCAGGTGGATACAGTAAAAGCAGCTCTTGAAAAATTAGGTTACACCTGTGAATACTATGCATTCTCAGATTCCAACGATCTTTCTTCCGTAGCTACAACAGCTGCTACAGAAAGTGATGTTATCTACTTACCAACAGATAACACCGTTGCATCCAACACAGAAATCATCAACAACATCTGCCTTCCGGAGAAAGTTCCGGTAATCGCCGGTGAAGAAGGTATCTGCGAGGGATGCGGTGTTGCCACTCTTTCCATCAGCTATTATGACCTCGGTGTTGCTACCGGTAAGATGGCTCTGAAAGTTCTGGTAGACGGCGAAGATATTTCCAAAATGCCGATCGAGTATGCACCACAGTTCACAAAAGAATACAATCCGGAAATCTGTAAAGAACTCGGAATCGAAGTTCCGGATGATTATGTAGCAATCGGTGCAGACGCAGAAGAAGAAACTTCTGAGGACGATGCAGATGCTGCAGACGATACAGCAGAAGAAACAACTGAAGAAGCTGAATAATTTTTCTCATAATTAAGCCCAAAACACAAATTTATACAGACAGCGGGAGAGGAATATCCTTTCTCGCTTTCTGTGTCGTCAGGAGGAATCACAAAATGAATATTCTTAGCTTAGTAAACGCACTCCCGGGTGCAGCCGCGCAGGGGCTGATCTGGGGAATCATGGCAATCGGTGTCTATCTTACCTTTCGTATTCTGGATGTTGCCGATCTGACTGTTGACGGTACCATGTGTACCGGCGGTGCTGTCTGTGTCATGATGCTGATGAGTGGTCATAACATCTGGGTATCTATGCTTGCCGCTACCGGAGCCGGAATGCTGGCAGGACTCGCAACCGGAATCTTTCACACCTTTATGGGAATCCCGGCAATCCTCGCCGGAATCCTGACACAGCTTGGTCTCTACTCCGCCAACCTCAAGATCATGGGCAAGGCAAATCAGGCAGTTAACGGAAACAAATACAATCTTCTTGTTTCCCTTCGTAATGTAAAAGGTGTTCCATTTTATCAGAATACCATTCTGATCGTTGCTGTTTTTATCGTCGTGCTGATTGCAATTCTCTACTGGTTCTTCGGAACAGAACTCGGATGTTCACTCCGTTCTACCGGATGTAATCCGAATATGTCCCGTGCACAGGGAATCAATACCAACGTATGTAAAGTACTCGGCCTGATGATCTCCAACGGTCTGGTTGCACTTTCCAGTGCACTCCTTGCACAGTATCAGGGATTTGCCGATGTCAACATGGGACGTGGAGCAATCGTTATCGGTCTTGCTGCAGTCATCATCGGTGAAGCAATCTTCGGACGTATTTTCCGCAATTTTGCACTTCGTCTTCTGAGTGTTGCATTCGGTTCTATTCTCTACTATCTGGTACTTCAGACAGTTATCTGGCTCGGAATCGACACTGACCTTCTGAAGATGCTGTCTGCACTTGTTGTAGCTGTCTTCCTTGCAGTACCTTACTGGAAAACAAAATATTTTACAAAACCTACGAAACGTGGAGGTAACAACTGATGCTTGAGCTGAAAAACATATATAAAACATTTAATCCGGGAACCATCAATGAAAAAGTGGCTCTGAACGGTCTGAACCTCACACTGAATGAAGGTGATTTTGTTACTGTTATCGGTGGTAACGGAGCCGGTAAATCTACCATGCTGAATGCAGTTGCCGGCACATGGCAGATCGATGAAGGACAGATCATTATCGATGGTATCGATGTCACCAAATTATCCGAACACAAAAGAGCCGCATATCTCGGTCGTGTATTCCAGGATCCTATGACCGGAACTGCTGCTACTATGGGAATCGAGGAAAACCTTGCTCTTGCAAAACGCCGTGGCAAAACACGTTTACTGAAACCGGGAATCACAAAGAAAGAGCGTGAAGAATATAAAGAACTGCTGAAAGTTTTAGGGCTCGGACTGGAAGACCGTCTTACTTCCAAGGTCGGACTTCTCTCCGGTGGACAGCGTCAGGCACTGACACTTCTGATGGCTACACTGCAGAAACCAAAGCTTCTGCTTCTGGATGAGCATACTGCTGCCCTCGACCCGAAGACCGCAGCCAAAGTACTTGAAATCACAGAAATGATCGTCAACCGCGACCATCTGACAACTATGATGATCACTCATAATATGCAGGATGCGATCACACATGGAAATCGTCTGATCATGATGATGGAAGGTAAGATCATTCTGGATATTCAGGGCGAGGAGAAAAAGAAACTTACTGTGAGAAATCTGCTGGATCAGTTTGAGAAAGCAAGCGGACAGGAGTTTAGTAATGATTCTGCTCTGCTGAGCTAGGATGGGAAATAAGTAAATTTATTGTTTTCACGCATCCTATAAAAATTATATGATTCTTTATGTTATATATGAAATATAAAAAGATATGATTTCGTCAACAGCTTCGAAATCCGGAAGTGCTAAGGAATAATCCGAATGCTAATTGCATTCATAAAAATCACAAACTCGCTGACGCTCAGACAGTGTGATTTTTATGAATAACGCATCCGGAACATTCCTAAGAACTTCTCGGATTTCTGCAGAGGCTGACGAACCATATCTTTTTTAATTACAGGTAGTTGTCGAATGAATCATCTATGTTTTTGTTGCTGAAATTCGATGCTTTTCTAATCCCTACACAAGCATTTCCCTTAATTTTATTATTTTCAATAACTTCTTATATTTCCCCTTCCATCCGGTGCTCAGCTACCTCCTGCCCGGAGGGTACCCGGACCGCGCGCCGTTCAAAGCAATCTATAATAGGATAATTTCGGTGGCGCGCTGCACTGCTTCCATCCCGCGCACAACTGCCAATAGCGCTGTCCAGGACGATGGGGATTGCTGTAAAAAACGATAAAATAAAGAAGGATCGGCAGATATTCGCTCTATGACCTATCGTAATGAGAAGATGCTCGTGCAGGTGAAATGTGTATTGGTTTCAGAAACATCTGCAAGAGTCCATAGAAATACTTGATTATATCCTGGCTGTGTCATGGAGCATAAAGTGCAATGTTTGAGCCGTCAGGCAAGTTTTGCACTTTTGATCCATGTATTTAACAGACAGGAATAATCTTAGTATTTCTGGACGATGAAGCCGTTTCTGAAATCAATGCACATTCATCCTGCACACCTCATCCTCACACCCAGTCATGAGCAGCGAATATCTGCCGATCCTTTATATACTATTTACTTTGTTTTACTTAATTCCCTTCATGGACAAGCTGATTCTCTTTTTCTTCATATCCACTCCAAGTACTCTTACATCCACCACATCCCCAACGGAAACTGCCTCAAGCGGATGTTTAATATATCTCTCACTCATCTCGGAGATATGCACCAGTCCATCCTGATGAACCCCGATATCCACAAATGCCCCGAAATCAATGACATTACGGACAGTTCCCTTCAGGATCATGCCCTCTTTGAGATCTTTCATATCAAGTACATCTGTGCGGAGTACCGGTTTCGGCATTTCATCACGCGGATCTCGTGCCGGTTTTTCCAGTTCTTTTACAATATCGCGAAGTGTCGGCTCACCGACTCCGAGCTCTTCTGCAAGCTTCTTATAGTTCTTGATCTGCTTTGAAATACCACTCAGTTTACCACCCGTAATATCTTCCGGTGTGTAGCCAAGCTTTTCAAGAACTTTCTTTGCTGCCTCATAGCTTTCCGGATGCACACTTGTCGCATCAAGCGGATTCTTGCCTCCGGTGATACGCGCAAAACCTGCACACTGCTCAAACGCTTTCGGTCCGAGTTTCGCTACTTTGAGAAGCTCACGACGACTTTCAAATCTGCCGTTTTCTTCACGGTATGCAACGATATTCTTAGCAATTACTTTACTGATGCCGGAAATATATTCCAGAAGGGACGCGGATGCTGTATTCAGGTCCACACCGACTTTATTTACACAGTCCTCAACAACACCACTTAAAGCTTCGCCAAGCTTCTTCTGGTTCATATCATGCTGATACTGCCCGACACCGATAGACTGCGGTGTGATCTTAACCAGCTCTGCAAGCGGATCCTGCAGACGTCTTGCGATCGAAGCCGCGCTTCTCTGTCCTACATCGAAATTCGGGAACTCTTCCGTTGCCAGCTTACTTGCAGAATATACAGACGCACCTGCCTCATTTGTGATCACATACTGTACCTTCTCAGGAATCTCTTTGAGAAGTTCTACAATGATCTGTTCAGATTCTCTGGATGCAGTTCCGTTTCCAAGAGAAATCAGAGATACATTATATTTTTTGATCAATTTTTTCAGAGTTTCTTTTGATGCGCGAATCTTTGCATCGTTTGTCGGCGCAGTCGGATAAATAACTGTTGTATCGAGAACCTTTCCGGTCTCATCTACAACTGCCAGTTTACATCCTGTACGGAATGCAGGGTCCCATCCGAGTACCACTTTGCCGACAATTGGAGGCTGCATCAGAAGCTGTTCCAGATTCTTGCCAAATACATGAATTGCTCCGTCCTCTGCCTTTTCAGTCAGGTCACTTCGGATCTCACGCTCAATTGCCGGCGCGATCAAACGTTTGTAACTGTCCTCTACAACTTCACGGAGAACCGGTTTTGTAACCGAATTATCTCTGGTGATCACCTGTTTCTGAAGCCATCCCATTGCCTCGTCTTCCGGTGCACTGATCTTGACAGTGAGCATTTTTTCTTTTTCACCACGGTTCAGCGCAAGTACACGATGTCCTGCAAGTTTTTTGATCGGTTCTTCAAATTCATAGTACATCTCATAAACAGAAGATTCCTCAGGATTTTTGGCTGCAGATACTACAGTTCCTTTGTCCATGGTAAGTTTACGGAGATAGATACGGTAATCTGCTTCATCAGAAATATGCTCTGCGATAATATCTTTTGCGCCGTTTATCGCATCTTCTATCGTTTCCACACCTTTTTCATCGGACAAAAATGCCTTTGCCTCTTCTTCAAGAGATTTATTTGTCATCTGAAGCATAATAACATTTGCCAGTGGCTCCAGACCTTTTTCTTTTGCTATGATTGCACGTGTACGACGTTTCGGACGATAAGGACGATAAAGATCCTCAACGACTACAAGTGTCTGCGCATCCAGAATCTGTTTTTTCAGTTCCGGTGTCAGTTTGCCCTGTTCCTCGATGCTTCCGAGCACCTGATTTTTCTTGTCTTCCAGATTACGAAGATATGTCAGTCTTTCGTGAAGTGTACGAAGCTGTTCATCATTCAGAGAACCTGTAGCTTCTTTACGGTAACGGGAAATAAAAGGAATTGTGCAGCCTTCATCAATAAGTTTGACAGCTGCCTCCACCTGCCATTTTTCTACTTTAAGTTCTCTGGTTATGACCTGAATAATATCCATTGTATTCTCCTTTATGTCTCACTGTAAAATGTATTATTTTGCGGCTCTGTACCAATAAGCTCCATATAAAAAACTGTCTCACTCATATAAATATACGGAAAGAGCCAGAGAAGACCGATATACATCGAAAAAAGCGATAAAATCGCCAGCGGAATAAAACTGAGCATCATCAGCCAGTATTTCAGGATATGTCCTCTCATCAAACGTGCACTTGTTTTCAGTGCTTCTATTCCGCCCATTTCCGGACTGTCTGCAAGCAGACAGAAAGTCAGCATAAACGGGCTCGTCAGGATTACCTCCAGAACAACTCCAACCAGAAGCATCACAAGACACAGCTCGATCCATGCAATCTGCTCTGCTTCCGTGTTTCCTGCTTTCACTATAAATGACACGTAGTAAAATGGCAGCTGCGCCACAGTATTCAGAAGTGAAAGAATAAATCCTGCCACCAGCACCCGATCCGGTCCGTTGTGAAACAGATAAAGAAGGTTTCCTAAGGAAACCTCCCTGTCACGAGCCATATTCAGAAGCATGTAGCTGTACCCGGTGCGAAAGACCATGGCAATCAGTGAAAAGACAAATACAAAGACCTGTCCTGCCACCATTGGCCATAGTGTGCTTCCGGGAAATAATTGTATGGAAAGTATATTTCCGATAAAAGTTACCGCGCCAACTGCGAGTACACCGGCAATTGCAGAACCCCAGTGTCCACTGAGGTTCATTTTTGCCTGTTTTTTCCAGTATTTTATACTGCCGTTCATAAAAACTCCTTTTCAGCAGTTTTGAAAAAAGTACTTCCGGTTTTATTCATGATGAGCTGTTACGGAAGCAGCTTTGTTGCTGTCCTCATCTTTGTTAAACCAGAATTCCACATAATTTCTGATCTTTGAATCTTTGTTTGGATATATTCTCAGATAATCATCATTTTCTTCGGAAATGTAACCTTTTTCATCTGCCATTTTTATAAGTTCTGCCTTGTCCGCTCCAAGTGTAATATCTCCGGAGAGTTTCATTTCAATGCTTTCCGGATCATAAGTTGCAAAAGACAGTTCTCTGACAAAACAGTTCTCAAGAGCTGTTGCATTTTCTGTCTCGTTATAAACAGAAAAATGAATGCTCTGATTGTTTTTCATCATATCAATAAAAGCAAGACCGTTGCCTTCTACATATGGGGTGTCTTCAGCATTCTGAATTTCCCATCCGTTTGCTGTAAATGCAGATACCGGTGCCGGAAGACTGTAAAGATCTCCCATGTATTCGACAGCTGTATCCAGCATATCACTTCCCAGTGCGTCCGGTGCTTTATATGCGGTAACGATATCCGGAACCTCATCGCTGACTGCTCCCTTATCGTATCCTTCCGGTTCCTCAAGGTTTTCCATATCTACTTTTTTGAGTGTATTATCATCTTTAAATACAGACAACTCAACTTCCTGATACGTATCCTTCTCATAGGTCACCTTTGTATAAAGATCGCCCTCATACGTATCGCTCGGTTCTCCATATGCTGCCTTAATATCATCCAGAGTAGATTTTCCAAGCTCAATTCCGCCCGGAAGCTTTACGGAAACGGATGTCAGATCAATGTCATAGCTTCCATCTACTGTAATTCCACCGATCAGGCTGTCTTCCAGTCCCACTTCATTGATTCCAAGATTCATGACCTCTGCACTGACACTGTTCTTGCCTTTGTTGAAAGATACAAAGCCATAAGAATTTGTTGATATTTTCATATCTGGATCTTCTCTGGAGCTTAACTCCCATCCCATACCGACAAAATCCTGATAGGTCATAGGAAATTTCATTATCTGACCGTCAAACTCCATGCTGAAACTGTAGATGT
>ERZ772812.1972-NODE-1972-length-13953-cov-3.153259_pt1 | contig 13953 bp, 10 predicted proteins | sample MGYA00511343_ERZ772812 | MGnify/ENA primary metagenome ERZ772812 (study PRJEB29015, sample SAMEA2737706) | human gut metagenome | biome: human gut; feature: human-associated habitat; material: faeces | place: China | collected 2012 ...
CACCAGAGGCAGCGTACTTCCGTCGATCATCACGCTGGTATACCCCGCGCGCAGCGCCTGTGCGCATAATTCAAAGCTGTTCCCATGATCCAGATGCAGCGCCACCGGCACACTGGCGCGCTGCGCAAGCGCCTGAACATTACTCCAATATAGCTGTGGGTCTGCGTACCGGAGCGGCACTCGTTGTCGTTTCCGCTGATGATATTGTTCCGGTCGCGGAGCCAAGCCTCGGTGATCGGGCCGTTGCCCGTCACGCCGATCCGGTACTTGATGTTCACCAGCGCGCGGTTGGTAGCCACCTCGAACGATATCTTCACGGTCTTCTGTCCGTCGCACTGGATCGGAGCCGTCACGAAGGAGCCGTTGTTGCTGCTGTTGGTACCGGCCGGAACCTGCAACTGAATACGGTTCTTCTTGAGCTTGTCGTCGCCGTTCTTGTCGCTCTTGATCTCGGCGCGGTAGAAATACCAGCCGTCGAAGAGTCCGTCGGGATCGTACTGCGAAGCCACGGTATAGAATCCGTTGTCTTTCCAAGTATCCGAGCCGTACTTGCTGTCGATGGCATCGGGAACGGTGATCGTAACGGCCTTCTTGTTGCAGGGAACGCTCATCGTGTAGTGGTGGTTGCGCTTCAGGCCGGCCAGAGTCAGCGACTTGTCCGAATAGGTCAGGCCGTCGGTGGTCATGACACGGACGGTCAGGGTCGAATGGATGCTGACCGGAAGCAGGCCGATCACGAACTCCTTCTGTCCGGTGGGAATGGTGATCGCATTGGTGACGGACGAGGCCGTGAAGTTCCCCAGAGCGTCGATCGTACCCGCCGTCGGCAGGACGTTGGCGTCGGTCTCCAGCATGATCTTCTTGGGCGTCTCGCTGGCACCCAGTCCGAGCGTAATCTTCAGACGGGCCATCAGCGGCCTGAAGGTGAAGTTGACGGGCAGCACGGTCGAGGTCTCGTTGACGCTGAAGGGCTCCTCCCAGATGTTCGTGTACATGAAATCGTAGTCGGCGAGGTTCGACGTGCAGTAGGCGTCGCCCCATGTGTGTTTGAACGTCTTGTTCACGGCATCGAACGAGGCGTTGCAGTCGTAGGGATAGTAGGCCGCAGCCATCGTGTAGGAGCCGACGGGCACGTCGCCCGAGAACGTGGTGGTCGGGCCCGACTTGTCGGCCGTGAAGAGACAGGTCCGCGTCACGGAGCCGTCGTAGAGGAGCACGGCGACCCGGTCGCCCTCCACCCAGTTGGTGGTGTTGCCGTCGATGGCGGTACGGGTCTGCGCCGAGACCATCTCCTCGGGAATGGTGACCTGCACATACTTTTTCGTATCTTCGGGCGAGGTCACATCGCTGTCCTTGCTGCATGCGCTCATGCCGACTGCGGCAAAAAGGGCAATGGCGAATAATTTTTTCATAAGGCGTCTTTCGTTTTTGTCGTTAATTCTCAACAGGCACTGCCGTTATTCGAAATCGTCGAACGAACGGGAGTTGTCGCCCAGCTCTCCGCCGCCGGTTCCCGGCTCGATGTCGCTGCTTGCGGCGAATCCTTTCTCAACGCATACGGACATGACGTACAGGTCCGGAGCTTCATAAATCAATTGTGTCTTCATTGTCATTTTATGGTGTTTAAATTAGTTGCACATTTCCGTTACTATGCCGCGACACAGAGCACCCGCATGTATTGCCGTTCCCCGCCGGTGAAAAGGCAGACCTCCAGCATGGCAACCCGGTCTCCGGAGCGGCGCAGGCGGTGCAGTTCCGCTTCGATCCGCAGCTCTTCCGCTTCGGGAAGCTGCCGGCCGACCCACGCCCCGAGCGAATCGGGAGCGTACACGCAGAGCCGCTCCTCCTCGAAGTAGGCCAGCAGGTAGTACGGCGCCGAAGCGGACCGGGGCGTTTCGCCCATGGCAGACAGTGCGGTTCGGGACATGCGGGAAACATTGTCGGCAGTCATTATTCCACGATCACGGCGCGGTTCAGCTCGGGTTCCGCAAAGCGGTTGTTGGTGTCGCCCTCGGCCTTCTTGACGAGGCGGTCCGGAGCGACGCCGTATTTGTTCTTCAGCAGGTTGTAGACATACTCCATCCGCTGCTCGCTGAGGCGCTGGTTCAGCTCGCGGCTGCCCGTAGCCTTGTCGGCCGAGCCGATCAGCGTGAAAGTCTTGTCCCTGTCGGCCTTGATGGCGTTCTTGACATAGAACTCGAGGTTGGTGAGCTCCTTGCTGTCGAGCGTCGCCTTGCCGATCTTGAAGAACAGTACCACGGGCGATGCGGAGACCTTCCGCTCGACAACGACCTTGGCGGGCGCGTTGCGCAGTTTCTCGTTCTCGTCGTTCAGCACGGAGTTTTTCGAAGCGAGTTCGGAATTATTATCTTCGAGTCCCTTGATCCGGTTGAGATAGGGCGTGATGTCGATCGGCTGTACGTCCGAAGCGCGCTTGAAACCGCGGCGGTTGAACTTGTAGGCCAGACCCGCCGTGACGGAGAGCATGCCCTCGCCGAGACGTCCGCCGCTCACGCCGTCGAAACGCTGGTTGACGAGCAGGCAGCGGGCCTCGATCGTCAGGTCGAGCGACTTGCAGAGCCGCACGACGTTCAGCAGGCCGACATCGAAGCCGATCTCGTTGTCGTGAGTGTCATTGCCGTAAGAACGCGCCCAGCCGACGCCGGCGTAGGGCACGAAATTCCATGTACGGTCCTCCCGGTAGCCGCTCAGGGCGTTCGAGAGGTTCCACATGGCGTCGGCATGGAGGTACATCACGCCGAATTTCTCCTTGAACAGGTTGCCGTCGGCGCCCTTGGCATAGAGCGAATTGGCGGCGGTCCAGCCTTTGGCCTGCAATCCGGCATACCCGACGCGGGCGCCGACCGAGGGAGTGAACCATTTTCCGGCGTGGATGTCCAGCGCCGGAGCCAGCCGTTTGCCGAATTTACCCTCCGAATCGTTCTCGCCGAAATAGAGGTTCACACCGCCGGCGATGCCGACGAAAATATTGTCGAACAGCCGGTTGGTTTCGTAAGGGCCGCGCACGATGCGGCCCTGCGCATCGCGGTTTTCTTTCTCCTGCGCCTGCGCAGCGAGGCCGGAAAACAGGAGGAGGGCAAAAAGGCAAAAGTGTTTCATGTTCAAATGTTTTGTAATGAATTAATTGTTTGACATTCGTTTTCGGCAGGTCAGAGCGGTCCCGTCCCGGTGCTCCCGCCGCCCGACAGATCCGGCTGCAACAGTTTGAACCGGCTCTGCCGCGACAAGGCAAGTGATTCTAATTCTTCGATTTGTATTTCTGACAGATAACTCTGCATGAGGCGGTCGAAATCCATGCATACCTTCCGCAAAGGCTGCATGGTGAGGATATTCTCGTAGGACCAGAAAATGTTGGAGGCTTCGCGCAGGTCGCCCTCCATCCGGATGACCAGATCGTAGAGCGTCGGGCAGGAATCGGGATTCCAACTGTAAGAGGTCTTTCCCGACTGGAAAACACAGGTCACATAATCGGTCTTCGCGACCAGCTTCCGCAGCGTCCGGCGGTACAGGTAGCTGTCCGCTCCCGGACCGATGCAGGCCGCCTGCAACTCGCGGCCCTTCATTAGAGGAGCCCCGGCAGCGGAAGCCTTGCGCAGCACGAGCAGAATTTTCACCGCCCAGAGTATCCTTACAGACAACATAAAACAGCAACTATTTCAATATCAATATTTTATATATAACCACCGAGACCCATTATTACCAATAATGGGTCTTCTTACAGGTATATGTCTGATTACCAGATAGCAGATACGCTATTCGGACACTCCGGCGAGGGCAAAACGAATGCAATCCGAACGTTTTCAGTCAGTTCGGATCAAGCGAGGCGGAAATAAAATTTAATTAGCTAACAGTCAATGTCTTACCCCATACGATACAATTTTTTCCCGTAAAATATTTGGTTATATTTATAATTAATCCTACTTTTGCCAATAGTTCAAAATGTCTATAATACAATTCATTAGGTCTTCAAGATACATTATTGGTAATAATGGGTCTTGAATTTTTTTATGTCCTTGTTCCTTTCTCTCCATCCGAAAAATCCGAACGGCTTACAGAACCGGCTTTTCTACAGATCGATGATTTTGCGATTCGCCCGGTCGATGATATTGTGATCAAGCTGCGTGAGGTAGATGCGCGTCGTCCTCTCGGACGTATGTCCCATCCCGGCGCTGATCACCGTGAGCGGCGTGCCGCAGTCACGGGCCAGAGTAGCCCATGAATGGCGTGCGACATAGAATGTCAGCGGTTCCGGGAGATGTAACAGGACTCCGATCTTTCGAATGAATTTGTTCAGCTCGCGCTGCTGCTGGCGGTAATTCTGATAGCTGTCGTCTTTCGCCAGGATCGGAAGGATGTAAGGCGACGCATTGCGGTAACGGTCGATGAGCTGCTGCAACTGCGGCTCGATGCTCATCAGCAGCGTCTGACCCGTCTTATGGCGCACATAAGTCAGCACGCCGTTGCGGATGTTGTCTGTCCGCAGGTAACACATATCCACGAACGACATGCCGCGGGTGAAGAAGCTGAACAGGAATATATCACGCGCAAGGGCATATCGGGGGTGATACGACGAGAGGTCGAGGCTGAGGATCCGTTTGAGCGTCGCACGCGACAGCGCCCGTTTGCGGGTCACGGTCTGCCTGACGGACAGTTGGCCGAAGGGGTTGGCGTGGGAGGCGGGAATCAGCCGTTTCCTGACGGCCCGGTTGTAGACCGCCCGGAGGTTGCGCAGGTGGAAAATCACGGTGTTTGTCGTCACACCGCGGGCCCGGAGCCAGCGCTCGTAGCGCTCGACCCACCGAACGGTAAACTGCCTCGGCGTCAAACGCAGCCCGTTCAGATAACTCAGCAACAACCGGAACGATGCCCGGTAATTCGCTGCCGACCCTTTTTTTCCTGCCTTTTCGTAATCGAAAATGTGTTGCGAGAAACACGACACGAAGTCGAATTGCTCGCTGCTACGGGCACGACTCATCCCGGACGGGTATGACCCGACAACCGGATGCCGCCCCGTAAAAGCGGAATCTGGGGAATACATAATAATAAAAAATTAATACGAAGAATTAGTCACTGTATGCAAAGATACAAAATTAGCTCCATCTCCAAACATGCAGCGCGGTGATACAGCGCGATTTAGTCTTCCGCCGGCGGACTTTTTAAGCCCCTCACGGAACATTCCGCGCAACCGTATATTCCATACGACACGTTGGTAATAGAATATTTAATGCCTTTTCCGACCCTTTTTGAGCCCTGATTGTCCATTCTCCCGTATTCGAGCCGACCGAATGGAATATTGCTCTTTTTTCGACAAAACCGGCGAATCAACCCGCCAAAGTCCGGATTTCGGGGTCATGCGCCGCGGAATAGTCGCTCTCCGAAACCCGGAATTGCAAATAAAATTTCGGCGCGTCGGGATTTTTTATACATTTGTCCGAAAGACCCTCTTGTTTTTAAAAACATGCACTTTCACCTGCACCGCATATTTTTGCCGATTCTCGGACTGATTTTCCTGCCGGCCCTCACCGCGGCGGAGATCACGGTCCCGGACAGCGGACAGCTCCGCGTACCGATGCATCGGACCCTCGTCCGGAACGTCGAAGCCCGCGACTATCTGGGCGACGTGCAGGTCTGGGACCTCACGACCGATGCCGACGGCCGCCTCTTCGCCGCGACGGGTGCGGGACTGAGCGTCTGGGACGGCATCCGCTGGAGCCTCTGCGAGACGCCCGGAAGCCCCATCCTCCGATGCCTCGCCTACGACCCCGCCGCACGGCGCATCTATGCCGGGGCGGACAACGAGGTCGGCTACTTCACCAAGGACGCCCGGGGCGGGTATACCTATACTTGTTTGTACCAGAACCCCCGGGACGAGGTTCCCGAAATCTTCTGGCGCATCATCCTGCAGGACGGCACGGGCTATTTCCAGACCCACGAACGGATTTACCGCTGCGACCTGCAATCGGGGCGGATGGAGCCCGTCGTGCAGGAGGGCGCCGTCGGCTATATCCATGCCGTCGGAGATGCCGTCTGGTTTCAGGACGGGACCGAATTGTATGCGCTCGGCCCGGACGGCATCGCCCGGACGGGCATCGCGCTGTCCGACCGCGTCATCGCCGTCTATCCCGAAAACGGACGGCACATCCTCGTCACGGAGGGGAGCGGGATTTTCAGTTGGGACGGCGATAGGTCGGTTCCGGCCGACCCGCAGCTCAACGCCCGGCTGGCTCAGGTGCGGCTTTTCGCCGCAAACCGCACCTCCGACGGACGCTACCTGCTGGGCAGCGTGATGGACGGTCTCTACGTCGTCGACGGGGAGTGGCGGATTCGCGGCCATTTCGGGTCGCAGGAGGGATTGCAGCATACGACCGTTCTCTCCGTCGAAGAGACCGCCGCAGGCGACGTCTGGCTCGGGCTCGACGGCGGAATAGCCCGCATCGAGGACTCGGGACCCGGGGTGGTCGTGACGAGCCGTTCGCAGGAGATCGGCAGCGTCTACGATGTCGCCGAATACGGCGGGGCACTCTATGCCGGGACCAACAAGGGGTTGTTCCGATACGGCGGAAACGGTGAATTCCGGCTGGTGGAAGGGACTCAAGGGCAGGTATGGCGCCTGATCGACGCCGGCGGCACGCTGGTCGTCAGCCACGACGCCGGGACCTTTACGCTCCGGGAGGGTGCGCTCGTCCGCAGCGAAGGCTGCAACATCTGGCAGTTGCTGCCGTGGACCGACGGAAAACGCTGGCTCGGAGCCGATTTCGAAGGCGGGTTCACGCTCTACGAGGTCCGCGACGGGAAGCTCATCCCCCGAAAGAAGATCGAAGGTTACAGCGGCGTGCACTCCGACATGGGGATCGACCGCTTCGGGAATATCTGGGTTCAGAACCGCGGAGGCGACGCCGTGCGCATCCGGATCGGTGCCGACGAGCAGGTGACGGAGATCCGCACCTACTCCCGGGGAGAATCCCCGGAACCGCTCTACCGGGCACGGTTGGACAATGACGTCTACTTTTTCCGCGGCCGCGAGGTACTCGGCTACGACATACACCGCGACTCGCTGGTGCGCAACGACTATTACACCGGGATGCTCGGCGTCGTGCGCGACGCTCCCACGGCGCTGACCCAGTCGGGCGACTGCGTTTTCGCCATCTATCCCGACGGAGTGGGCGCCATCGGCCGTCGGGGAAACCGATTCTTCGATTACGGACGGCTGAACATGCCCGAAGGACTGAACATGATTCCCTCGCATGCACGCCGGATCATTCCGCTGGGGACACACACCATCGCCGTGGGACTGCAAAACGGCATCTTCTTCCACGACATGCGCGTACAGGAGGCCGAATACGAAAATCCCCGCACGCTGCGGCTCGAACGGCTGCTGCTGCACCTGCGCGACAGCTCCGTATTCCTGCCCGTGACGCCCCGGGAGGAGCCGTATGCCGTGCCGCAGAACTACACCTCGGTCGAGGTCCGGCTGTCGAACCTCTATACCCACGGGCAGATCCGCTATTCGGTCGACGGCGGGGAGTGGACGACCGCCCCGGGCGTACCCGCACTATGGATCAACGGCCTGCAGAGCGGACGGCACACCGTTCTGATCCGCAACCTCGACCCCGTGAACCCGCTGCAGGAGCCGCTGGAACTGCTCTTCGACGTAGCCTATCCGTGGTATCTGCAGGGGCGGTTCATCGCCTGCCTGCTTCTGGCGGCCGTGCTGCTGGGGCTGGCCGTCCGGTTCCTGTTCAAACGGGTCGTGGAGCGGCAGCGCCGGGCGCTGCTGCGCGAGCAGGAGCGGCTGCTCGAACGCGAAAAGAAGGAGCACGACATCGAGCTGCTGCGGGTCGAACTGCGCGAACGCGAGCGCAAGCTCATCAACCTGACCATGATGGGCATTCAGCGCAACACGATGCTGGGCGAACTGCGCCGCGAGGTGGAGCAATTCCCCGAGGAGGATCGGCGCCGGCGCGTACTGCGCAAGATCGACTCCTACATGAACGACAAGGAGAACCACGAGCTGTTCGAAAAATATTTCAACACCATTCACGACGGATTCTACACCCGCCTCCTGCAACGGCATCCGGGGCTCACGCCGAACGAAATGCGCATCTGCGCCTACATCAAGCTCAATCTCAACACCAAGGAGATCGCCGCCTACATGAACATCTCGCCCAGCAGTGTGGAGATCGCCCGCCACCGGCTGCGCAAGAAGATGGAACTGGCTTCGGAGGTCAACCTCCAGCACTACATCTCCGCAATCTGAACCCCTGCGGGCAAAGAGCCCTCCGTTCAACTATTTTACCGCCCTGCTGTAAAGGGTCAAATCTGTGTTAACCGTTTAGTATCAATTTTTTATAATATTTTATTTAGCCTTTTGTAAAGGTCCCGATTTTTTGGTTGTTAAGGTGTAAATGGTTTGTAAAGCCGACTTTTTTGCCCGACCCGGATTTCTATTCTATTTTTGATCGAAGCCCCGGGCATCGAACCGGGCACACCTTAACCAAAACTACTAAAACATTGCTTATGAAAGGTCTCAACCCCAAGAGCAAGCCGACGAAAGCGGGCCGTCTGGCCGTCCGTCTTCTGGCGGCATTGATTTTCGTGATGAGCGCGGCCGGCGCCTATGCACAGCAGCCGGTCAGCGGAACCGTAAAGGACAAGGCCGGCCAACCCATGGCCGGCGTATCGGTCATCGTCGAAGGCACGACCATCGGCACGACGACCAACACCTCGGGTACATTCACGCTCAACGTCCCGGCCGACGCGACGCTCAAGTTCTCGTTCATCGGCATGACGCCCCAGCAGATAGCCGTGGGCGGCCGCACGCAGATCGAGGTGACGCTGGAGGACGACGCGATCGCCATGAACGCCGTCGTAGTGACGGCCCTCGGCATCAAGCGCGACGAAAAGGCCCTTGGCTACGCCGTGCAGAAGGTGAAGGCCGACGAACTGCAGACGGTGAAGGGCGTCGACGTGGCGACTTCGCTGTCGGGCAAGGTGTCGGGCCTGATGGTCAAGAACCCCTCGGACTTCGCCGAAGCCCCGACGCTGACGCTGCGCGGCGAGACGCCGTTGCTGGTGATCGACGGCGTACCCTATTATGCGGGACATCCCGGCCGACGACATCGAGTCGATCTCGGTGCTGAAAGGCGCCACGGCATCGGCGCTCTACGGCGCCCGCGGCGGCTCGGGAGCCGTGATGGTCACCACCAAGCGCGGACTGGACAAGAAAGGGTTCTCGGTGGATATCAACTCCTCGACGATGTTTCACGCCGGATTTCTGGCCATTCCCGAGAAGCAGAACATGTACGGCCGCGGCACCACGGGCGTCTACGCATGGAACGGCGACCGCCAGTGGGGTCAACTGATGGACGGCTCGGTGGAGATCGAGCAGTGGAACCCCCGCACCAAGCAGATGGAGCTGCGACCCTACTCGGCAGTGGGCAAGGACAACTTCCGCAACTTCCTCGAATCGGGCTATGTCCTCAACAACAGCATCAGCGCCACGCAGCAGGGCGAGCTGGGGAGCTTCCGCGCCTCAGCGTCGTGGATGGACACCAAAGGCGTCTATCCCAACCAGAAATTCGACAAGTACACGTTCTCGATCGGCGGCGACATGAAGTACAGGAACTTCTCGCTCTCGGGCAACGTCTCCTACAACAAGCACCACACGCCCAACGCCGGGCAGAACGGCTACACGAACTACGACCCGATGTACTCGCTGCTGATCTGGAGCGGCGCCGACTGGGACATCCGCGACTACCGCGACTACTGGATCACGCCGGGCGAGGTGACCAACAACCCCTACACCCGCGTGCTGGACGACGGCACCATCCAGCAGGCCGGATCGCTCGACAACCCCTATTTCATTCAGGAGGAGCGCATCCGCGAACAGACCCGCGACGTAATGAACGGCAACATCAGCATGAGCTACGACATCATGCCGTGGCTGAAACTGAGCGTCCGCTCGGGACTCGACTTCTACGTCGACAAGACCGAGATGCGCATCGCCAAGGGCAGCCTCACCAACTCGGGCAACACCTACGGTTCGGTCGTGGGCGCCAAGCTGGGCTATTTCCGCACGCAGCGCGACACAGGTTACAGCACGAACAACGACTTCATCCTCTCGGGCGACTACACCTTCGGGGACTTCCGCGTGGACGGGCTCTTCGGCGGCAGCATCTTCTACCGCGAGGCCGAGACGCTGATGGCCTACACGGCCGGCGGACTGAGCCAGCCCGACTTTTTCTCGCTCAACAACGCCATCGACGGCGCCAAGGCGACCTCGTCGCTGAAAAAACAGCAGGTCAACAGCCTCTACGGCCGTCTGGCGCTCTCGTGGCGCGACATGATCTACGTCGAGGCCACGCTCCGCAACGACTGGAGCTCGACGCAGGCGTCGACGCCCTACAAATCCTACATCTACCCCTCGGTATCGGGCAGTTTCATCGCTTCGGAGCTGCTGCCCAAGACCGACTGGCTCTCGATCTGGAAACTCCGCGGTTCATGGACCATCTCCAAGAAACCCGCCGAGATTTACGCCACCAACACCAGCTACAAAGTGACTGCCGACACATGGAACGGCATGACGGGCGCCGCGCAGAACACCACGGGCTACAACATCGCCATCCTCCCCTCGGCCTTCGAGACCTTCGAGGTCGGCACGATGGCCTCGTTCTTCGGCAACCGCCTCTCGTTCGACGTCGCCTACTACCAGCGGCGCAACTTCGACACCCAGAAGAGCGTGGCCGTATCGAACGCCTCGGGTTACTACAACAATCTGGTGAACACCAAGGAGGAGATCACCAACAAAGGCTGGGAGATCACGCTGGGCGGCACGCCCGTCAAGACCCGCGACTGGCGCTGGGACGTGGCGTTCAACTGGTCGCGCTACCGCCGCCACTACACCCGGATCGACCCCGAATACTCGACCGACCGTCCGTGGGTAGCCGTGGGCAAGCGTGCCGACCACATCGTACTCAACACCTTCCAGCAACATGAAGAGACCGGGGAGCTGATTCACGATGCCAACGGCCTGCCGCTCTTCAACACCTATCAGTCGGTCTACGGCTACTCCGATCCCGACTGGATCTGGGGCGCGACGACGACCCTGCGGTGGAAGAACCTCTCGCTGTCGCTCTCGTTCGACGGGCGTGTGGGCGGCATGACGCAGAGCTACACCGAAACCTACCTCTGGATCGCCGGAAGCCATCCCAACTCGACCACCGAGGCGCGTTACCTCGACGTGACGAACCCCGGCACGAAAAACCACCTGAGCGAGGGCCTGCGCGTGGCGAGCGGTTCGGCGACGTGGGACGCTCAGGGCAACAAGCTCACCGACACGCGCGTATTCGTTCCGAACGACGTCAAGACCACCTACAAGGACTATGTGGGCCGCGTGCACAAGAACAACGTCTGGGGAGGCGTCGCCTCGCCGCTCGACATGTTCCGCACGACGTTCCTCAAGCTGCGCGAGATATCGCTCACCTACGAGGTGCCGGCCAAATACTGCCGCATGATCCGCAGCCGGGGCATCTCGGTCTCGTTCGTCGGCCAGAACGTATTCATGTCAGCCAAGGACTTCAAATATTCCGACCCCGACGGCGGCACGGAGAATCTCTCCGACCCCTCGTCGCGCTACCTCGGGTTCAATGTCAAACTTTCGTTCTAAATCCATGCTAAAGCTATGAAAAGCATATTCAAATACATCGTTCCCGGCATCGCGGTCCTGCTGGCGGCCGGCGGTTGCAGCAACTTCGAGGAGATGAACACCGATCCCGACAAGACGACCAAGGTGAACCCCGCGCTGCTCTGCACCTCGGCGCTCACGACCATGGCCAAGTTCAGCGGCGACGCCAAGGCATACATCGCCACGGCGGCCCTGCCCAAATACGTCGCCTACGCTCAGGAGGGCCAGATGGCCGAACAGTACAACAACATCGGCCGGGGCAGCTTCTCGCTCTACGCCGTCTTTCCGAACCTCGACGACATGGTGTCGTTCGCATCCAAGAGCGGAACCTACGAAGTCTCGCCGTACCGCGGCGTGGAGCATTTCGTCAAAGCCTATATCCTCTACCGCCTGACTCTGGAGATGGGCGACATCCCCTGCTCGCAGGCCGGAAAAGGCATGACGGAGGGCATCATGAAGGTCAAATACGACCCGCAGGAGCAGGTATTCGCCACGGTGCTCGCCTACCTGCAGACGGCGGCCGACAATTTCTCGCAGAGTTCGGCCAATTTCGCGGGCGACATCTTCTTCGGCGGCGACCCCTCGAAATGGCTCAAGGCGACCAACGCCCTGCGGCTGAAGGTGCTCATGTCGCTCTCGGAGCATACGGACAACACGACGCTGAACATCAAAGCGGCTTTCGCCGACATCGTGCGCGACGGGCGCCTGATGGAGAGCAACGCCGACAACTTGGCACTGGCCTACGTCGACAAACCCAACAGCTACCACCCGCTCTATTCGACCAACGACAAATTCGTGGTCAACACGATGATGAGTTCGTTCGTGGTCGACAAGCTCAAGGCGCTGAACGACTACCGTCTGTTCTACTATGCGGCGCCCTACGAGAATGCCGCCACCGACGGCTACACGGCCGACCAGATGGAGGCTTACCGGGGTGTGGACGTGACGCTCGACTTCACGGGGATCAACACCGCCTACAACAGCCGCGACTATTCGCTGCTCAACAAGCGCTATGTGTCGCAGAAGGCCAGCGAACCGCTGGTGCTGATCGGATATGCCGAGCAGTGCCTGCTGATCGCCGAAGCGATCGAGCGCGGCTGGGTGAACGGTACGTCACAGACCTACTATGAAAACGGCGTCAAGGCGGCCCTCGCATTCGTGATGGGGCTGGATGCCTCGACCGTCGGCAAGGCCGTGACGCAGGCCTACATCGACGGCTATTTCACGGGCGAAGCGGCCTACAAGAGCTCCTCCACCGACCGGCTGCACCAGATCTGGGATCAGAAGTACCTGATGACCTTCCTGCAGGACTGCGACAACGCCTACTTCGAGTACCGCCGCACGGGATGGCCCCAGTTGCCGATCGACCCCTCGACGAGCCTCAACGTCAATGCACCCGACAAACTGCCGGTACGCTGGATGTATCCCTCGAACGAGGAGACCACCAACAAGAACAACCTGCTCGAGGCGCTGAACCGCCAGTTCGGTAACGAAGCCGACGAGATCAACGGCCTGATGTGGCTGCTTAAATAGGAACAACCCGGGGAGGGGCGAACCGTTCCTCCCCGGGTCATGCAGATGCGTTTATGAAAAGAATCATTTTATTGCTGGCCGTGGCATTTTTCGTTCGCACAGCCGGGGCAGAAGAACCGGCGACGACGATACGCACCCCTTCGGGCGCCGCATGGCGGCTGGTCTGGAGCGACGAGTTCGATTACAAGGGTCTGCCCGACCCTGCCAAATGGGATTACGACATCAGCGGCAACGACTACGGATGGGGCAACAACGAGTTGCAGCACTACACGGCCGAACGCCGCAGGAACGTCGGCGTGAAGGACGGCCTGCTGACCATCACCGCCCGCAGGGAGTCGCAGGGCGGCAAACAGTACACCTCGACCCGGCTGGTTACGCGCGGCCGCCAGACATGGCAGTACGGACGCGTCGAGGCGCGGGTGCGGTTTCCCGAGGGACGCGGAACGTGGAGCGCCGTGTGGCTGATGCCCGCCGAGAGCCGCTACGGCGACTGGCCCGCCAGCGGGGAGATCGACCTCGTGGAGCAGGTGGGTTACGATGCGGAGTGTATCGTCGGGACGGTGCACACCACCCGCCATTCGCATCTGGACGGGACGCAGAAGAGCGGAAATGTCCGCTCGACCGACGTAACGCGGGATTTTCACCGTTACGCGATCGAGTGGGAGGCTGACGAAATCCGGTTCTATTTCGACGAGCAGCTCTATTTCACCTACGAG
>ERZ772812.1977-NODE-1977-length-13924-cov-4.319994_pt1 | contig 13924 bp, 10 predicted proteins | sample MGYA00511343_ERZ772812 | MGnify/ENA primary metagenome ERZ772812 (study PRJEB29015, sample SAMEA2737706) | human gut metagenome | biome: human gut; feature: human-associated habitat; material: faeces | place: China | collected 2012 ...
GATAATGCAAAGATTGCCAAGTTAGTGGAGAACTATCGCAGGGCATTGATCATGCATACGTATCAGGAGGAACTGGTTAATCAGAAACTGGCCAATGAGATAAGTGATGAGGAAATCAGCACTTATTATGAGAAAAACAAGGAGTTGTTTCATACAGAACATCCTTTTGTGAAAGGGCTGTTTATAAAAGTCCCTCTTCATTCTCAGGATTTGGCAAGTGTACGCAAATGGTATAAAAAAAATAACCGGGATGCTATTGAGAGCCTGGAAAAATACAGTTTGCGCAATGCGGTGAGCTATGATTATTTTTATGACCGTTGGATGCCATTGTCCGATATTGCTGTCAAAATACCTTTGAAAGCGCTTGATACGGATGAGAACTATTTGGACAAGAACCGGAATATAGAGGTAAAAGACACGGCGTTTTGTTATTTCCTGCATGTAGAGGAATTCTTGGGTAAGGACCAACAGAGGCCGCTGGATTTTGCAAAGACGGAAATTAAGGAGATTTTAATAAACCTGAAGCGGGTTGAATTTATAAATAAAGTCAAAGAAGAGTTATACCGACACGCTTCGGACAGGAACAAGATTAATTACTATTATTTGAATTCAAATGAATAAATTGATGTGTACCAAAGTTTATGCACTGATGCTGATGCTGTTTGCCGTTGTTTCAGTATACGGGCAAGACAATGTGATAGACGAGGTTGTATGGGTAGTAGGTGATGAGGCCATTCTAAAATCGGACGTGGAGAATGAACGTCTGAATGCCCAGTATGAAGGCCGCAAGTTTGACGGTGATCCGTATTGTATTATTCCGGAGCAGCTTGCCATCCAGAAATTGTTTCTTCATCAGGCTGCTATTGATAGTATTGAGGTTTCCGAACAGGAAATTATCAGTGATGTGGAAAGACGTACAAATTGGCTGATTGATCAGATTGGTTCTAAGGAAAAAGTAGAAGAATATTATAATAAGACTTCTACACAAATACGCGAAATGCTCCGCGAGAATATACGTGATGGAAAAACGGTGCAGAAAATGCAGCAGCAGATTGTGGGGGATATCAAGATTACTCCGGCCGAAGTCCGTCGTTATTTCAAGGATCTTCCTCAAGACAGTATTCCTTTTATTCCTACTCAGGTAGAAGTGCAGATCATTACTATGGAACCTAAGATTCCGCAGGAAGAAATTGAGCGTGTGAAGAAGACTTTGCGTGACTATACGGAACGTGTTACTTCCGGTGAAATAGCTTTCTCCACTTTGGCACGTCTGTATTCGGAAGATGAAGGTTCGCGCCGCCGTGGTGGTGAACTCGGCTTTATGGGCAGGGCTGAGCTGGTACCTGAATATGCGAATGTGGCATTCAATCTGCAAGATCCTAACAAGGTATCCAAGATTGTGGAGTCTGAATTCGGCTTCCATATTATCCAGTTGATCGAAAAACGTGGTGACCGTAATACCCGCCATATCTTGTTAAAACCGAAAGTGGATGAAAAAGATCTGGAAGCAGCCTTGTTACGTCTGGATTCTATTGCCAATGATATCCGTAATGAGAAATTTACTTTTGATGATGCCGCTACTTATATCTCTCACGATAAGGACACGCGTAATAACCATGGTTTGATGGCGAATCCGCAGACTGGTACGGCGCGTTTTGAAATGCAACAATTGGCACAGGTGTCACAAGAGGCTGCAAAGATGGTGGAAGGCATGAATGTGGGGGAAATTTCCAAACCTTTTACCATGATTAATGCAAAAGGAAAGGAAATTTGCGCTATCGTGAAATTGAAAACCCGCTTGAACGGGCATAAGGCAACCATAACGGAAGACTACCAACGGCTGAAAGGCATCGTGATGGAAAAACGCAGCGAAGAAAAACTTGATAAGTGGATCAGGGATAAACAAAAACATACCTACGTGCGTATTAATGAGAAGTGGCAGAAATGCGATTTCAAATATCCGGGTTGGGTAAAGAAATAATGTAGTGTATAAAGTATATGCTTGGAAAAAGAAAGAATAAATACTCTTCGGGCAGGCATAGGATACTTGTGGTAAGTGTCCTGTGCCTGTTCGGCTTTTGCTTGCTGGCTCAGGTGAGACCGGCTAAAAAAGGGGAACAGAAACCGGCTAAAAGCAAGGTGTATCTGTTGCATTCGGATGTGTTGAAGAAAAGTCCGTTGAATCCGGACCCGGATGCACAGATTCTGATTGGAAACGTTGCGTTCCGTCACGACAGTGTATATATGTATTGTGACAGTGCCTGTTTCTATGAGAAAACGAATTCGCTGGAAGCTTTTGACAATGTGAAGATGGTGCAGGGGGATACCTTGTTTCTGTATGGGGACTATTTGTTTTATGACGGAAATACCCAGATTGCCCAGGTACGCTATAATGTACGCATGGAAAACAAGAATACGACTTTGTTGACGGATAGCCTGAACTACGATCGTATTTATAATTTGGGATATTACTTTGATGGCGGGACATTGATGGACGAGGAGAATGTATTGACTTCGGAATGGGGGGAATATAGTCCGGCTACCAAAATATCTGTGTTCAATTATGATGTGAAGTTGGTCAATCCTAAGTTTACTTTGACTTCCGATACATTACGATACAGCACAGCAACCAAAATAGCCAATATCCTTGGTCCGTCCGATATTGTCAGTGATGCTAACCATATTTATTCGGAATTGGGCTTTTATAATACTCAGATAGGGCAGGCGGAATTGTTGGACCGGTCCGTGCTGACCAATGAGGGGAAGCGTTTGACTGGAGACAGTCTGTTTTATGATCGTGTAAAAGGATACGGGGAGGCGTTTGATAATGTGATCATGACAGATACTGTAAACAAGAATATGCTGACTGGTGATTATTGTTATTATAATGAATTGACCAAGTATGCTTTTGCTACTAAAAAAGCGGTGGCAGTGGATTATTCACAAGGTGACAGCTTGTTTATGCATGCCGATACATTGCAAATGTATACCTACTATTTGAATACTGATTCTATGTTCCGGGAAACGCGGGCGTATCATAAAGTACGTATGTATCGCACGGATGTGCAGGGGGTATGCGATTCGTTGGTCTTTTCCTCCAAGGATAGCTGCCTGACCATGTATTATGACCCTATACTGTGGAATAACAACCAGCAGTTGCTGGGAGAGAAAATCATGATTTATATGAATGACAGTACGATAGACTGGGCACATATTCAGAATCAGGCTTTGTCTGTAGAACAACTGGATTCTACTAGTTATAATCAGGTGACAGGAAAAGAGATGAAGGCTTGGTTTCAAGGCGGTGAGATGCGCAAAGTAGATGTGATCGGTTCGGTTCGTCTGGTATATTATCCGATGGAAAGCGACAGTACACTGATTGGAATGAATGTTTCTGAAACCAGTCTGCTGAATATGTTTCTGGAAAACCGGAAGATGAAAAAAATGATTATGAGTCCGAAATCGAACGGTACTCTTTATCCTATGCTCCAACGTCCGCCGGAGAAGATGAAGTTGGATAACTTTGGGTGGTTTGACTATATCCGTCCGCTTGATAAAGAGGATATCTTTAAGTGGCGTGGAAAGAAAGCCGGTCAGGGGTTGAAGAAGAGTAACCGGAGTGCTGTTCCTTTGCCCAATCATAATTTATTTAATAAAAAGAAATAGCTATGGGAATGTTTAAGATGGAAAAGCCCCGCCGTTTCAACCATCAATATATTTATGTGGATGAACGGAAGGAGAAGCTGCAAAAACTGGAGGAGAAAGCCAAACGCGAGTTGGGTATGCTTCCTCCCAAAGAATTTTCTCCGGAAGATATCCGTGGAAAGTTCGTTCAAGGTACCAAGCATTTAAAACGCAGAAAAGAAAGCGGGCGTAAGCCGATGACTTATGGAGCTTTGTTTGTGGCCATTTTGGTTTTGTTGTATATTCTGCATTACCTGGTGACCGGTGAGTTTACTTTTTAATTACGTAAGTTTATAAGATATATGAGCGATATTATCCGTTTGCTGCCGGATTCCGTTGCCAATCAGATAGCAGCGGGAGAGGTGATTCAGCGTCCTGCATCAGTGATTAAAGAATTGGTGGAGAATGCTATCGACGCAGGTGCTCAGCACGTTGACGTGTTGGTAGTGGATGCAGGAAAGACTTCCATTCAGGTGATTGATGATGGAAAAGGTATGTCGGAAACAGATGCACGTTTGTCTTTTGAGCGCCATGCGACTTCTAAAATTCGTGAAGCTGCTGATTTGTTTGCTTTGCATACCATGGGATTTCGTGGAGAGGCTTTGGCTTCTATTGCTGCTGTGGCTCAGGTGGAGCTTCGTACTCGTATGGAAGGGGAGGAATTGGGAACGATGTTGACGATATCCGGCTCCAAGGTAGAGGGACAGGAGGCGGTTTCTTGCCCGAAAGGCAGTAGCTTCAGTGTGAAGAATTTATTCTTTAATGTGCCGGCGCGTCGTAAGTTCCTGAAGTCGAACCAGACGGAACTGAGTAATATATTGACGGAGTTTGAACGGATTGTATTGGTTAATCCGGAGGTGTCTTTCACTTTGCATCATAATGGGGCGGAACTGTTCAATCTTCCTGCACTTCAGTTGCGCCAGCGTATCATGGGAGTTTTCGGAAAGAAAATAAATCAGGAGTTGTTATCGCTGGATGTAGATACTACAATGGTCCGTGTTTCCGGGTTTGTAGGAAAACCTGAAACAGCCCGTAAGAAAGGAGCCCGCCAATATTTCTTTGTAAACGGGCGATATATGCGCCATCCTTATTTTCATAAGGCTATCATGGATGCATACGAGCAGTTGGTTCCCGTGGGTGAGCAAGTATCTTATTTCATTTATTTTGAGGTGGATCCTGCTAATATTGATGTGAACATACATCCTACTAAAACAGAGATAAAGTTTGAGAACGAGCAAGCCATCTGGCAGATATTGGCAGCTGCCGTGAAAGAAACTCTAGGTAAGTTCAATGCGGTACCTTCCATTGATTTTGATACGGAGGGAATGCCGGATATTCCAGCCTTTGATGCATCTCCATACACTGGTATACAGCCACCAAAGACGACTTATAATCCTGATTATAATCCTTTTAATGTTTCGGCTGCTCCTCCCTCTTCTTATTCAAAGCCTAGTAAGGACTGGGAACAACTGTATGCGGGGCTGGAACGTCATGCTTCTTCTCAAAACTTTCATCCTGACGAGAATGATTATAGGGCGGAAGAGGCTTCTCCTGCGGAGGAAAATCCCGGATTGTATGATCATGTGGAGGACTCTTCAGTCAGTGAGAAATCCGGCCAGCATTATCAGTTTAAAGGACGTTTTATTTTGACTTCTGTAAAGTCCGGCTTAATGATCATTGATCAGCAGCGTGCCCATATCCGTATTTTATATGACAAGTATATAGACCAGATAAGTCGTCGTCAAGGTGTTTCTCAAGGAATGCTGTTTCCGGATATTGTGCAGTTTCCGCTTTCCGAAGTGGCTATTTTGCAGGAAATTATGGAAGACTTGTCTTTCCTGGGATTTGAACTGACTGATTTGGGAGGAGGAAGTTATGCCATAAACGGTGTTCCTGCAGGTATTGAAGGCCTTAACCCGATAGACTTGATCCAAAATATGGTGCATACAGCTATGGAAAAAGGTGGCAAGGTAAAAGAAGAGGTGCAGAGTATTCTGGCATTGACTTTGGCTAAAGCGGCGGCAATTGTTCCCGGACAAGTGTTGACGAATGAGGAAATGACAGGTTTGGTGGATGGCTTGTTTGCTGTGGCTACTCCTAATTATACTCCGGATGGTAAAACGGTTCTTTCCGTGATTAATGAGGATGATTTGGAAAAACTGTTTAAATAATTTGCCAATGTGCTGGTTTGCCAATGTGCTGCTCTATGTCCGCATGGTAATTGACACATTGGCATATTGACACATTGTTACATTATAAAGAACGTGAAGATTCTTGAACTAAATAAAAACAAATTCAACACACCGTTATTCTTTGGCAGGACTTTTGTACTTTTGAAAACTCATTTGCCGTAGAAAGTTTTTTTGAGTAAGGACTTTGGGCAGACAATAAACTATTATATGAAAATAACATTACTTAGCTTGGTCCTGTGCCTGCTTTGTTCTTTGAATATGGCGGCACAAGGAAGTGACATAGGTAGTAATCCTGAGGATACCACCATCCATCAACTTTCAAAAAAAGAATTAAGACGCCGGAAGGTGGCTAAGCGCAATATACATTATAATATATTGGGAGGACCGAGTTATACTCCGGACTTTGGTGCGTTAATAGGAGGTAGTGCTCTTGTTACATTTCGTATGAATCCGTCGGATACCTTGCAGAAACGTTCTGTGTTGCCGATGGCTGTTGCGGTAATGTTCGAGGGGGGCTTGAATCTGATGGTGAAGCCTCAGTTGTTTTTCAAAAATGATAAATTCCGTATTTTTGGAAAATTCACTTACAAGAATACATTGGAGAATTTTTATGGTATCGGCTATGCTACCAATAAGCATTATGAGCGCAGTGACTCTACCAGTGAATATCGTTATAGCGGTTTCCAGATTAATCCGTGGTTTTTATTCCGTTTGGGTAAAAGTAATTTCTTTGCCGGTCCCCAGATTGACTTGAGTTATGATAAAATATCCGAGCCTGCCAAGTATTTGGTAGATCAGCCTGATTACAAAAGGTTGGGAGGCACTGCTCACGGATATTCCAATTTCAGTTCGGGAGTGGGATTTCTGCTGACTTATGACAGCCGGGATATTCCTGCCAATGCTTATAAAGGCATTTATCTGGATTTTCGTGGGCTGATGTACCAGAAGTTTTTGGGAGGAGATAATAACTTCTACCGCTTGGAAGTGGACTACCGCCAATACAAAAAGGTAGGAAATAGAAAAGTTATAGCTTGGACTGCCCAAACCAAGAATGTGTTTGGGGATGTTCCTATGAACCAATATGCTTTAAGTGGCACTCCTTTTGATCTTCGTGGATATTATATGGGGCAGTATCGTGATAAATCCTCTCATGTGGTGCTTGCCGAATATCGTCAGATGTTCAATACGGATAAAAGTACATGGGTAAAGCGTATGTTGCATCATTTGGGTTTTGTTGCATGGGGAGGGTGCGGTTTTATGGGGCCTACCATGGGTAAGATTGAAGGAGTGCTTCCTAATGCCGGTGTGGGACTTCGTATCGAGGTGCAGCCGCGTATGAATGTACGTCTGGATTTCGGACGTAATTTTGCCAATGATCAAAGTTTGTTCTATTTCAATATGACAGAAGCATTTTAATGGAAGTAAACACTATGCAGACTGAATATATATTAAAAGCGATGGATGCGGCTTTAGCTGCCGGTAAGGAAATTCTGAACGTTTATAATGATCCTTCTTCTGATTTTCAGGTTGAAAGGAAAGCCGATAATTCTCCACTGACTCTTGCAGACCGTAAGGCGCATGAAACCATTATGACTTATTTGCAGGAAACAGACTATCCGGTATTGAGTGAGGAAGGAAAGCATTTGCCTTACGAGAAACGGGCGCAATGGGATACGTTGTGGATAGTCGATCCCTTGGATGGAACAAAGGAATTTATAAAACGGAATGGGGAATTTACTGTCAATATTGCTTTGGTAAAAGAAGGAGTTCCTGTTTTTGGAGTGATTTATGTTCCTGTCAAAGAAACGCTTTATTGGGGTGAAGTGGCAACCGGCGCTTATAAAATGGAAGGAGTGACCGGACGTGCAGGCCGTTCACTGGAAGAAATGAAGGCATCGGCATTTCGTATGCCCTGTGCCGAAACAAATGAAGTTTTTGTCATTGTTGCTTCCCGTTCCCATCTGTCGGCCGAAACGGAAGAGTATATTGAGGAAAAGCGAAAGATATACCCTCATGTGGAGTTGGTGTCTGTAGGCAGTTCCATCAAGATTTGCAAAGTGTGTGAGGGACTGGCCGATGAATATCCCCGTTTTGCTCCTACCATGGAGTGGGATACGGCTGCCGGTCATGCCATAGCCAAGGCATCCGGAGCAGAAATATATCAGGCGGGAAAAGAAGAACCGTTGAAATATAACAAGCCGGACTTGCTGAATCCTTGGTTTGTCGTTAAACGAAATTAATATCCGGAAACGATGCTGACATTCGAAATGATTATTGTGTTTTTGGGATTAATAGGGATGGTGACTGCATTAGTCCTTGATAAAATGCGTCCCGGAATGATTCTGTTCTCTGTTACTGTACTCTTTCTTTGTTTCGGTATATTGACTCCGAAAGAGATGTTGGAGGGATTCAGTAATAAAGGGATGATTACCGTAGCGTTGCTTTTCCTGATCAGTGAAGGAGTCCGGCAATCGGGAGCGTTGGGACAGTTGATAAAGAAACTTCTGCCTCAAGAGAAGACAACGGTCATGAAGGCGCAGGCACGTATGCTGCCCGCTATTTCTTTTGTTTCTGCTTTTCTCAATAATACGCCAGTGGTTGTGATTTTTGCTCCTATTATTAAACGTTGGGCGGAATCTGTCCGCATTCCGGCAACTAAATTCTTGATCCCTCTTTCATATGCTACCATACTGGGGGGAATGTGTACGCTTATCGGGACTTCTACTAATCTGGTGGTGGATGGTATGATTTTAGATGCCGGATATAAGGGCTTTGGTATGTTTGAATTAGGCCGGGTGGGTATTTTCATTGCTTTGGCAGGAATTGTTTATTTGTTGTTTTTTTCTTCCAGGTTATTGCCGGAGGTTCGGAAAGACACGGTAGGCGACGAACATGGGGAAGCGGATGCGTCTTCTTTTCATCGTGTTGCGGCGGTGGTAGGTGCTCGTTTCCCGGGTATCAATAAAAGGGTGGGGGATTTTAATTTTGTCCGTCATTATGGTGCTGAAGTAAAAGAAATAAAACGAAGCGGAGTTAGTATTGTAGAGAATCTGTCACGGGTGAAGTTTCATGAGGGAGATACGTTGGTGCTATGGGCGGATGATTCATTTATCTCTACATGGGGAGATTCTTCTGTATTCGTGTTATTGGCCAATGGCAAAGATACCGAGCCGAAAGCCGGGAGAAAGAAACGTTGGTTTGCATTGACTTTATTGGTGCTGATGATTGTGGGGGCAACAGTAGGAGAGTTGCCTTTTATGGAAGAATTACTTCCCGGTATTGATCTTGATATGTTCTTTTTTGCAGCTGTAACGACTGTGATAATGGCATGGACCAAACTTTTTCCGGCACGTAAATATACAAAATATATATCATGGGATATCTTGATAACCATTGCCTGTGCGTTTGCTATAAGTCGCGCCATGGTAAATTCCGGAGTGGCGGATATCATTGCGCATGGAATCATTGATATGAGTGATGACTACAGTCCGCATGTGTTGCTGGCTGTTTTGTTTATCATTACAAATCTGTTTACCGAACTGATAACCAATAATGCCGCCGCCGCATTGGCTTTTCCGCTTGCCCTTTCCTTATCCAATCAGTTGGGGGTAAGTCCGATGCCCTTTTTTGTTGTCATTTGCATCGCTGCATCTGCCAGTTTTTCCACTCCTATCGGTTATCAGACTAATTTGATTGTGCAGGGTATCGGAAACTATAAGTTTACGGATTTTGTACGTATCGGTTTGCCGTTGAATATATTGACATTTATAATTTCGGTTATTCTGATACCGCTGATATGGCCTTTTTGATGAAGTTAAAGACAAAATGAAAATAGAGAATGGAAGAGGAAAATATATATCCTATCTTTGACCGTATGCTTTCCCGGAAAGATAAAGAAGAACTGCTGGGACAACGGGGAGTTATGCTGTGGCTGACGGGACTTAGCGGTTCCGGTAAGAGTACTATTGCCATAGCTTTGGAACGTGAATTACATAAACGTGGTTTGCTCTGCCGTATATTGGACGGGGATAATATTCGTAGTGGCATCAATAATAATTTGGGCTTTTCGGCAGAGGATCGTGTGGAAAACATCCGTCGCATAGCCGAAATAGGCAAGTTGTTTGTTGATACGGGAATCATTACCATTGCCGCTTTCATCAGTCCCGGCAATGAGCTTCGGCAGATGGCTGCCCGTATTATCGGGATAGAGGATTTCCTGGAAATCTATGTCAGCACTCCTTTGGTAGAGTGTGAGAAACGTGATGTGAAAGGACTTTATGCCAAAGCACGTCGGGGTGAAATCAAGAACTTTACCGGAATTTCCGCCCCTTTTGAAGCTCCGGAGCATCCTGCCTTATCTTTGGATACTTCTAAGCTGAGTTTGGAAGAGTCGGTCAATACTTTGTTGGAGTTGGTGCTCCCCATTGTTGGTAAAAAAGGAGAAAAAATATAATTCATTATAAAATGGAAGAAAATTATAAATTGAGCCACTTAAGGGAACTGGAAGCGGAGTCTATCCATATCATTCGTGAAGTGGCAGCTGAATTTGAGAATCCTGTTATGCTTTATAGTATTGGTAAAGATTCGTCTGTCATGGTACGTTTGGCAGAGAAGGCTTTCTATCCGGGAAAAGTGCCTTTCCCTTTGATGCATATCGATTCTAAATGGAAATTCAGGGAAATGATAGAGTTCCGTGATCAATACGCCAAAGAACATGGATGGAATTTGATAGTGGAAAGTAATATGGAGGCTTTTAATGCCGGAGTAGGGCCTTTTACGCATGGCAGCAAAGTGCATACCGATTTAATGAAGACACAGGCGTTGCTTCACGGGTTGGATAAATACAGGTTTGATGCCGCCTTTGGTGGAGCACGTCGTGATGAGGAAAAGTCACGTGCCAAAGAACGTATATTCTCTTTTCGTGACCGTTTTCATCAGTGGGATCCTAAAAACCAGCGTCCTGAGTTGTGGGATATTTATAATGCTAAGATTCATAAAGGGGAAAGTATCCGTGTGTTTCCATTAAGCAACTGGACTGAGCTGGATATCTGGCAGTACATCCGTTTGGAAAATATTCCTATCGTGCCGCTCTATTTTGCCAAGGAACGTCCTGTGGTGAATATAGATGGAAATCTGATTATGGCTGATGATGACCGACTGCCCGAAGAATATCGGGACCGTATTGAAATGAAGAAAGTGCGTTTCCGTACTTTGGGGTGTTGGCCTTTGACCGGGGCCGTAGAGAGTGATGCCGATACGATTGAGAAAATTGTAGAGGAAATGATGACCACTACCAAAAGCGAGCGTACTACCCGTGTCATTGATTTCGACCAGGATGCCAGTATGGAGCAGAAGAAACGTGAAGGATATTTTTAAATGGATAAGTAGGAATTTAAAATGAAGGAATGGGTGATGGAGAATAAACTGAATATAAAGGAATATTTAGATAAGGATGAACAGAAAGACTTGCTACGCCTGTTGACAGCCGGTTCGGTAGACGATGGAAAGTCTACCCTGATAGGACGTCTGTTGTTTGACAGCAAGAAGTTGTACGAGGACCAGCTTGCCGCTTTGGAACGTGACAGCAAACGTGTGGGGAATGCAGGTGACCATATAGATTACGCTTTGTTGTGCGACGGGTTGAAAGCAGAGCGCGAGCAGGGTATTACGATTGATGTAGCTTACCGTTATTTTTCAACGAACAACCGTAAATTTATCATAGCCGATACTCCGGGACATGAACAATATACCCGCAATATGATTACCGGAGGTTCTACTGCCAATCTTGCCATAATCTTGGTAGATGCTCGCTTGGGTGTGATTACGCAGACCTGCCGCCATACTTTTCTGGTATCTTTATTGGGAATAAAGCATGTGGTGCTGGCGGTGAACAAGATGGACCTTGTCGGGTTTTCGGAGGAGCGTTTCAACGAAATCGTGACCGAATATAAGAAATTTGTAGAGCCATTGGGAATCCCGGATGTGACTTGTATTCCTCTTTCGGCACTTGACGGTGACAATGTGGTGCAGAAATCTGAACGTACGCCATGGTACAAAGGTACTTCTTTATTGGAATTGCTTGAAACGGTTTCCATCGAGAATGACCATAATCTGACTGATTTCCGTTTCCCGGTTCAGTATGTATTAAGACCGAATCTGGATTTCCGCGGTTTCTGTGGAAAGGTTGCTTCCGGTGTCATCCATAAAGGAGATGAGGTGATGGCTTTGCCTTCCGGCAAGAAATCTCATATCAAGAGTATTGTTACTTATGATGGTGAGTTAGAGTATGCTTTCCCGCCGCAAGCAGTGACATTGACTTTGGAGGATGAGATTGACGTGTCTCGCGGAGATATGTTGGTGCATGCCGATAATGTGCCTGTGATAGATCGTAACTTTGAAGCCATGTTGGTATGGATGGATGAGGAGGCGATGGACCTTGACAAATCTTTCTTTATCAAGCATACCACCAATACAGGACGTACCCGTATAGATAGCATTAAGTATAAAGTGGATGTGAATACGATGGAGCATCTGTCTGTTGAAAACGGTAAATTGAAAAAGGAGGATCTGCCTTTGCAATTGAATCAGATTGCCCGTGTGACATTTACTACCGCCAAGCCGCTTTTCTTTGATTCTTATCAAAAGAATAAAGCTTGCGGTTCTTTTATTCTGATTGACCCCATTACCAATAACACCAGTGCGGTGGGGATGATTATAGACAGAGTGGAAGCCAAAGATATGCTGAATGCCATGGAAGTTCCTACTTTGAATCTGGCAGCTATGGGTATTGGTGAGGAACATTATGAAGCCATAGAAAAGGTGGTGAAAGAATTGGACCGTCAAGGCATTTCAGTCAAGATAGAAAAATAACAGCGTACAATTAAAAAAAGAAAAGTAATGGGATTACTTGAATTCAACAAGCTGCCGATTAATACATTGGTAGGCGCCGATTGGAAAACGTTCAAGGCGATTACTGCGGGAAGGGAAATTGATCCGGCATATAGAGGAAAATACCGTTTGACGAAAGCAGTATGCCGTTTGCTTTCCACCTTGGCTCCATTGCAGGAAAAGCGATACAGGAAACTGTTGGCCGACAAGCCTTTGGAACACGATCCGGTCTTTATCCTCGGACATTGGCGTAGCGGGACTACCTTTATGCATAATGTGTTCTCTTGTGACAAACATTTCGGATATAATACTACTTATCAGACGGTGTTTCCTCACCTGATGATGTGGGGACAGCCTTTTTTCAAGAAGAATATGAGTTGGCTGATGCCCGACAAGCGTCCGACGGATAATATGGAACTGGCTGTAGACTTGCCTCAGGAGGAAGAGTTTGCATTGGCCAATATGATGCCCTATACCTATTATAACTTTTGGTTCCTGCCTAAGTACCAACAGGAATATGCTGATAAATATTTGTTATTCAATGATATCAGTGATGAGGAATTGAAAGTGTTTGAGGATATATTCACCAAACTTATTAAAATTTCTCTTTGGAATACAGGCGGAACACAATTCTTAAGTAAGAATCCGCCTCATACAGGCCGTGTAAAAGAGTTGGTCAAGATGTTTCCGAATGCCAAATTCATCTATTTGATGCGTAATCCGTATACGGTATTCGAATCTACAAGGAATTTCTTCACCAATACAATCCAGCCGTTGAAACTGGAGGATATTTCTCCAGAGGCGTTGGAACAGAATGTGCTTTCCATTTATGCCAAGCTGTATCATAAATATGAGGCGGATAAACAATTCATTCCTGAAGGAAATTTGATGGAAGTGAAGTTCGAGGATTTTGAAGCGGATGCAATGGCTATGACCGAGCATATCTATAAATCTCTTTCTATTCCCGGATTCGAAGCAGCTGCTCCGGCTATCAGCCAATATATAGGCGGAAAGAAGGGATATAAGAAGAATAAGTATAAGTATGACGACCGTACGGTCCGGTTAGTGGAAGAGAATTGGAAGTTTGCACTGGATCAGTGGGGCTATTCCATCTAAAAAATAAATGCCCGCAATACTGTTTTTATAAGGAATTGCGGGCA
>ERZ772812.1987-NODE-1987-length-13826-cov-3.933846_pt1 | contig 13826 bp, 2 predicted proteins | sample MGYA00511343_ERZ772812 | MGnify/ENA primary metagenome ERZ772812 (study PRJEB29015, sample SAMEA2737706) | human gut metagenome | biome: human gut; feature: human-associated habitat; material: faeces | place: China | collected 2012 ...
GCAGCCCGCGCCCGGCGCCGCCAACGCGACCCCTGGCGCGCAAGCCGCGCCGGCGCAGAACGGGGCGGATCCCGGCGCCGCGCAGAACGGCGGCCCCTCGTTCGTGACGCCGCCGCGCCCCACCACGCCGCCCTCCTACACGACCGCGAGCTTCGTCGGCGCGGTGCCCTACGACGCGCCCGCGTCGAGCGGACCCGCCTATGCCTCCGGCACCGTCGAAGCGCCCTATGCGCCGGCGGAAGAGGATCGCACGCTGCGTCTGGTGGCGTTCGTGTTCGCCGTTCTGTGCACCGTGTCGGTGTGCTGGGCGATCATCCCCCTGGCGTGGATGATCCCGATGACCGTCCGTTGCTGGGGCATTTACAAGGGAACCAAACCCAACACGACCGCGTTCGGCGTCTGCACGCTCATCTTCCTGTCGCTGGTCGGCGGCATCCTGCTGCTCGTCTCGAAGAAGGATCAATAGCGCATCCCCCCGCCTCCCCGGCGCATCGCCGCGGCGGCCTGCCGCACGATGCGGGATGATGGCACCATCGAAAAGACGGAGGGAGGCTCGGCATGATATACCTGACCGGCGACACGCACGGGACGATCGAGATCGGAAAACTGTCGCGCGCCAACCTGGCGGTCGAGCGGGTCGAACCCGGCGAGGGCGATTTCGTCATCATCCTGGGCGACTTCGGGTTGGTGTTCGCACCCGACGGGCAAAGCGCCGAGGAGCGCTGGTGGCTCAAGTGGCTCGACGAGAAACCCTGGACCACCCTGTTCATCGACGGGAACCACGAGAACTTCGCGCGCCTGAACGCGCTCCCCGAAGAGGAGTGGCGCGGCGGACGCGTGCACCGCGTGTCGGAATCGGTTCTGCACCTGATGCGCGGGCAGATCTTCGAGATCGACGGCCGTTCGTTCTTCACGATGGGAGGGGCGGCGTCCCATGACCGGCAGTTCCGCAAGGAGGGGCGCTCATGGTGGCCCGAGGAGCTGCCCTCCGAGGAGGAGCTGGCACGGGCGGATGCGGCGCTCGACGGATGCGGGCGGCGGGTCGACTACGTGCTGACCCACTGCGCGCCCACGCTCGTGCAGGGGCGCATCAACCCGACGTTCCTCCCCGACCGTCTGACGGAGTATCTGCAGCACGTGCGCGATACGACTGCGTTCCATCGTTGGTATTTCGGCCACTACCACATCGACCGCGAATACGACGACGGCTTCTGCGCCCTCTACGACTGCGTGCTCCCGATCGAATAGCCCCGCGCATGAGAAAAAGGGACAGTCACTTTTTCTCATTTTGCTCGGAGTGAGAAAAAGTGACTGTCCCTTTTTCTCAGCCCCCTAAGGGACCCCTTTATGGATCCCTTAGAGGGCTGTTGCCGTCTTTTCCTCGGTTGGTCTAGTTCTTGCGGCGGGTGTTTCGCAGCGCAACCAAGCCGGTGATCAGCGCTGCGATCAGCACCGCACCCAGTCCAACGAGAACGCCTGCGATCGGATCGCCCGTAGCGACGAGCTTGACCTGATTCCTGCCATTCGAATTGTCGGATCCGGCGCCGACGCCAGAATCAGAGTCGCCTCCCGTACCGAGTTCACCGCTGCCGGGCTGATCCGGGCTCGTCCCAGGTTCGTCCGGATCAGTCGGCTCATCACCGCTGCCGGGCTCATCGGGGTTGGAGGGCTTATCGTCACTGCCGGGTCGATCGGGGTCGATAGGTTCGTCTCCGCTGCCCGGCTGATCGGGTTCGTCCGCCTGCACCGTCAACGGCACTTCAACGTACAGCAGATCATAGTTCGCCGTGTCGGTCGGGACGAACACGGCCTGGTACATGCCGGACTCATCAACGGCTCCATCGGCGTCAACCCAGCTCCACGCGCCCTCAACCGCTGCTCCGGTTTCTGAAGACGTGACCGTCGCGCCCGTCAGGGAGATATCAGCGAGCTTCATGCCCTCCTTTACCTCGGCGGGACTCGCGACCAAGCCCGTTTGCGTCAGCGTTGCCTTAGCGATGACGATACCCGCCGGGTAATCCTTCTCAAACGGCGCGTAAGCGTCGGATCCCCCGTAGACAAAGCGCACATCGTAGCTACCGACGTTGCGCGGCGCCTGGTCAGACCACGCGTCCGCTCCCGCCTGCGCCGGGTGATAGAGCACCTTCACTCTCGCCTGCTCGGCAGCGGGGAATCCGGATCCGAACGTCGGAACCGCCGGAACCGGCGCTCCCGTGTACGCCTGCTGCACGTTCGCGAACGAGAAGGAAGCCTCGCCGGAGAGATCTCCCAGCCACTTGGCGTAGAGAACCAGACCCTCAGTCGCCACGGTGGGCTGCTTGCCGGGCGCCAGCTCGTCATCGGCGAACAGCACCGGCTGAGTCAGCGCAGCGTCCAGGCACCAGCCTGCCAGCAGATAGCCGGCGCGGCTGGGTTGCGGGAGATCGGAACGATGCAACACAGCCCCGTCGGCAAGCATAACCTGGGCAGTTGCTGTTCCATCGGCAAACGCTCCGCCGTTGGCGTCAAGCGTGACTGCCGCCTGCGCCGCCGGAAGCGTCTTCCACTGCGCGTAGTAGGTGGAAGATGCCGCTGTCGCGTACACCGTGCTCGCCGTCACCTGCTCGCCACCCTGCTGCTGAGTGAACCAGCCAACAAACTCGTAGCCGTCACGCGAAGGCTGGGGCAGCTGGCCCACTGTCGCACCGAACGTCGCCCGGATCGTCGCCTGAGAAGGATCGCCGAACGCACCACCCTGGGGATCAAGCGTCACCGGGTAGACGTTGGCGATCCACTGGGCAACGACGGTCATGCTCCCGCTCACGACGGTCTCCGAAGTGAAGGGGCCGCCGGACGCGTCCGTCCAACCCGCGAAGGTATACCCCGCGCGCACCGGCTCGGGCAGCGCGGCCACCGTGCCGCCAGCCGTTACCTCCACGGAAGCAGGGGCGCCTGCCGGCAGCTGGCCTCCGTTGGCATCGAAGGTCACCGTCGCCATCTGAACCGGCTGGTCGGGATTGTCAGGTTCGGCGGCATCCCAGGTCAGCACGAACGGGCTGAACCCGGCGCGCTCGACGGGGAAGCTCACGTAGCCGTCGGCGACATGCGTAGTATCGAGAGGCATCTCCTCAACCGCGCAGGCGGCGATTTGCTGCTGCAGATCGGCGGCATTCACGCCGTACTCGCGATGCAGATCGGCGAAGTGCAGCACGCGCAGGCTGTCAGGATCGGCGCCTTCCGGCACCTTCCAATAGATCGTCGCGCCTTCCGTCGAGCTCACCCACAGGTTGGACTGGCCGGCATCCACCAGATCGAGGTACTGGAAATCGCTCGCTTCATCGGCGATCTCGTACCCCTCCTGCGCGGCGCGGGCTTTCAGGTCCGCCAGACGATCGACTCCGTCGGAATCGTCCGCCCCCAGCAGCTCATCCGAGAACAGGCGCACGGCGGGGAGCTCTTCTCCTGTCAGCTCACCGCTCTCCCGATCGTTCACGAAGATCCGCGTGCCTTTGGGAAGCTGAGCCGCAACACCGCCCGATGCTGCGTTCACGGCAGCCGTAATATCCGAAGAGCCGGCATCGGCGGCGATCAGCTCGACGTCGAGCGCTCCGGACTCAGCCGCGGCATCATCGGAAGCGTTGCGGATGGTAAGCGTCGAAGGCTCCAGCGAGAAGCGATAGACGTTGCCGTCCACGTTGACGTCCACCGAGTCCTCGGCATCCTGATCAGCAACGCGCGCCAGCAAAGCCGTGGCGGCGTCCACCACGATGCGCGCCTCGTACACGCCCGGAACCGTATCGTCAGCCAGCTCGGCGCCGTCACCATCGAAGTAGGCGACACGAGCGGTCGTTCCCTCGTCCAGCAGCGCGTTCAGCTGGTCGATGGTGTAGACGTTGCCCTGGCCGTCGACCACGCGGGCGTCGGGGAAGTGGACTTCGCCGCCGTCGATGCCTCCCGTATACTTGACGAGCTCCGCCGGACGCAGCGTCAAACACGTGATGTCAAAGGTGTACCCCGCCTGCTGGTCCTCAGCGAGCTTCCAGGTGCGGGACGTCTTGTCGTAGGCGAGCGTGAAGCTCTCTTGACCATCCTCATCCGGGTCGGCGAAGTAGTGGGCGCCGTATGCCGGATCGCCCATCTGAGCGTACGCTTCCAAGTACTTCTGCGCATCCAGGACAACCGACACGGTCCAGACGCCGTCCGTCTCGGCAGGCTGGCCGATCTGGAAGCTGTCGGCGATAAGCGGCTGCACGTTGTCGCCTGAAGCGGCGAAGGTCACATCCGGATGCGCGCCGCCGTCGTTGGCGCTGTTGATCTCGTTCACGCCGTGGAGCGCCACCGAGACACCCTGGAGCCTCTCGGCGACATACGCGCCGGTCGGCGCGGCAGGAGCGAGTGTTTCCGCGCCGACGCTCCACTGCGCGGCGACCTCCAGGTCTCCGTTCACGACGGACGATCCATCGAAAGCGGTCCCGTCGGCGAGAGCCCAGCCCTCGAACCCATGCTCATTCCAGGTTGCCGTAGGCAGGTTGGCATCGCCCACGGAGGTTCCCGTCTCGAGAAGCCAGGTTGCGTTGCCCGAAAGCGTGCCGCCGGCAGCGTCGAAGGTGACCATGGCGAGCGTCACGTTTGCCGGCGCACCTGCGTTGTGGTTGGCGTCTGCCACCGCACGCACATAGTAGGTGCCGGAAGCGGTCGCCTCGAACGAGTCTCCCTCGATAGCCTGAGCGTTGGAGAAGTCCTCGGCAGCAGACCACTCGTAAGCCGCTGCTACGTGCGCGTCCTCTGCGCCTTCGATTTTGATGGTCGCCTCATCGACGCCGGGCGTCACCTCAAGCGCCGGAGCTGCCTGGTCCGCCTTGGCGATCACCACGCCGCCTTCGAAGGTCTGCTCGAACGCCGCGTAGGCTTCGTCCTCGGCGCGCGCCACGCGCACGTCGTAGGTTCCGGCGTTCACGGGCACGTCGGTCGTCCAAGTGACGTCGTCGGCAGAACCAGCCGGGCGGTACTCGACCGCGAAGCCCTCGACGTCAGCGCTCTTGCCGAATGCGAAGGGCTTTCCTTCGCCGTCGTAGACGTACTTCACGTTGCCTTCGTCGGGCGTGATCGCGATCGCCTGCTTCTCCGCCCACTTCGCGTAGACGTTCATGCTGCCCGCGACCTCGGTCCTCTCGGGATCGAATGCTTCCTCCTGCTGCGTGAGCGGATCGGTGTAGAACCAGCCGGCGAAGTCGTAGCCCGTGCGCGTCGGATCTGCCGGCATGCCCCCGATGGGCACGTAGTCCGCCGCGCTGGTGAGAGGAACCTCGACGGTCGCCGAGGACGAACCGTCGGAGAACGTGCCGCCATCAGCGTCGAAGACCACGTATGCCGTGAGGCCGGCGGCATCGACCCCCCACTGGGCGGTCGCCGTCGCGCTCTCGACGATGGCGGTGAGTTTGGTCAGCTCCTTGCCGCCCGGAAGCTGCCAGCCGAGGAACTCGTGGCCGGCCCACTCGACCTCAGGCAGGCCGCCCCAGCTGTCCAGGCACTGGTCCTTGGGCAGCAGCACTTCGGCCGTGCCCTTGGTGAAGACGGCGCCCTCGGACTCGTCTGCGCCCACGATGCCGTCGTTGTCGTCGAAGCTCACCTTGACAATGGTCGCTGTGACCACATCGCTGTCCTCGTGGTTGTCGTCACCGGCGCCCCACACGTAGTAGGTGCCCGGCTCCGTCACCTCGAAGCGCTTGTTTTCCGCCTCCTGCTGATCGCTCCTGTCGTCGCTCTCGCTCCAATAATAGGTATCGGAGTTGTCATTCTGGAGAATTACCTCTATGGTGCCGGGAGTTTCACCCTCGCTGTAGCGGATGTCGGGCGCTGTCGCCTTTGCCTTGGCAATGACCACACCGCTCTCGAATATCTGTTTGAAGGCGTTGTAGTCGCCGTCGGCCGCACGCGTCACACGCACGTCGTAGCTGCCGGCGTTCATCGGGACGTCGATTGACCAAGCAGCATCATCCGAGGAGTCTGCCGACCGATACTCCACCGTGAATCCTTCGATGTCGTCACTCGGTAGCGTTGTGAAAGCGAAGGGCTTGCCGGTGCCGTCATACACATAAGCCGTGTTGCCGGCATCGGGATTCACCGAAACATCCTGCAGCGGCGACTCGCATACGCCTTGGAACGTCACGGGCGTGGCGGCGGGATCCTCGAGCGTCCAGCCCGCAGGCACGGGAACCTCGGCAGAAGGGTCGCTGTCCCTCCACACGAGCGCCACCGTCTTAGAAGTAACGCCCGACACCGTATGAGTACCCGCTTCGAGGCTAAGAGCCTTGTCGAATGCTGCCACGTACGGCGCTGCTTGGATCGTCACGTCCACCTTCCAGGTCTTCTCAGCCTTCGCCAAGCCGAAGAACTGCGCAGCGCTCTCGATCAAGCCCTCGGCGGGCGCATCCTCGGAATACACCTCGCCGATAGCGTACGCATCGTTCTGCCCCTCGCTGTTGGCGATCAGCGTATTGAAAGTCTGCGCGACATGCTCAGAGGCCATCGCCTCGTTGGCATCGGACACCTGCACGTCGAGCAGCGCGTTCACGTCGTCAACCGTCACCTCGGGACGCATCTTGCACACGACGTCGCGCTCCACCGTCACGTCGGTGGGCACGCCGTCGACGTACAGTGTGGCCGCTACCTTCACGACTCCTGCCGCGAGCTTGGTGAGAACGCCCGTATCGGCGTCGATCGTTGCCACGGTGTTGTCGTCCACCGAGTACTTGAACGAAACGCGCTCATCGTAGGTGTCGCTAGAAAAGCCCTTGTTAGCTTCGTACGTCGCGGAAGCGGTGTCCTCGTCCAGCACCTCGAGCCCATTGATCGTCGGGTCAACGGCGATCACCTCGACCGTCGCCGAGAGGCTGGAGTTGGAATCCGACTTGGCCGTGATGTTTGCACCACCGGCCTGATGCACCGACACGATGCCCTGCCCCGCGTTCGCGGAAACCGTCGCGGTCCGCTTGTTGTCGGACGCCCAGCTGATGCCGTTGTCGAAGGCGTTCGCGGGCGTGGTGTAGCCGTTCAGACGCAGCGTGTCGGCCCCGTCCTGGCTCAGGTCGACCACGCGCGTCGCGTCACCGTCGATGACCACACTCTCGACGGGGTTATTCTGGATGGTGCGCGTCGGCCCGTAGACGATCACCTGGCCGCCGCCCGTGATACCCGACCCCGTCGGCGCGCTCTTGCCGTTGCCGTAGATCCAGTACTTGCCGAACACCGTGCTGGTGCCGCCGGGCAGCTCGCCCTGCATGTAGTCGCCGTCTTGTGAGTAGCGCCTGTTCGACATCTGCGCAGCAGGAAGCGATGCGATGTCCTCCACCGACGCAGCGCCCACCGCACCGTCCACCCGGTAGATGCCGTCAGAGGCGCCCCAGCCGTTCGACGCGACATACCCAATGGAGACATCCTTGTAGTTCTGAGTAGAAACGCTGCCCACATACGGCGTCACACCGCCGATGTTCACGTTGCCGTTGTTGTCGGCGAGGATATGCACGTTGGAGCCGCTGCCCGTCTGGATGCTCACGCCGTTGTACGGCACGATGGTTCCGCCCGTGATATACGCATTCGCGCCGTCAAACTGGATGGGATACGTGGTGTTGTCGGCCACGTTCTGATGCTCGAGCGTGCCGCCGTTCACGTAAAGCGTACCCTGCGTCCACAGGCTGTTGATCGTGCCGCCGTTGACCGTCACCTCACTCGAGGCGTTCGCGACGTCCACGGCGAGATGGTGGTTGTTCTTCAGGCTGTAGGTGCCGTCGTTGATGGTGAGCTTCGTGCCCGTCACGCCGGTCGCGAACACCGCCGCCTCGGAACCCCAGTACATTCCCGAACTGCCGAGAATAGCCGTGCCGTTGTTGCCGGTGAACTTAACGGCAACGCCTTCGTTGTTACCACCCGTGCCGTACTCGGTGCGCAGCGAAACGCCGCCCGTGGTGATGAGCGTTGAGTTCGCCCCGATTTCGACAGGGTTGAGCGCGTCATAGCCTGACAACTGCGCACGCGTGTCGTTAACGTACACCGAGTCCTTCAGCACGAGCGTCGCGCCGTTCTGAACATGGAAGCGGCAGAACTTCAGCTCTCCTGAGCCGCCGACCACCAGGTCGCGGTTCACGTAGATCTCACGGTTACCGTCGTCGAACAGACCACCCTCGTCGAACTCAAAGAAGCCCTGCGTAATGATGGTGCCCACCGATGAATCGTTCACCGCGGCGGCGAAGTCATCGGCGTTGCTTGCCGTCACCGTGCGCTTCTCCGCCGTGCCCTTCAGCACGTTGAGCATCTTCTCAGCAGCCTCCAGGCGATCGAGGTTGGACACCTGCGCCTGGTCCTCGGCGGAAAGCGCGTCGTAGGCGTCGCGCGCCGCCGTGATGGCCTCCTCGTCGTCCACCGTGACGTCCTCCGCGTCGGGCAGCGAGGCGATCATGTCCTCAACCTGCTTCCAGGCGGGTACGTCCTCCTCGGCCTTCGAGATCGCGAAGCTGTCGACGAGCATCGAGCTGCCGCCGTCAACGCGATACGCTTGGTAGTACAGGTGGTCACCGTCGATAGTGATGCCCGAATACACCGGCACCGACAGGTCAAGCGCAACCTTGCTGGGGATGTCGGCGGAAGGCGTCTGCACGTAGTTCTTCACGCCTGCCGTACCAGCGATGACGAACGCCGTGCCGTTGGGGTTGAGAGCCGTCTCGTAGTTGGCGCCCTCGTAAGTCTGCGTCTCCAACGTCACGTCCTGCTCGGCACCGCGAGAAAGGAACGGCGTACGGTTATATACGTGGTCATGCCCCGAAAGCACCAGGTCCACATCGCATGCCGCAGCCAACGTGTTGATCTGAGAGCGGATTGCCGTCACATCGCTGTCAGCCTGATGCGGGCCGTTGGAGTACGGCGACTTGTGCATGAGCACGATCTTCCATTGCGTGCCGGCGTTCGCCAGCACGTCGTATGCCCAGTCGTACTGAGCCTGCGACAGCAACTCGTCAGCGGCGAGGTCGTTGGTGTTGAGCACCACGAACGTGGCGTTTTTGTACACGTAGGAGTAGTACACGCCCGTGGAGAGATCCTGTCCCTCCGGCACGTTCGCCAGATCGAAATGCGACACGATGGGGTTCGCGTCGGTGATGCCCTCCACGTCGCTTTTCGCCTCGTGGTTGCCGGCGGCGGGCGTCATCGACATGCCCTGCGCCACGCCGGCTTCGTCGTCGAGCGCCCAGGTCCAGTAGTCCTCGTTGGCGCCGTCGTCCACGAAGTCGCCCCCGTGCACAGTGAACGACGCCCCGGGGAAGGCGGCGTCTGCCTGCGCGAGCGTGTTCAGATACACGTCGTAGTCAGACTCGACCATGCCCTGAGAATCGTTCACGTTGATGAACGTGAAGGCATCGTCGCCATCTGCCGCATCGCCGGTGGTGAATTGGTACGCCGCGCTCCACAGGTTGGCGTCCTTGTCGCCCACGCGATAGTAGTAGGTGGCGCCGTCGTCCAAGCCGGTCACGCTTGCCGAGTACTTCGCGGCTTCCTGCGTGCCGTACGTGGTGATGAGGCCCAGGTTCATGCGGGTCTTGGGCTTGACCACCTCTTCGCGGCTTGCATCCTTCTCCGCGACGATGCTGCTGAAGCCGGAATCGGTTGCAACCTGCACCGTGCCCGAATCGATATTAAGCCCGGTATACCAGCGGAAGTTGCGGCTGTTCTCGCTATCCGCACCCAGCGTCATGGTCACCTGCGTGGGCAGAAGCCCGTTTTCGACAGAAGCATCGGGCGCGTTCTTCGACCCGTCGAACTCGATGACCACCGCGCTGTCGCTGTCGATCACATCGTCGGTGAAGTTCACGTCGTAGAGCATCGACCTTGCCACGTCGGAGATGAGCGAGCCCATACCCGTCAGGAAACTGGGCGTTAGATACTCGTTGATGAGCCCGTCGATCAGTTCGCTGATGGCTGCCTCGTCGAAGCCGAAAAGGTCGAGCGTCTCCTCGAGGTTGCCGTCGTTCGTCGCTGTGTCGATGACGGTTTTCCACAGCCCGGAGAACGCGATGCCCGTGTTGATCGAGTTATCGGCGAGCAGCGTGTTGATAATGGGCATGAGGTCGGTCTTCAGCGTGTTAATGAGATTCTGGACGATCTCGCCGCTCTTGATGTAGGTAAGGGCGCTCTTCACCCACGCGGGCGGGTTCTCGCTGCCCGCATAGTGACCGGTGAGCACCACCAGCACCAAGTCGTAGATGCTGTGCTCCTCGTCGGTGAGCGAAGTGATGCCCATGTTGGACACCTTGGTGACGATCTTGTCGATCTCGTCCAGCAGCCAATCGGGATTCTCGATGTACTCCGTCTCCACGGTGTTCAAAACATCGTCCACCAGGCGAAGGACCTGGTTGTCGGTGATGGTCATATCGTCAAGCGCCCAGCCGGCCGTGCCGGACGGTTGCAGCTGGATGCCGTTGTTGCGGTAGGAGACGCTGACGCGGCCGACGCCCGTGCCAAGCTCGATTTCCATTCCGCCCGCAAGGGCATCGCGCGCGACGTCGAGCACCATTGTGTCTATGTCCACATCGGGCAGGTTTTCTGCCAGCCACGGGCGGATGCCCGTTTCGCCGATCTCCTGGAGAATGGGGCGCAACATGCCGTTGGCCATGTTGTTGAACAGCGTTTCGGGATAGAGCTTCTGCTGGGTGTACGCGCGGAAGTCCTCGATATGCTGGGTCTGGCCGTTGTGGTCGGTGAAATCGATGGATTTCACGCTGTGCGAGGTGACGCTGAACGACTCTTTGGTGCGGTTGGTGCCGTCGCCGAGCGGCTCACCCTTCGTGATGGTCACATGACGCTGGGGGCTCATCCAGGAGGACAGGGAGCCCGTCTCCAGGTCGGTTATGGTATTGCCGGAAACCGAGGTGTACTGCGAGATGTCGTTGGCATGCATGTGGCCAGTGAACACATAGCGCATGCCGGCGTCGGCCAGCTGGGTGGCGACGTTTTGCCAATCGTCAACGACGTATTCGTAGAGCAGATCCTCCTCGCCCTGGAAATGCGGGACGACGCCGTGATGCATGAGGCCGATAACGGTGTCGCCCTCGGCTTCGGCTTCCTCGATGCGCTCGACCACCCACGGCATCAGATCCTCGTCGATGCGCCCGGCGGTGATGTGCTCGTTGGTGCCCATGCCGTTGCCGCCGTCAGGGGAATAGCAGCACGAGTCGATGGCGACGATGCGGAACTTGCCCAGATCCACGGTGTAGGACATCTGTCCCGCGAGCTCGCCCTGAGCGGCGTTGGGATTCTCGAAATACTGCGCGTTATATTCGCCGTTGTAGCCGAAGTTTTTGTAGATAGTCTTGAAATCATCCTGCTCGGTTGTCTCGGCGCTTTCCTTCTTGCCGTTCTCGAACGTGCACGCATCCGTGTAGTTATACAGGTCATGGTTGCCGTTGATGACGAAGACCTCGGTGTCGGTATCGTCCTCGAGCTCCTGGAATTTCGCCGCAAGATCGCGATGACCCTGGATCTCACCGTCCTTGGTCAGGTCGCCCGAGACCAACAGGATGTCGGGGTTGTCTTCGCGCACCATCTGCAGCGCGGCATCGGCGATGGAGCCGGATTCCTCCAGCATCTTGGGGTCGCCGCCCACGTAGGTTTTATAATCCTCGCAGTCGCTGACGAAGTTCACGGGATAGTAGTGCATGTCCGAAAGGACAGCAATCTTGATTTCGCTTTCATCCCCGCCAAGCGCCTGCGTTTTCACGCCCGCAGCCGCCGCGGGCTGCATCGGCTCGTCAGCGTACGCCTGAACGTTAAGCGCACCCGCCGGCAGCGATAGAGCCACTGCAAGCAGCAGCGCCATCGCCGCACGGAACCCGCGCGCCAACCCTCCAGTCATCCGTTCGCTCATTCCCAACCTCTTCCCAATCGTTCACTGCGACCGCGCCCTTGAAAGAGGCGCGTTCGGGCGCGAAATACCCGAAAGAAATGCGGTTGAACGATAAGGAACGAGCGTAAAGAGGCTGAAAAATCTAGTTAAAGCAGGGGTTATCTTTCTGCAAAATATTGCGTTTTCGCAGGTGGATTAAGAATACTATCTCTTACCGATTGAGTATGTTTATGAACCTAGCGTGAATCTGGGTTTAAATGCACCTGAAAAATCGATCTCTCCAAAACGAAAAAGGCCTGCCGCCTCGAAAGGCGACAGGCCTCATACCCTCAGATTCGCGCGGTACGCGGAAAGCGTTTCGGCTCAGCGCTGCGGCTTAGTACATTCCGCCGGCGCCTGCGGCAGCGGCGGCTGCGGCGGCAGCGGCCGGATCGGGATCCTTGGGGATCTCGTTGATCGTGGCCTCGGTGATGAGGATCAGAGCGGCCACGGAGGAAGCGGACTGCAGCGCGGTGCGGGTGACCTTGACGGGGTCGTTGACGCCCATCTGGATCATCTTGCCGTACTCGCCGGTGGCGCAGTTCAGGCCCTCGCCCCTGGCCATGCCCTTGACATGCTCCACGACGACGCTGCCCTCGTAGCCCGCGTTCTCGGCGATGGCGCGCATCGGGGCCTCCAGGGCCTTGCGGATGATGTTGACGCCGACCTCTTCGTCCTTGTCGGCGCACTCGACGGCATCGAGCGCGGGCAGGGCGTCGACCAGAGCCACGCCGCCGCCGGCGACGATGCCCTCCTCGACGGCCGCGCGGGTCGCCTGCAGGGCGTCCTCGATGCGGGACTTCTTCTCCTTGAGCTCGGACTCAGTGGCAGCGCCGACCTTCAGCACCGCAACGCCGCCGGACAGCTTGGCCAGGCGCTCCTGCAGCTTCTCGCGATCGAAGTCGCTGTCGGTGCGGTCGAGCTCGACCTTGATCTGGCTGATGCGGTCGTCGATGGCCTGCTTGTCGCCCGCGCCGTCGACGATCAGGAAGGCGTCCTTGGACACCTTGACGGTCTTGGCGTGGCCGAGCATCTCGACGGTGGTGTCGGCGATGGTCATGCCGAAGTCCTTGTCGACGACCTGCGCGCCGGTGACGGCGGCGATGTCCTCGAGGATGCGCTTGCGGCGGTCGCCAAAGCCGGGGGCCTTGACGGCGACGACGTTCAGCGTGCCGCGCAGCTTGTTGAGCAGCAGGGTCGCCAGGGCCTCGCCCTCGACGTCCTCGGCGATCAGCATCAGCGGACGGCCGGAGCGCATGATGGACTCGAGCAGCGGCACCATGTCCTGGACGTTGCTGATCTTCTGGTCGGTCAGCATGATGTAGGGGTCGTTGAGCACGGCCTCCATCTTCTCCATGTCGGTGGCCATGTACGGGGAGATGTAGCCGCGGTCGTACTGCATGCCCTCGACGATCTCCAGCTCCAGGTCGAAGCTCTGGTTGTTCTCCTCGACGGAGATGGCTCCGTCGTGGCCGACCTTCTCCATGGCCTCGGCGATCTTCTCGCCGATCTCGGCGTCGCCAGCCGAGATGGTGCCGACGTTGGCGATCTGCTGCTGGGTCTCGACCGGGGTGGCGTCGGCCTTGATGGCCTCGACCACGGCGTCGGTGGCCTTCTGGATGCCGCGGCGGATGCCCAGGGCGTCGGCGCCGGCGGTGACGTTGCGCAGGCCCTCGCCCACGATCACGTCTGCCAGCAGGGTGGCGGTGGTGGTGCCGTCACCGGCGACGTCGTTGGTCTTGGTGGAGACTTCCTTGATGAGCTGTGCGCCCATGTTCTCGAAAGCGTCCTCAAGCTCAACCTCTTTTGCGATGGTAACACCGTCGTTGGTGATCAGCGGTGCGCCGAATTTTTTGTCCAGAACGACGTTGCGTCCCTTTGGACCCAGGGTGATTTTTACGGTATCAGCCAGCTGGTC
>ERZ772812.1988-NODE-1988-length-13822-cov-4.261204_pt1 | contig 13822 bp, 10 predicted proteins | sample MGYA00511343_ERZ772812 | MGnify/ENA primary metagenome ERZ772812 (study PRJEB29015, sample SAMEA2737706) | human gut metagenome | biome: human gut; feature: human-associated habitat; material: faeces | place: China | collected 2012 ...
TGACGCTGCGCATCTCGACACGGAGCTTTGCGTCCAGATTGGAAAGCGGCTCGTCCATCAGCAGCACATCCGGCGAGATAACCAGTGCGCGAGCCAGTGCGATACGCTGCTGCTGACCGCCGGAAAGCTGGTTGGGCATCCGGTCGGCATACTGCATGATCTGCATCAGGTTCAGAAACTCATCCGTCCGCTTCTTGATCTCGGCCTTGTCCACCTTGCGGTTTTTCAGACCGAATGCCACATTGTCCCGGACGGAGAGGTTCGGGAAGATGGCATAGTTCTGGAACACCATGCCGATGTTGCGCTTGCTGGGGTCCATATCGTTGATGCGCTTCTCGTTGAAGAAGATGTCGCCGCCCTCAATGGAGTTGAAGCCTGCGATCATACGGAGAAGAGTGGTCTTGCCGCAGCCGGAGGGACCCAGCAGGGTGAACAGCTCACCATCTCCGATCTCCAGATTCAGGTCCGGGATGACCGTATTATTCCCGTAGCGCTTTACTGCGTCTTTGACTGATATTCTGCTCATACTAGCCTCCTGCTGCCCTTTGAATTACTTGCTCTGCAGATCAGTGAAGATCTCAGTGTACTTGTCCACCAGCTCGGACTTGTGGGCGCTGACGTAGGGAATGTCCTCTTCGATGACATTGATGTCTGCCATCGGGGTCATGGCATCGTTGGTGGCAGCGTCCTTCATAACAGGACGGTTGGTCAGGGTGCTGCCCCAGATGTTCTGTACTTCCTCGCTCAGGATGAAATCAATGAACAGCTTGGCATTGTCCATGTTCTTTGCGCCCTTGATGATGGTGGCGGAAGCAGGAAGGAAGACAGTACCTTCCTTCATGTAAACGATCTTGACAGGTGCGCCGTCCAGAACCAGCTGAGCACAGGGATCCTCATAGGACAGACCCACCACATACTCGCCATCGGCAACTCCCTTGTAAACGCCGCTGGAGCTTTCGCAGATCTTGCCGTCCACATTCTCAAACAGGTCGTGGACGTACTGCCATGCCTTATCGTCCTCGTAGCCGCCCATTGCAAGCAGCATATTGGTCAGGTGTGCGAAAGCGGAAGAGGAGTTGGCGGGGTCGGCAGTGGCGATTTTACCCTTCAGGGCCGGGTTCAGCAGATCTTCGTAGCCCTCGATCTTGATGTCACCGATGAGGTCGGTGTTGACGATGAGGACGCTGCCGTCCAGCACGTTGCCGGTGATGAAGCCGCACTTGTTCTTGTAGGCGTCGATGACGTTTGCATCGTTGGCGGAAACATACGGCTCCCACAGATCCTCGTTGGTGTACATCAGCGACCAGGAGCCGCCGAACAGGACATCTGCGTAGGGATCGTTCTTCTCGGACTGGATACGCTTGACCAGTTCGCCGGTGCCGGCCTGAATCAGCTCGACGTTGACGCCGTATTTCTCCTCAAACAGAGGAATGGTGGCGTTCAGCAGGCCCTCAGAGTTGGGCGAGTAGATCACGAGGTCGCCGCCGCCCTGTGCAGCAGTACCAGAAGCGGCAGTGGAAGCAGCGGTAGAACCGGCAGAAGAGGTGCTGGCGGAGGAGCCGCCGCAAGCGCTCAGAGCAGCAGAAGCTGCGATAACACCGGTAGCCATCAGGAACGAACGACGAGAAATCTTTTTCATAGTAAAAACCTCCATTTTTTACCTGAAACCTTTCGATAGTCCCATTTTAATGCTTATAGCACAAAAATAATACTCAAATTGCAGAACAAATGGAAAAAATACCGAACAGCGGCTGTTCGGTATTTTTTCCTAGACACTTATTTCAAGGTGCTCTGGTACTCCCGCACCGAGCAGCCTATGTATTTTTTGAAAACGTGGTTAAAATATTTGTACTCACCAATGCCGCACTCCCAGCCGATTTGGGAGATGGGCAGTTTTCCTTTCCGGATAAGTTCCAGAGCGTTCTGAATACGGCAGCGGTTGAGGTAGTCAATGACCGTTGTGCCAAGCTCTTTTTGAAACTTCTGGTTGATGTACCGTTCCGAGTAGTGGAACTGTTCCTGAAGGTCAGCAAGTGTTATCTTGCTCCGGTAATTCTCTTTCAGATAGGCTACGATGCGCAGCACCAGCGGGTCAGTGACCTTATCTTCGCTTAATGGCGGCAGAGCTGTCCGGCTGCGGACGGCCTCTGCCTCGTCCTCCCGCTGTTGGAGGTACTGGTTATCCCCCGCAAGGCGGACAGCCTTCTCCAGCGCAGTACGCATCTCGTCCATGTCGAGGGGTTTGAGCACATAATCCGATACGCCGTTCCGAATGGCCTGCTGGGCGTACTCGAACTCCGAGTAGCCTGTCAGGATGATGGCAATATAGTTGAATTTCTCTCGGGTGTCGGCGATCATCTCAAGACCGCTTTTTACCGGCATGGTAATGTCGGTAATGACAATGTCAGGCTGCAGTTCAGCGATCTTTTCTTCACCTACTGCCCCATTCTCTGCCTCGCCCACCACCGAGCAGCCGCACTCCTCCCACGGTACCGAGTAACGAATGCCCTTGCGGATGATCTCTTCATCTTCTACCAGTAGAACGCGATACATGGTTTACATTCCTCCCAGCCGGAGCTTGAGTTTCACAGTGAAGCCTTCGCCCTCGGTGCTGTCGATGGTCAGTCCGCTGTCACCGCCGTAGCCCAGCCAGATGCGACGGTTGATGTTCTGCAGACCATTGTGCTCGATGTTCACTTCATCCGAGCGCAGGATGTCACGCAGCTGTTCCAGCATTGTCTCGTCCACGCCTCCGCCGTTATCCTCTACCGTGAAATAGAGCGCATCCTCCCCCAGCCAGCCCCGTACTCTTATATGGATGCGTGGCTTCTTCTGGAATCCATATTTGATGCTGTTTTCCAGCAAGGGCTGTAAAAGCAGCTTCGGGATGATGAACTCCATGCAGGCGTCGTCGATGTCGATCTCGTAGGAGAAATTTGCACCGAAGCGGGTGGACTGGATCACAAGGTAATCCTGCAGATATTTCAGATCATCTTTAACAGGGACATTGTGCTTTGTGTTGTTGATGCTGTAGCGCAGGATGCCGATAAACCGTCCAATCAGCTGCTGGGCTCGCTGGGGGTCTGTCGGGATAAGATAGCGGATATTGTCCAGCGTATTATAAATAAAGTGGGGATTGATCTGCGCCTGAAGATTCTGCATCTCCATCCGGTTGTTCACTTCGGCAAGAGCGATGTTGCGCTGGCTCAGCTCTTGAATGCTGCGAACCATCTTGTTGACCTGATGGGCGATCTCATCGATCTCATCGCCGGTGTCGATCTCGATGATGTGATCAGGGTCCTCCTTGCGGATGATGCGGATCTCCCGCACGAGGGTGTCCACCGACTTTACCATCTGCTCAGTCATAGCGTGCATAATGCGGGCGAACATTGCCGCCCAACTCAGTCCCAGCAGTACGATCAGGAGCAGACCCACGAAAAGATAACTGTAATTCGTGGGCGAGTAGATGAAGGAGTAAGCCAACACCGTGCCGTTTTCCAGCGAGCGGCTGCTGCGTAGATAGCGGTTCCCGTTCACTCGCACATACTGCGCCGCATCGGCGGGCAGATACTTGTTAGCGTTTTTCTGGGAGAGAAAGGAGGAGTTTGAACAGGTGATGACATCACCGTTGGATTTGGTGAGGATAGCATCGTACTGGTACTGGCTGAACAGCTTTGTCCAGTCGTTCTCATTCAGATAAACTGCCGCAGCACCCTGATATTCGCCATCCCGGTAGAGCGGATGGATCATAACGTATTCTGAGCTGTTGGCTCGGAAGTGGTAGACCGTGGTGTAGACGGTCCGCATAAGATGGCAGGCGTTGTCCACGGCGATGTAGTTGAATTCCTGCCGGTGGAGATTCATCTCTCCCTCCGAAAAGGTCGTGAACCGAACATTTCCCTTGGAGTCGGTAAGGATGAGCTGTATCTCCACAAGAGCCGAGACGTTGTAATGGCTGATAAGATAACGCAGGTTGTCCTGATCATTCCGCAGCTCGGAGAGGAACAGCTCGGTGTGTCCAGCGTCCAGCAGAAAGGCTGACGTGTTATTGTACACCTCATGGAAGGTGGAGGCGACACTCTCCAGATGGTCTTCCCGCCGGGCGTTCTGGTTGAGAGCATTCACAGCAGCGATTGCAATGCAGAACAAAAGACATCCTAGCAGCAGGCTTGAGATCAGCTTACGGGAGACGCTCTGCTCCAGCTCCTGCTGAAAGCGGCTCTTTTTGTAGGTGCGATCGTGGTGACGATGTTCCATACTTTCTTCGCTCCTGCTCTTCGACAAACTTTGCCATACTTCGATTATAATGCCTTGAATCAGATGAGTCAACGGGCGTGTTGCTGTCATTTTTATTGCATAACACAAAAAAACTGCCCGGAACGACCCTCTCCTATCGTTCCGGGCAGTTTCATCATCACCCTCAACCGTAACGGTGATGGTTTTGCCCTGCTTGATGCCAAGGCCCATGACTGCCATTAAACAAAGAGCATTCGATATTGATTGCAGATGAGGACGCGCTGGGCTGTGGCAATGCGTCAGCATGATGCCACACGCCCCAAAGACAGGGTGGATGGGCGATGTTTCGGCAAAAAAGAATGGACAGACGAATAAAATTCATCTGTCCATTCGATTTGGCGGAGCATCAGGGAGTCGAACCCTGGCACCGGTCTCCCGGCCTATCGCATTTCGAGTGCGACCTCTTACGACCACTTGAGTAATGCTCCATATTCACAATACAGCTTAATTATTATAGCAAAATCCCGCCTTTCCGTCAACTGGAAATACAAAAAGCCCTTTCCCGTGTGCTTGACAGGCAGAACGGGGTGTGCTATATTTATTTCAAATTTGAAGTATATACTCAAAGGAGAACCTATGGCACAGAATCGACAGGATATGGGCAGCGGGCCAGTCAAGCCCCTGCTTTTGCAGTTGATGATACCCGCCGTGGTGGCGCAGGTGGTCAATCTGCTCTATAACATCGTAGACCGCATTTACATCGGCCACATCGAGGGCATCGGTGCGGCGGCGCTGACGGGCGTGGGTCTGTTTGCGCCGATCCTTATGCTCCTGAACGCCTTCGCCATGCTCATCGGCGCGGGCGGTGCGCCCCGCACGGCCATCGCGCTGGGACAGGACAATAAAGACGAGGCCGAAAAAATCATCGGCAACAGCTTTACCATGCTGCTGTTTTTCGCTGTGGTGCTGACGGCGGGCTTCTATGCCGGTGCGCCCGCTCTGCTGCGGCTCTTCGGTGCCAGCGACGCCACTCTCCCCTATGCGGTGGCCTATGGCCGCATCTACATCCTCGGCTCGGTGTTCGTGCTGCTGGTCATGGGCATGAACCCCTTCATCACGACCCAGGGCTTTGCGAAGATCAGTATGCTCACGACAGTCATCGGCGCAGTCATCAACATCATCCTCGACCCCATCCTGATTTTTGGTCTTGGCTGGGGCGTCCGGGGTGCGGCAGTGGCGACGGTGCTCAGTCAGGCCGTGGGTGCCTGCTGGATATTGAAGTTCCTCACCGGCCCCAAGACCATCCTCAAGCTGCGGAAAGAAAACCTCAAAGTGGAGCGGAACATCATCCTGCCGGTGCTGGGGCTGGGCATCTCGTCCTTCGTCATGCTCTCGACGGAGAGTTTGCTCTCCATCAGTTTCAGCTCCAGCCTCGCCCGCTACGGTGGCGATGTGGCTGTGGGCGCGATGACCGTCATCACCAGCGTGTCCCAGCTCTGCACCATGCCTATTCAGGGCATCTGTCAGGGCGGCCAGCCGGTGATGAGCTTCAACTTCGGCGCAGGCAGAAAGCCCCGCGTCAAGGAGGCGTTCCGCTTCCAGCTCACCCTCTGCTTCGGTTATACCACCCTGTTCTGGCTGCTCATGATGCTGGTTCCCGGCGCGGTGGCGGGCATCTTTACCTCGGATGCCGCCCTCATCGAATACACCACATGGGCCATGCGCATCTACATGGCGGGCATCCTCGCCATGGGCGTTCAGATCGCCTGCCAGCAGAGCTTTATGGCGCTGGGTCAGGCCAAAGTCAGCCTCCTGCTGGCCTGTCTGCGGAAGATCATCCTACTTATCCCGCTGATTTTTATCCTGCCCTGCTTCACGGCAGATAAGTGCCTCGGCGTCTTTCTCGCCGAGCCGGTCAGTGATATTCTGGCAGCGACCATTACAGCCATCACCTTCTTTTCCCGCTTCGACAAGATACTGGACAAGGGTGCCGGGAAGGTATGATTCGCAGGAAATAGCTCTCTGAAAAAATGCTGCAAAAAATCCGGAACCGTTTCTGAGCCATCATGGTTCAAAAAGATTCCGGTTTTTTAGTTTTGTGTAGCCTGAATCAACGATAGTTTATCTCGGAGAGAGTGATGCGGGGTCTTGTGGTGTCGGTCTTTTCGCACATCAGGTCGAGCTGCTCCTGCAGGTAAGGCACCCGGGTGCTGACGTCCGGGAACTTCGGTCCGAGGATGACCTCATCCAGCTGGAGCGGGAAGGGCGTCTGAACGAAAAGCCACGGCTTGTCGCCGTCAGTGTGGAGGATGTTGTCCTTCGTCTGGTAGATGACCCGCAGCTCCTGCTCGTAGCTGTAGCTGCTGTCTTTGAAGAGGTAGAGGACTTTGCCAAGGAGGGAGTCGAAATAGGGACGGTTTGCTTTGTTCAGTCTCTTCGTGATCTGCCTCAACTGCCTGAGCTGTCGTTCGATCTCCTTGTAATTTTGAGCCAGTTTCTCATTGTCACCACGCAAAACCATATTTTTGGCGTTCTTCCGGAGATAGCAGACATGATAGAGTGTCGGCTCCACCGCACAAGAGAGGTTTTTTGTTGTCTCCCAGTCAATGATCAGGCAGCAGCCCTTTGCATGGTCGCCATACATCTCCCACATGGGCAGATAATCGACCCGGGGCGTAAAGCACTTGACAAAGACGTAGGGGACATTCAGCGATTTCCTGTCTTTCTTCCCCGTATCATACTGGTCGCCGTAAACAGTCTGAAGCAGCGTTTGTCCCTCGTTCGGGTCATTCATATAGGACAGATGCATGACCGTGAGTTTGCCCAGCCGGTCCTTTTTCTCGCCAGTGCACTTTACCGGGAGCATATAGGAGAACACCTCAGAAGAAGTGTAATAGGCGATCTTCTTTTCCGTACCTTCTGCTTTCAGCTCCAGCAATATAAGATTGGACAGATGCGCTGTCTGGGCAAGATACAAGTAGTCCCGATAAGAAAGAGTCTCAGTACCAATTTTTTGAGCTGAAACAGCCAGCGCATCAAAATCAGTCCCTTTCAGAAAGCGGGATTTTTCAATGATCTCACTCTGCCGCAGACTGCTGCAATCATCCTCCGAAAGCTGCGCCATTTCTGGTACGAGATATTTCCGCATCAGCACGATCATCGTGATAAGGGCTATTCTTTGGTGAAAAGAGGGGCTTTTTCCGTTATGATTCAGAATACCCCGGACCTTGTCTGTGAAGGCCGAAAGAGTTGTCGGCATCTGGGATGGATATTCCAGTTTCAGAAGGTCATTGTAATGCGAAAGCAGCGTCGTGCTATAGGATTCATTATAGGGGTTTCCCTGTGCTAAACCAATGAGTGTTTCGTATTCCTCGTTAAAATCGACAGCATATTCTCCTGCATTTCCGCAAAGGATCGGGTCCAGCGGCGCTGTCGACCATTCCAGTGCGGCCAGACCATAAAATTTCATTGCCGCAAAAACATTGTTTTCCAGAAAAAGGAATCGGTCACCCATTTTGATGTAAAGTTTATCGAAGTCAAAGATACTCTCTGTCGAAGGTGCCGGCCTTTCCTCTGTGTCTTTATGCCAGTCTATCACCTCTTCGTATACGACCTTGTCTCCGCCATAAAACAATACGGCTTCCATCAAATCTTGGAGCACTGCTTTTTCTCCGTCCGCATATTTGACACAATAGCAATAATGCCTGAAATCATCGCACAACTCCCGGAGTTCAGACGGAGAGAGAGTAGCACGCTTTGATTTCTTTTTCTTCAGAAGATATACTGCGTGTTCCAACACTTTTTTGTCATCGCCACGGGAAAACCCAAATCCCTCATGCATATAGTTGTCCGGGTTTCCTGATGTATAACTCACAAAACCCGGCTGATTGCTCAATTCCAATGTCTTTTCATACGGCCCCTTATCATATTCGAACTCAAGCAGGGGATAGCGCTTGCTTTCTTCTTTTACGTCTGCCATAAAGCCCCTCCTCTTTGTTATTCCTGCGGCCGGGCCGCGCTCTGTTCTGTCAGCATCTTACACATAGCCCCGACGCAGGCCGGGTCGAACGCATGTCCGGCACACTCGCGGAGGGCCGCGGCGATTTGGGCGTCCGTCTCGCCCCGGCGGCGGTGGCGGTCGGTGAAGTCGGCCACAGCGAGGATGCGGGACAGCAGCGGGATGGCCTCGCCCTGCAGCCCCTCAAGGTAGCCGGTGCCGTCGTAATTTTCGCGGTGATACCGCACGGTCTCGGCCACCCGGTCTACGATTTGGAGTTCCTGAATGATGCGGCAGCCCCGCTCTACATAGGTCTTGTAGAGCTGGTACTGCTCCTCGGTGATGTTCCGCTGCAATACCACATCATCGGGCAGGCCCACGGTGCCTACTTCGTGCAGCAGGCCCGCATAGTAGCCGTCCCGGCAGGCGGCCTCATCCAGACCCATCCGGCGGGCCATCTCCTGCGTCAGCTCCGCAGTCTGCTGGCAGTGGAGGTCGATCTCGGGGATCTTGGAGCTGAGGGCGCTGTACATGGCCGTGATGACCTTCAGCGACATCTCCGAGAGTTTGCCCTTCTCCGCGTCGATGCGCTGCTGCAATAAAAGATGGCGTTTGGCCTTGTCCACCCAGTAGCGCTGGATGGAGAACATGATGATGTAGGCCACCCCGAGGATGCAGATGTAAAGGAACGGGAAACGGCGCACGAAGCTCTCGCCGTAGAGGGCGGCGGGGTCGGGGATGAGCCCGCCGCGCAGGCAGGCCATCACCCAGAGAAAGCTCAGAAGGTTGATAAAAGTGCCGTCCACGAGGCCCAGCGCGAAGGTGCAGGAAAAGGAGAATATCAGCAGGAAAAACCAGCTGAAATAGCCCACATAAGCCTTCTGGAAAAGCAGGGCGCTGCCGGCCAGAAACGCCAGCGCTGCACCCAGCTCCCGCGCCCGGCTGGCACTGCGGCGGGACAGAAAGAGGTTGACGCCGTCCAGAAGCATCATGCCGCCCAGCAGAAGATAAAACGGCAGCGGCGCGCCGTACAGAAACCCCAGCGGCAGATGTACCAGCCAGAGCAGACCCACGACGAGCTTGGTGTAGAGGACCAGCTGCGGGTCGCCGTGGGGGACGTGTACCGTCTCGTGCAGCCGTTCAAGTGTATCCTTGTTCATAAAACATCCTTTTGGCGCGTCACTGCACCGCTATCTCTCCGCTTTCCAGCAGCTCCACCACGGCCTTGACCGCCGCAGGCTCGAACTGCGTCCCGCTCAATTTCCGGAACTCTCCGATGATGTAGTCCCTGTCGCAGTGGCCGCGGTAGCACCGGTCGGAGCCCATGGCGTCCAGCGCATCGGCGACGCTGATGATCCAGACCATCTCCGGCAGCTGCCCGCCTTTCAGCCCGGCGGGGTAGCCTTTGCCGTCGAACCGCTCGTGGTGGTAGCTGGCACCGCAGTCGGCCTGAGGCAGAAATTCCAGCCCCTCGAGAATTTTTCGGCCCCAGACGGTGTGCTGCTTCATGATGTCGAACTCCTCGTCCGTCAGCCGGGAGGGTTTGTTGAGGATGGCGTCCGGCACGGCGATCTTTCCGATGTCATGGAGCAGGGCGCTCCGGTAGAGGCTGTCCAGCTCCTCGCCGGCGAAGCCCATATGCGCCCCGATGAGGCGGGCATATTCGGCCACCCGGTGGGAGTGCTCGCTGGTGTAGCGGTCTTTTTCGTCTATCATCTGGCTGATGGCGGCCACAGAGCTCACCATCAGCTGCCGGGCCTCGCAGATGGTGGCATGGACCTCACGTTCCATCTCTTTTTCGCTCTGCTCCTGCTGGATGCGGTAGTGTTTGTAAAAGATGTCCGCTGTTATCATCAGCAGACAGAACGACCAGTAGGCTGCGGGGTAGAAAAGCGCATAGTCCCGGCGGTAGAGTGTGCTGCCGACGAGGGGACCCAGCCACAAAAACAGGTGGCCGCGAGGCCGTAGACCGTGCAGAACGGCAGGCCGATGGGCAGCCCCGACTGCACGAAAAGAGTAGCCGGCATCAGGAAGAACCACAGGTTCTGGAAGCCGTCGTTCTCGTTCCAGACCAGAAGCAGCAGGCCTATGAAGATAAGGGCCGTGTTTGAGAACATGACCAGATGCTTTTCGTTTTTCGCCCGGGGCAGCAGCCACTCCACCATCAGCAGCACAAGGCTGGTGAGCCCGGTGAGGACGAAGACGACGGGCTTGTCGAGGCCGTTGCAGCTGAAATTCAGCGCAAAAAGCACGACGACAGCCAGCGTCAGCACCTGGCGCAGGTAGTCTGAGTCCAGCGTAGAATGCTTTTCGTAATGATATACTTCCTTGAGAAGGGGCCAGATGCGGTAAAGCATGAAAACGTCGCCTCCGAACGGGCCGCGCGGGCGGCTGGCTGCTGTATCTTTATAATGTTACAATACATTATACAACGAAATCTGGACGATGAACAGATGGATTTTCAGAATGACTGTATGCATCAAAAATACATCGGCAAAGAATCTTGGATACAAGAGTTAAAAATCGAAAAACGAGCTTGCAGAAAGCTCCAAAAACCAATCAAACGGGTCACTTTGTACAAACATTGCCTGAAAAATTTGTGCTTGAATCTAATTGCGGGATGAGAAAATATGCGTTATCATAATATCCAAAGGCGACCCGTATGCGGAAGGAATGTTGCCGTGAGCAAAGCACGGCGCTACCATAATACGGATAAACGCAACGTGAATCGGAGGTAACAAGAAATGAAAAAAATCTCTCGTCGTGACTTCCTCGCAGCTTCTGCTGCTGTGGGTGCAGCTGGCGTCCTGACCGCCTGCGGCGGTTCTTCCAGCAGCACTGCCACCTCTACTGCAGCTTCCACTGCTGCCAGCACCGCTGCCGGCGGCAAGTCCACCGACTACCCCACCAAGGGTATTTCCGTCATCTGCCCCTGGTCTGCAGGCGGCGGCACGGACTCCTGCCTGCGCGCATTCTGCGAGGCTATGGGCAAGAACCTGGGCGTCACCCTGACTGTCGATAACCAGACTGGCGGCGGCGGCATCCTGGGCCATCAGGCTATCGCAGATGCCAACACCGACGGCTACACCATTGGTATGATCACCTTCGAGCTGGCTACCTATAAGAAGCTGGGCACCAGTGAACTGACCTGGGAGAATTACGCTCCCCTGTGCCGCGTCAACACCGACGCAGCTGCCATCACCGTCGGCGCAAAGTGGGCTGCTGACAACGGCATCACCGACCTGCCCGGTTTCATTGATTACTGCAAGGCTCACCCCGGTGAGGTGCAGATGGGCGGTTCTTCCAACGCTTCTGTCTGGCACATCGCTGGCGGCTACCTGATGAGCGCTACCGGCATCGACATCCAGATGATCACCTATCAGGAAGGCGCTGCTACCGCTGTCCAGAACGCAGCCGGCGGCTTCATTCAGGGCGTTACCGTCTCTCTGGCCGAAGCTCGCAGCTTCATCGAGTCCGGCGACCTGATCTGCCTGGGCGTCATGGACGAAGAGCGCAACCCCGTCTTCCCCGATGTTCCTACCTGTAAGGAGCAGGGCTACGACATCACCTACTACACCCAGCGCGGTATGGCCGCTCCTCTGGGCGTTGATGATGCCATCATGACCCGTCTGGAAGAGGCCTGCGCCGCTGCCATCGAGGACCCTGACTTCGTGACCTTCATGAACAACAACGGTCAGGCGATCTCCTATCTGGATGCACAGGGCTATGCTGACTACCTGAAGCAGGCTGCTACCGATGTCGCAGCTGCTATGGACGCTGTCGGCCTCTGATTTGTCTCTCTGAGTATTTGCTGGGGCAGGCAGTTCATGCCTGCCCCTTTTTATGAGAAGATATAGAGAGGAGGAACCCCTTTTGAACAAAGACAAAATGAAAACGATGGCCTTCTCCAATCTGGTAGGCTCCATCATTTTCCTCGCGATCGGCATCTGGGCGTGGCTCCAGACCGATAATTTCCCTGAGGTGGCCAACACCTATGTGCAGGCTTCTACCTTCCCCCGCGTCATGATCGTGGGTATGCTCATCTTCTCGGTGGTCCTGCTCATCCAGTCCATCTTCAAGCTGATGGGTACCATGAAGCCCACCGACCCCGTTGCTGTCGAAGTCGGCACCCTGAATCCCCTCAAGGATAAGGGCGTGGCCGCTGCTTACCTCGTCATGCTCCTCTGTGTGCTGTTCGCTGCTCTGTTCAAGAGCTGCGGCTACATCCTGTGCGCTGTGGTGCTCTCGATGATCATCATGTTCCTCATCGGCAAGCGCAACTGGGTGCAGATGGTCCTTGTGAGCGTTCTGGTGCCGCTGCTGATGTGGCTGGTGTTCTACAAGGTGCTTACCGTCAATATTCCGCTGGGTCCGCTGAACTTCCTGCGCACCCTCGTGGACATGATATAAGGAGGGAGCACAGTTATGGATTTTAGTCTGCTTCTTTCCAGCTATGCTACTGTCTGGTCCAACCCCGAGGTCCTTCTGATGACCTTCATCGGCGCACTGGGCGGCGTTCTGCTGGGCGCTATCCCGGGCATGACCGCCACCATGGGCGTGGCGCTGCTCATCCCCTTCTCCTTCGGCATGGACCTTATCCCGTCCATCGGCCTGCTGCTGGGCATCTACTGCGGCGGTATGTACGGCGGTTCCATTTCCGCCATCCTCATCCACGCCCCCGGTACTCCTTCCGCAGCTGCTACCCTGCTGGACGGCTACCCCATGTGCAAGAAGGGTCAGGCCGGCAAGGCACTGTCCGTTGCCATGTTCGCCTCCTTCTGCGGCGGCGTCATCGGCGCCCTCATCATGACCTTCCTGTCTCCGCTGGTCGCTGACATGGCCATGAACTTCGGCCCCGGCGAGATGTTTATGCTGGCCGTCTTCGGTCTGTCTGTTATCGTCGCAATTTCCGGTAAGTCTGTGGCCAAGGGCCTCATCAGCGCCTTCTTCGGTATGCTGCTCTGCACCGTCGGCCTCGACCCCACCAACGGCATCCCCCGCTTCATCACCACCAAGCAGACCGGCCTGCTGGATGGCTTCCAGTTCATCCCCACTCTGATCGGTCTGTTCGCTGTCTCTGAAGTCATCGCCGGCGTTGAGCGCATCATCCGCGGCGAAGAGCATGAGCAGAAGTCCAACGAGAAGATCACCAACGTCCTGCCCGATTGGAAGACCATCAAGCAGATCTGGCCCAACATCCTGTCCGGCGGCCTCATCGGCACCTTCATCGGCGCCATCCCCGGCGCAGGCGGCGACATCGCAGTCTTCGTCTCCTACGGCGCCAGCAAGTCTGCAAGTAAGCACCCCGAGCTGTACGGCACCGGCATCCCCAACGGCGTTGCGGCTACCGAGTCCGCCAACAACGGCTGCTCCGGCGGCGCTATGATCCCCCTGCTGTCTCTGGGCGTCCCCGGTGACTCCGTCACCGCCATCCTGCTGGGTGCCTTCATCATGAAGGGCATCACCCCCGGCCCCATGATGTACGTTACCGAGCTGCCCACCGTCTACCGCGTCTTTGCTGCTCTGATGCTGGCAAACCTCTGCATGCTGGTCGTCGGCTGCCTGGGCGTCCGCTTCTTTGCAAAGATC
>ERZ772812.1993-NODE-1993-length-13796-cov-2.722728_pt1 | contig 13796 bp, 16 predicted proteins | sample MGYA00511343_ERZ772812 | MGnify/ENA primary metagenome ERZ772812 (study PRJEB29015, sample SAMEA2737706) | human gut metagenome | biome: human gut; feature: human-associated habitat; material: faeces | place: China | collected 2012 ...
ACAAAACAATTTAAACCAGAATATAGTACACTTGTTCTTTTGGCAGTCTGTTTATTCCTGATTGGATATCTGACTTCTAATTTGAAAGAAGTTTTAAATTTTGTACAGACATTGCAAAAGAGAATTCCGATAAGTAGTATGTATATTAAAATACTATTAAAATTACTTGCTATTGCTTATATATGCCAGATTGCGTCTAATTTGTGTGAGGATCTTGGCTATCACTCCATCTCTTTTCAGATAGAAACCATCGGTAAATTATCTATTTTAGTATTAAGTATTCCAATTATCAGTTCCTTACTTGAAACGATCGAACATTTACTTACATGATGATTTTTTATAGAAAAGAAGGCCAGAACGGAAAGTAGGTAAAAAATGGGAAAAAATAAAAAGAAAACTTTTTTATATGTTATAGGATTTCTTACACACTTTCTTTTTCTTTGCTATCTTCATCCACTTACTCTCCAGGCACAGACAAAAAAAGAAGAAATAGATATTACAGCTCTCTCAAAACAAATAGAACAACTTGGAGAAGAAAAGTACCCTGATTTTTCTTCTATCTTTGAAAAAATTCTTTCTATGCAGTTTACAGAAGTCTTTCAGCAAATCGGAGGATGGTTTATAGATATTGCTTTTAGAGAAGTTTTTTCTTCGAAAATACTTATTACAGAGCTTATCGGTGTCATCTTATTTTCGGCGGTATTTTCGAATATCTCTTCTTCCTTTCAACCATATGGAGTATCGGACAGTGGATTTTTTGTTACATATCTCATAACATTTTCTATTATTTTTACTAATTTTACGGCAATGACAACCTTGTTTGAAAATACAGTAATTCTTCTGTCCTCTTTTCTAAAAGTACTGCTTCCTGTGTATACACTGGCAGTTTCTCTTTCTGGAAATCTATCTACAGGTGTTGTATTTTATGAGTATTTTATTATTGTAGTGCTGCTTTTAAACTGGATTTGTATAAAAATTTTTCTTCCGTTGCTACAATATTATCTTCTATTAGAGTTACTAAACCGATTTTCAAAAAAGCAAAATATTTCAAGATTATGTGAGGGCCTTTTTCTTTTTTTATCAAAAGGTGTACAGGTACTTTTTTTTCTCTTTTTTGGATTTCATCTGTTAGAAACAATGATTGCGCCTTCTTTTGATGCGGCAAAAAATAATGTACTAAACAAAATGATCGGATTGATTCCGGGAGCAGGATCTGTTGTCCAAAGTGTTACAGGGACGGTACTTGGTTCTTCCCTTGTTATAAAAAATGCATTAGGGGCAGCTGGCATTGTATTCCTTTTTCTCTTTCTTCTTTTGCCTCTTACAAAACTGTTATGTTATGTCTTTTTTTATTTCCTATTGTCTGTTGTGTTAGAGCCGATTGCGGATGAACGTTTTGTAGAGTGTATTAGTGCGGCAGTGAAATGTGGATTGCTGTTAATAAAGGTATTGTGTATGTCTTCTGTTTTATTTATTGTGATTATCGCACTTACCACACTTACCACAAATCATATAGGATAAAGCATTGTGAAAATATAAAAGACCATAAATAAAAGTAGGAGCTGGATGTAATGGAATATATAAAAAGCTGGTTAAAAACAATTTTATATATGAATGTTCTATTATTAATCTGTGATAATTTAATGCAAAAAACAGCATATGAAAAATATTATCGTTTTTTTTCTGGATTTTTGCTTGTAGTGTGTCTGTTAAAACCTGTCATTGATTTTGCAGGAACAGAGCAGTATTTCCAGGTATCTTTTTTGCAGGAAGAATGGAAGAATGAACGAAATCTACTAGGAAATGTAAAAGAATTTCAGGATATGCAAGACGTGCTAAAAAAAGAATATGAGACAGCATATAAAAATCAGATAGAAGAAATTGCAAAGAAAAAGAATATTCAGGTAAAAAAGATTACCTTTTGGTGGGATAACAAAAAAGAACATTTAAAACAGATAGAGATAAGGGGAATCTTGCTAAAAGGGAGCGACAGCACGCTTCATACAACAGACAATCCCTCACATGTAGAAAGTTTAAAAAAGATTTTAATGCAGCTTTATGATTTAGAAGAATCAGATGTTTTTGTAGAGGTGGAGTGAAGATGGATAAAAAAATGCCTAAAAAGATAAGTTTAAAAGACTTTGGGATGGAGAAAATTATTTTAATAGCAATTGCGGGAATCGTTCTTCTTGCTGCTAATTTTTCTGAATGGAAAAATACAATTTCTGAAAAAACATAAAAAAAAGAAGAAAAGACGGTACAGACAGATCAAAATGATGCATATGTGAGTGCCCTTGAAAATAAATTAGTACATATCCTTGAAAATGTGGATGGTGTAGGAAAAGCAGAAGTGATGATTACCTTAAAATCTTCTAAAGAATCTGTATTAAATAAAGATTTGTCAGAGGAGAAACAAACAGAGGAAGAAAGAAGCGGAGAAACACAAAAAGTAAATAAAAATCAAAAAAAGCAGGAAGAGACGATTCTTTCCGATTCTTCTGGAAATTCTGCCCCTTATATAATAAAAGAATTAGAGCCGGAAATTTCAGGAATTGTCATTTCCTGTGAAGGAGCGGGAAATAAGGTGGTAGAAGCATCCGTTTTAGAAGCAGTGCAGGTATTGTTTGGAGTTTCGGCAAATCATATTAAAGTGTTAAAAATGGAGGTTGCAAAATGAAGAAAATATTTCAGAAAAATCAGATTGCCATTACGGCATTGGCAATCATGATTGCAGTTGCAGGATATCTGAATTTTACAGAGCAAAATACATCCTCTGATGGAACGAAAAAAACAGCCGGTTCCGTGGAAACAATTGATACGATGGATATTTCAGATGGAGATTCCCTGATAAAGGAAAAAGCTAAGGCTTCAAAAGGTGTATCAAAAAGTCTTTCAAAAAATTCATCAGAGAATGCAAAAGAGACGCAGACAGACGTAAGCAGTGAGACCATTGGGGATGCTGTCCTGACACAGGCTCAGGTAAGTGAATATGTAGCGGGTGCCAGAATGGAGAGAGAACAGACACATTCCAAAACCAAAGAGTCCCTTGATGAAATTATTAATAGCACTTCTGTCAGTGAAGATGCAAAGAAAGAAGCGGTAGATAAACTTACTGAACTTGCGGATATTATGGAAAAAGAATCTGCAACGGAACAGCTTTTGGCATCCAAAGGATTTGAAGATGCAGTAGTCTCTATCGGAGAGGACAGTGTAGATGTCGTACTAAATTATGAGGAACTTTCCTCGTCTGACCGAGCACAGATTGAGGATATTGTTACAAGAAAAACAGGATATAGTGTCAGTCAGCTTGTCATAAGTAAAATGCAGACGACAGAAAGTTAAAAGATTTCTGTTGCAAAAACATAGATGTCTGTTATAATTATAGAATAAATCGATATAAAATTGTTTACATTTTTATGTGAGGACTTTCCATGCAGTTTTCCAATATCTGTTAAGAATGTGGGAAATTTCATGGAGAGTTTTCTGTAGACTGTAGACAAAAGGAGGTTTCCATGGGAAAAGAAAAAGATACAAAGATAAATCATACGGTTTATAACATAGAAGACGTAGGACAGGTTCAGATTGCAGATGAAGTAGTTGCAGTTATCGCTGGTCTTGCAGCAACAGAAGTAGAGGGCGTTGCTAAGATGTCCGGTAATATTACCAATGAAATCGTAAGTAAGCTTGGAATGAAGAAGCTTTCCAAAGGTGTAAAAGTAACAATTACTGGTACACAAGTTGATGTGACACTGAATCTTGTACTCAGCTACGGTGTAAGCATCCCAAAAACTTCTCAGGAAGTACAGGACAAGGTAAAGAGCGCGATTGAGACGATGACAGGCCTTACGGTTTCTGAAGTGAATATCCGCATAGCCGGAATCCAGATGGATTATGAATAGACTGACTACAAAGAATACACGGAAGATAACGGAGGTTTGACATATGAAGATGTCTAGAAGAAAAGTAAGAGAGACTATTTTTCTTTTACTGTTTCGCGTAGAATTTAATACACAGGAAGAATTACAGGAGCAGATAAAATGGTACTTTGAAGAAAGACCGGATATAGAGGGAAAAGACCAGATCTATATCGAGACAAAGATTGGAAGTATCTTAAAACGCCTTCCGGAGATTGATGAGCAGATTCATTCAATCTGTGAGGGCTGGAGACTTGAAAGACTTGGAAAGCCAGAGCTTGCCATTTTGCGTCTTGCAGTTTATGAGATTACAAATGATGCGAATATTCCTACGGGAGTTGCCATTAATGAAGCCGTAGAGCTTGCAAAGATTTATTGCAGCGAGGAAGCTCCTCGTTTTGTAAATGGAGTTCTTGCAAAGCTGGCATAGCGAATAATTCGTGACCTGTACCTGGATAACTGAAGAAGAATGAGGCGGCACGGAACAATATTCTTTGCCGCCTTTTTGATTGGGTATTTATAAATGAAGCATATTTTTTCTGTCACACAGATTAATTCTTATATTCATCGTATTTTTGAAAGCGATTATGCCTTAAAAAAAATATATTTAAAGGGAGAAGTTTCTAACTGCAAATATCATTCTTCCGGCCATATTTATTTTACACTAAAGGATGAAAAGAGTGCACTGCGCTGTGTTATGTTTTCTTCGGACCGCTATAAAGGGCTAACGTTTCATCTCGAAGATGGTCAGCTTATAGAAGCTTGTGGTAATATTTCTGTATATGAACAGACAGGAACATATCAGATGTATGTTCGAAAGATAGAACTCTCCGGAGCTGGAGAATTATATATTCGTTATGAACAGTTAAAGCAGGAATTAGCGCAGAAAGGATATTTTGATTTTGAAAGAAAGAAGCCGTTGCCGCCTTATCCAGAAAAAATTGGGATTGTGACAGCACTTACCGGGGCAGCAATAGAAGATATTAAAAGTATTGCCAAAAGACGAAATCCTTCGGTTCAGCTGTACCTCTATCCGTCAAAAGTACAGGGAGAGGGTGCGGCTGCGCAGATTGCAAGAGGTATTCGGTATTTTGATACAGCAGGGGTTGATATTATTATTATCGGCCGTGGTGGAGGCTCTATCGAAGATTTATGGGCCTTTAATGAGATAGAAGTTGCCGATGCGATTTATTATGCAGACACACCGATCATATCAGGAACCGGACATGAAATTGATATGACAATTGCTGACTACTGTGCAGATGTGCGGGCAGCAACTCCTTCTGCAGCCTGTGAACTGGCTATTCCGGATATGACTTCTTTTTACACAAGAATGCATAACTATCAGGAAGTACTCGGGACACTGCTACAGCAAAAACTGATGCTGATGTATGGGAAGACCGCTTTGTTAGAAAGGCAGCTTGAGGCACAGCGGCCAGATAAAAAGCTGATGAGTCATCAGCTCATTTACGAGCGGTTAGAAGGCAGATTGCAACAGGCAATGCGGGATAAGTATCAAAGCAGACAGCAGCAATTTACAAGATATGTAGACAGGCTTTCTGCCCTGTCCCCAACATCCCGTCTGAGAGGCGGATATGTATTTGCACAAACGAAAGAGGGAAATCCCCTTACTTCTGCCGGGCAGATAGAAAAGGAGAATCCTTTTTTCATTACTTTTTCAGATGGACAGGCTGAGGTAATGCCGGTTTCAGTGAAAAAGAATAAAAAATAAAGAGGTTTGTCATGGCAAAAACAAAATTTTCAATTGAAGGAGCTTTCGAGCAGTTAGAAGACATTATCGAACAGCTTTCTTCCGAAGAAATCAGCCTGTCTGATTCTATGGACTTATATAAAAAGGGAGTGAAGATTTTAGATAAATGCTCTCAGACATTAGATAAAACACAAAAAGAGATAATTATCTTACAGGAGGGACAAAATGATGCCATCCATAAAGGAACAGCTTTCGAAGAAGATTGAGAAGATTGAACAAACAATTGATTTCTATCTTCCAGAAGAAAAAGGATTACAAAAAACAGTACTTTCTGCAATGAATTATAGTGTAAAAGCTGGGGGCAAGCGTCTGCGCCCAATGCTTATGGCAGAGACATATGAGATGTTTGGGGGAGCGGATTCTTCTGTAATCGAGCCTTTTATGGCTGCCATAGAAATGATTCATACGTACTCGTTGATACATGATGATCTTCCAGCACTTGATAATGATGCATTGCGAAGAGGAATGCCTACTGCACATATAAAGTTTGGGGAGGCAATGGCGATATTAGCCGGGGATGCTCTGTTAAACTATGCATTTGAGACAGCAGCAAAAGCTTTTGACGGAACAAACAAAGATATACAGACAGCAAAGGCATTGCAGATTCTTACAAGAAAACCAGGAATTTATGGTATGATTGGCGGACAGACTGTCGATGTAGAACAGGAGAATAAGGCAATCAGTTTTGATACATTAATGTATATCCATAATAATAAGACAGCTGCGCTGATTGAATGTGCGATGATGATCGGAGCAGTACTTGCAGGAGCTTCCGAGAAAGAAGTATCCATGATCGAACAGATTGCCAACAAGGTAGGTATTGCTTTTCAGATAGAAGATGATATTCTCGATGTAGTAAGTACCAGTGAAGAAATTGGAAAACCAGCAGGAAGCGATGAAAAGAACGGAAAAAATACATACGTCTTATTCAAAGGTATAGAGCAATCTAAAAAGGATGCAGAACAATATACAAGAGAAGCGTTACAGATTTTTGATGAATTAGAGTATAAAAATCCTTTTTTACGTGAATTACTTCTATATCTGGTTGGAAGAAAAAATTAAAAATACCATTCGGAGGATGCGTAATGGGACGTTTATTAAATAAAATAAAAGAACCAAATGATATAAAGAGAATTTCTCCAAAGCTTTATCCGATTCTGGCACAAGAAATCAGAGATTTCCTCATAGATCATGTCAGTCAGACTGGCGGGCATCTTGCCTCGAATTTGGGAGCAGTGGAAATTACAATGGCTCTGCATATCTGTCTTCATTTTCCAGAAGATAAGGTGGTATACGATGTGGGGCATCAATCCTATGTTCATAAGTTACTGACAGGAAGAAAAGACGAATTTACTTCTTTAAGACAAAAAGATGGTCTTTGCGGTTTTCCTAAGCGATGTGAGAGTGACTGTGATGTATTTGGCACAGGACACAGTTCTACCTCTATTTCAGCAGCATTAGGGCTGGCTGTAGCAAGAGACTTAGAACAAAAAGAAGAAACCATTGCTGTGGTAATCGGAGATGGCGCTTTATCTGGTGGAATGGCCTACGAAGCCCTGAATAATTTATCAATTCTTCGAAGAGAAAAGAAGAACATGATTATTATCTTAAATGATAATAAAATGTCGATTTCAGAGAATGTTGGGGGAATGAGCCGTTATTTAAACGATTTGCGTTCTAGAAGAAGTTACAGTGAGTTTAAGGAGAATGTAGAAAATGCACTAAATAATATTCCCGGTGTAGGAAAAAGTGTTGCGAGAACATTAAAGAAATCAAAAGATTCCATCAAGCAGCTTTTTATTCCAGGAATGCTATTTGAAAATATGGGGATTACGTATTATGGACTTGTAAACGGCCATGATATTTATGAACTGATTCACGCAATCAATAGAGCGAAACAGCACGAAGGCCCTATTTTGATTCATGCGATTACCCGAAAGGGAATGGGATATAAGTATGCCGAGAAGAATCCAGAAAAGTTTCATGGAATCGGGCCATTTGATAAAGAGACCGGAGAGGTTTTAGCAAAGAAAACGAAAAAGACCTACACAGATATATTTGCTGAGAGCCTGGTGGAATTAGCCAGGGAGAATAAAAAGGTCGTGGCAATCACAGCGGCTATGCCATCTGGCACAGGTTTAAAAGCTTTTAAAAAGCATTATCCAAAGCGCTTTTTTGATGTTGGTATTGCAGAAGAACATGCTGTTACTTTTGCAGCCGGGCTTGCTGCGCAGGGAATGCGTCCGGTTTTTGCGGTATATTCTTCTTTTTTGCAAAGAGGATATGATCAGGTCCTTCATGATGTATGTATCCAGAAGCTTCCTGTATTTTTTGGCATTGATCGTTCCGGTCTTGTAGGCGCAGATGGAGAGACACATCAGGGAATTTTTGATATTTCTTATTTGAGTCATATTCCAAATATGGTATTGATGGCTCCAAAGAATGAAAAAGAGATGCCAGCAATGATGAAGTTTGCCTTAGAGTATAATGGACCAATCGCTATGAAGTATCCAAGAGGTAGTGTATATGATGGTTTATCTGAATATAATGCTCCGATAGAACTTGGAAAGAGTGAAATGATTTACGAGGGACAGGATGTCGTAATCCTGGCAGTAGGAAATATTATGGAAGAATGTGAAAAAGCAGTGCAGCTTCTTAAAAGTCAGGGATATAATCCGGGGCTTGTAAATGTTCGTTTTATTCGCCCAATGGATGAAGAGATGCTGCATGTACTGTCCAAAAAATATTCACTTATTGTTACTGTAGAAGAGAATCAGTTAATCGGAGGATATGGGCAGATGGTTTCTGCTTTTCTCCATAAAAATGTATGCAAGAATCAGCTTCTTACTCTGGGTATTTCCGATTATTTTGTGGGTCATGCCACTGTGAATGAGCAAAGAGAAGAAGCCGGAATCAATGCGGATTCCATTGTAAAGTCGATAATAGATAGGATGAATTAGAATGAAACAACGTTTGGATGTATTGTTAGTAGAGCAGGGACATGCTGCGTCGAGAGAGAAAGCAAAAGCGATGATCATGTCAGGAGTCGTTTTCGTAAACGGCCAGCGAGAAGATAAGGCCGGAAGCACCTTTGATGAGAAGGCTGCCGCAACTATTGAGATTCACGGTTCTACGCTTCGCTATGTAAGTCGTGGTGGCTTAAAACTGGAGAAAGCTGTAGAACAGTTCGGCTTTTCCTTAAAAGATAAAACCTGTATGGATGTTGGGGCTTCTACTGGAGGATTTACAGACTGTATGCTTCAGAATGGAGCTGTAAAAGTATTTTCTGTTGACGTTGGAAGAGGACAGCTTGATTGGAAACTCAGGAATGATGAACGTGTTGTTTGTATGGAAAAGACAAATATGCGTTATGTGAAACCGGAAGATATTGGAGAACTGGCCGACTTTATTTCTATTGATGTCTCCTTTATTTCTCTTACAAAGATTCTTCCACCAGTAAAGGCGTGTTTAAAAGAGGATGGACAGGTTGTCTGTCTTATTAAACCACAGTTTGAAGCAGGAAGAGAAAGTAGGGAAAAAAGGTGTAGTAAGAGACCGACAAGTACATGAAGATGTTATAAAGCAGATTATGGACTTTGCCTTAGCACTTGGTTTTTCACTGCTGCATCTTGATTATTCACCGATTAAAGGACCAGAGGGAAATATAGAGTACTTACTGCATTTATTAAACAGACCGGAGGAAAGCCAGATTAGTGATGAGATGATACCGGATGTTGTTGCGGCATCCCATCAGTCGTTGTCTCATCGTGAAGCGGCGAAATAGACAGCATGAATAATTTTTTAATTATTGCAAATAAGCAAAAAGATATTAATCTTGAAATTACAGAACAGATCAAACATCATATTACAAGAATGGGTGCAGTATGTAACGTATATGACCAGTATAACAGAAACGTTACTTCTATAGATATTCCAGAGGGGACACAATGTATTCTTGTTATTGGTGGAGATGGTACCATTTTGGCTGCTGCAAGAATGCTTGTTGGAAATACGATTCCGTTACTTGGAATTAATCTTGGAACACTGGGCTTTCTTGCCGACGTGAATCTTGCTGATCTATCAAAGACATTGGATTTATTATTAAAAGACCAATATCAGGTAGAGAATCGTATCATGCTTACAGCAGAAGTGTATAAGCAGGGGGAAAAAGCGGCAACATATATCGCTCTCAACGACTTTAATATTAACCGTTGTGGAGCTTCGAGAGTTATCGGTTTAAAAGTGGGTATTAATGGCTCAACAATTGACTGCTACCGGGCAGATGGTGTTATTGTTTGTACACCAACTGGTTCTACCGGCTATAACTTGTCTGCTGGCGGCCCGATTATTAATCCAACTTGTAAGAACTTTGTGATTACCCCAATCTGCCCACATTCTCTTACTGCGAGAAGTATTGTACTTGCCAAGGAAGATGTGGTTACGGTGGAAGTAGAACAGATAAGAAGTAATATTAAGGAAGAGGCTATTATTTCCTTTGATGGAAGAGAAGGGTTAAGCATTGTTCCGGGAGATCAGGTAAAGATATATAAATCACAGGAAGTAACACCGTTTATTAAAGCAACGGAAGTCAGCTTTGTGCAGATTTTAAAGGAGAAGCTTTTATAAAAAGAAGTGGAGATAAGAATGAAGGGAAAACGACAGGAAAAAATACTGGAGATTATTCGGACAAATGATATAGAAACACAGGAAGAACTGACCAAAAAATTGTCAGAGGCAGGATTTTCTTCGACGCAGGGGACGATTTCAAGGGATATTCGTGAATTAAAACTCACAAAAGTTACCGGTGCAAATGGAAAACAGAAGTATGCACCGATTCAGACTGAGGATATTCATGTTTCCAGCAAGTATAAAAGAGTATTGTCTGAGGGAATTCTTCACATGGATAATGCAGAAAATATATTAGTAATCAAAACAGTTCCAGGCATGGCAATGGCATGTGCCGCGGCGATTGATTCTATTTCTCTTCATGGAGTACTTGGCTGTATTGCCGGGGACGACACGATTATGTGCGTGGTGAAAGAAACCCCTATGGTGGAGGAAGTTATGAAGGAAATTGACACGATTATGAAGGGACATCGTTAACATCGGAGGGTGCTATGCTCATAAATTTACACGTTAAAAATCTGGCACTTATTGAGGAAACAGAGGTAGATTTTACAGATCATCTCAATATACTTACAGGAGAAACAGGTGCAGGTAAGTCGATTCTCATTGGGTCGATTCAATCTGCGCTTGGTGCGAAAATACCAAAAGATATGATAAGACATGGCTGTGACAGTGCACTTATTGAACTGATATTTCACACAAAAAGCCAGGCAGTCCAAAAAAAGATGGAAGAATTTGAGATTCCATTTGAAGATGGAGAGATTATTATATCAAGGAGGATTACCAATAACAGAGTTATTAATAAGGTAAATGATATCAGTGTTACAATTGGCAGATTAAAAGAACTTTCGCCGCTTCTTCTTGACCTAAGTGGACAGCATGAGAACCAGCTTCTTTTAAAACCGCAGAATCATTTGAAAATTATTGATAGTTATCATCGAAGTGTAATCGCTCCTGTAAAAGAAAAGACCGCTTCCTTATATCATGAGTATCAGGAACTTCAAAAGAAACTTTCCGAACAAAATATGGGAGAGGAACAAAGAATTCGGGAGATGGAATTTTTAAAATATGAAATCCAGGAAATTGAGGAAGCGCAACTTCGCCCTGGAGAAGATGAATCTCTTGAAACGGAGTACCAGAAAGTATCCCATGCAAAAGAAATTCTTTCTGACTGTGCGGCTGTTCATGAAGTGACAGCAGGGCAAAACGGTTGTGCGGGTGATCTCATTGGTTCGGCCGTACAACGGCTTTATACGGTGTCTAATCTTGATGCCGAGGCTAGGGGACTAACAGAGCAGTTGCAGACCATTGATTCTTTGCTGAATGATTTTAACAGAGAACTTTCCAGTTATATTGATTCCATGGAATTTGATGGAGAGCAATTTGCAGAAATAGAGGAACGCTTGAATCTGATTAATCATTTGAAAGCAAAGTATGGAGATTCTATAGAGAAAATACAGAAATATCATGATAACAGTGTTGAAAAATATGAAAAACTTTCCAATTATGAGGAGTATATTTCTGAAATAAAAAGGGAATTATCTAAAGTAAAGGAAAAACTGGATATACAGTGTGAGAGATTGACTGCTTTGCGCAAAGAGGCAGCGATTCCGTTAACAAAATTAATTAAAGAAGCATTGTTAGATCTTAACTTTTTAGATGTTGTCTTTGAAATCGCTTTTGAACAGTCAGAACACTATTCTGCATTAGGAAAGGATAATGTCTGCTTTATGATTTCTACAAACCCAGGACAGGCAGTACGACCGCTTCATGAGATTGCATCTGGTGGTGAGTTGTCCAGAATCATGCTGGCAATCAAGTCTATTTTAGCAGATGAAGAAAATATTGAGACATTGATTTTTGATGAGATAGATACAGGAATCAGTGGAAGAACGGCACAGAAAGTTTCAGAACGACTTGCTTATATTGCAAAAAAAAGACAAGTTATTGCCATCACACATCTGCCGCAGATTGCTGCAATGGCAGATTCGCATTATTTAATCGAAAAAACAAGTGATGCCAATTCGACAATCAGTAATATTTACCCATTATCAGAAGAAGAATCGGTAAAAGAACTTGCACGAATGTTAGGCGGAGTGAAAATTACAGAAGCCGTTTTACAAAATGCAAGAGAAATGCGTGCTTTGGCAAAACAGTAAAATATGCCTGTTTGAAACAGGAAGATGCCTGCCATACTAAGTGAAAATTTAGATATGGGGGCATTTTTTATGAGGGAAAAATTAAAACAGTTTTACATTGTATTGTTAGTATTTATACTAACTATCATGGGGCAATATGGACACGTTTTACAGACAGAAGCTGTGTTTTCTACACAAAAAGAAACCGTTTCGGCAAAATCTCAGACGGGGAAACGACTAACCGGGCAAAAAAGCGAGGAAAAAGTGTATGCATCAGGGATACCAATCGGAATTTATATAAAAACGGAAGGAATTCTTGTATTAGGACTCCAGAAGATTGACGGGAAAAATTCTCCGGCATCCTGTAAAATAAAAGCAGGGGATTATATTCTGAAACTAAACGCTCAGAATATCACAACAAAGCAGCAATTTATACGCTTATTGCAGAAAAATGGAGAAAAAGAAGTGGTGTTGACACTAAAGCGTAAGAACAAAAAGATAAAGGTGAAAGTACAACCCGTATATTCTGCAAAAAATAAATGTTATCAAATTGGTGTGTGGATTCGAAATGATACGCAGGGAATTGGTACGATTACTTTTATAAGAGAGGATGGGACTTTTGCAGCTCTTGGGCATGGAATTAATGACGGAGATATTGGTGTCCGCTTTTTAATTGAGGGTGGAAGTGCGTATCGAACTAATATATCTTCGATTTTGAAGGGAAAATCAGGAATGCCTGGAGAAATAATCGGCACGATTGATTATAGCCCGCAAAATTATCTTGGAGAGATATATGCGAATACGAACGGAGGAATTTTGGGAAAAATAACAGAAAACAAAAAAGAATTTTTTACAGGTAAAAAAATAAGTATTGCAAAAAAATCAGAAGTGAAAACAGGCAAAGCATATCTTAGAAGCAGTATCAGTGGAAAAAGCAAAGATTATTCCATCGAAATAGAAAAAGTATTCTTTCACGAAAAAAATTCTTTAAAAACATTAAAAATCAGGGTGACAGATTCCGAACTGATTACTCTTACTGGCGGAATTATTCAGGGACTTAGCGGCAGCCCTATTTTACAAAATGGTAAACTTGTTGGTGCAGTCACCCATGTTTTAATTGATAATCCGCAAATGGGCTATGGAATATTTGCAGAAAGTATGTTAGAATAAAAAAAGTGAATTTTTCAGTAAGAGATATTGCAAAATATAAGAAAATTATAGTAGAACTAGTATGCGTTATGATATTATAACGAAATACAGTGATGAAACAGCAACGACTAGTTAGCAGAACTATTGTAAAAAAACTACAGGACCGATAATGAGGGATTATGAATAGTAAAAGTTTAA
>ERZ772812.1995-NODE-1995-length-13786-cov-6.395091_pt1 | contig 13786 bp, 10 predicted proteins | sample MGYA00511343_ERZ772812 | MGnify/ENA primary metagenome ERZ772812 (study PRJEB29015, sample SAMEA2737706) | human gut metagenome | biome: human gut; feature: human-associated habitat; material: faeces | place: China | collected 2012 ...
GGCGATTTAAAATGGCGAGATGCGTTGCTGGTCGCACATCGTGTGAACAGTAACAAACAGTAACGGGAAACTTACTCCATCACATAATCTTCAAACAATATTCATCTTTTGGTTTGTCATCGGATTATCTGCTCGAAAAACTGAGCTTATTGAATAATTACCGATTTGGTTCATAGATCTTTTTGCAGTTCATCAGAATGATGACTGCGTGGTATTAGATTATCATGAGAATTCTATTATTGCAAGCTGAATTTTTTTATGTTTTGGTATTCGCAGATGTTGTGTTACTGTTCTCACTACGCATAGCCAGTAGCGTACCTTCCGCGTCAATCCGCAAGTAGAAGAAGTGCCGGAATATCTAAAGACTATTTCAACACTTCTTCTACTTCTTTACTGTACTTACAATGCTTTATCTAAAATTTAATAGTGCCTGTCACCACTGTGGTCAATGTAGTCTCCATATGTCAATTGCATTACTTGCCAGATTCGCCCACATATTACGATTTAGCAAAGCACGAATAAAATTTGCCTCAAACCACGAACTTCAATCCTTAAAGGCTTGTTGTATGGATGAATATTTTCCCATGCATACATAAAAACACAGATAATATAATTGACAACCAAAATGGCTGATATTATTCTCCCCCCTGCCTATTATTTATCTAAAAGTATCTTCATTCTTATCAAAGTCATTTTTATTTTTTCTTTATAATACTCTTTTGGTATGCATTTAGAAACTGCTTTATTAAACCCACTTCCCTTCTGAATTTCCTGAAAAAATTTAACTCTACAATCAGGCATAGGTGATGGGTAATTTAGTTGATGATTTGCCGTCTTTGCTTTTTCGATATCTACAAATTCTAAATGAAGCCCCGCCTCTTGTATGAGTTTCTCACCCTTTGGAGTCTGACAGCATATCAAAGAAATTCCTTTTTTTTGTTCTTGCAAATTAAGTTCACTTCCCCAAGAATCTCCAATTGTAATATCTGATACCCGTTCGAATTGAGCATATTTACACTTATAACAATTTTCTGTATAATTTAAACCATTCAAAAACGCTGCTGTATACATATCTCGCACTCGTTCAGGTATTATAAACTCTTTATCAATATACAAATGAAATTTATTCTTTTTGCGAAACTCAATATTCTGAATCATTTTTAAATCTATATCGTAATCTTTGAAAAATAATTCTAATAAAAGTGGGGATGGAGAACCGTGACAAATCATATCCACAGTATATAAATTTTCGCTAAATTTATCCCCAACAAAATTTTTTAATGCTGCAACCTGACATGGCAACCCGATAAAGAGAACATTCTTATTATTCTTCAATAAAGTTTTCACTTTTTTGTAAATGCCAAATGGATTACTTTTTACATATTTAGAACCTGAAAATTTGGAAATATCTTCTATTGAATCAGCAAATTCAAACTGAAAACATCCGTTTTTATATACGCATGCACAAACATTTCCATATTTTTCAATAAACAATCTAAGTAAAGCAGTTCCTAATCCCCCAGAAGAACTGTCTGCTCTAATTTTATCATTGCTACTCCATCCCTGATACCATGTAGATGGAGCTTTAAACAGAGGGGAATGATTATATTGACACACATTATGACAGGCATTGCAGCCGATACAGCTCAATTCGTTAATGACAGCATTATAATACTGAATTTCATTTTTAACCTCTATTGCGTCCTTCGGACAAACCTCAAGACACGCCATGCATCCTGCACACATATTTTCCATACAAACAGTATTCATATCTTTTTACCTTCATAAAATTTAATTTCTGTTGATAGCATTCTTTAAATATTGAATAGCTTTATCGCGTTCTCTTTTTTCTATCCTATGCATCATTTGCAAATCATGTTCTTTTTTATAAATATCATTTAGTTGATTTATAAAAACCACTTTATGATCAATAATATTCAATTTTTCCAAAAGATCCTCTAACTTATTTTCATTACTTGGTCGAACAATTACGGCAAACTTTTTAGCATATTTCGCCGAAAAAATAGTTCCATGAAAAGTATCTGTTACAACATATTGTGCCTTAGAAAAAACTTCCGGAATCTGAAATGGAGTAATAACTAAATGATTTTTAATCCATGATTGTGAAGCACCAACCGATACAATTTTCATTCCTTCCTTTTTGCACAACGATTTTATTGCCTTAATTTCTTTTTCGTTATTAATACGATCATGATATGCATAAACAATACAATATTTATCTGGAAGATTATCTATCCCCGCTTCAAGATTAGCTTCTTCTGTAAAATCCCCTACAACAACAGGATCATAATTAATAGTAACTTCCTTGTCCGATAATTTTTTTACAAACTCCAATGTATTATTATCTCGGACAGAAAAATGTGAAATTTTACTAAAGCTTGTTTTAATAATATCCTTCGCTTTTCCCGGAAGTTCGGAATAACTTGTAAAGCCACAAGAAGCTGCATATGTTATAACCCGATCAGCTTGTGACACATTTCCAAACAGTTGAGATGTAAATCCCCAATCAGTTTCATTTAGTGCATTAAAAACCTCATCACTTCCAATGACACAACAATCATATTTTTTCTTATTATTTTCCTTGTTTAAGGCAATAATTCGATTCTGGAATTCCCACATTAAGTGATTTTGATCTTTATTTCTTTTTTTTGTTATAATTCGATTAAAAATATACTTATCAATTTTATGAGATTTTTTCCTGCTATATCCATATTCAAAAGAAAAATTTTTTCTCGCATCTTTCAACAGTCTATTCTCATCTGGATTTTCCTGAATATCTATAAATTCAACTTCGTGTCCAAGATCTTCTATTATTTTTTTTAAAGAATATCCTTGAAGCAAAGATCCAAAATTAGGAACTCTCTGCATAGACAAAATACATATTTTCATATTTGTTTCACCTCGTGTAATATCTTTTAGATACACAAATACATATATCTCAGTTAATAAGTTACCAAATAAATATTGTTCAATATACTTCGTAAAGCATATGATATAATGTAAGCGATGAATAACCTCACGGTTTTTCATCTTCTCAAATTTGTGAGATAATCTCCTCAAAGGAGTGGTCTCTCTTACTCTTCCAGTTTTGGCACTTAGGAGCATTTTACTTCAATCTGTTCCGAGAATCTATGCTAATTCCACTCCAAATACAAGAACAGGAGTTGAATACTTATGACACAAAGAAATCCAAGACGTACCGATGAAGAGTGGCTCAGCCTAATCCAGGAATGCCGTTCCAGCGGTCTCTCTGACAAATGCTGGTGTGAGGAACATCATATTCATACAAGTAACTTTTACTACCAGATACGAAGGCTCAGAAAGAAAGCCTGTACGATCCCGGAACCTATTCATTCTACTTTTTTAGGAAAGCAGGAAGTTGTCCAGCTGGCTTTTGGGGAAGCGGTTCCCTGTCCATCCGTCAGCCCGGCTGTTCCAGAGATCTCTTCTGATACTGCTGTAAAAATAGCATACCATGGCATTCAGATCGAGATCACAAATGCAGCACACCGTGAGACCATATCCAATATCCTGTCTGTGCTGCAGTGCCTTTGTTAGGTGACTTGTCCGGTGTATCAAAGATCTTCGTGATAACCGGCCGGACAGATATGCGCAAGAGTTTTGATGGCCTCATGGCGATCATACGTGATGTTTACGAACTTGATCCCTACGCAAATGCGGTTTACCTTTTCTGTGGAAGGGACAGCCGCAAACTCAAAGCATTGCATTTTGACAAGGATGGGTTTGTACTTTTGCAAAAAAGGCTTGATGGAAGCGGCAGGTTCCAGTGGCCCCGGAATGCTTCGGAAGCCCGGCTCCTGACCCGTCAGGAATTCCGCTGGCTTATGGAAGGCCTTTCTATCGATCAGCCCAAAGCGATCAAAAGCGGTGGGAAAAAGAAGGATTTTTAATATTTTGTGCAAAACGGAGAATTTAAAGATCCTGTATTTCCAGTTCCGGAAAGGTGCTCTTACCGTTATCCACAGTCAGACCTTCTTTGTCCAGGTGTCATGTGGATGATGTCTGGATGGACAGGTCTCCTGCCAGAAAGGATGTGGATATCTTTCTAAAGAGGATGGAAAATCCGTATGCAGTCTTATTCTTTTGGGAGAGATATCCACATATGGGATACCGTCAGATTGACGGTACCAGCATTTCCGGCAGTTTGCCATCTGGCTGATATTTTCTTATAATAGTAGTAAGAAAACAAAGGACGGAGACCGCTATGCCGCTTGATGCCGAGGAAATGATCCAGCTTCTATTAAAAACGAATAAAGAACAGGAACAGACGATCACTGACCTGAGAGCAACCATAAAGGATCTGCGCAGTACCATTGCAAACCTGAATGAAACACTGGATGAGCTGAAGCGGAAGCTCTTTGGATCATCCAGTGAAAAGACAAAGGCTTCCCAACCAGTAGAAGAAACCGTCCCAGAGGCGGAGCCAACGACAATTGTAAAAGAGCATAAACGGGTCAGAAAGAAGAAATCCGTCCGTGCCGATCTGTACGAGGCCCTTCCCGTAGTAGAAGTTCCATGTGATATCCCGGAAGAAGAACGTATCTGTCCGGACTGTGATTCCAAAATGGAACATCTGGGCTATAAGTTTGTCCGGGAAGAGCTGCGCATCACCCCAGCAAAGGTCGTCCGGGTACGGTATATGCAGGAAACCCTTGTTTGCCCGGTATGCCGTGAAGAAGATGAGACGACCATCCTGGAAGGGAAAACACCAACGCCGCTTCTTGCACACAGCCCCGCTTCACCAGATATGGTTGCAACTGTCATGTACCAGAAAAGCTTCCTGCACCTTCCCTTTTACCGGCAGTCAAAGGACTGGCTTGAAAAAGGAGTGCCTGTCCCAAGGGAAACGGCGGCACACTGGTATAACTACTGTGCGCTGAACTATCTCCTTCCGGTCTATGAGGTCCTGCATCAGGAACTTCTGAAGAGGGAGGTACTCCATGCCGACGAAGTCCCATGCCAGGTCCTTCATGAAGAAGGGAAAAGTGCCACCTCAAAATCCTATATGTGGATCTATCTGAGCGGGACGGATGGGCTACCGCCCATTATCCTGTATGATTATCGGCCAGGACGTAGCGGGGATCATCCGATTGAATTCCTGTCCGGTTTTACCGGGCTGCTCCACTGCGATGGATATGCTGCATACGGAAGGATCGAGGACGTTATCCTAGTATGCTGTCTCGCCCACTGTAGACGTAAGTTTTTTGAGGCAGTCCCAAAAGCCCGTCAGAAAAACCTGAAGCTGCTGGATATCAATTCCGAACAGGAGATCACGGAACCGCCGGAAGGGACTGCTGCAGATGAGAAGCTGCTTCCTGCCGAAAAGGGTGTCGCATTCTGTAACCGCCTCTTTTACCTGGAACGTCTTTACAAAGGATTTCCAGCAGAAGAGCGAAGTCAGAGACGCCAGGAAAAAGAACCGGCTGTCTGGAATGAATTCTGGAGCTGGCTGGACACACTGGATCCTGCAGGAGGGAGCAAACTAGAAAAGGCAGTGAACTATGCTCTTAACCATAAGGAAACCCTTATGAATTATCTGCTGGATGGAAGATGTGAGATCTCCAATAACGCAGCAGAACGCCGGGCAAAAACTTATGTGACCGGGCGTAAGAACTTTCTGTTTCATGATACTACCAACGGGGCAATAGCAAGTGCAATCGTATTAAGTATCATAGAAACAGCAAAGGCGAATGGCCTGAACATCTTTCAATATCTGTACACTCTGCTGCTGTATATGCCGGACTACAAGGATGAGCCCGCAGGCATAGAAAAGCTGATGCCATGGAGTGATTTCATAAAGGAAAGATGCACAGGCATAACAGATATCGAAAACGTAAGACCGGAAAATCGTGGGAACCTGAACATTTGAGGTTCCCTGGAGGTCGTGAACGGGTGATTATTCATCGCTTACGGCAAAACTTCCTGAAATTATATAAATGGTATTAACGATTTCATCCACACATCATGACTTTTGATTCATAGAGGAAATGCATCAACATCTCCAAACGCTTTAAGCAACACACATTTGCTTTCCATAACCAGCATGCCAGCTTCCAGATCGATATCTCCAAGCCCCAACACTACACTTCCATCAGTTACAACCAGACAGAGATTGTGACATCGGATTAGTTCATAACTTTGCTTCACATCTTTTTGTATCTTCAGATAAGGTTGTGATATGCAAGAGACAAATCATCCTCATTTGCGCAGGAACAGTCGCTACTACCTCTATCTTACCTTTCCACTCTCTGTGGAATTTTAATGACTCTTTTGCATACTCTATAGTAATCTGTTACTTCTTAATAAAATGCAATTCCAAGAAATACTGCAAATGCCAGTCCAATTAATGTAATACATACAGATGTGATAAATATCGGTTTGTAGCTTTCTTTATGTGTCATACCACAGGCAGCCAAGCAGGTAATCACCATACTGTTATGCGGCAGTGTATCCAGACCATTGCATGCAATTGCAGCTATACGGTGTAAAACTGCAGGATTTACTCCCAAGTCCATATATTTTTGTGCAAATACCTCCATAGCGATTCCGATACCACCAGAACCGGAACCAGTTGCTCCAGCAATCAATGTGGTAGCACTTGCAAAAGAAATCAGTGGGTTTCCACCAAGGTTTGACAACATATCTATCAGATTCTGGAATCCCACAGTTGATTTAACAACATAACCAAATCCAACAACTGCTGCAGTATTCATAATTACCATGCTGGCACGTTTTACACCGTCATCGATCAAATTCAGTTTTTTCGGAGTAGTATTCCAATATAAAATCACACAACAGAAAGAAGCTAAAATAATTGCAATATTTACATTTACCTTAAATACATTTAACAGAACAAATAACAGAATCATCGGAACCACAGATCTCCATGGTTTTACAATCTCCAATTCTTCAAATGCTTTCATTTTTTCTGCAATATCAGGTGTAATTACAAATCCGTCATTATTTTTCTTTGCTTTTCTGAATTCATACTCCAGATAAATAATACACAGAATACTGCAGAAGATACCAGTTGCAATACCAAGACCGGAAGCTGCCATAGTATCTGTACCAAGATACTGTGTTGGAAGCACATTCAATATAGAAGGAGAACCCGGGAACATGGAACTGTTATACGCCAGAGAAGTATAAATAACACCCGGAATCAACCATCTTGGCAGATTTTCCTGTTTAAATACGCACAGGAAGATCGGATAAGCGATAAACATCAATGCCCATCCATTCACACCTATATATCCTAAGATCAGCACTGCAAGCATACAACCATAAATCGCTCCACGTCCACCCACTTTAGAATAGATCATTTTTGCAAATGCTGCTGCAGCTCCGGATCCTTCCATCAAAGATGCAAATACGGTTCCGGTTGCAAAAAGCAAAAAGTTATTCTTCAGGAAATCAGAAAATCCTGTAAAATATGTATCTGTAATTGTATCCAACACAGACAAACCACTGAATATTGCCAAAATTGCAACACATATTAATGTTCCCACAACTGGGTTAAATTTACGATAGCAAATAATAATCAACACAACAAGTGCAACAATAATTCCCAATAAACTCATATCCATAGTTTTATCCCCCTACTGTATGTTTCCTGAAAGTTCAATCGGTACAGCTCCGCCAAGTTTTACGCTTGTGATAATCATTCCATTTACACTGTCATCCTGGAAATGCAGCGTATAGATATCGTAACCTGACATATTTAACCAGTACTGCTTTATCACCAATGTCTTATCATCTTTGAATGCATAAGAAAAGCTATTAAGAAAATGATGCGGATCATCAAATACAGCTTCCTGTGTAATCCAGTTTTCAAATCCAGCCTCTACACTTACCATCCTGTCCTTCAGGTGAAAATTAATCAGCAGTTCATTTTCTGTTTTTCTATTAATCTCTATGCTTTGAATTTTCCGGTCATTTTCTTCAAAGGAGAGTGTTTTATCAAACCATTTTCCTTCCAAGCAGGAATTTTTTGCTCCTTCCGGATATGGAAGACACAGGTCATCCAGATATTTTTTCAGTTTTTTCTCTCCATCTACATCTGTTTTCAATGTTCCTCTCTCTGTCGGTATAAACAACTTTTCATTTACGATTTTGCTAATCAGACGGTTCGGATTTCCATTTTTATCACTTGCTCCTGCTGTGATTGCAACTGCCAGTTTTTTCTCTGGATTAACCACGATCACATTTCCGAAAGCTCCATAAACGCCGAAGGAATGATCAGCAGTGATCCAATACTGATATCCGTATCCACAGACTGGATATTTTTCTTCGGGAGTATCAATCTGTTTTCTGGTTGCTTCTTTAAGATATTCTTCCGGAATAAGTGTTTTTCCGTTCCATTTTCCCATATTGGCAAGTAATATTGCAATTTTCGCGATGTCAGGTGTTTTCAAATACAACCCCCATCCTCCGACTGTATTGCCTTCTGGGCTTTCCAGCCATTCGATATCGGTAATACCCATTGGTTTCAAAACACGTTCTTTCATCAGTGCAAGCACATTTTTATGCATGGTTTTTGTAACCAGTGAAGACAACATGTAGCTTGCTCCTGTATCATACTGAAAGACAGTTCCCGGATCATGGGGTAATTTATATGTAAAATAATGTGTGATCCAGGAATCTGTCACTCCACGAAAACAGGTGCTTAATCTGCAGGAATTTGCTGCCATTGTTAACAGATTACGAACTGTCAGCTGATCGATTCGTTTATCATATTCTTCCGGCAAATACTCTTTAAAATAATCTATCACCAGATCATCCAGATGTAATTTTCCCTCGTCGATTGCAATCCCTACTGCAATACTGTTCATACTTTTCGAAAATGAATGAAGCATCTGCATAGGTTCTTCCGTATATGGTTGAATGCATTTTGAAAAAATCACATCGTTATCGCATACTACAGATATAGAATGAATATCTTCGACAAATGTCTCCAGTTCCTGTACCATACACAACAGATTATCTGAAGATATTCCATAGGCTTCTGGTTTATTTTTTATCATTTTGTGCTCCTTCTTTTAATATATTGTATTAAATTCTTTTCAAGCATTCATATGAAGTATTTACTACTATACTATCACAAGTTGTTTCTGGAAACAATTGATAGAATCGTCAAAAATTAATGTTCTGTTTTGGTAGAATTAAACAATTTATTTGTTCTTGCTTATGAATCATTTGATTCTTTTTCGAATTATAACATTCTCTATTGAATAAAAAAAAAAATTTTGCTATACTTGTCATATGATATTTTATTTATGGAGGTTACAATGAGCCTGGATCAACTAATCTATGAAAAAATCCCTTCACTATCAGCAGGACAACGAAAAGTTGCAGAATATATTTTAAATAATAAAGATGAATTCAGCTATGCAACACTAGCTAAACTCAGTAAGGATATTTCTGTCAGTGAAACAACTGTTATTCGTTTTGCTTATTCTCTTGGCTTTGACAGTTTTTCTGCCATGCAGCAAAAACTTCGTGAAGAAATTCTTTCTGTACCGCAGCGCAATCTAGAGGGGCAAATTCAAAATCAGACATTTTATCAGAAAATTTTTTCCAGAGAAATGCAGGCACTGCAAGACTGGATCTCACATATAGATGAAGAGCTTCTGGACAAGACCGTAGAAGCTCTTCTGAATGCAGATCATATTCTGGTAACCGGAGCACGCTCTTCTTATCATGCTGCCAACTGGTTTGGGAATCGTCTGAACCTTTTACTTGGTAATACTCACATTATCCAAGAATTTTACGATCCTCGTTTTGATTTATTAAATCATATCACAGATAAAACTGTTGTCATCAGCATAGCATTTGCCAGATATACCAAATGGACGTATCGTTATGCGGATTCTGCAAAAAAAATGGGTGCAACCCTTGTCTCCATTACAGACAGTGTTTCTTCTCCTTTTTTTAATATTTCCGATTATACAATTCTTGCTGCTCCGTTAAAAGACAGTATGGGATTTAGTTCACCTATTTGTATGTATTGCTTATTTGATGCGATTATATCTAAAATCCATGATGAGCGAAAAGATATGATAGTAGAACGTTTAAAACAATATGAAGATACCTATCGGGATTTTGATATGTATTATGAGTAAACACCACTTTACAACTTTTTCATAAAAAAATATCGTACAGGGCTTTCTGATGTATAATGAGTTTGCTCCAAAACATTCCAAAGGAAAGTGACCCTGTACGACAAAGACATTATACAACGAAAAGACTCTGACTGGTAGACTTCATCAATATTTTTTGATTTATTTTGAAACTTTTTCTGCTCCAACGTAAGTAGGTAATCATCCGTATCTGTTTTTTTGTTTTTTATTCTGCTACAATCTCCTTTTTGTATAAGTACAGTCCTTTGACTGCCTGACATATACAAAAGATACGATATGAACAAATGAAATGTTAGTTTTTGTACGGAGTATCGTTCGCCATTATGTCTCTTTCACTGGAAGTAATCTGCTTTACCAGTTGGAAAAATCCCTTCAAGTCCGTAAAGTTATTGTATCCTCCAGTGCAATCGTTCAATCCTTTTGCAGAACGGACGAGAAATCCCTTAGAGTTCATCATGTCGAAATCTATGGGGTGGTTCCTGCATTCATGGAATGAAAAATATGCATACTTTTTTTGTTTCGTTGTCCTTAAAATATCCGCACATATCGTAATGCCCCGTCTCAAAGGTAATAAGCCTTAATCCATATTTTGCGGCATTAATTTTCATACTCTTTTTCATGTCATTTGCAAAATCTATAAATTCCTTGGAATTTTTCCCATAGTCATCTTTTATTGTTTTTCCCTGACATTTTCTGTATAGTTCTTCCAAAACGTTTTCTTTTCATATTCTGAACTTTTGAAATGATGTCGCCATTGATAACATTTTTATTATACAGGAATGAGGCGGTAATCGCAAACACAATCCACAATACAAAATGATATTCTTTTTTTCTGGATGTTTCTGTGATATACTTATACGCGGTCGTATCAGACCGGAAAGGAAATATTATGTTACAAAAATTATATGTTTTTTTCAGGAAAGAAACCGTTTTGTCAATTGCAGTGATCCTGGCGCTTCTTTCTATGTTCTGGGTCAGACCGGATAAGGCTTATTTTACTTATATCGATTTCAGGACTCTCGGGCTCCTCTTCTGTTTGATGGCAATTGTAGCTGGTTTGAAGGCTGTTGGTGTTTTTGATATACTTGCCAAAAAATTGCTGATGGGAACATCGGGAACTGTGGGTGTGATCAGGCTGTTGGTACTCTTATGTTTCTTCCTGTCAATGGTGATCACCAATGATGTGGCATTGATTACTTTTGTTCCTCTTGCACTGATCATTGTGCATAAACTGCCAAAGGAACTGGGCAATTACTGGCTTCTTAAAATAGTAGCCATGCAGACAATCGCTGCTAATCTCGGAAGCATGCTCACACCAATCGGAAATCCGCAGAACCTTTATCTATATGCCAGAGCAGGGATGTCCGCGGCAGAATTAATAACCCTGATGCTTCCCTATTCCGCCACAGCACTTATCCTTCTTCTGATATGGATACAGGTAGCCGCTGCCAAAGCACCTCACGTATGCGATTCCGAAAAAGATAAAACTCTTTTGGGATTCTCTGACAGAAAAGAACTTAACATGGAATACCTGGCCGCTTACCTGATCTTATTTACAATCTGCCTGCTCACTGTTGCACGTATCATTCCATACCAGATTCCTCTTGTATTGGTTCTTATATATATGCTGCTAAGAAACAGGGAAAATATAAGCAGGGTGGATTACTCCCTGCTTGCCACCTTTATCGCATTATTTATTTTTATCGGCAACCTTGGAAGGATTCCGCAATTCAGCAGTTTTCTGGAAAGAATCATGGCAGGAAGGGAAACACTTACTGCTGTTCTTGCCAGTCAGATTATGAGCAATGTTCCCGCTGCGCTTCTTTTATCCGGCTTTACAGATAATTACCGGGCTTTAATTGTCGGAACCAATATTGGAGGTCTCGGCACTCTGATTGCATCCATGGCAAGCCTGATAAGTTTCAAATATATTGCAAAAGAAAACAGGAATCTGAGAGGGAAGTATTTGGGAATATTCACAGCCTCCAATATTATATTCATGATATTCATGTTAATATTGTATTTTTTTCTTACTAAGACTTCCCATACCTAAAATGGGATTCGTACCTTAAAAATTCAATATTTCAGCTAACAAAATAGTGATTTATGCCGTTGCAATCTCTGGATGAAGTGCATTACGCAGATATTCTGGTAATCTTGCCTCAAAATCAGCAGTAAAAGCAGTCAGTTGTTCGTCACTGAGCTTTAAGATTTCCTGAAGGATTGCCATTAAGGCAGCCATCAGAATAGCAAGCGATCTGCTGAAAGTAATGTCTGCCATTTCATCGACAAGAAAGAAGAACAACTCACCAAGAGTTCTCTGATCTTCATTTTGGCGCTGTTCCATCGCAAGTAACATATATCTGGTAAACACAATGGCCACATGGGCTGTCAGTGCGTCATAAGATAGGCTGTGGCATTCTCCAAAAATCTCTTTGATATTCAGCTGTTCACCACAGTATGAATATTTGATCCGGCTGCTTTTCTTGATCATGGCGATCACATTCATACCTTTTGAGTGAATGTCTGTGACTTGTGCCGGGTTGGAAAACCAGGAATCAAACAGGACATAATCCGCTTTCATTCCTGCACTGAGGGCAGTGTCCAACAGGGTCATCATTGCTTCCGGCGCTTTTGTCTGAGCAAGCTTGCGTCTTTTTCCTGCAACGGTTCTGTTATCAAAGGTCTTTACCGGACCAATGATATTTGTATCTTTTGCAGATGCCAGCAGACAGCTGTTTACCGGGATCAATGTATTTCCATCGCTCCAGCTTAAAGTAAGCATTCGGAATCCTTTTTTGAAATGCATATCCGTGTGATCAAAAACTTTTGATCCCAGTTCTGTTTTCTTGCAGCTGGTGCGGTTAAAAAGACTGTCATCAATGATGAAGACATTTTTCCTGCTATCATTCGTCAGACCTTTGATGTCATTGTTTACGATATCTGCGGCAAGAAGAGAAGTAAAACGGAGCCAGTTTGTTTTTGCAGAATTAAGGAAACGGTAAAACGTGTTCTTGGAAAACTCTTCCTTAAAAGAGCCAGTCCGTCGCTGCATATACATACTTCTTCCGACAAAAATGTTGCTGAGTTTGTACCGAAGCAGAGAAACGGGAGAAATACCTTTTTCTTTCATCCCATTGCATTTGGCAAGAAGTTTGCCAACATGGTGTTTAGAAAAAAATCTCTGAACACAGTCAACTAAGTCTTTCTCATCGGAATGGTTTTGTGGTATACTGGACATGGCATAAATCTCCTTTGTTAAAATGGTTTTTCGACAACTCCATTATACCAAGAGGAACAGATTTATGCCTTTTTTATTGGCTGAAATATTGAATTTTCAAGGTTCAACACACCGATACGGTGTGGGAAGTTTTAGTTAGAGTTATATTTATTATACCGTGCCTGCGGTCAACTGTCGATAACAAATTGACCGCAAATGTATTATTTTTTCTTACGTTTACACTTTGTATCACAAAACTTCTACACTTCAAATACTCGGAAGTGTTTCTGAGCAGATTCATATTTCCCTGTTTCGTAATTTAGTATTTTCCATACCGGATTTAATTGTTCATCCGTTAGCGGAGCAACCCGATTGTCTTTATCCA
>ERZ772812.2002-NODE-2002-length-13735-cov-2.741667_pt1 | contig 13735 bp, 11 predicted proteins | sample MGYA00511343_ERZ772812 | MGnify/ENA primary metagenome ERZ772812 (study PRJEB29015, sample SAMEA2737706) | human gut metagenome | biome: human gut; feature: human-associated habitat; material: faeces | place: China | collected 2012 ...
CGCAACATTTTTCTCTCTGTTTTTCTGCCTTTGTTCCTTTGCGCCGCCATTTTGACGCTCGGCTATTTCTCCCCCATGCTATTTAGCCGCGTGATGCCAAACTTTAAAAACGAGGAAAGTGCCGCGCAGATTACCGGCGCGGAAAGCCCGCTGTATTTGGAAGACCCCTCCAGTCTTGTCCTGCCGCCGTGGAATGAGATTGATGATTCTAAATCACAGATGTACGCTTCTGATGATAACAGTGTACTGGGAACGCTGCAAGATCGCATTATACAAGAGCTTTATATTTTTGCCGAAGCGTATGGCGATGACAACCTTTATGAAATTGCGGATAATCTAACGCTTCCGCAGCAGTATATTGAAGTTTCCGACGCCTATGTGCGCAGCATCATTCAGCCGTTTTTAAAAGGCTGCCGGATTTCACCGAACATGAAGTTTTCCGAGTTGATGCACACTTACGACCCCAACAGCGAATATCCTGAAATACCGAAATACGTGTATGCACGGAATGTCACCGTAAAAACAGTTGAAGGCCGTGATTTTATCGTGGACTTTGTATTTACACCGCAATACGGACTGCCATTGTATGTTCATGCCACAGAAGTAGATGCAAGTACCCGTGCTATGCCGGATAATGATGCTTTTATAGCTGCTGCCTCCGTTGCGTTAACATTATTCCAGCGCTTTTCTTCTTATTCTACCTCTGAATTTGATGAAGACGATTTTATAAAATCGTTTGAAGAAGAATTTGGCACTTACGATTTATATTCTTCCGTATTTAACAGCTTTCTCAACGCACCCGGTAGTTTGTTTACCGAGTTTATCAGTCAAGAAAACATCAACGAAGCGCAATGGACTTCAAATATGTGGTCTCGGCTATATCTCGAGAACATTTGGTTTTGGAACCAATTTATATACAATAAGGAATCCGTTTCCGGAATTACATATAACGATGAATCCCTTTTAGTCTTGCGCGCCACAAACGGTTGTTCCTTAACGATGACCTACGATTATATTTCTAAGAGCGTGACCGGCTTCGGAATCGACCCGAATTTCTTAACATCAGGTGATTCAACTTTGTTTTATGATACTGACCTCACCAGTCAACTGAATTTCGAGAATTATTCTGACGAAATTTTCTCTTACGGCGGCTGACCCCCCTCTACTCTTAAAAATCTAAAAGCCACACACCCGTCCCCCGCAATTTTGCAACTTTTTTGCAGTTTGCGGGGGACTTTTTTGCGTCTTTTTCGGTATAGTTAAAGCAGAAAGAGGAGAGGGGCGAATGCATGACCGATATAAACAGAACCGCGTGCACATTTTCGCGCCCCGCGCTGAACGCAAACACCTTAAAGCTCATTGCGGTCCTCGCCATGGTGCTGGACCACGCCGCCACCGTCTTTTTGGCAGATACCGCGCCCGCCGCGCTGTTTTTCCACGCCGTGGGGCAGATTGCCGCGCCCATCATGTGCTTTTTCATCGCGGAGGGCTACGCGTACACGTCGAATCTGAAAAAGTACCTGCTGCGGCTGTTTATTGCGGCGGTCATCTCCCATGTGCCGTATGCGCTGTGCTTTAAATTCACGGTTTGGGAGTTCTGGTACGTGACGGGCGTTTTGTGGGGGCTCTTTTTGGGGCTTCTCGCCGTCACGCTGTGGAAACGGCTGCGCGCGCCCGTTTGGGTGCGGCTGCTTTTGCTCGGGCTGTGCTGCCTGCTCGCCTACCCCGCAAACTGGAATTACATCGCCGTGCTGTGGATCTTCGGCTTTGCCGTCTTTCGGGAAAGCCCCAAAAAGCAATGGTCGTTTTTCGGGCTCGTCACGCTTTTGTATGTTTTGCAGTATTTCGTCTACGGCTCTACGCTGCCTGTGTGGCTGAGGCCGTTCGTACTGCTGTGTGTACCGCTTCTTTTATGCTACAACCACACGCTCGGTCGCCGAAGCAAAGTTTTGCAGTGGGGCTACTACCTGTTTTACCCCGCTCACCTGCTTGTGCTCACTCTGCTAAGAGAAATTTTCACCCGGTTATAAAGAAGTTTTAAAAAGGGGGATCTTTATGCAAACGCGCAAAAATGTAAATTTGGCACCCGAAAGCTTCCGGCGCAGTGCTGTGCCGCGCCGCCTAAAGCACCGCGCACGGCGTCGCAGACGCATTTTGTGCCTTTTGCCGGTGATACTCGTGTTCGGCGTGCTCGCCGCGGCGCTGCTGCGCTTTACGCCCGCGCTTGCCTACGCCGACATTTTCCCCGCACAGGCAACCACCCGCCGCATTAAAGACGTGCCGTACATTTCGCAGCTGCCAACGCTTCCCACGGGCTGCGAAAGCGCTAGCGCCGCCATGCTGTTAAACTACTACGGCTGCACCGTCACGGCAGAGGAATTTGCTTCCTATTACCTGCCGACGGGCGACGCGCCGCACACGGACGAAAACGGAGAGCTTATCGGCTGCGACCCATGGGAGGCGTTCCCCGGCGACCCGTTTTCGGAAACCGGCTGGGGATGCTACTCCACCGTCATTGAACGCGCCATGAACGAGTTTCTCACAAACACCGGCTACCACGCCGAGCGTCTGAGCGGCGTGCCGCTTTATCGCCTAAAAGGCTATATTGACAACGACACCCCGGTGATGATCTGGGCGACTATCTGCATGGAGCCACCGATTGAAAGCGACATTTGGACGGTGCCGGAGACCGGCCGGGAGATTACGTGGGTCTACCCCATGCATGCGCTCATCCTTACGGGCTATGACGAAAACGGCTACTACTTCAGTGACCCTCTCGCCGGGCAGGACATCTACTACGGCAAAGACAGCGTGGAGGTCGCCTACACCGCCCTTTTCGAGCAGGCCATCATCCTGACAAACTGAATACATCGGACTTACTTCCTCCGCATACAAAAATCCCCGCACAGGCTTTTAATGAACAGCGCTGTGCGGGGATTTGCGGTTTATAAGGTTAGATTGACTCCACGTCGATCTCGCCGTCCTTTTCGGTGACGAGAATACCGGTGACATTGCCTTCGCCTTTCTCGACGATGAGGGACGCGATTTTGTCTTCCACCGTGCGGCGGATGGTGTTGCGGATATCGCGGGCGCCGCTCTTGCCGCCTGCGGCACGATGCGCGATGCTCGCGACGGCTTCGTCCGTCCAGCGCAGCGTGATGCCACGCTCATTAAGCGTGCCGACGTACTCGTTCAGCATGAGCACCGCGATCTTCTTGTAGTCCTCCTCATTCAGCGGGCGGAAGACGACAATCTCATCGATGCGGCTCAGGAACTCGGGACGCAAGAAATCAGACAGCGCGCGCATGGCCTTTTCGCGGCTGATGTCCGCGCTGGTGCGGTTGAAGCCGACGAGCGCTTCGCGGCTGTTGCTGCCCGCGTTGGAGGTCATGACGATGACGGTGTTCTCAAAGTTGACCGTGCGGCCGTGCGCATCCGTAATGCGGCCTTCGTCGAGAATTTGCAGCAGGATGTTCATAACATCCGGGTGTGCTTTTTCGATCTCATCGAAGAGCAGAACGGAATACGGGCGGCGGCGCACCTTTTCGGTGAGCTGACCGGCTTCATCGTAGCCGACATAGCCCGGGGGCGAACCGATGATCTTCGAGACCGAGTGCTTTTCCATGAACTCGGACATATCGAGGCGGATGAGCGTCTCCGGGGAATCGAACAGCTCTTTCGAAAGCACGCGCACAAGCTCGGTCTTGCCGGTGCCGGTGGGGCCGACAAAGATGAACGAGGCCGGGCGGCGGCGCGGGTTGATCTGCACGCGGCTGCGGCGGATGGCGGCGGAAACAGCCTTGACGGCCTCCTCCTGCCCCACGATGTGCTCGCTCAGCTTTTCTTCCAGGTGGGCAAGCTTGCCGAGCTCGCTCTGCTCAATCTTTGCAGCGGGAATGCCCGTCCAAAGCTCGATGACATACGCGAGATCCGCTTCCGTTACCGGCGCGGTGACTTCGTTCGGGTCAAACGCGGCAAGCTCTTTTTCGAGCGCCGCGACTTTATATTTCGCTTCGGCAAGCGCTTCGTAATCGACATTCTCTGCGCCCTCGATCTCGGCTTCCGCCTTGCGCTGCTTTTCGAGCTTCAAATTTGCTTCTTCATAATCCGCAAGCTTTTTGTTGCGCAGCGCGGCGCAGGCGCATGCTTCGTCCAACAAATCGATGGCCTTATCCGGCAGGTAACGGTCGCTGATATATCGCTCGGAAAGCACAACGATGCGCTTCGCAATTTGGTCGGAAACGCGCACGTTATGGTATTTTTCGTAGTAATTTTTGATGCCGCGGATGATATCCGTTGCGTCGTCGATGGACGGCTCTGTCACGGTGACGGGCTGGAAGCGGCGCTCCAGTGCGGCGTCTTTTTCGATGTACTTGCGGTACTCGGAGAACGTCGTTGCGCCGATGACCTGAATTTCTCCGCGGGACAGCGCAGGCTTTAGAATGTTCGCCGCGTTCATGCTGCCCTCTGCATCGCCTGTGCCGACGAGGTTATGCACCTCATCGATGAAGAGGATGATGTTGCCGTCCTGCTTCACTTCGTCCACAAGTCCCTTGATGCGGCTTTCAAACTGGCCGCGGAACTGCGTACCGGCGACGAGCGCCGTGAGATCCAGAAGCTGCACTTCTTTTTTGCGCAGCTTCGCGGGCACTTCGCCTGCCGCAATGCGCAGGGCAAGCCCCTCTGCAACGGCCGTTTTACCGACGCCCGGCTCACCGATGAGACACGGATTATTCTTTGTGCGGCGGGACAAAATCTGCACCACACGCTCAATCTCGCGCTCGCGGCCGATGATGGCATCCAGCTCGCCGTTTCTCGCCTTCATGGTGAGGTCGGTGCAGTATGCCGCAATGTGCTTACGTTTCGATTTGTGGAAGTTCTCCTTCTTTTTCTTGTCATTCGGCTGGCTTTCGCGAGTTTCCGGCTCTGTGCCGTCACCGTTTGCGTTCATACCGAATTGACCCAGCAGTTCGGACGGGAACGGCACCGCGCCGCCCGGCTCAAAGCTGCCGTCATCGGACATCGACATCAAATCGTTCATACTTTCGGTCATTGCCTCCAGCTGCTCCTCCGTGATGCCCATTTTCTCCATAATATCATTCACCGGCTTAATGCCGAGCTCTTTTGCGCAGACAAGACAGTAGCCCTGCGTGGCGTTCATATCCGTTGAAGGGGAAACGAACACAACCGCAGGCCGCTTCTTGCAGCGTGTACACATCATCATAGACATTTTCCTTTCCGGCGCAGACCGTTAGTTTTTCGGTGTGCGCTCTTTCTTTGCCCGCATTTCTTCGGGCAGGTTCAAATCGTACTTGCCGTCGGTCGATCTCAAAATTTCGCGGAACACGCCGAAATATCGAATGAACGTGTACACCATGAAGCCCGCCGTGATGACGAGCGCCGTGGTGGACGCGATATTGAACGTGCTCTCGGAAACCTTCATAAAGCCGTCCATGACGACGATGAGTCCGATGGCGATATAAAACAGTGTTGTGGAGACCTTGCCGTACCACTTTGCCGCGCACGGCTTTTTGCCGTTTTTCAGCAGATAGCATGCGCCGCACAACATGACGAGCTCCTTTAAGACGAGCAGCGCCAAAAGCGGCCAAATGGACGGGTAGTGCACGGCGATACAGATGGCCACCGTGCCCTGCGTCAGCTTATCGGCCAACGGATCCAGCATTTTGCCTAATTCCGTGATCTGGTTGAAGTGCCGCGCGATCATGCCGTCCAGCGCATCGGAAAGGCCGGAAAGCCCCAGTGCGACGATAGCCGCTGTGAGGTTGCCTTTCAGAAAAAAATACGCAAAAAACGGAATGACCAAAATGCGGAACACAGACATGGCGTTCGGCACCGTTAAATTCTGATTGATGGGTTTCTTTGTCTTTTGGCTTTTGGCATCAGACATAGTGTAGTTCCTTTCCCTTACGAATTTCCGAATCTCCTTTTAGCCGCTGCTCACTGCATTAAGTGGTAAGCAGGGTTAAAGCTGCCAAGCAGCTTCAAAAGCATGGAGGTATTCTCAAACGCCTGCACCTTTACCTGCTGCGCTGCGCTCAGCATGGGCACAAATACCTGCGTACACGCGAGGACGACCCACAAAATGAGCACGAGCATCAGCACATCGAATACTGCGCCGAGCGCACCGTTGATGCCGCTTAAGACCGGCAGCGAGAAAATGCCCGTTAAAAGCGTTGCAACGCCTCTCAGTACCACAATGAACAATACGAATAGCACCAGCATGACGAACACGCCGATGACGTTGATGAGCATGGGGCTGAGTGCATCCGTAATGGCCTCTGCGATGCTGTCCGTCTTATCCTGCACCTGCGCCATGATACTGCCCTGTGTGATGCCGGCAGCCTCGAGCGCGCGCTGGATAAGCTCCGGGAAGGCATCGAAAACGGTGTTCACGGCTTCGCCCGCGCCAAGTCCCATAACCGCCGCAGAGATCTTCTCCACAAGCGAGGGGCGAAAGAACGTTGTAAAGATCCACTCTGCAACAGGATTGCTCAAAAGCCCTGCCGCAATCATCGCGATGAGCGCGCCGCAGAAATCAAAGCATGCTCTGAAAAATCCCTTTTTTGCACCGATGACGGCCGCGATGATGACGAGCACCACAACGGCGATGTCAAATATCCATCCCAATAAAAACACTCTCCTTTTTCCGGCACGCCTGCCGCGCGCCTTGTGCGATACAGTGATTATACCACATTACTCTGTTTGCGACAATGTATTATCGGCCTCGATCACCTTAAGATTTTCTTTCCGAATCTCGCGCACGCCGAGCAGATATACGGTGCTTTCGTCCGCCATGGCGATGCTTTTTGTATCGGCCGGCACATTGCAGGCGGCTTCCTGCCGCCCGGTCGTGAGGTCCGTGGACACAACGGAGTTTGAAAGCAGCGCCGCCACCTTATTGCCCGCTGCGGAAAGCCACACGGCGCGGCCGGAAAGGTCGCTTTCCACGGGCTCTGCGCTGTCACGGAAAATGAGCAGCGTGCTGTCGCCGCCGTAAGCATAGTTGGAAACGGAGACCAACGCGCCCGAAGGGATGAGCGTGTAGGCCGTCACGGTGCGGCCGTCATACGCATACGGCGTAAAGTTATAGCTCGTATCGCTGACGAGCGTTTCCGTGTCGCCGATAGCCGTCACGCGGCCGCTGCGGTTCCACTGCACGGCAAAAATCAGATTGCCGTCGCTTTCGTACTCCGCTATCGGCTCCGTTTCGGACATATCCAGCACCGTAATGCGCGAAATGAGCGTACCTGCGTGCGTGATGGTGCTTGCCACCGCGGCTCTTGTGCCGTCCGTATTCAGTGCCACCGCCGTAATATAGGAATCCGCAAAGCTGTATTTATACTGCAAGCTGCCGTTTTTGTTATATACGCGCAGCTCGGAGGCGTAGTCCGAGGGCTGCACCGCCAGCGCAAATTTGCCGGAATCGCAAATGACGCCGGTCGTGATACTGCTGTCGCTCGTGCCGGAAATCTCCGTGCCGGAGGACGTTTCCACACGGTAACCCGTGCCGCCGGCGTTATACAAAAGGTAGCGTCCGCTCGCTTCGGAGACCGCGGGGTCGTTGTAGCTGTGGCGCGCGGAGAACATCTCCTTTGCAGAGCCGTTCAGAACCGTCAGCGCCGTGTCGCTCACAACGTACAAATTGCCGTCAGCCGCGCCGAAATTACCCGCAAGCGCGGTGCTGCCGGTCAGCTCCGCCGGATAGCCGTCGCCAAAGCCGAAACCGACTGCCTTTGTGCGGATCCAGTTGCCGATGTTTTCCGGCGTTAAATTATCTTTATTTTCCAAAATGATAAGCAGCACTACCGCGATGAGCAGCGCCGCAATGATGCGGTACAAAAGCTTCGATACGCGCGGCTTTTTCTTTTCCGAAAGCGCGGGGTGTTCCGTTTCATCCGGCATATCCTGCACAGGCGGTGCTTCTTTTTTGCGCAGCGCGTGCTTTTTTTCCGCTTCATGCTTTTTTCTTGCCATACTTTTCTCCCTTATTCCGCGTTATAAAATCGGAATACAGAACATTTATCCAACCGAACCGCAGGCATTATATTTGCGGTTTATAAAACACTTTTTCTAAATACAGACCACACGCCGGGGCGGTCGGCCCCGCAAGCTTGCGGTTTTTCCCCTCGATGATCTTCGGGATATCCTCGGGGACAAAGCGCCCCTGCTGCACGGCGAGCAAAGTGCCCCATGCCTGCTGCCAGCAGTGTTCCCACCATGATGCGCACCATGTTGTAAAGGAATCCGTCCGCCGCCACGGTAAAGCGCACCATGTCGCCCTCGCGCGTGACGGAGCTTTCCGTAACCGTGCGGGTAAAGTCCCCCATGTCACGGTTATCGAGTGTACAGAACGAAGTGAAATCGTGCGCACCCAAAAAGTGTTGCGCGGCTTCGTTCAGCTTTTTTTCATCGATATGGTGGTAGTAGTGCAGCGCGCGCCCGTGCAGAAACGGGCTGCGAATGGGGTTGTTCCAGATTTCATACACATACCGTTTTCCACAGCAGGAGTACCGTGCGTGAAAATCGAGCGGCACTTCTTCGCAGGAAAGAACAGCAATGTCCGGCGGCAGAAAATGATTGAGTGCGCCCAAAAGGCGCTCCGGCGGGATATTGTGCGAAAGCTTCATGCTCAGACAGAATTCCCGCGCGTGCACGCCGGTATCCGTACGGCTGCACGCTTTGATGTCCGGCTGCGTATGCAAAACCTGCTTTAACGCCTCCTGAAACACCCCTTGCACACTGCGGGCGTTTTCCTGCACCTGCCAGCCGTGGTACGCGCTGCCGTCATATTGAATTTTCAGCAGCAGGTTTCGTTCCATAGCTTCTCCTCAATTTTATCGCACAATGGCGGCAGGCAGCAAAATGTTCACTGTGATGAACGCCGCAAGGTACAAAACGCACACGATAAGCGTGATGTAATCTACTTTTGAAAGGTGCAGCACCTTCATTTTCGTGCGCCCCTCGCCGCCGTGGTAGCAGCGGCTTTCCATGGCTGTTGCAAGATCAAACGCACGGCGGAACGCGGAAACAAACAGCGGGATAAGCACCGGAATCAGCGCCTTGATGCGCTGCATCAGACCGCCGCTTTCCATATCTGCGCCGCGGGCCTTCTGCGCCGCCATGATCTTCTCGGTCTCTTCGAGGAGCGTCGGCACAAATCGCAGCGCGATCGTCATCATCATTGCGAATTCATGCACCGGCACATGCAGCAGCGCCAGCGGCTTTAGCAGGCGCTCAATGGCGTCCGTCAACTGCGTCGGGGACGTTGTGAACGTCAGAATAGAGCTGATGAGGATGAGCACCACGATGCGCACGGCGATCATGATGCTGTTCACGATGCCGTTTCGCGTAATGTGAATGAACCCGAGCGTGAAGATCGGATCGCCGGTACCGTAAAACAAATTCAATACGCCGGTGAACACCACGATGAACAAAATAGGCTTCATGCTTTTTAAATAGAGCTTCAGCGGTACTTTGGAAAGCACCACGCCAAGCAGGCTCATAAGAATCGTCGCGCCGAGCGTGACAAAATTCTTCGAGCAGAAAATGAGCACGATGAAATACACGGTCAGGCACATTTTAATGCGCGGATCGAGCCGGTGCATGACGGACTTGCCGGGGAAAAACTGCCCCATGGTGACATCAGATAGCATGGTTTTTGTCCTCCTCTTTCCTTTTTTTGAGGAGCGGCAAAAGCTCCATGACGGCTTCGTCTACATTTAAAACCGTCTCGCTGACCGGCAGGCCCATTTTGCGCAGACGGCGCATGATGGACGTGATCTGCGGCAGGCGCAGACCCATCGGCTCCAAAAGCTCGCCGCGCGAAAACACGGCGCGGGTCTCGTCGTACATTTCGGCATGGGCGTTGTTCATCACAAGCACGCGGTCTGCCACGCGGCCGATGTCCTCCATACTGTGGGAGACGAGCAAAATGGTGTTGCCGCGCTGGCGGTGATATTCGGAGATCTGCGCTAAGATAACATCTCTGCCCTTCGGGTCAAGACCGGCGGCGGGCTCATCCAAAATGAGCACCTCCGGGTCCATGGCGATGACGCCCGCAATGGCTGCACGACGCTTTTCGCCGCCCGAAAGCTCAAACGGAGATTTCTCCAAAAGCTCAGGCTTTAAGTCTGTAAAGTGTGCCGCTTCTTTGGCGCGCTTCAGTGCTTCTTCATCGGAAAGTCCCATGTTTTTCGGGCCGAACATGATGTCTTTGATGACGGTCTCTTCAAACAGCTGGTATTCCGGGTACTGGAACACCATGCCCACCTGAAAACGCACGCGGCGAATTTCCTTCGGCTTTGCCCAAATGTCCTCGCCGTTTAAAAGCACCTGCCCGCTTGTGGGGCGGATGAGGCCGTTGAGCATCTGGATCAGCGTGGATTTACCGCTGCCCGTATGCCCGATCACGCCGACAAACGCACCCTTTTCTACGGAAAGGTTCACGTTTTCCACCGCCGTTTTTTCAAACGGTGTGCCGGCGCCATAGGTATATGTGAGATTTTTGGTTTCCAAAATTGCCATCGATCTTCCTCGTTTCCTCTGCCGGGTGCAGGTCCTTTCGGTTCTTGCCCCGCACAAAAAACAAAATCCCTTTTATATTCTTATCCCAATTTTAAATACTCCGCAATCGCTTTTACGCACTCGTTTTCATCAAGCGGCGTGCCGTAAATGCTGCACCCGGCGGCGTTTAAGCGGTAAATAAGCTCCGTTGCCTGCGGCACGTCGAGCTTGTGGCGCTTCAAAAGCTCCACCTGCGCGAACACCGTGCGCGGGTTGCCGTCCGTCAGAATGTTGCCGCCGTCCATCACCACCACGCGATCGGCCTGCACGGCCTCGTCCATGTAGTGCGTGATGAGAATGACGGTGATCCCCTTTTCGCGGTTCAGATACCGAATGGTATCCATAACCTCCTGTCGGCCGCGCGGGTCCAGCATGGCGGTCGGCTCATCAAGCACAACGCACATGGTCTCCATCGCGATAACACCCGCAATGGCAACGCGCTGCTTCTGACCGCCGGAGAGCTTATGCGGTGCATGGTCGCGGTACTCGTACATGTTGACCGCTTTCAGTGCCGCATCGACACGGCGGCGGATTTCTGCGGGCTCAATACCGAGGTTTTCCGGGCCGAATGCCACGTCTTCCTCAACAATACCCGCGACAAGCTGGTTATCCGGGTTCTGCTGCACAAGGCCCACGCGGCGGCGCACGTCAAGCTGCGTTTCCTCCACGGCGGTATCGATGCCGTCCACCGTCACGGTGCCGGAGGTCGGCACCAGCATACCGTTAAACAGCTTCGCCATGGTGGATTTACCGCAGCCGTTGTGGCCGAGCAGCGCCACAAACGAACCCTTTTCAATGTCGAGATCGACGCCGTGCAGGACCTCGCCGCTCTCTCCGCTGTATGAAAAATGCAGGTCTCTGCACTCAATAAACGCCATTTTATCCCTTCCGTTTCAAAAAAGTCCCGTTATACCAGCTCGCCCGACCAGATTGCCGTGCTGCCGCAGGGCAGAACAAGCCCCGTTTCCGTCACCGGCAAGCCGATTTCATCTGCGGAAACATAGCCGCCGAACTTCGGACGCAGCAAAACGCCGAGCAGATACGCCATAACGGACGGAGAAAGTCCCGTTGTGTACGAATTCAAAATAAAGAACAGCGGATCGTCCGTCAAGACCGGCACGCACATTTCAACAAGACCGTAAAGCTGTTCCTCAAGCTTCCACACCTCGCCGCCGGGGCCGCGTCCGTAGGACGGCGGGTCCATGATGATGCCGTCGTAATGGTTGCCGCGGCGAATTTCGCGCTGCACGAATTTCACGCAGTCATCGACAAGCCAGCGCACCGGGCGCTCTGCCAAATTCGATGCCGCTGCGTTTTCGCGCGCCCACTGCACCATGCCCTTGGAGGCATCTACGTGCGTGACCGTCGCGCCCGCTTCCATACACGCGAGCGTCGCCGCGCCGGTGTAGCCGAATAAGTTTAGAATTTTAATTTCGCGCTCGGGATTTTTCTCCTTTGCCGCGCGGATGCGCGCCGCGGTGTAATCCCAATTCACGGCCTGCTCCGGGAAAACGCCCGTGTGCTTAAAGCCCATGGGCTTTAAGAGGAACGTGAGGTCGCCGCGCGTGATTTTCCACACATCCGGCAGCTTTTTATAAACCTCCCATTTGCCGCCGCCCGTAGAGGAGCGCTTATAGCGCGCGTGAGCGGAACGCCAACGGGGATCTTTTTTCTCCGACTTCCAGATGATCTGCGGATCGGGGCGGATGAGGAGAATGTCTCCCCACCGCTCCAACCGCTCGCCGGAGCCGGTATCAATCAATTCATAGTCTTTCCAGTTTGCAGCTCTCATCAGACCAATTCTTCCTTAATCACTTCAGAAATATCGTTTGCAAGCTTTTCAATCAGCGCCAAATCTCTGCCTTCCACCATGACGCGCAGCAGCGGTTCTGTGCCGGACGGGCGCACAATGACGCGGCCTTCGCCGTTCAGCGTTGCGGTTGCCTGCTGAATAGCCTTCTTCACCTTCGGGTCGGTGTGGAACGCCAGCTTGCCCTCCGGCGAGACCTTGATATTCACCATCGTCTGCGGGTAGCGCTCCATGACGGTCTTGAGGGAAGAAAGCTTTGCTTCGCGCTGCTTTAAGATGCTCAAAAGCTGCGCTGCCGTCAGCTGACCGTCGCCGGTCGTTGCGAAATCGCGGAAAATGACGTGGCCGCTCTGCTCGCCGCCAAAGCTGTAGTTTTCAAGCAGCATTTCTTCCAGCACGTAACGATCGCCGACCTTCGTCGCTTCAAAGTGGATGCCGTTTGCTTCGCAGCACTTTACAAAGCCGAGGTTCGTCATGATGGTGCCGACGATGCAGTCCTTATTCAGCTTACCGCGGCTCTTCATATCGAGGCCGCAGATTGCCATGATGAAGTCGCCGTCGATGACTTCGCCGTTTTCGTCCACGGCAAGGCAGCGGTCGGCATCGCCGTCAAACGCGATGCCCGCGTCGACCTTATGCGTCTTCACATATTCCACGAGCGATTCCATGTGGGTGGAACCGCAGTTATCGTTGATGTTCGTGCCGTTCGGCTCATTATGCAGCATGTGCACCTTGGCACCGAGCTCCGTAAACAGTGTTTCCGCCGTCATCGCGGAGGAGCCGTTCGCGCAGTCGAGCGCGATTTCAAGACCTGTCAGCGAGAAGTGCACCGTGGACTTCACGTGATCGATGTAATCGCGCAGCGCGTTCGGCGCATACGACACCGTGCCGAGGTCGCTGTCTGCAGGCAGCGGCGGCAGAGCCGCTTCGCCGAGGATCAGAGACTCAATGCGCTCCTCAAGGTCGTCCGGCAGCTTGTAGCCGTCGCCGCTGAAAATTTTAATGCCGTTATATTCGTAAGAGTTGTGTGATGCAGAGATCATCACACCGGCGTCTGCCTTGTATTTTTCCACAAGGTACGCCACGGCCGGGGTAGGCACAACGCCCAGCAGAACGACCGATGCGCCTACGCTGCACAGGCCGGCCGCCATGGCGTTTTCCAGCATGTCGCTCGAAAGGCGGGTATCCTTGCCGATGATGACGCGCGGGTGGCGGTTCGATTTGTTGATGAGCACAGCAGCGGCCGCGCGGCCAAGCTTCATTGCAAGCTCGCAGGTGAGGTCATGGTTCGCGACACCGCGAACACCGTCTGTACCGAATAATCTTCCCATAATCGTATGC
>ERZ772812.2005-NODE-2005-length-13730-cov-16.631883_pt1 | contig 13730 bp, 13 predicted proteins | sample MGYA00511343_ERZ772812 | MGnify/ENA primary metagenome ERZ772812 (study PRJEB29015, sample SAMEA2737706) | human gut metagenome | biome: human gut; feature: human-associated habitat; material: faeces | place: China | collected 2012 ...
TGTTCCCACTATTTGATTATAGTTTTATTTAAGAATACCTTGCCGCATATTTTTTACTCCTTTTTTGGAATGATGCTATTATATCACATTAGTTTTAGGAAAGAAAGTACCTAAAAGAAATTTTTCTTCCCCTTATATGTAACAATCATACCGACTTTCTGGCGTTCAGAATGGTTTCTGCTGTCTGCTGTGGTGTTTGGTTGGAATTGTCCAGCCAAAAGCCGATCCGTGGTGTTGTCTGCATAAATGTATCGTATAAGGTTTCAACCGTAAAGCCGGAATAGCCTGTTTTCTCCCTGTATCGTTCCCTTCCTTTTATTGTTTCCACATCTGGACAAAGAACGACAACCTCAACAGGGTATTTATGCGGCACAAAAAATATGTACATGTAACTAATTCAACACATTTATAATTTGAATAGGGACATTATAGCATTTACTAAATACAAATTCAATGTATACGGAAATAAAGATATAAGGAGTGGGAAGGATTCCGCCGTAGTCGGCATTGTAGGAAAATCCAAAAGTTTAGATTTTCCCACAATGCTTATCTTTTGGTCTTTGGTTCGGAATAGTGTAGTGCTGGCGGTCTATCTCTTGTTTTCGGTTGCTTGCTTCCTTACCGTACATGAGCATTTGCGCCCGGATTATCATTGCCGTAGCCTTCCAGAAGATTGATGACGCCCCAAATGCCAAGACCACCGCCAAGCGCCGTAACGAGCGTCTGAAGGACATCGACTGCGGAATTGAAAAACTCCATATATAACTTGCCAGGAACGGAAGAACACGTCCAGACCACACTCCCATTCTCCGGTACTCCTTTCAAATTCAATTTCAGAAGTGGCCGTTTTGTTGTTGGTGTCTTGTATATATGAAAAAACCGCCAGTTTGCACTGACGGTTTTTGAACGATATAACTCCGACTGCGGATACAGCCGGAGTTTGCTGAGATTTAATTTTCTTTGCCGAGCAGCCAATCCGTGAGGTTCTTTACGCGGATGCCGTTGTAGTTGCCAACGGTCAGGCGGTCGGCGGTCAAGATGATCTTTTCGTAATTATCGCGGATCTGTGCCAGCGGGCGCATCTCGCGCTCAAAAGTTTCCTGCGCCGTCATATCGGCGGTCACTTGATAATAGGTATAGGCTCCCTGCTTTTCCGCGACAAAATCCACTTCCGTATTTCCAATCCTACCGATCATCACCTTATAGCCACGGCGCAGCAGTTCAAGGTAGACCAGATTTTCAAGAGAAAAACCGAGGTCATAACTTCTGCGCGGCAAGATGTGATTTCGCAGTCCAAGATCGACAATGTAGAGCTTTTTGTTGACTTTCAAAAGCTGTTTACCAGCAATATCGAACCGCTCTGCTGGATAGAAGATAAACGATTCCGTCAGTGCCTCTACATAGTCATTGACAGTATTCGGAGAAATTTTTCTGCCGCTGGAGATCAGATAGTCCGTGATGCTGCGGATGGAAACCGGACTGCCTACCACGCTTGCAAGATATTTGGCGATTGTTTTCAACAGCGCAATATCCGTGATCTTTCGCTTGCTTGGGTCGCTTTCTTTGCGCGCCTGCCGGTCCTCAATATCTTTGACAATGACCGTGTTGTAGATGCCCTCTAAATAGGTTTCCACCTTTTCCGGCGTTCTGCTCATCTTGGCGACGTAAGGCAGCGCACCGTTTCTCAGATATTCTGCAAGACCGCGCTCGGCATCCAGCTCTGTGATGGCAAGAAACTCTTGAAATGAGAGTGGCAGCATCCGAATCTCCACATAGCGCCCGGTCAGAAGCGTTGCCAGATCACCGGAGAGCAGATATGCGTTCGAGCCTGTAATATAGATGTCCACATTCGGCTTGACATACAGACTGTCTACGACCTTTTCAAAGTCGGGAACTTTCTGAATCTCATCAAGGAAGATGTAGGTAGTCTTTCCGGCGACCAGCCGCTCTTTCAGATATGCGTACAGCTTCTTGTAATCCAACAGTTCTTCGTATTCCAGTTCTTCAAAGTTCACGGATACAATCTGTGCATCCAGCGCGCCGTTTTCCCGGAGCCACGCCTGATACTGCATCAGCAGTGTGGATTTTCCGCAGCGGCGGATGCCGGTCACGACCTTGATGACCTGTTCTCCTTTCCAGCCGATCAGTTGCTCCAAATATTCCTTGCGTTCTACCAATTCTGCCGCCTCCTTGATGTGATGTTCTTATTATAGAATAGTATTTGCGGAAGGTCAAGAAATATTCCGATTTCGGAATTGTTTCTTTACTATAGGCGGATAAATTCCGAATCAGAAGCAATGCGAAAATGGGCGCAACTTTTTCAGGGGAGTTTTGACGCAAACCATCAACTTTTTCAAGCGACTTTTTCTAAGAACCTGCAACTTTCTCAGAAGCGGCGTCAATCTCATAAACCTCATACGTTTCCTCCGGCTTCACTTTGAGCTTGGTTGATAGAAACTTTTCAATATCAAACGTGTTGCGCCGGTCGGCATCCGAGAGGTATTTGTAATTCGGATGCTTGGTGATGTCATATTTCTCAGACAGGAACGGGCGCACGCCGCGAAGCTGGAGGATGCACTTGCCACCATCCAGAACTGCCAGCTCATCCACGCTGGCAAGCTCCTTGCCGAGTTTCTGGTAATTGAGCGAATGTGACGTTTCACGCCCTCGACTTTCGCCGGTGTTGAATGTATCAATCGTTTCTTTCCCAAGCGCCGTAGACAGCTCCTTGAGTGTCGTCGGCTCCGAGCCGCCGAGGAATAGCCGCGAGTCCATGTTGCCAATGATGGTGTCCGCATTGTCCTTATACAACGCCTTGAGCTGGCTTTGCGCCTGCAAAATGAGGCAGGCGGAAATCTCACGGGAGCGGATCGTTGCAATCAGCTTTTCAAGCTGCGGGATCTGCCCGATGTTGGCTGCCTCATCAATCAGGCAGCGCACATGGACCGGCAAGCGTCCGCCGTACACATCGTCGGCTTTCTCACAAAGGAGATTAAAAAGCTGGCTGTAAATCATGGAGATCAGGAAATTGAACGAGGCATCGGTGTCGCTCATAATGAGAAACAGCGCCGTTTTTCGGTCGCCCAGCGTGTCCAGCTCCAGCTCATCGTAGGCAGTCACCTCACGCAGCTCCTCAATGTCAAAGGGCGCGAGGCGTGCGCCGCAGCTCACCAAAATACTTTTGAGAGTTTTGCCCGCCGCCAAGCGATATTTGGCATATTGACGCACGGCAAAGTGATCTGGCTTTTCTTTTGCCAGCTCCTTGAACATCAGATCAACCGCATTTTCAAATTCCTCATCGTCCTCCCGCACCTCCATTGAGTTCAGCATTTCAATGAGCGTAGCGAAGTTCTGTTCTTCTACCGGCGCTTCATAGTGGATGTATCCAATGAGGGCGCAGTAGAGAAGCGTTTCGGCTTTCAGCCAGAACTCATCGCCGGTTTTTCCGTCGCCCTTGGTGTTGGAAATGAGGCACGTCACCAGCTTCAAAATGTCCTTTTCCGAGTGAATATAGGCAAATGGATTGTAGTGCATCGACTTTTTGAAGTTGATCGTATTGAAGATTTTAATGCGGTAGCCAAATCGCCGGAGCATCTTGCCGCATTCAACCACAACGCTGCCCTTGGGGTCTGTGACAACAAAGGAACAGGGATATTTTTCAGAATTGCACTGCATGAGATTCGGTTTCAGCCAGAAGCGCGTCTTGCCGCTGCCGGAGCCGCCGATCACCAGCACGTTTTTATTGCGCGCTGTTTTCGGGTCTTTCGGGCGGTTATTCATTGTCAATTTCTCCGTCTGCGTTAGAATGACATTGTTTCTGGCGTCCGCGTCAATGTAGGGCGCAATGTCCTCATGCGTTCCCCAGCGGGCAGAACCGTACTCGGTATTTTTGCGAAATTTCTTCGCATTTTTGCCCTTGACGTAGACAGTCAGCCGAATTGCAGCCGCGCCCAGAACTCCAACGCAGAGATCGAGCGGATGGAAACTGGGCACAGCCGTGGAAAACGCAGCGTACATCCCATCCATCATGTGCAGCACCTTGCCGGAAAAATCCGCGCCGGGCGCAATGCGTATGGCCTGACCGAGCTTTGTCGCAAACAGTGCGATCCCGACGTAGGGAAGATTCGGGAGAATCCACTTTTTTAGCCGCATATTCATCTCGTTTGCTCCTGCTGCTTTTCCCGCACGCGCTCTTTGCCGATGCTCTGAACAAGCGCCTTGAACTGCTGCAAGCGCGCCAGGACGGAGGTGCGCGGCTTGGATTCACGCTGAATCTGACCAGCAGAATACTCGGTGAACGCTGCGTTGATGGCTTCGCTGTCACGGCCTTTGAAGAAAATCACATATTTCGGCGGCGATACGCTTTTATCCCGATGAATGGCATAATCCACACCGTATTTCCGCGCAACCCGATCAAAGGAACGGACGCGAAGATTTGTTGTTTCCATCGTGCTGCTGCCTTGATCCTGCCCGGTGAGCTGCTTGACCGTCTGTTTCCCGTGATGCACTACGGGACCTTTTTGCTGCCGGTGCTGCTTTTCTGCCTGCAACTGCGCCAAGAGCTTGGTAATTGCTGCTTTCAGAACCCGTCCGGAGAGCTTTGTCGCGGAAATCATAAGAGAAATTGTTTTGTGTTCCACTTCCTCCTGCAATCAGATCACCTCCCGATGATGGAAGGTGGGCATTACGCCCACCCGACCACAAATACGATGGTCAATACCTGTTCGTTGATTGCCGCGGAGCTGGCGGAAACAACCGCGTCATACGATAGCGGCAGCGTTGCACCGGCGCTTACTGTCATGGACGAGGCGGTGAGCAGTTCGCTCTTGCCAGTGGCGGCAGTCTGCATCCTATCCAGCGCGAAACCAATTTTCTTAGAATCCACTTTCTGCGCTGCCATATTTGTTGCATACGGCACGATTGTCCAGCCATTTTCCGCGCGCAGCGTCACGCCGGACACCTGCACCGCACTGCTGGAATTATTGACGATCCCCGCGCCAGTTGCCGTGTAGACAACGCCATGCTCCGACACCGTGACCGTCAGACTCGCCGGAACAGTGACGGAAAAGCGGCTCATTTCACGCCCGCAGCCATCACACACGCCGTCGCCGTTGCTGTCAACATGATCGGCATAGTCATAGCCGCTGTATGAGCAGCTTGTGCAGCGTTTGGTACGCCGATGCTGCGTGGAGGAATGATCCGTCCAACTGCCGTAGCTGAACGTATGCGCGCCGTAGTCCGTCGTGCTATATGAGCAAGTCGTGCAGCTCCCGGTTCTGCGGTGCTGCGTGTCCGAATAGCTGCTCCAGCTTCCGTAACTCAGACTGTGGCTGGCATACTGTGTATCACTGTACCCGCAATACCGGCACGTCATGGAGCGGCTATGCTGGCTGTTGCCCGTGCTGCTCCAGCTTCCATAGCTGTAACTGTGCGAAGCATAGTCGTAGTCTGTTGCGCCGCAGTACCGGCAGTAATTCTCACGTCGGTGCTGGCTGGACGAATACTGCTCCCAAGAGCCGTAACTGTAATTGTGACCGGTTGCGTAGACTGTTTCACGCTTGGACTGTCCGCAATCACAGCTATACTCCCGATAACCGTTGCGTGTGCAGGTCGCGTCACTTTCGTAATCCAGTACCCACGAATGGCTGCCGCAGGAGGGGCAAGTCCACGAGCCGTAAGAGCCAGAGCCATGATTTTTATACACATAACTGCCTAAATATTTTGTGTAATGGCATAAGTAACACTCGTAATATTCGGCATGACCTCTGGAAGTGTGCGACTGCGCAACATAAGTTCCCTGCAAAGACTGCTTTCCGCAGGATGGGCAAGCGCCCACAACGGAGGTTAGCGCGTTGGTGCTATACACGTCCATAAAGTACAGTGACGAGCGGTTTGAGCCGGTCCAGTCATAGGTGTGCAGCGGAACCGTGGACTCCGGGTAGCCGATCAGATAGCCGATATAGAGCGTGCTGCCGCTGTCATACGGCAGATAAAACGCATCCGCGCCGATCTCCGTCAGAACAGAATCTCCATAGTACGTCATAACGGTCGTCAGCGATGCGCAGCCATAAAAGGCGTGCGTACCAATGACCGGCGTGGTATAGGGGATTTCTGCCGTTGTAAGCGAAACGCAGCCATCAAACCAATAGGCAAGGTCATAGATGGAGAGCAGGCTGGGATCTTCAAAAAAGACCGACGTGATCTGTTCCCGCACCGCCGCCCACGGCTGATCTGCCGCACTGGAAAAGGCGACGCAGCCGCCGCTGCCGGAAATGAGCAGCATTCCGTCATCCGTCAGCTCCCACTGGATATTGCTGCCCGGAATCGTTCCGGAGGTGGGCGCGTCTGAAACTTCCGAGGATTCTTCAATTTCTGGAACTTTTTCGCTGGATTCTTCTGCTTCCGGGAGTCCTTCGGTGGGTTCTTCCTCGATGATGATTTCCGATTCTGCTTCAAAATCCGTGATGTATTCATCCTCTGCCGCCAGTGCGGTGGTGCTGAACATGGATACCAGCAGGATCAGCACCAGCAGCAGAGCTGTCAGGTTTCTTGCCTTGAAATGCGTCATGGCAGCCTCCTTATCCGACGATGGAGATGGTAAAGACTACATTTGCCGCCTGCACGTCCTTGCTGTTCGGTGCATCGCCGGATACCCTGGCAAAGTAGGTCAGCGGAAGATTCTGTGCCGCGCCGATCTTGGGGAACGCATCCTTGGTAATGCTCATCTTACCCGCGCCCTTTGTGACGCAGGAGTTGATTTTGAGCGCAATCGTCTTGCTGCCGGAGAAGCTGTCATAGCTGCCGACCTTGTACGCCCCGTCCGTCACGGAGATCGCCGTCACCTGCACCGCGCCGGTCTTGGAATTGTTTGTGATCTTGGCATTGTCCGCTGTGATGACCGTGCCGTTGGTAACGTAGACCGGCAGAGAGGACGGAACGGTGACATTGACCGCCCGGTACTGATTGTCCACGGTCAGCGTGACCGGCACGGTCGCCGTGGTCGAACCTGCGGCAAAGGCGCTTACGCTGAGCGAGAGTGTCAGAAGCATTGCCAGCAGCAATGCCGGGATTCTGTTTCGTTTCATAAAAGCTCCTTTCTGCGGCGGGCGGTATTTGCCGCCCGCCGCGTGTACTTGCAGAAATTACGCCACGGCATCCCACTCGATCACAAACACGACGTTTGCAACCGTCGCATTCTTCATCGTGTTGGAAAGCGGCGTGACGATGGCAGCATAGTCGATCTTTGCCGTATTGCCGGTCAGATCGCCAACACCCGTCATGTAGCAGCCGTCCACCGGCGCGGTGATGAGTGCCTGCGTCTGCTCGTTGGTCGCGGTCTGAACCTGCTTGCCGCCGCCGATGGCGAGCGCAAAACCGAGCTTGTTGGAGTCTACCTTTTCAGCCGCCAGCAGAGATTTGTCACCGAACTTGGTAAGATGCCAGTTTGCCGCCGCCGAGATCGTGACGGATTTCACGCGCACCGCGCCATAGGAGAAGTTTGTGATCTTGCAGTCCGTCGCGGTGACAACCGTACCCTCGTCGGACATGGCTAGGGGCAGCGTGGTGGGAACGGTAACATTCAGCTTGGTCGGCGTAATATCGCCGTCGCCACCGCCGCCAATGCCGCCGTTCGTGGTGGTCAGGCTCACCGGCGTTGTGCCGGAGCCGCCGGAGGTGTCGATCTCCGCTGCGCTGGCGCAGACCGCCAGCGACAGCATCATGCAAAGCGCGAGGCAGAGAGAAATGAGTTTGCTGCAATTCCGTTTCATAGCCATCATTCAAAAGCTCCTTTCAAAAAACCGATAGATCAGGTATCCCACTCGACCACAAACACAACGTTTGCAACGGTTGCGTTCGTGACCGCCTGCGACAGCGGCGTGACAATCGCGGCATAGGCAACGTCTACCGCATTGCCGCTTGCGTCACCGACGCCGGACAGATAGCAGCCGGTCATGGGCGCGGTCAAGAGTGCCTGAGAAGCGGCATCGGAAGCGTCGGTCTGTACCTGTGCGCCGCCGCCAATGGAGAGTGCGAAGCCGAGCTTGTCAGAATCCACCTTTTCGTGTGCAAGGCTGCTCTTATCGCCAAAGGCGGTCAGCTTCCAGCCGTCCACGGCGGAAATGCTCACGCTGCGGACACGAACCGCACCGTAGGAATGGTTGACGATCTGGCAGTTGTCCGCAGTGGTCACGTCGCCGCTCTGCGACATTGCCATCGGCAGCCCGGTGGGGATGGTGACAGACATGGCAGTCGGTGCGGGATCGCCGCCGATGCTGCCGTCCGCCGTCGAACTCAAATAGACCGGCGTGCTGCCGGAGCCGCCGTCCGCGTCAATTTCCGCAGCGGATGCGACCGCCGCGAGGGAAAATACCATGCAGAGAGAAAGAACGAGTGCGAGAAATTTTTTCATGTTGAAAACTCCTTTGAAATTTAGTCCAAAACAGTAATGGTGATGATCGCACCGGCGCAGCCAAGGTAGTCGCCGGTGTCGGGATCGACGTTATAGAAAAGTGCGGTACATTCGTAAGTACCGGCGTCGAGGTCGGCACTGAGCTTGGCTTTTTCGATTTTGCTGCCGACGGGAATTGCCCCGGATTTGTAGATCGTTTCGCCGGTGTCGTTGCGCGTGATCTCCACAATCTGCGGATAGCGGTTGACGCCCTCGTTGACGATCATCAGATTGCCCTCGGAAGTGCCATCCGAGAACACAGGAGAGGTGTTCATGGAAATGTTAATCATCCCAGCCTCTACCTGTTCATTCAGACCCTCAACGATCTTATCCATGTCGGCTTCATCCCAGCCACCGACCACGGCGGCGGAATCGTAGGAAATGCCCGTGCCGGTTTCCGGCTGTGCGGGAAGCTCCGCGCCCTTGCTGCCGCAGCCGCGCAGGAGCAGCAGAATGACGAGGATCACGACCGCCAGCAGGACGAGGATGCCCGCGATTTTGGCAGTCTTGTTATCTGTTTTCTGAGATTTATTTGCTTTGTTCATAAAATTCTCCGTTCTGCCGCGTCTGCGGCGTAATTGTTGTCTTTGTGGGTCCGGCGTCCGCTACGGCGGAACAACCAGACGGCGCAGAAGATGGCGCAGCGTCATACGTTCTCCTTTCTTCGGATATAGAAAAAGCCTGCAAAGAAACTGAGCTTTGCAGGCTTATCCGTACAGATCGTGATTTACTTGTGCGGCATAGTGGCTGTTGATACTGACCGGCGCATTGTAAAGCGCGGTCAGCAGGTATTGCCGGATATTGCGGATCTCGGTGGTGTTCTTTTTGAGGCAGTCAAAGACAAAGCGGATATGCTCCGCATTGAGCTTCAGAAGCCGGGACTTCACGACCTCTGCCGGAAAGTCGCTGCCAGCGACGCGGATATGGCTGCGGGAGGAACAGACGGTATCGGTCATCAGACCGACGATTTCTTCCAAGCGTTCCTGTTCGTATGGCATTTCCTCCAAGAGAATATCATAGTCGATATTTTCTTCAATTAAGGCTCTGTACTGCTCGATCTCACTTCGGTTCATTTCGCTTCGCTTCACATCCGGCGTGCCGGAAAGAATGGAATGAGTATTTGATCCTTGCGTATTTTCTTCTTGGATATTTACTTGATCTATCTTTAATTGCGTTGGATTTTCCGACAACGGTTTTTCCGTTGACGGATTTCCCGTTGTCGGAAAACCCGACGACGGAGAAGCCGATAACGGCTGCTCATAGATGATGTACTCGTTGCCGCTGAACTTGCCCCGGCTGTCTACCGTCTGACGGCGACGGATATATCCTGCTTTTTCCAGCTCGTTGACAGCAGAGCGGATCGCGTCCTTGCTCTCGCGGTTGATGGCAGAAAGTCCGGCAAGCGTATAATCCCAGTTCTCCGGCAGCGAGAGCATCTGCGACAGCAGACCTTTTGCCTTTAAGGACAAATCCTTGTTTTTCAGATGGTGGTTGCTCATCACGGTATAATCCCGTGTGCGCTCCACGCGGAAAACAGCCACAGTATCAGCTCCTTTTTCGGTATCTTTGGTGTCTTAGAAAAAAGCGGTCACAGCTCATAATAGGTCTGATCGTAGTGCGAGTAAAATGGCGCGCACAGTTCCATGAGCTTCTCCGTAAGCGTATCTGGCTCGATGCAGAGAAGTCCTTTTTGAAACTCCCATGCTTTTACGGTTCGGTATTCCGTTGTAAACTCTCCGCCGGACAGCACGGAATAGTTGGAAACGATGACAAGCGTCAGATCCTCCAGCAGCCAGGCCTCCATCGTCCGCGCGCAGATCACCGCCTCGGTGACAAATTTCACAATGTCCTCATAGAGCCGCACCGCTTTCTGGGGGAACAGCGGCGCGCTGCGATAGTTGAAGCTGCAATCCTGCACGCCGCAGGCTTCATAGGTATACACGGTCTTTGCGCTGTGCGCGACCGCTTGCAGCAGCACTTCAAAATCAATATTGTCAAGCATATCTTCCATACACTCATCCGTGTAATCTTCCGGCTCATCCTGACGGTAGAGCTTGCAAATAAGCCGTTTAAGCTGTTCTTTCTTGTTCATAAAAGACCTCCGTACTGAAAAATGGGTATAAAAATAGCCGGACATCGTAAGTCCAGCATCCTTATCGTTCCTGATCGCGCTGCCGTTTTTTTACCCACGCCTCCAGCAGCTTAATAATGGTTTCCTGCATCCGTTGGGGCGTATAGGAGCGCGGGAAGTATTTGCGCAAAACATCACCGGAGAATGTGAGTTCACATTTCTCCGGTTTCTTCTGCTCCATCATAATATCCAGCATTGTATCGTCGTTGAGCTTGCCTGCCTGCGAGAGCTTTTTCATTCGCTGCGCCTGTGACAGCGACGGCGTGGCCTGTTCGCTGTCGATGGCGGTCAGGAGCATTTGCTGTTCCTCCGGTTTGAGGTAGGACAGCTCGACGGCGGGCGTCATGGCGATTTTCTTGTCATCCACCATTTGCTGCAATTCCGGTTGCAGCTCGGTCAGGCGCACAAAGCGGCGCACCGTATCGCCGCTTACACCGGCTGCTTTTGCCACTTCGTCGTCTGCACGGAACTTCGCCGCAACTTGCGGCGAAGTTAAATCAGATCGTGCTCCTTGTCGTTTGAGTGCTTCCATCTTCATTTTGTATGCCTGCGCACGTTCACTGGGGAGAATATCTTCTCTCTGAATGTTGCTGTCTACCATGAGGATCGTCGCCGTATCGTCATCCATTTCCCGGACGATGCACGGCATATCTGAGAGTCCTGCAAGCTCGCTGCCGTGCTTGCGCCGGTGTCCGGCGACGATCTCATAGCCGCCATCCTCGCGCGGACGGACGATGCCGGGTGTCAGAACGCCATATTCCTTGATGCTGTCCACAGTATTCTGCATCGCCTCATCGTCGCGCACATGAAACGGATGGTTCGGAAAGGGGTGCAGCTCCGAGAGCGGAATCCGCACAACCTTTTCACACGATTCTTCCGCGCGGCTTTCCTCCGTGGAGAACAGATCATCGAGCGAGGTCAGATTTATGCTTTTGGCGGAGCTTTTCAACTTTCATCACCTCCTTGGTCAGTTCTCGGTACGCTGCCGCAACCTTGCCGTTGGGGTCGTGCGCGTAGATGCTCTTGCCCTCGGCGCTGATCTCCGCCGCCCGGACGGACTGCGGAATGTCCGATGCGAACACTTTCAGCTTGCTGCCGTAGGTGTCGCGCAGCAGCGCGCTGACCTCGCGGGCATAGTTTGTTCGGCTGTCTACCATCGTCAGCAAAATCCCATCGATACGCAGCTTTGGGTTGATCTGCCGCCGCACCTTGGCGACGGTCTGCAAAAGCTGCTCCAGACCCTTTGCGGGGAGGTACTGCGCCTGTACGGGAATGAGAACGCTGTCCGCTGCCGCAAGCGCGTTGATCGTGAGCATCCCCAGCGACGGCATACAGTCAATGAGAATGTAGTCATACTCGCGCTTTACGGTGTCCAGATATTGTTTGAGAATCTTTTCACGCGACATGGCATTCACCAGCGAAACCTCCAGACCGGACAGCTCGATATTCGCGGGCATGAGGTCTACACCCTCCGTATGATGCAAAATGCCCTCTTTCGAGGGCATTGGTTCGTCCATGAGCGTCTTTCCCATGACGGTTGCAAGTGTGACGGGCAGCTTGTCCGGGCAGGCAAATCCAAGGCTCAGTGTCAGCGAACCCTGCGGGTCCGCGTCCACTAACAAGACCCGTTTTCCAGCCTGCGCCAGACCGATACCGAGATTTGCACAAGTCGTTGTTTTGCCAACGCCGCCCTTCTGGTTGGCAATGGCGATTGTATGTGTCATTTTAAGTTCACCCCCCTAAATTCGGAAATATACATAAATAATCAGTTGTAAAGCGAAGAATGTTGGTGTAATATGTGAATACATAAGAGGCACTGTTACCCATAAAGGAGGAATAGTTAGATGAGAATATTACCGTATCTCTATCTTGCCGATGCAGTTCCATTCTTTGAGCCATTTAATTTTGATACGCTTTTGGCTCTGATTAGCTGTATAGCTGGTATTGTTGCGCTTTTCGTTGGAGGAAAAGCGTATAAAAACTACAAAGCTCTTAATAATTCATTTAATGATACAAAGAACTATTCAGGAACCATCACTGATAATTCACAACGAGCGGCCGGGAATATATATAATCAAACGTGCGATGCCACGAGCCTTGTTACATTGACAAGCCAAAATTTTGAAGCAAGTCTTGAAAAGGCGTATTCCTGTTTTGAGAGGAAGTGTGCTGATAACCTTCATCAAATAATTGATGAAACGAACAGAATAATTCATGAAAGTAAAATTTCAATAGGTGGATACACAAAGATAGATTGGATCAATATATACTTTGAAAGCGCCAAAAACTCCTCAGATGAGTATATGCAGCAAATATGGGCGAAAGTTCTTGCAAAAGAGTTGGAGTTTGCAGGAAGCTTTTCATACAAAACGCTTGATGTATTGAAGAACTTATCAGCTGATGATTTCAAGCAATTTGAGCTACTAGCTTCTTTACAAATAGATGGATATTTAATAAAAGGAGATTTGATTGATCAGCGTATTTCTTGGACACAATTGCTCAAATTACAAGAATTGGGGCTAGTTAATCTTGCGGACACACAGAAAACGTTTGCAATTAATGAAAATGAAGAATTGATCGCTGTTGATAATGGAAACTATGTGATTAAGTTTCATAATCCCTCAAAATCGGAATATGATGTAGAATTTCAAATTTATATGTTGACATCTTCGGGAATTGAATTGCTGAAAATCTTACCACAGATACAGCGTGAGGAATACATTATTAGAGCAGCAAACATAATTAAAGAAAAATGCCAAAATGGCGTTACCTTGGAGTTGCACAAGGTCAATTATATAAACGGAGATATGGTGAACTATTCTGTGCTGGATTTACTCGAGTAAGACTAATTGAAAGATATTTTGTCTGTAATAGTCTTACTTGAAATGCGAACGCGGCGATACGCACTCGGTTCGCATTCAGCCGCTATTTTGGTGGATATGCACCGCATGGTTGCCGCTGCGTTCGCATACAGAGATAAAAATTGCAGCGAGTTTTACTGTGGCACGAATCTCCATCAAAAACAAAGAAAGCGGGCCGGTTTTAGCATCTTTCAAACATTTTATCTGTTTGAAGTGAGCTAAAACCGGCCCGCTTGGGAGAGCGTTCGGTTCGCATCCGAGAGGTCGAGAGTTCGAGTCTCTTCAGGTC
>ERZ772812.2012-NODE-2012-length-13706-cov-3.045857_pt1 | contig 13706 bp, 6 predicted proteins | sample MGYA00511343_ERZ772812 | MGnify/ENA primary metagenome ERZ772812 (study PRJEB29015, sample SAMEA2737706) | human gut metagenome | biome: human gut; feature: human-associated habitat; material: faeces | place: China | collected 2012 ...
CTCATCGGCGGCTTTTGCCGCGACATTTTCGTATCCGAGCGTGCGGAGCAGTTCCCCGGGCATCCAGCCCGCTATGTGCGAGCCGCCCCAGCTACAGGCGATCACCCCGACGGGAATGCCGAGTATCTCGTTCATCGCAACGGCGAAGCAGTAGGCCGGGGCCGAAAAGCGCGCGGCATCGGCCGGGGTGGATTCCATCCAGCGGCCGTCGACGATCTCCCGGGGCTCGGTCGCGGCACGCTTGCTGACGAGGGCCACGCGGACGTTTTTGTACTTCCCGCTGCGGAGGATCATGTCGGCACCGCCCTCGACGGGCTGGCTGACATAGCCCCCGAGGGGCATGAACATGTTGGACTGCCCCGAACAGAACCATACCTCGCCGATCAGAACGTTCTCCACCACGACAGGCTTTTCGCGGTTCTCGCGGATCGAGATCGTCTGCGGCGTATTATCCGCGGCAGGGGTGGCAACCTTCACCGACCAGTACCCGTCGCCGTCGGCCCGGGTCGTATAGCGGGTCTTGTCCCACGACACGGTGACGGTGATCCGGCTGTCATGCCCGGCCCAGCCCCACAGCGCGGCATCGCTCCGCTGTTGCAGAACCATGTTTCCGCTCATGATGTCGGGAAGCCGTATTTCGGCCCGGAGCGTTCCGAGCGCCGCCGTGCAAAGCACGGCCAAAAACAGCAGTTTTTTCATTCCGGTCATTGTTTCATGCAGCGGACAGGGAAAGCCAGTTGGGTATGTTGCTTAGAGGCATTGCCCAGCGTAGTGCGTCCATAACACCACATGGCAAAGGGTGTGATAAGCCCTGCATTCATGTTCGCCGCCCAATAAGCACATGTATAGCCGACATTGCACGCCTGTCCGGCGCTCCGATAGCCTGCGGCAGGGTAGTAGGAGGCGTTGCCGGCCCCGTTGCTGTAAACAACGCCCGAAAGCGACGGTTCGAACGCAACGAAACTCTCAGTCCAGTCCTGCCACGCATAGCCGTTGTTCACCGGCACACAGTAACCGGCCGGACAAGGGTCGTAAATCGTCTTTTTCGATTTGTTTGTAGTGCCGTTCCACAACGCCGCCAGTTCATCGGCCGTCAGATTGTAAGCCCATGCTCCCTCACCCGTAATACCTCCCTGTTGATAACAATGAACAAAGGTGGTGGGATTGGCAGTCACGAATGCGAGGTCGTCGCTGCCCATTGTCGAATTGCGCACCGATTTGAACGTGTGGCCGCTGAAAGCGTCGTTGATGACATACGCCTGCGTACTGCCCGAGAACTGCGCAGGTTCTTTCGATGAAGCATTCGTTCCCGCCGTATTAACCCCGGGAAACGGATCCTTGCGGCCCCACTGGTAGTAAAGTCCGTAGGAGTCCGGATTGCCGGGCTCGTCGGAGGTCGCACCGAGGTTGCGGTCGATCAGCGACCAAGCGACATCGCGGGTATAGTGCGTCGGGATGAGCGGGTCCCCGGTCGTCATCCAGAGATGCCAGCTCCAGACGATATCACCGGCATCGTCCTTGGCGGCCACTACGGCGTTGCCGTTAGTCCCGGGACGCACCGTGAAATAGATGTTCTTCGAACTGTATCCCAGATTGGAGACCAGCGGCCGGTCGCCCGTCGACCAGAGCCAGTCGGCCCCCGTGACCCCGATCAGCTCGTGGGTCTTGTTACGGTCGGGATAGTCGGCGGCGAATTTGAAATAACCGCCGTTCCGGACGATATAGCAGTTGGCGCGTCCGCCGCCGCCGGCGACCAAATCGTAGGACTTGGGCGCAGCCTTCTTGCTGCTGATCCAACCGTCGATATCGCTGAAAGTAAGCGTATAGCGGGTCTGCGCCCTGAAGGCGACCTTCGGGTTGACCGTGAAGGTGACCTGCTGTCCGTTGGTCAGCGTCAGGACGAACGCACAGTTGGCATCCGTGAGGTCAGCAGGCAGGATCGCCACCCATGCATTCTGGGGCACGCTCATGGCTGCATCGGCTCCGTAATTGATCGTCAGCGTTTTGCCGGCTTCGGGATCGGCCGCCGCGATGCTCTTCTCCGGCAGGTTGCAGACCACGTCGCCGACGAACGTCCTGTCGGCAGTCATCGTGAACGACTCGATCACGCCGTCGCTGAAGATGCTGTTCGAGCCGTCGATGACGATATTGAGCAACGCCAGCGGATGGCTGAAGCCGATCGCATGCTCATCGTCGGCCTTGGAAAGTGTCGTCCGGGCCAGCATGAAATCCGAAACGCCGATCACCTCGTTCACGTCGCCGCAGCGGTCGACCTCCGCAGGCACGGTCCGCATCACGGCGGTGGGGTCGCTGCCGTAGTCGGCATAGGGATAGACGGCATAGAGTGTAAAAGCGTCGGCAGTCGGGGCGAGCGAACCGGTGAAGCGGCCGACGGACTGTCCGTCCGATTCGGGGGTCAGGGTCAGTTCGACGTTGGCGTTCGAAACGTCGCCGTCGATCCACGCGCTGAGTTTGTCGCCGGCTTTCCAGATGACGGCCGAAGCGTCGGTCATCTCGGTGCGGGTGATGGGGTCGATGGCCGCCGTCAGGCGAAAATCACCGGGAGGGGTTTCCGGGTCCGGAGGCGTCGTGTTGTCCATACCGTCACTCTTGCTGCAGGCGAAGCCCAGCGCGGCGGAGAGGGTTATCGCATAAAGGGTCAGTCTGTACATAATCTTTTGTTTTGAAGTTTTTACCATTCGTAATCGATCGCTTCGCCCCCGTCGTCGAAAAAGAGGGGATTCTCTTCATCCGAGGCGGCAAATCCTTTCTCGGCGGAGACCGTAAAGAGCTCCAAGTCGGGTCGTTGGTAGGTTCGGTTCATGGTTGGCAGGTTTTACCCGGACCATCGGCGGTCCGGAGGATTAAACAAAGTAAGCAACAGTAAATCAGCGCATTTCTAGGCGGGTCATCTGGCCGGCGAACTGGAGGAAAGCCCCCGTTGCGAAGCTCTCGCCGCTGACGACCGGGCGGGCGTAGTAGTAACGTCGTTCGCCGATGCAGGTCCCCGCGCAGACGTTGCCCAGCGTCAGGCCGTCGGTGCCGCGGCCCTCGACGCTGTGCGCAAGCAGTCCCCGCCATGCCCGTTCGGCGGCTTTCCGGTAGCGGCTGCCCCGGAGTACCCCCTCCGCAACGCCTTTGGCAAGGGCATAGCCGAACATCGCGGTGGCCGAACTCTCGATGTAGTTCCCGGCATCGGCATCCTCCACACGGAGCGGCAACTGGCGCCAATGCCCCGTAGCAGGGTCCTGAACCCGGCAGAGCGTCCGCATCATCTGCACGAACATCGACGTCAGGGCTTTGCGGTCCCGGTGTCCGGCAGGCAGAAGGGCCAGCACGTCGGCCAGCGACATGGCGATCCAACCGTTGCCGCGGCCCCAGTATTCGGTGTTGCGCTGCAACTGGTTGGAGTTCCAGAGGTATTCGCAGCAGCCGTCCTCGTAGCAGTAGTTGGTCGCCGACCAGCCGTGATACCAAAGCCCCGTCGCGGGGTTGCGGAGTTTGACGGCATGGGCCGTGATCTCGCGGACACAGTCGTCGAGATAGCGTTCGTCCCCGGTGGCGCGGTACATCCCGAGCAGGTAGAGGGTTAGCATGTAGACCGTGTCGTCCCACAGCTCGATGCGGCCCGGGCGGTGCGAGGTGGCACCCCCGAAACGTCCGATACGGCGATACTGCCGGTAAACCTTGTCGGCGGCAGCCCCGAAAGTGCCGTCGTCGAGCCCCGCACGGATGAGGAACGCCAGTCCCACGCCCGAAGCAACCCCGTTCGGGTGGTTGCCGTGGACCCGGTCGGCCGTAGCGCGCATGGCCGTCAGGACATACTCCTCGACTGTCGGACGCAGGTCCGGACGCAGGTCGTAAAGGTCCGTCAGCGCCTTGAGCACCACTGCATCGCGCCAGTTCCAGACGTATTTCGCGGCAGGAACAGCCCGCTCGACCATACTTCGCAAGAGCGAATCGGCGAAGCCCTGCGGCACCGCCTTCGGCCGGGCCGAAAGCGATGCCGTGCAGAGCAGCACGAGGAGAAGCGTCACGGGAAAGGTTTTCATCCTATTCGACATTTGCGTCGCAGAAGCGGAATCCGATGTAGGAGTTCTTGCCGGCGGAATACTGGTCGATGTTGAACGCCTCGCGGGAGTTGTTGATGAAATGGGGCAGGATACCACGCTGGCAGCGGCCGCCACGGCAGGTCTTCGAGGGCTGACTGCCCTGTCCGAGTTCGGCGAACGTCGCCGTATAGTTGTTGTACCAAGTGTTGGTCCACTCCTGCGCGTTGCCCGACATGTCGTAGATACCCAACTGGTTCGGCTTCTTGGTGCCGACCTCGGCGGTCTCCACGGAGTTGTAGACCGCGACTTCCGCGAGGTCGTTGCTGCCGCTGTAACGATACATCGGCACCGCCGGATCGTTGGAGTAGACATTGCCGCGTGCGGCGTTTTCCCACTGCGCCTCGCTGGGCAGGAAGCCCCCGAAGAAGCGGCAGAACTCATAGGCACCGTACCATGTGACCCCGACGACGGGATGGCGGGCCAGATCGTCGGCGATGCTCCAGCTCTGCGAACCCGCATCGTAAGTGATCTTCGTGCCCTGCATGAAGAGCAGTTCCTTGCCCGCGTAGTCGCCCTCCTTGACCGTGGCGCTCTTGTAGAGGTTCAGGAACCCGACGTAATCGGCGTTCGTCACCTCGTATTTGGCAATGCGGTAGGGCGCCAGATTGACGACCTGCGACGGCACGGGCGGGGTCTTGCGGCCGACCGAGATGTTCAGGTTGGTATTGTCGAAGACACCGTCGTTGGCTTCGGTGTAGGTCGGAGTGTAGCCGTACTCCTCGTTGTACTGTGCCTTGTCGCCGAGCCACCCGATGTGGAACGTCTCGGGCGGGACGACGACGGCCATGTTGCCTCCGCAGTCGTAGGTCCGGGTGCGGACGCTCAGCAGGTCGCCGTAGTTGAGCCCCGCGTCGTTGACGGCATAGGCCCGGATGTGGACCAGCGTATTGGGCAGCAGATCGGCGATCGTGTGCGAGAAGGCCTGACCCGAGAGGTCGACCGAAGAATCGTCGGTGGTCGGCAGGGCATTGGACACGGACCAGCAGAAGCCGTAGGAGGTGACCGTACCGTGCGGATTGGTGATCTCGGTCGAGAGGGTCAGCGACGTGTAGGTGCTTCCGCCGACGGTGATGGCGGCAATGTCGGCCGGGGCGATGTCGCTCGTCGTCACTGCGATCTCGTTGGAATAGGCCGTGCCGAAAGCCGTGGCGGCAAAGGCCCGGGCGTAATACTTGGTGCCGAGCTCCAGCGAGGTGGCCGTGGCCTTCATTTCGGACTCCTTGGTATCGAGGGTGAGCGTCGTACAGCCGTCGCCGCCGACCTCCGGGCCGGTGTTCTTCGAATAGACGAACCCGCACGAGGCGATCGGGTAGTCGCCCTCCGACACGATCCGGGCGTTCAGCGTGAACTCCCGCGAACGGACGTCGGTAGGTTCGAGCATTTCGAGCGTCGGAAGCTGGAAGTCGCTCGTCGTGAAGCGCTTCATCTCTCCGTACTGCACCGTGCCGTCCTTCATCACGGCGTAGGCGCGCATGTAATAGGTCGTCACGGGCGTGAGCTCGTGGGTTTTCACCGAGAAGCGGCCGCTGCCGCGCAGTACGGAGACCTTGCTGTCCTCGAAATCGACCGTCTCGGAGATCGAGAAACAGACGCCCCGGGTGAGCATGTTACCCACGGCGCCCCCGGTCTCGCCGTTGAGCACGGCCGTCGAACGGGTTATTTCGCTGGCGTCGAGCGTCGTCACCGAGGGCAGCGAACCGTTGGCTTCGTCGCTGTCGGAGCAGGCTGCCGTCAGCAGCATGCCGAGCATCGGAAGGATATAGAGATATTTCTTCATCGTCAGATCGGATTTACAGGTTGGATTTCTGGAAAATGGGCGTCGCAATGTCCTCGCCGTTGACCGTGAAGAGGACGTTCTCGGCTTCGACGCCGCCGACGGTCGCCGTCTGCTCGAATCCCCAGTACTCTTTGTTGTCGGGCGAGGTGGGATTGGCCTGCACAGCCTGCGGGAAGACCTTGCGGACGAGGTTGCCCGAGAAGCCGAGCTCGCCGTCGGGCGAGGTGACCTGCACGCTGATGCGGCTTCCGTCGTCGGTCACCGTGCTGGCGGCGTTGATGACCTTTCCGCGCAGGGCTGCGAACTGTTCGTCGGTGGTGATGCCGTCGTCGGCCCGCCACCACATCGCCACGGTACCGCGGGTCCACTTGACGGGGGTTCCCGTCGAGAGGTCCGTCGTGATGCGCATGGCATTGCCGGGGGTGAAGACCTGCGTGCCGTCGGTGTCGATGTAGAGCCGCGGAGTAGCCTGCCTGCCGTCGATATCCATAGCATAGAGGTAGCGGATCGAAACCACCACGTCGTCGAAACGCAGGAAGAACGTGTAGTTGTCGCCCGCAGGAAGCGCCTTGTTGCCGATCGAGAGCCATTTGTCGATCTTCTCGTTGCCGAGCCACACCTCGTCGATGTAGTTCGACGGCAGGACGATGTGCGACTGGAGCTTCTTGGTGTCGCCGCGCTCCGAACCGTCACCCGAGACCATCGCCACGAATTCGTTGTTGCGCTGCGAACGTCCGAGGGCATATTTCTGCAGGTGACGGGCCAGACCGTTGATGTAGTTTTTGCCGTAGGGGTCCTGCCGGCCGTCGAAATAGTGGACGATATTGACCAGCGTCTTCTGCCGGGGGCTCGAGAGGAAGATCGTCATGGTCTTCTCGTTGGCGTTGCCCGTGTAGGTGCGGCCGACACTGCTGATGTTGTATTTCTCGGTGTAGTAGCCCACGGCGTTCATGTCGGGGTCCCAGCCCCATTTGTAGCACACCAGCCGCGGATAGGTGGCGTTGATCCGCCGCGCCTGATCCGTCGGGGTCCACATGGCCAGCCGATTGAAGAAATAGGTGCCCCAGCCCTTGACCAGTCCGCCCATGATGTTGTCGATCTTGCCGTTGCTCGAACCCTTGTAGTAGCAGCGCGACTGCACGCCGCCGAGCATCATCGCCGGGGTGAAATAGTTGGCGAAAGCCATTGCCGAGAGGTACTCTAGCGCCACGTTGGCCTCGTGGCGGATCGCCTCGTTCTTCGTGTATTTCGCCAGATAGCCCAGACACTCGGCCTGCACGCCCGTATAGGTCGGACTGTTGTGCTCATGGATGCCGTTCTTCCGGATCTCGGCCATCCAGTCGCGGAACAACCGGTAACCCTCCTCGGCCAGCTCCTCGGGACGGACGTTCATCGAGCGCCCCCATGTGCGGTCGGCGGGAAGCGTCTCGCCCAGCGCAATCAGGTTCCATGTGCGCATGACGTAGATGTTCGTGTAGGTGATGGCGATGTTCGGATCGTCCAGAATGGCATAGACCGAGTAGTCGATCAAATCGTCCAGCAGGGCCTTGTTCGCGGCGTCCAGCCGGTCGTAGTAGAGCATGCGCTCGAGCGAGAGCAGTTCCATCAGAAACTCGGCGTTGTTCTTGTCGAACGAGGTCGTCTCGGTGTCGCCGCCGATGTAGCGGGGTATCTGGCCGTAGTTGTGGTGGCCTTCGGTGCGGATCTGCGCATTCGTGAGGTTCGTCAGCGCCACTTTAAGGTATTTCTGGTCCCAGCCGAGGTCGCTGGCCTCGAGGACGAACTGGCAGATGTCCCAGATGTCGAGTCCCGCCTCGTTGGCCCGCACCTTCATCCACAGATCGTCGAGATAGGGGTTCACATACCAGCCTTGCTCGCCTTTGGCAGCAGGCAGCAGTTGCGCCTCGTCGGTACATCCCGGAAACGCGAGCAGCGAGCAAAACAGCAATAACGTATTCATTAACTTCTTCATTTCGGTCGATTTCATTATAGGTTAATTTCCCCAGCCGTCGCCCTGCGTCAGGGCGGGGTTGATGTCGATCTCAGCCTGCGGAACGGCGTAATACCAGTTGCGAACGGTGAATGCGCGGGTACCGGCCTTCGCCCCGACGGGACTGCCCTTGTAACCCAGAATCTGGTGGTTGAGCGTCGAGATGTCGAACGAGGGATCGTGGGCGTACCACCGCTGGAAGTCGAAATAGAGGTGGCCTTCGCCGGCGAGTTCGTAAACCCGCTCGTTGCGGATGATCTGGCGCACGGCCTCCTTGCCGCCGCGCTTCACGCCGGGCATCTTGACGCGCGAACGCACGGCGTCGAGTGCGGCGTAAACCTTGTCGCCCGGTCCCTCGGCCTCGTTGAGCGCCTCGGCATAGAGAAGCAGCACATCGGCCCAGCGGATGATCGGGAAATCGGTCGGCGAGTGGCGGCGGATGGTCGTCTCGTTGCCCGTGTTGCAGAATTTCCGCCAGCAGTAGTGGTCGTTCAGGCCGTTGTCCGAGCGGAGACAGGGATAGGGAACCGTCGACGTGTCGTACGACGTGCGGTACTGGTAGGTGACGTTGTCCTTGCCCACGAAAAGCGCATAGGGGCGGATCAGCGAAGCCTCCAGCCGCGGGTCGCGGTTGGCGAACAGGGCGTTGACCTGCGCCTCGTCGTTCCACGAAAACGAGGGGTAGGCGCTCCAGTCGAAGGCGGAACCGTCCTTATTGAGATAGGCGTTGGCGAGGTAAATCGTCGGAATCGAGGTGTTCGTGCCCGAGCAGTTCGCCGAACGGGTATTATAGAGCAGGTCGATGTAGCTGCCGTTGCCGTAGGTGTCGAGGAAGCTCATCACGAAGACATATTCGTTGTTGTTCTCGCCGGCGAGCGTGAACATCTCGCCGTAGTCGTCGTGCAGCGTGTAGGGCGAATCGCTCTCGGCGTTCTCCTGCATGAGCTGTCCGAACACCCCGGCGGCCTCGGCGTAGGCATCCGCATAGAGGTAGACCTTGCCCAGCAGCGTCAGGGCGGCGGCGCGGTTGGCACGGCCCTTCTCCGTCGAGCGCCAAGGCAGGTTGCCGACGGCGTATTCGAGGTCTTCGATCATCACGGCGCGAACGTCGGCCGGAGTAGCACGGGGCTTGTAGGCGTCGTCGTAGCCGGGCATCTCGGTGTAGAGCGGCACGCCCTTGTCCTGCGCCTTGTGGCCGCTGAAAAAAGTCAGCAGGTCGAAATAGTAGAGCGCACGCAGGAAACGCACCTCGGCCAGACTGTAATCCCGTTTCTTCTCGTCGATCGGAACGTTGGGGATGTTCTCGATGGCGAGGTTGGCATATTGGATGCCGAGGTAGTCGGATTCCCATTTCGACGAAAAGACGCCGTAGCCCGTCGTCGCGGTATTATAGCAGAAATAGCGCTGCCCGAGTTCGTCGAAACCGCTCGACATCAGGAACGCATACTGCGTGTAGGCGTCGGTCAGCGCATTGCGCGAATAGTTGCCGCGGGTTTTCAGCACGCTGTACACGGCCGTCACACCCAGATCGACGTGCTCTTCGGTGGTCCACATTTTGCTCGACCCGATGCCGTCGCTGGGACTGGTCTCCAGAAAATCGCTGCACGAGGCGCACAGCAGCGCCACGGCCGGCATCAGCAGGTATTTGTTGATATTCGTCATGTCTTGTCCTACTTAGAAGGTGATACTTACGCCGAACATGTAGCGTTTCATGTTCGGATAGTTGCTGGTGCTGCCCGTCTCGGGGTCGAGGCCCTCGAATTTGGTGAAGGTCAGCAGGTTCTCGCCCGAGAAGTAAACCCGGCAGCGCGAGATCAGCGGGCTGAACCATTTCCGGGGCAGGGTATAGCCCACGGTCAGGTTGCGCAGTTTCAGGTACGAGGCATCCTGCAGCCAGAAATCGTTGGCCACGGTGTTGCGGCCGCCGTCGTCGGTGGTGATGGCGGGGATGCGGCTCGTGGGGTTGTCATAGGACCACGCGCCGAGGAATTTCTTGTTAATAACCGAACCGTTCTTCAGCACGTTGGTGTACCATGTGCCGTTCAGGTACTGCGAAACACCCGCCACTCCGCTGAACAGCGCCGAGAAGTCGATGCCCTGCCAGTTGGCCGAAAGCGTAAAGCCGAAGAAGTGCTTCGGGTAGGACGAGCCCTTGATTACGCGGTCGCCGTCGTTGATGACCTTGTAACCCTCCTCGCCCTCTTTCTGCTGGTCCTTGTAGATGAAGTCGCCGGGACGCGGCGTCGAGGGGTAGAAGACATAGCCGTCGGCCAGCATCTCGTCGATCCTCTCCTGCGTGGCGATGCCTTCCACCTCGCGCACATAGTAGTCCCAGATGCCGTAGCCCTCGAGCAGTATCCGCTGTCCGGAATAGGCGGGAACGTTGCCCTGATATTTGAGCACCTTGTTCTTGACATAAGAGTAGTTGGCCGACACGGCATATTCGAATTTGCCGATCCTGTCGTGCCAGCCGGCCTCGATCTCGATACCGCGGTTGCGGACCTGTCCGGCGTTGCGGAACGGTGCGTCCATACCGCCGAATACGCCCGGAATCTTGGTGCGGACCAGAATATCCTCGGTCAGCTTGTGGAACAGGTCGACCGAAAGGTTGAAGCGCGTGCGGAAAAGCGTCAGGTCGACACCCACGTTGGTCATGGTCGTCGTCTCCCATTTCAGCCCCTCGTTGACGATCGCCGTGATGCCGGCACCCGACACGGCCGTGTCGCCGAAAACGTTCGAACGGCGCGTGTAGATCAACTGTGTGGCGTAGTCGCCGACGCTGTTGTTGCCCAACTGACCCCACGAAGCGCGGATTTTGAGGTTGTCGAGCCAGTCGCCCGCGGCATCCTTGAGGAACGGCTCCTCGGAGATGCGCCAAGCCGCCGAAAACGAGGGGAAGTAGCCCCAGCGGTTGCCCTTGGCGAAGCGCGAGGAGCCGTCGGCCCGAAAGTTGGCTTCGAAGATATAACGCCCCCGGTAATCGTAGTTGACGCGGCCGAAGAACGAGCGCACGGCGCTGTCGGTCGAGGTGCCCGTCATCTTCGAAGGAGTCGTGGCGGCATTCAGCACGTCGGTGTCGGCACTCAGCACGTCCAGTGCCTGCACATAGCTGTCGTGATAGTAATTATACTCCTGATTGTAGCCGGCCGTGAGCGAAAGGCTGTGGTCTTTGACGTGGGGCAGTACGTCGTACTGCAAATAGGAATCGACGATCAGTCCGTAGCTCTTGGCATAGGTCTCGCTCAGTTGGGTCTGCGTCGTTCCCGTCGTGATGAGCACCGCGTCGTTCTTGAAATCCCAGATCTCGATGTTGGGGTAGTTCATCTGCGAGGTGCTCAGCAGGGTCCCCGTCACGGCGAAATTGTTGTACCATTTCAGGTTCTTGGCGAAGGTGACCTCGAAACCCAGCTTGCCGTTCAGTTTGGTCGTGCGGGTCTTTTTGTCGTAGGAGGCCAGCCCCGCGAAAATGTTGTTGGCCTGCACGTTGCCGCCCGGGGCCCACTCGCCGCCGAAACGACCGTCAGGAGCCTGCGGAAGCGTACCCGGCGAGGCGTTGCCCAGCGACGACATCGTCGTCGAGACGTCGACGCCCTTCTGAACGCCGTGGTTGCCGTTCACGACGGCATTCATCCGCAGCCATTTCGTGACGTCGGCCGAGACGTTGGCCCGGAAGCTGTAACGGTCGTACCCGGTCTTGCGCATCGTTCCGTCGTTTTGCATATAGCCCAGCGAAACGAGGTAGTTGACCGACTGATTGCCGCCGGCCGCCTGTACGTTGTGTTCCTGAATAAAGGCGTTGCGGAACGTGGCCCCGAACCAGTCGGTATTGGGGTAGACAGTGGGGTTGGAGGCCGAATTGGCCGCCCACTCGTCGATGATCTCCTGCCCGAAAGGAGCGACGTTGCCCGCATTGAGCGTGGCGCGGTTGATGGTGTTCATGTAGACGACGTAGTTGTCCACCACGTCGATCGGGACGCTGACGCGCTGGAATCCGGCGCGGCCGTTGTAGGTGATGCGCGAACGCCCCTGCCTGCCCTGCTTGGTGGTGATGAGGATGACGCCGTTGGCGGCGCGCGAACCGTAGATGGCCGACGACGCGGCGTCCTTCAGGACCGACATCGTGGCCACGTCATTCGGGTTGACATCGTCCATGCTGCCGACGATGCCGTCGATCACCACCAGCGGCGAAGAGTTGTTGAGCGTACCCATGCCGCGGATGGTCACGGCGGCTTGGTCGGCGCCGGGCTCACCCGACGACTGCATGGCCAGCAGGCCCGCCGAGACGCCCTGAAGACCCGCCGAAATGTTGGTGAGGGCGCGTTTTTCGCCCGCCTCCTCGAAATTGACCGAGGCGACGGCTCCCGACATGTTGGCTTTCTTCTGGACGCCGTAGGCCACGACGACGACCTCTTCCAAAGCGTTCTCCTGCTCGGAGAGGATGACGTCGATCACCGTGCGGTTGCCGACCCGGACACGCCGGGGCTCGTAGCCGAGGAACGAGAATTTCAGCACGTCGTCCGGCGACTGCACGACGATCGAATAGCTCCCGTCGGCACCGCTGACAGCTCCGTTATTGGTCCCGACGACCAGCACCGTGGCCCCGATCACAGGCACCCCCGAACCGTCCGTAATGACGCCCCGCACCGTCGGGGGAGGAAGTTTTTCCTTCGTCGGTTTCGGAGTCAGGACGATCTGTTTGTTCTCCCGGACCCGATATTCGATGCGCAGACCCGAAAAGACGGCTTCCAGCACCTGCGCGATGGTCTTGTCCTTCAGCTCGACGGTCACCGGGCTCTCCATGTCCGGGAGCGCCGTGCTGTAAAAGAAATTGTAGCCGGTCTGCCGCTCGATCATGGGGATCGCGTCCTTCAGCGGTACGCCTTTCACACTGACCGACACCGTCTGGCCGCTCGCCGGACGGGCAAAGGCCGTCAGTGCCAAAACGATTGCCAGCAGGTGAATAATTCGTAGATTTTTCGACATAAAGGTTGGTTTTAGCAGTAATAAGTATTTGGTATGTAGCGATTTCAGGCTATGGCTGCCGGGAGCGGAACTCCACCGTGTTGCCCGTTATCAGGTAATCCACGGGCGAGGTGCTCGAAATGAGGTAGAGGACATTGTGCAGCGAGTTGTTGTGTACCAGTCCCCGGTAGGCGTAGCGGCGGCAGGCGTCGTCCCCGAAGACGACCTTGACGTTATACATGCGTTCCAGCGTCCGGGCAATGATCTCCAGCGTCTCGCCGCTGAAGACGATCTTGTTGTTGAACCACGCCATCGGCAGCTCCATGTTATCGACCGCACGGACCGACATCGCTCCCGACGCGCGGTTGTAGCAGGCTTGGTTCTCCGGAAGGAGCACCTCGCTGCAACCGCCGGCATCGGTGCGTATCTTTCCCTCGACAAGCGTCGCCACGACCTCCTCCTCGTTGGCATAGGCCTTGACGTTGAACTTCGTGCCCAGCGCCGTCACCGCCATCCCGTCGGCCTGCACCACGAAGGGCAGTTTTTCGTTGCGGGCGACGCTGAAATAGGCTTCGCCCTCGAGGTCCACCGTGCGGCTGCGGCTGTTGAACGCCGAGGAGTAGGAGACGCGGCTCCCGGAGTTGAGCCAGATGCGGGTGCCGTCGGGCAGCGTCACGGAACTCTTCTGCCCGAAAGCGGTCACCACCTCGAACTGCTGCTCGGGCTGCGAAGTGACGGCATAACGGTAGCTCGCCAGCGCGGCTCCCACGACCAGCGCCACCACGGCCGCGGCCTTACAGAGCGTCGGCCAGAGGCGCCGCGAACGGCGGTCGGAAAGGTCGTCGACCGTTGCGATGCGGCTCAG
>ERZ772812.2015-NODE-2015-length-13698-cov-3.232354_pt1 | contig 13698 bp, 6 predicted proteins | sample MGYA00511343_ERZ772812 | MGnify/ENA primary metagenome ERZ772812 (study PRJEB29015, sample SAMEA2737706) | human gut metagenome | biome: human gut; feature: human-associated habitat; material: faeces | place: China | collected 2012 ...
CGAGAGCGACGTGCGCGCGGCGCGGTAGTCCAGCCCGCGACGCTTGTGGGCCACCTGCGGCAGATTGAAATCGGTATGGTCGCCGTAGAGGTCCGAAACGCCCTGCACGGCGCGGTAGAAGATCGCGGAGTCGGTCGTAAGCACTTCGCGCCGCTCCTCACGTTCGGCATAGGGATAGTATTCGTCGTCGGGAGACTGAGCCGCAGCCTGCAGGCTCGGCAGCAGAAGAAACAGCAGGCAGCAGCGACTTTTCAGCATCTTTTTGCGACTTTACGAAATACAAAGATAAGAAAAAATCGAATCGGATGCGGTACGGAGAAACGGTGCGACCCATGAAAATATCGTTGCGGCACCAAATACCGCAAAAATACTTACAATTTGAAACCAAATCATACGCATTACGACAAAATTATAAGATTTATATAAATAAAAATCCATCATCCATATTATATAGGGTATGGAATCAAGATTATGCCCTGATGATGAAACCGGTTCAAAATACCTCAATGAGTCAGCAACTTCCAGTCTGAAAATGCGCTCTGCTGCATGGTCGATGATATGCAGCGACATTCAAAACCAGAAAACAATCTGCTTGAAAAAAGCGCACTTTCGAACAGTTATTAAATTTTTTTTCATTATATTGCACCCGAGATATTCACAATGATTCTCGGATCTATACAGGGGCAAATTTACCTTTTTGCACCTGATAGGTTTCATTTATTAACCCAAAACTCGATAGCTTATGAAGGTTATTGCCAAATTGAGTGTATTAACGAGTATTCTGATACTTTGCAGTGCCGCTTCTTTGTCGGCGCAGAGCAAAGAAAAGGTCTCGTTTAACGGCACAGTGCTGGCCTCGGAAACCGAGGGGGGGGGCATTTCCAAAACCACCCCGCTGGCCTATGCCGTTGTCTCCCTGCCTGAGATCGGTGTAGCGACAACCACCGACGTCAAAGGTCGGTTCGAAATCCAATTATCAAACCCGGGAAAATACAAGGTCGAAATCAGTTCCTTGGGCTATGAGCCCCTCTCGCAAACGATCCAGCTTCCCGCCCGGGACTCCCTCAAATTCATTCTGAAGGCCACGTCGTTCTATCTGGAGAATGTCGTGGTGTCGGCCGAGTCGAAAAAGACCGGTGCGGCAACCGCATCGAAGATCTCCAAATCGGCCATGGAGCACATTCAGGCCACCTCGCTGGCCGACATCATGTCGCTGCTCCCGGGTGCCGATACGCGCACCTCCGAAGAGATAGCGCTCAAGAAAGTCGGCACGTTCTCCATCCGCAACGGCCAGAGTTTCGGTACGGCCATCATCATGGACGGCGCCCCCGTTTCGAACAACGCCAACATGCAAACCCTGTCGTTGTCGTTGGGCGCCAATGCCGGACCCAGCATCTCCACCCCCAATTCGGGCGTCGACATGCGAACCATCACCACCAGCAACATCGAATCGGTGGAGGTGATCCGGGGTATCGCATCGGCCCAATACGGCGACATCGCATCGGGCGCCGTCATCGTCAACAGCAAGGCCGGACGCGCTCCGCTGTCGATCCAGTTGGACATCAATCCCAATGTCTACATGGCCTCCGCATCGCACGGCGTAGGTCTCGGCGACAGGGCCGGCGTACTCAACTACGGCGTCGACTATACCTTTGCCCAGAACGACCCTACCGAAGGATACGACACCTATAATCGGGTAACGGGACGTGTCAGCTACTCGAACACCGTGGGAAAATGGTCGACCAACACCTCGATGAACTTTTTCTACACCAAGGACAAGGCCGAGCCCAACCCCGACGACAAACGCGATCTGGACGTAATGACCCAGCGCGATTTGGGACTGCGTTTCAACACCAACGGCTCGTTCAACTTCAACAGGAACTGGTTCAAGAACCTCCGGTACACCGTCTCGGCGAACTATACGGACAAAAAGACCTACCGGTCGGAATTCGCCACCAACTCCGACTGGACCTACTCCACCTCGAAAACCGACGGGGCCATTCTTTCGAGCATTCCCGGGCGGGACATTTTCCTGTCCGACGGTACGAAAATCACGAACATCCCCGATGCGGACAAGAACGGCAAGGCGTGGCGTCTGCCCTCGGACTACACGGCGGAATACGATATCTACGGCAAGGAGCTGAACACCTTCGTACAACTGGCGGCCAACTTCGCCGGCGACTTGGGACGCACGCACCACCGGCTGATCGTCGGCGGCGAGTACCGCGCTACGGGCAATCTGGGCGAAGGCAAGGTATTCGACCCGGAAAATCCGCCGCGTCGGGTGGTCAACACCAACTTCACCACCCAGCGTGAACGTGCCTTCAGCGACGTGCCGTTCATGCACCAGTTCAGCCTCTACGCCGAGGAGCATTTTTCGACGGACATCCTGCACCGCAGGCTGGAAATCGTCGCCGGCGTCCGCTATGACCACGTTTACGACATGGACGGAGGCGTTGCGCCCCGCGTCAACGCCTCGTATGACCTGATTCCCGAAAAACTGAGCATCCGCGGCGGTTACGGCATCACATACAAAGCCCCCTCGCTGGGTTATCTCCACCCCGACAATGCCTATTTCGACATTCTGAACTTCGACAACACGACGGCAAGCGGTTTCAGCGACGCCCAGAAGTTCCAGATCGCCACGACGCACGTCTATTCGGCGGAGAATCCGAACCTCAAACTGGCCAAAACCACCAAATGGGAGGTCGGCGCCGACTTCAAGATCGGACAGGTGCGCGGTTCGGTCACCTATTTCGAGGACAAGACCCACAACGGCTATATGACCAGCCCGACGTTCGACACGTTCAAGTGCGTGGACTACAACCAGTATTCGGCGGCCAAACCGGCCAATGAAACGGATATGCCCGAACTTTCTCTCAAGTCGTCGGACAAGATCCTGCTCCAGTATTCGACTCCGACCAACTACTTCGCCTACGAAAGCCGGGGCGTCGAGTTCGACATCGACTTCGGACGCATCAACTCCATCCGCACCTCGTTCGGCCTGAACGGAAGCTGGACGCAGTACAAGTCGTGGAAGAACTACTACACGTTCGACAACCATACGACAGGCAATACCGTAGCGGGCTCCTATCCCCACATGGGCGTTTTCGAACCGGGCAACAAGACGGAACACGCGGAGGCGACCACCACCAACCTGCGCATCACGCACAACATTCCGCGCATCGGCTTCGTCGTGACCCTGACAGCCAGCGTCAAGTGGCAGGAACATTCGTACACCACCTACGGCAACGACTCGATCCCCGTGAAGTACATCTCGCGTCTGGACGGCCGGGTATACGATTTCGACGCTTCGCGCATCGGGGAGGAGGAGTTCCAAGCCGTAGACATGCGCTCACGCCTCGACAACCGCCGGTTGATCCGCGAAGGTTCGATGCCCCCGATGCTCTGCATCAACATCAATCTGACCAAGGAAATCCGCAACTTCATGCGCATTTCGTTCTTCGCCAACAACATGTTCCGCAGCACGCCGATCTGGGAAAGCAAGGTCTATCCGGGCAAGTACACCCGGCGCAATGAAAAGACCTTCTTCTTCGGGGCCGCGCTGTCTGTCAAGATTCGATAACCCTACAATGCAAGCATAATTATGAAAAAGAAATATATAGCCATACTGACGGTTGCTGCAGGGCTTTGTTCGTGCATCGAGATGATGGACTCCGCCAGTCAGGCCGATGTCGTGAATCCGTTGGACGTTTCGTTCAAGGTCAAGGCCGTGACCGGCTTTGTGGATGCCGACGGCAACGGTACCATCAACACGGATTTTCCGGTGGAAGGGCTCACCGTCCGTTTCACCAATTTCGAAGAGGATGCCATCATCGAAACACAGACCGATGAGAACGGCATCGCGCAGGCGCAGGTCGCTCCGGGCAACTATACGATCTCCGTATTCGGCGAATCCGAATCCGAAGGGAACACCTATTACCTGAACGGATCGGTGCAGAACAAAACCATCATGAAAGACATCACGCCGGAACAGGCCGAGGCGTCGAACGACTTCTCGATCGCCATCCGCCCCGCCATGGTGGGCCCGCTCTGCTTCAGCCAGATCTTCTACTGCGGAAGCACCAATCCCACGACCCAGTCGACCTATTTCCGCGACCAGTTCTACGAGATCTACAACAACGGCGACGAAACCTATTACCTCGACCACCTCTGTTTCGCGCGTCTCGTGCCCGAATTCGCAACGGCGACGCTCCCGGAATGGCCTGCCGAGGACGGACTGAACAACTACGTCTATGCCGTGACGGTCTGGCAGTTGCCGGGTAACGGAACCGACTACCCGCTCAAGCCGGGCGAGTCGTTCATCATCACCCAAGAGGCCGCGAACCATGCCGACCACAGCAAATACGGCGGTCTGATCGACACGTCGCTGTCCGAATTCGAAACATGGGCCGGCAATCCGCAGCGTGTCAACGAGGACGTTCCCGACCTCGAGTACGTTTTCTGGTCGGGGTACATCGTGACCATGCAGTGGCTGAACACCGTCAGCGGTCCGGGACTCTGTATCTACCAGCCCGGCAAGCACCTCGAATTCCCGACCATCAATACGGGCGTGGTGGGAGAGACGACCCAGAAGCAGGTGGGCAAAACGCAGGAGTACGTCCGCATCCCGGCCGAACAACTGATCGACGGTGTGGAGATGCTCCCGACGTCGAACAGCCTCAACATGAAGCGCATCCCCGGATTCGTGGATGCCGGAGCAGCTTCGACGGAAGAAATCTACGTCGGCAAGAGCGTATGCCGCAAAGTGATCGGCCAGCGGGCCGACGGCACGCCGATCTATCAGGACACGAACAACTCGACGGAAGATTTCGAAATGCAGGACCCGCAGTTCCGCCGCAACGGAGAGAAAATGCCCGCATGGAACTGGTCCCTGAAATAATAATCCCCAAAAATCGAATGAGTTATGATAAAATATAGCTACATCAAACTGACGGGATGCCTCGTGGCTGCGGCCCTCGCGCCGCTCTGCTCCTCGGCACAGCGGATCAATACCGAGGCCTCCGTCGAACGGCTGAAAAGCGAGAGCCTCCAGTTCAGCTACTCGGACAACGTGTCGGGCATCCAGCTCGACCGGATGGACTATTACAGCCAAGTCGGACTGGGATACGATATCGAAAAAGGTTCCTTCAAACGGGCGCAGGAAGGGAAACACAACACCGGCTACCGCTTCTTCACCGACGGCGGCGGTACGATGCAGGCCCTCAAGGGCGCCTTCATCTGGGGACGGTTCGAATATTCGCGCGACCAGTTGCGCGACGCCGAATACAACGCCTCGCTGATCGACCCGCTGCGCGGCACGCCCTTCTTCATCGCCGACACCTACAAGAGCAAATGGATCAACCAGCTCTACGACATGACCGTGAAAGCCGCTACGCCCAAACTGTGGAACCGGCTGATCTTCGGCATCGAAGCCGGATATCAGAACGGTCAGGGCGCCAAGCAGCACGACCCGCGCCCGCTGGTCAGCCTTTCGAAAATCGAGGTCAAACCGGGCCTGACCGTCACGCTGGGCAAGCACGCCATCGGCGCCAACTATCAGTATTACTCCCGGCGCGAAGACGGAACCGCCATGAACAAAATCGCGTTCAGCGCCAACCCTGTCTATATCTTCAATTTTCCGGGATTCTACGTCGATGCATCCATCAGCAGCAGCGTCGACGACAACCAGCGCATTTACAACGCCAACTGCATGGGCGTCGGCGGCCAGTACTCGTTCACGACCCAAAAACTGCGACTGCTCGTATCGGGTAAATATTCCCGGGAGGTGGAGGACGTTACCAACAGCTACACGACCCCCAAAATGGTCGGCACGACCCGGGACGAGCGCTGGTCGATCGGCCTGAACGCCGTCTACAAGCCTTCGAAGGAGAATACGTTCTTCCTGAACGCCGCTTACGGCGACCGCAGCATCGACGGCATCCAGTATGTGCAGGAGTGGGACAACTCCTTCGAGGTCGCCAAGTGGATCATCAAATCGAAATCCGTCCGTTCGAACAGTTCGAAGGCCGGTTTCGAAGGACGTTTGCAGTACATGCGCACCACCCGCGGCGATTCCTACAACTGGACCGCCGGCGTCGAATTCTCCACCGAGAAGCTCAGCGACATCTACTATTTCCCGCGCAGCACGCAGGACATCAAGAACTGCAAGATCGGAATTTTCGGACGCAAGAACTTCATCTTCAACGAAAAGCACTCGCTGCTCGTCGGAATCCGCGCCTCCTACAAAATGAACGACAGCAGCGACATCGACTACAACGGGTACAAGGCCGACGCGAAGTGCTACACCGATTTCACGCTCCGCGACTATTACTACCTCGGGTCGGGATACGCCGCTTTCGGCGGTGAGGTCACCTATTCGTTCGCCCGTCTGTTCAAAGGCCGCGGTTCGGTCTTTGCCGCAGCCTCGGCCGACTATGTGCGTGCCGACGACCACCGCGACCTGTTCAACCGCCGCGGTTACGCCAATTTCAAAATCGGACTGATGTTTTAAAACCGAAACCCTCCGGAGAGGACGCCACATATCCTCCCCGGAGGGTTTCAAATAACTGCTCCATATGAATTACAGAAAACCGTTTTTTGTCCTGCTGGCCGGAGTTCTGCTGCTTTCGGCCGCGCCGGGACGATCGCAGACGTTCGAAAACCCCTCCGTGCAGGGACCGAGTTCCTTCGCCGTGATCACCGACACCCGGACCGCCCGGGAATGCCGGACCCAAATGACAGCCTACAAACAGACGCTCGAAGCCGAAGGGCTGCCCGTCTACATCGTTTCGCACGACTGGACGACGCCCGAACAGGTGCGCGACGTGCTGCGTAAGCTTCACGCGGAAAACGCACTGGAAGGCTGTGTGTTCATCGGCGACATCCCCATCGCCATGATCACCAAGGCACAGCACCTCACCTCGGCCTTCAAAATGGACGAACGCAACCACCCGCTCCACGAAACCTCGGTCCCCTCGGATCGTTTTTACGACGACTTCGACCTGCAGTTCGTCCCGCAGGGCACTCCCTCGCAGGGTCTCTTCCATTATTACGAGATGTCGCCCTCGTCGCCGCAGTACATCTCCTGCGACATCTATTCGGGCCGCATCAAGGCACAGAAAGCCTACGGCGACCCCTACAGACAGATCGCCCGTTACTTGGAAAAAGCCGTGGCCGAACACCGCGCCGCGACGCCTTTCGACCGGTTCGTCTCCTATACGGGCCACGGCTCCTATTCCAACTCGCTCATCGCATGGCGCGATGAACAGCAGTTGCTGGACGAGCAGTTCGGCGACGTATTCAGCCGTACCGAGAACGCCAAATTCCTGCGTTACTCGATGCAGCCCTTCATGAAGGAGTCGCTCATCCGCGAAGTCCGCCGCGACGACGTGGACATGATGGTCTTCCACGAACACGGAATGCCCTATCGCCAGTACCTCTCGGGAACGCCCTATGTGGAATCGGGCGAGGAGGCCGCAGCCGAGATGCAGCGCAGCCTGCGCGAACTGGCCCGCCGCCCCGGAACCGGCCGGGAGTACGCCGCCAAACGCGCCGCCGAAAAAGGGCTCGACTCCACTTGGTACAACCGGACAGACGACCCCGAGATGCTCCGCCTCGACTCGATCGCCGACCTGCGCACGGGCATCATTCTCGAAGAGGTGGAGGCCATTGCGCCCAACGCCCGTTTCGTGGTCTTCGACGCCTGCTACAACGGCGACTACCGCGAGGACGATTGCATCGCAGGGCACTACATCATGGCTCCGGGACGCTGCGTCGTAACGTTCGCCAACAGCGTCAACGTGCTTCAGGACAAGTCGGCTTTCGACCTGCTGGGGCTGTTGGGCGAAGGGCTGCGCATCGGCGCTTGGGCCAAGAACATCCACATCCTCGAATCGCATGTGATCGGCGACCCGACCTACCGTTTCAAGGCTGCTCACCCCGAACTCGAAATCAATTCGATGGCGCTGAAGCGCGACAACGGCTTCTGGCTCGGACAGCTCGACAACGCAGTGCCCGACATCCAGAATCTGGCGATGATCCGGCTCTGGGAAAATGATTATCCGCAACTGCCCGGCATACTGCTCGACAAGTGCGCGACATCGCCCTACAGCGTCGTGCGCTACAATGCATTCCGGCTGCTCGAATCGCTCAACGGCCCCGAATACAAGAAAGCCCTGATGCTGGCCGCCTACGACCGTTTCGAGTTCCTGCGCCGCATCGCCGTTACGCGCATGGGCCGCATCGGTGACGAGGAGTTCATCCCCGTACTCATCGACGTCTATGCCAAGGACCGTAACGCCGCGCGCATCGTGTTCAACATCAGCGAGGCAATCCGCTGCTTCGACACGCAGAAAGTCAAAAAGGCCATCGAAACCTATTTCGCCGGCAAGACATTCTATCACGCCCAAGAGGAAAAACAGGAACTGCTCGACAAGCTCGTCGAGCGCGACGGGCTTTCGCCCGGAGAGTCCTCGACGCGGGAAATACTCGACCCCGAAGGCAAGATACGCTGGCGTCAGGCCCGCATCAGTTTCCTCAAGAACCGCCCCTATCATCAGCATGTAACGGAATACCTCACCCTGCTGGGCGACGAGCAGGCCCCGGAAATTCTGCGTGTGCGGATGGCCGAGGCCTTGGCGTGGTTCAATCTCTCGGTGCGCCGCCACGAAATCGCCGACGCCGGACGCAAACTGCTCGCCCGCGGCAACTGTTCGCCGGAACTGTCCAAAGAGTTGCAGCGCATGATCAACCGCGTGGAATCCAAGAAATAATCCGTAATGAAAGCTATGAAAAGATATTTATTGGCAATCGTCCTGCTGCTGCCGTTCATCCTGCAAGCCAAAGTTACAGTCGAAAAGCCCCGCAGCAAGCAGCCGACATCGTTCGCAATCGTTGTCGATCAGGCAACCTACGACAAAACCACCCCGCAGCTCCACGCCTACCGCGATGCTCTGGAGGCCGACGGCCTCTCGACCTACATTCTCCGCGACGACTGGCAGACCCCCGAGCAGGTGCGTGCGCAGCTCATCGAACTGATGCGCAAAACAGCCAAACGCTCGCCGCTCGAAGGCGTGGTCTTCGTGGGCGAGATTCCGATCGCCATGGTGCGCAATGCTCAGCATATGACCACGGCGTTCAAAATGGACGAGCAGAATTTCCCGATGATCCAGTCGTCGGTCCCCTCCGACCGCTACTACGACTGCCCTGACCTGCGGTTCGAACTGATCGCCCGCGACAGTACGGACCGGCTGCTCTCCTATTTCAACCTCGCCTGCGATTCGCCGCAGCAGCTCGCTCCCGCATTCTACTCGGGGCGCATCCGCTATCCCGAACAGCTCGGAGGCGACAAGTATGAGGGAATAGCCCGCTATCTGGAAAAGGTCGTCGCCGAACGCGGCAAGGTCGATCAGCTCGACTGTCTGGTAACCTATGCCGGAGACGGTTACAATTCCGACTGTCTGGTTTGCTGGATGGACGAACGCATTGCGCTCGACGAAAACTTCCCGCTGACCAATACCCGCAAGGCCGAGAACCTGCGCCAGCTCAATTTCCGGATGGACGACTACATGAAATACCGGGTTTTCGACGAACTGGTGCGTCCGGAGGTCGATGCGATGTTCTTCAACGAACACGGATCGCCCGACAAGCAGCACGTCGGCAATTACAAGACCGAGCCCGACAGCTTCGAAGGACAGTACAGCCAGCTCAAGGCCGAAATTGCAATCGCCCTGTACATGGAGCGGCGCAAGGGAGAGAAGGCCGACATGGAGGGAGCCAAACAATATTTCAAGGAGAAATACCACCTGACCGACGCTTTCTTCGAAGAGAAGGAAAAGGACGACGGCGCGAAGGCCAAGGGCGACCAGACGATCATCAGCCTCGAAGACCTTGCAACGCTGGCGACGCAGCCGCGCTTCGTGATGCTCAATGCCTGCTACAACGGGTCGTTCCACAAACCCGGATATATCACGGGATATTACATCTTCGGCCCGGGCCGCACGGTGGTCACGCAGGGCAATACGGTCAACGTGCTGCAGGACCGCTGGACCTACGAGATGGTCGGCCTGCTGTCTCACGGCGTGCGCGTCGGACAATATAACCGGCTGATCGCATCGCTCGAAGGGCACATCATCGGCGACCCGGCTTTCCGGTTCCGCCCCGTCGAACCGAATACGCTGGCGACCGACATGGTGACCCGCAAGGGAGATGCCGCCTACTGGCGCAGCCTGCTCGCGAGTTCGCCGTGGGCCGACGTACAGAGCCTCTCGCTGCGGATGCTGACCGACGCCGAGGCGATTTCGGCCGGCGAACTGCTGGAGTTCATGAAACAGTCGCCGCTGGCGACGACCCGCATGGAGTGCCTCAAGCTCATCGGCCGCTCCGGTGACGAAGAGATCTTCGCACAGGCCATCATCCGGGGACTGAAAGACCGTTACGAGCTGCTGCGCCGCAATGCCGCGACCTACGCATGGCAGTCGGGCCGCCCGGAACTGCTGCCCGCATTGGCCGACATCTATGTCAACGACAGCGAATCGAAACGCGTAGCCTACATTGTCCTGAAAGGGCTGGAGCTGTTCCCCGGGAAAGAGGTCGAACAGGCGCTGCGCACGGCCGTCGAGGCTTCGGCATATCCGGATCACGACGCAAAGTTCGCCGAACTCCGGGAGGAGGTCGCACGCGAACAGGAGATGAAGGCCCGTCAGCAGAACCTGCTGTTCAACGGCAAGACGCTCAAAAGCCGTATTTCGGCCATCCGTTCGATGCGCAACAACACCTATCACGAACTGGTGCCCGATCTGCTGAAACTCGTGGCAGACGCTTCGCAGCCCCTCGAACTGCGGGTCAACACGGCCGAATGTCTGGGCTGGTTCGTACACACCCCGCGCCGCGCCGAGATCATCGCCGCCTGCCAGCAAATGGCTGCCGACAAGAGTCTGGAAAAAGAGCTCCGCGACGAGCTGACGCAAACCGCGATCCGGCTCGGAAACAACCCATCCAAGCCGACCCGTTAATCAGATATGGTCATGAAGTTGAAAAGAATCGTTTTACTGATCGCCGTCTGCCTGCAGGCATTGTCACTCGCAGCGGCACCGCGCATCATCCGTCCCGGCGTGAAAAGCGCCACGACATTCGCCATCTTCATCGACAGCCGGAGTTACGACGCCGCAGCGGCCGAGGTCGACGCCTACCGCGCCGCCGTGGAACGCGACGGGCTGGGAACCTACCTGCTCATCGACACATGGCAGAATCCCGAAAGCGTGCGCAGCGAAATCGTCCGGATGACGGAGGCTCGGCCGCCCCTCGAGGGCGTGGTATTCATCGGCGACATCCCCGTCGCCATGATCCGCGATGCGCAGCATCTCACGTCGGCATTCAAGAGCAGTCAGGACCGCGACTGGAAAGATTCGTCGGTCCCCTCCGACCGCTATTACGACGATCCGGAACTGCAATTCGAATTCATCCGCCGCGACGCCGACGAACCGCTCTATTTCTACTACTCGCTCACGCCCGAATCACGCCAGCACATCGCGTCGCCGATCTATTCGGCCCGCATCAAGCCGCCCAAACGCGAAGGCACGGATTCCGACGAACTCCTGCGCGCCTACCTGCGCAAGGTGGTGAAGGCCCATGAGGAGCAGAACGTTCTGGACAACCTGTTCGTTTTCCGCGGCCACGGCTACAATTCCGAGGCTCCCGAGGCTTGGGCCGGGGAACAGATCGCACTGCGCGAACAACTGCCCGCACTTTTCCGCACCGGCAGCAGCGTGCGTTTCTACGACTTCGAAAGCCGCTGGCCCATGAAACCCTATCTGCTGGAGAAGATGGCCCGGAAAGGCGTCGATGTCGCCCTGTGCCACCACCACGGCTCTCCCGACATGCAATACCTGAACGGCTACCGGAACGGTTCGAGCATGAACGTTTCGATCGAGAACATCAAACTGTTCCTGCGCAGCAAACTCGACGGACGCAAAGACCCCGAAAAGCGCAAGGCTGAAATGATCGCCTATTACGGCGTGCCCGAAGCGTGGTGCCGGCTCTCCGATTCGCTGCACACGGCCGATTCGGTGCTCAACCGGACGATGGACGTACACATCGACGACCTTTATGAACGGCCGATGAATCCCCGCATGGTGATGTTCGACGCCTGCTACAACGGCTCGTTCCATCTCGACGACTGCATCGCCACGAGCTATATCTTCGGACCCGGAGACTGCGTCGTCACGCAAGGCAATTCGGTCAACGCCCTGCAGGACAAGTGGCCCGACCGTTATATCGGACTGCTGGACTGCGGCGTGCGCATCGGCCAGTGGGGACGCCATGTACATTACCTCGAAACGCACCTGATCGGCGACCCTACCTATCGTTTCGTCAACCGGGCGCTGCCCGGCACGGACCTGAACGCGGCGCTCACGGCAAAGGCTGCGGACAACAAATACTGGCTCCGGATGGCCGCCGAAACGATGCCCGCCGACGTGCAGGCCATCGCCATGCGCAAACTCGCCGGCAACGGCTACGGCGGGACGGCCGACCTGTGCGAACGACGCGTCGCCGAATCGCCCTACGGATCGGTACGTCTCGAAGCCCTCACACTGATGAGCAACAGCCGTTCGCCCCGCTTCAAGGCGATGCTGGCACAAACGGCGGGCGACAGCTACGAATTGGTGCGCCGTCTGGTGTCGCAGTGGATCGGCGACTGCGGCGACGACGAGCTGGTTCCCGCGGCTGTCGAGATGCTGCTGGACGACGAACTTTCGCTGCGCGTGGCCTATCATGCCGACGAGAACATGATGTTCATGAATCCCGACGCCGTAAGCGCCGAGCTCCGCCGTCAGTGTGCGGCCAAGCATGAACTTTACCAAAACGACGAGTTGCTGCAAAAGCGCCTGAAGCGCGTAGCCGACAAACAAGCCGAACAGACGGAGACTTTCAAATTCATTCGGGACCCGCAGAACAAAATCAAGAGGCGTATGGGTGAAATAACCTATTTCCGCCTCTACCGCCACCATTATTGCGTGCCCGAACTGATCGCTCTGGCCGAAGACGCCGCGCTCGAAGAACCGCTGCGCGTGGCCGCCATCGAAGCATTGGGCTGGTTCGGCCGTTCATACCAGCGTCCCGCAATTTCCGCCATGTGCGAACGGTTGCTTCAGGGCGGACAGCCCGCCGCAATTACCGCAGAGGCCCGGCGCACATCCAACAGGCTGACGGCCTATTGATGCAGCCCGAAACTACGAATGACGAAGGCTTTTCAGAGTTGCATCTGAAAAGCCTTCGTCATTGAAAAGCCGGCAGGATACCGCTAAAGTACGCGCAGCGTCTCGCAAAGCAGGTCCCAGAATTTGGGAACCGTGGCGATCTCGAGCCGCTCGTCGGGCGAATGCACGCCGCGGAGCGTCGGGCCGAAGGAGACCATCTCCAGATCGGGATATTTTTCGAGGAACAGCCCGCACTCCAGTCCCGCATGGATCGCGCGGACCTTGGGCTCGGTATGGAACAACCGCTTGTAGGCGTCGACCGTGACCTCCAGCAGCCGCGACTGCGGGTTGGGGGCCCAGCCGGGATAGCCGTCGGAATGGGCCACGTCGGCACCCGCCAGTGCGAAGACCGACTCGACCATCTGCATCACATAGGTTTTGGCGCTCTCGACCGACGACCGCTGCGACGAGGTGACGACGATGCGGTTGCCCTCCGCGA
>ERZ772812.2022-NODE-2022-length-13668-cov-6.249908_pt1 | contig 13668 bp, 12 predicted proteins | sample MGYA00511343_ERZ772812 | MGnify/ENA primary metagenome ERZ772812 (study PRJEB29015, sample SAMEA2737706) | human gut metagenome | biome: human gut; feature: human-associated habitat; material: faeces | place: China | collected 2012 ...
CCCTCATCGCCGGAATTCCAATGGCAATGCCCTGCAGATCATTCCGGAAGCATGCCACAACCGTTCCTGCCGTAAAAAAGCCGACCATGGCAAATACACCCAGCATCACCGTTCCAAAGATCCATGTAAAATAAAATCCCTTTTTTACCCTCGAAAACTTACCGGCACCATAATTAAAGCCCGCAACCGGCTGAAAGCCCTGACCGATGCCAAGTCCGACACTGAAAATAAACATACTGATCCGGTTTACAATACTCATGGCAGCAATCGCGGCATCCCCGTAAACACCTGCTGCATGATTCAGCATCATCGTGGAAATGCTGGCAAGTCCCTGACGTGCCAGACTCGGAAGTCCTGTGGTCACGATCTCACCTAGCGTCTTAATCGTAAAACTGATATAACGGATCGCAAATGTTGTCTGCGTCTTTTTCCGCAAAAACATACTAAGCAGGATTCCAAAGGAAAGATACTGGCTGATTGCAGTTGCAAGTCCGGCTCCTTCAATTCCCATATGCAGCACCCGGATGAAATAGGCATCCAGAAAAATATTTAAAAACCCACCGCTCGTAAGTCCGATCATGGCAAAAAATGCCCGTCCTTCATAGCGCAGGATGTTGTTCATCACGCAGCTGCTCACCATAGCCGGTGCTGCAAGCAGAATATAAAACGCATATCCCCTGGCAAAAGGAAGAATGGTATCTGTACTTCCAAGCAGCCTCACCAGCGGCGTCAGAAAGCACAATCCCAAAACAAGCACCAGTATACCAGAGAGCAATGCTGCATAAAAGCTTGTTGCGGAATACCGTCTGGCATCTTCCACGTCCTTGGCTCCGAGTCTCCGGCTGACAATGCTTCCCGCCCCATTTCCGAACATGAATCCCAAAGCCTGCAGAATCGCCATCAGCCCAAACACGACTCCGGTCGCCCCGCTCGCAGAGGTGCCCAGTGTCCCGACAAAATAAGTATCTGCCATATTATAAAGATTGGTAACCAGCATACTGATCGTTGTCGGCAGCCCCAGCTCCAAAATGAGCTTTTCTATCGGCTGCCCGGTCATGCGGTCATACTGTGACTGTTTTTCCCTACTCATACTGCTCCTTTTCACAACCGTTCTGTCCCTTCACGGTTACCTTACTTAACTACTGCACAATCTGTCTTGCGACATAAACACCGCTTGCGGATGCATGGGATAAGGAATGGGTCACCCCACTGCCATCTCCGATGATGTACAGTCCCTTGTGACAGCTTTCCAGATGTTCATCCAGTTCTACTTCCATATTATAGAACTTCACTTCCACACCATACAGAAGCGTATCATCGTTTGCCGTACCCGGTGCGATTTTGTCCAGTGCATAAATCATTTCGATAATGCCATCCAGAATACGCTTCGGAAGTACCAGACTCAAATCTCCAGGTGTCGCGGTAAGAGTTGGTCTTACGAGTCCCTCTTCCACACGTTTCACTGTACTTCTTCGTCCACGTACAAGATCTCCAAAACGCTGTACGATAACACCGCCGCCAAGCATGTTGGAAAGTCTTGCGATGCTTTCGCCGTATCCGTTACTGTCCTTAAATGGCTCGGAGAAATGTTTGGAAACAAGAAGTGCAAAGTTGGTATTGTCTGTTTTCTTCTCATCTCCCTCATAGCTGTGGCCGTTTACGGTAATGATTCCATTTGTATTTTCGTTTACTACGATTCCGTTCGGGTTCATACAGAAAGTACGAACGTTATCTTCAAATTTCTCTGTACGGTAGACGATCTTGCTCTCGTACAGTTCATCTGTCAGATGTGAGAAGATAACTGCCGGAAGTTCCACACGAACACCGATATCCACACGATTGGATTTGGTTGGGATCTTCAGCTCTTTACAGACAGTTTCCATCCATTTACTTCCGCTTCTTCCTACAGAGACAATACATTTCTTGCACTCATAGGAACCTTTTTCACAGATCACACGATATCCGTCTTCCAGAACTTCCAGTTTCTGTACCGGTGTATCAAAATAGAAATCTATGTGATCTTTCATTGCATTGTACAGATTCTCAAGAACGACATAGTTAATATCTGTTCCCAGGTGACGAACAGATGCATCCAGAAGATTCAGTTTATTCTGCAGGCAGAGTTTCTTGAATTTGGTTCCCGCTGTGGAATAAAGCTTCGTTCCCTGACCGCCATATTCCATGTTGATATCGTCAACATACTTCATCAGCTCGATTGCCTGGCTCTTGCCGATATGTTCGTACAGAGTTCCACCGAAATCGTTGGTGATGTTATATTTTCCATCAGAGAATGCACCTGCACCGCCGAAGCCGCACATGATGGAACATCTCTTACAGTTGATACAGTTCTTTATCTTCTTGCCGTCGATCGGGCATTTTCTCTTTTCAAGGGAGTATCCCTCTTCGAAAACTGCCACTTTACAGTCCGGCATTTCTTTCATTAATTCATATGCTGCAAAAATCCCTCCAGGACCGGCACCAATAATGATCACATCATAGTTCATGCTTTTTCCTCCTTATAAGTATAGCATAATTTCCCTCTTTGTATCCCTCATCCATCTGCACCGGAATCATCTCCTGTGCATAAAAAAAGCTGTCGCAGAATTTCTCATGACAATCCATGTCATTTCCATTCATTACGGCAGTTGGAAAAATGTTCAACCTATTTAGCGTTAAGCATATTCCTTACCTATATTACGTGATTTTCGCAGCATTGTCAAGCACCAGTTTCAAGTAAGTCACACAGGGCACCGCCCCACCAGACAATGCCCCGCTCAACAATATCAGTTCAACAAAAAAATAAAGAAATTCAGATATCCTGCAAAAGTCAGCCAGACAAGATATGGAATCATCAGATAACCAGCTGTTCTCGAAATTTCAGAAAATGTTTTTGTACATAAATATACCAGATACCACAAAAACAACAGCCAGGCAAACGCAAACAGATACCATCCTGCGTTAAAGAAAAATACCGGCCACAGAAAATTTACAGCGAGCTGAATCCCGTATAAAGTCAGTGCCTTCTTTCTCTCTTCAGTTTTTGGTGTGATTGCAACCAGATAAGAAGCCGTTCCCATCATGGCAAACAGTCCGGTCCATACAACTGGAAACACCCATCCGGGAGGTGTAAGGGGCGGCTGTTTCAGTTTTTCAAATGTATTCATACTTCCCTGTGTAAGAAAACCTGAAACCGCTCCGACTCCCAGAGGTACAGCCAGGCAGGTAAGCAATGTCTTTGTTTTTTTCTTCAAAAAAATTCCTCCTGTTCTCATATTCACAGTCTAGTGTATGAAAAACAGGAGGATTTATTCATTTTTTAAAATCTACGTTTATCAGAGCTTATGTTTTTCTGCTTTAAAGAAATCTTTTGCTTCTTTTGCAACAACTCCGCTCAGAGCAAACAGCGCAATCATATTCGGAATTGCCATCAGACCATTAAAGATATCTGCGATAGTCCATACTGCACTTACTGTCATGTATGGTCCAATAAATACTGCAATGATGTATAACCAGCGGTATACGATGATTTTTTTCTTATGTCCGTTTGTCAGGTATTCAAGACAACGTTCACTGTAGTAATCCCATCCAAGAATCGTTGTGAATGCAAAGAATACAAGACAGAGCATCAATACAAATGCTGTAAACTTAGCCGGGAACGGAAGTCCATGCTGGAACGCATAAGTAGTAACCTGTACACCTTCAATTCCCTCTACCTGCCATGCACCTGTCAGGACAATGGAAAGACCTGTCATTGTACAGATAATGATCGTATCAATAAAAGTACCTGTCATGCTGACCAGACCCTGACGTACCGGCTCTTTTGTCTGAGCTGCTGCTGCTGCGATCGGTGCACTACCAAGACCTGCCTCGTTAGAGAAAATTCCTCGTGCGACACCTTTCTGCATTGCCACGATCATGGATCCAACCACACCACCTGTCACTGCCCTCGGGTTAAACGCTGCTTTTACAACAGTTACGATTGCTGCCGGGATCTCTGTAATGTTGCAGATGATCAGAGCAACACTGAGCACAATATAGATTACTGCCATAAATGGTACAATAATCTGGCTGACTGTTGCAATTCGCTTCAAACCTCCGATCAGGATTGCTGCCACACAGAATGCAAGAATCAGAGAAGAAACAACAACAGCCACAGAATACTGTCCCAAAAACGGGATATTGATACAGTTTGTTTTATTTGGATCAAAGAAGTTCTGTACCGCACTGGAAATACCATTTACCTGGCTGAAAGTACCGATACCAAAGAGACCAACACATACTCCAAAGAATGCAAAGATCTTTGCAAGCCATTTCCATTTGCTTCCCATACCTTTTTCGATATAGTAGAATGGTCCGCCAAGGCTGTGTCCATCCTCGGCAACCACACGATACTTAACTGCCAGAAGACCTTCTGAATATTTCGTTGCCATTCCGAAGAATGCTGCTACGATCATCCAAAACAATGCTCCCGGACCTCCGGCACAGACTGCTGTTGCCACACCGACGATATTACCGGTACCGATCGTTGCACTCAGTGCTGTACATAAAGCTGCAAAACTGGAGATTTCTCCGTCTCCTTCTTCTTCATTCTTAAACATCCATTTCAGAGCCAGCGGAAGACGACGCACCTGAAGAAACCCAAGTCTGCTGGTAAGAAGGACACCACCGGCTATGATCAATACCATAAGCGGCACTCCCCAGACTTTGTCATCCACTGCAACTAAGAAATTGTTGATTGCTTCCCACATCTCAAAAAGTTCTCCTTACGTATGTATTTTTCAGCATCATAAACAAGGGGACTTCATAAAAAGAATCAATCTCTGATAAAAGGATAATAATAAGAATCTCTGAAACTCAGACTAAAAAAAGAACTGCTAAAAGAATAAACTTCCAGGATGTAATTATAAAAAAGCATCCTCTGTCCTTTTGCCTGAGAGATTCAAGACGCTTACGCGTCGCTTGCACCTTCGGCCCCTGTACTGAAACAGGTGTCTCCAGAGAAACGATCCATTTACAGTTTCTGTCCGATAACACGGATACCTGAGAGTTTTACTCCTTCGGTGGGCCCTGGCCTCTTTCCTGCAAACTTCTCCTCGTTATTGCTGTCATTGCGTTATACTATAGTGCTAAATCATTAAGATGTCAAGAGGGAAAATTTTTTCTTCCCTCTTGAATATTTTTGTTAATTAAATACTCTTTATTTCGGGCTGACGATTTTTCCTGCCACTGCACATGCTGCCGCAGTCTTCGGAGATGCCAGATAAATTTCTACTTTGGATGTTCCCATACGGCCGAGGAAATTACGGTTATTTGTTGCCACAACGCGCTCTCCGTCTGTCAGTATACCACCTGCACGTCCACAGCACAGTCCGCATCCCGGATGTGTGATCATCGCCCCTGCCTCAACCAGAGTATCCAGAATACCCAGCTCGATTGCCTGTCTGTAGATCTTACGGCTTGCCGGTGTTACGATCAGTTTTACATAATCTGCAACTTTTTTGCCTTTCAGAACCTCCGCTGCTGCTGCAAGGTCTTCCAGACGTCCGTTTGTACAGGAACCGATAAATACCTGATCGATCTCAGTTCCTTCCAGTGTGCTGACATCACGGATCTTATCTACCTGAGACGGACATGCCATAACCGGAACCAGATCTTCTGCACGATAGGTCACAATATTAAGATATGTGGCATCCTCATCTCCGACAAGACTCTTCTGGAAATCGTTCAGCTCAGTCTCGCAGTACTCTGCCGTCTTTTCATCAGGAGTAAAGAGCGCACATTTTGCGCCTGCCTCAATTGCCATGTTGGCAATTGTCATGCGGCTAGCCACAGACATATTCTTCACTGCACTTCCTGTAAATTCCAGTGCACGATATGTAGCTCCGTCTGCACCGAGATCTCCGATCAGACGCAGGATCACATCTTTTGACATAACATTTTCCGGAAGTTCTCCGTCGATCACAACTTTGATCGTTTCCGGAACTTTGATCCACATAGTACCTGTTCCGAGGATACTTGCCATTTCGGTATAACCGATACCGGAAGAAAAAGCGCCGACACATCCGTAAGTAGTCGTATGGCTGTCTGTACCAAATACGATGTTGCCCGGTTTCACATAACCAGCCTCTGTCATTAACTGATGGCAGATTCCGTCACTTCTATGTACGTTTTTCATGCCATATTTTTCTGCAAAAGCATCTCCTGTGTGGAAATGCCTGGTATCATCAAGCTGGCTTGCCGGAACAAGGTGGTCATAGATCAAAACTACTTTGTCCGGATCCCATAATTTCTGAAATCCCATTTCTTCAAATTTCTCTGCAACAAACGGAATAAAAATATCGTGGATCATCACTCTGTCGACATTGACTGTGACGATATCACCCGGTTTTACGGCATGGCCCACATTGTTTCTGATAATCTTTTCAATAACTGTTTCGCCCATCTGATCTACCTCCTTAGTCCAGTCCGTTCAGTTTACGCATGGCTTTTACAAGTCCGCCTGCCTGAATGATGCTCATCAGGTTCTCCGGCAGGGAAGCGATCGGGTACTGTTTTCCGTTGTAGTCCACATGCTCATTCATAACAACAGTCACGGAATCTCCTTCTTTAACATCTTCATGAAGATCCGGCTGTTCGATCAGAAGAAGACCGTTGTTGATAGAGTTTCTGAAGAAAATTCTGGCAAAAGATTTCGCGATAACACACTGGATTCCCAGCGCTTTGATGATCTCCGGTGCCTGTTCTCTGGATGAACCGCAGCCAAAGTTTTTGCCGGCAACAATGATGTCGCCTTTCTGGATCTGACCAGCCAGTTCCGGGCGAAGCGGGCTGAATCCGTACTGTTTCATATCGTCGATTGTTTTGAGTGCCAGATACTCGGTCGGAATGATAATATCTGTATCGATGTCATCGCCAAGTACCCAGACTTTACCTGTAAACTTTTCCATAATCTATGTTCCCTCACTGAATATGTATTCGTTGTTTGTACTCTGCCTTTATGTTTCTCAAATTTCAGACGGCAGCGCGATCTTTCCTGCGATTGCCGAAGCTGTAACGGTTGCTGCTGATCCGAGATATACTTTGGAACTCGGATGTCCTGCACGTCCCTTGAAGTTACGTGTTCCGGTACTGATCAGAACTTCGTTTTCTCCGATCACTCCCTGACAGCTTCCCCAGCATACACTGCAGTTCGGGTTCATAACGATTGCACCGGCTTCCATAAAGATGTCAATCAGTCCTTCTTTTAATGCCTGACGGTAAATGGTCTGGCTTGCCGGAACAACAAGGAAACGTACTTTATCTGATACTTTCTTTCCTTTGATGATCTCAGCCCCTACACGCAGATCTTCGATACGTCCATTGTTGCAGGAACCAAGGAATGCTTCGTTTATCTCGATGCCACATGTTTCTTCTGCCGGAACAACATTGTCTACAAAATCCGGTCTGGCAACTACCGGACAGACTTTACTGAGGTCAAATGTATATTCTCTTACATATTTCGCATCCTGATCGCTGTGGAATACAGCTTTTGGCTCACGTCCATGCTCTTTCAGATATTCCATTGCTTTCTCATCTGCTTCAAAGATACCGGTCTTTGCTCCGGCCTCTACTGCCATGTTGCAGAGTGTCATACGGTCACTGATGCTTAATGTCTTTGCACCCTCTCCGGTAAATTCCATTACCTGATAGTTACATCCGTTTGCCCCGACTTCACCAATGATCGTAAGGATCAGGTCACGTGCGGTCACACCTTCCGGAAGTTTACCGGTCAGATTGAATTTTACAGATTCCGGAACAAGTACCCAGGAAGTACCTGTCACCATTCCATAGAGGAAGTCTGTACATCCGACACCGGTACCAAATGCACCGAGTGCACCGTAGGAACATGTATGGCTGTCTGCACCAAAGATCAGTTCGCCCGGACGCACATAATTTTCAATCATGACCTGATGGCAGACACCTTTACCTTCCCAGAAATCAATGTTGTTTGCTTTTGCAAAATCTCTCATTTTTTTCTGAGACGCTGCTGTTTTCGGGCAGTCAGACGGTACGTTATGGTCCACGATAAATACAAGTTTCTTTGTATCTGCAATGTGCGGATTTTTTAATTTATTGTTATACATATCAACAGTCAGATGTGTCGTTCCGTCGTTACTCATCAGACGGTCAAGCTGTACGGTATGGATATCTCCTGGCTTTACGCTCTCCACTCCGGCTGCTGCTGCAATAATTTTTTCTGCGATTGTCATTCCCATGGTTATTTCTCCTCCTTGTTCAGTGAAGCGATCAGACCGCCCTGATTCAGAATTCCCTGCATATATTCCGGGAGTTTTGTACAGGTATAAGTCTTGCCGTTTGCAACTGCTGTTCCGTCAGACATATGGAGTTCCATGGTATCTCCGGTTGCTACATTGTCCGGAAGATCTTTACAGACAATTGCCGGAAGTCCGATATTGATTGCATTTCTGAAGAAAATTCTCGCAAAAGATTTTGCAATGACAGCCTGTACACCAAGTGCTTTCAGGACACCCGGTGCCTGCTCTCTGGACGAACCACAGCCGAAGTTTTCTCCGCCTACTACGAAATCTCCGGGTTTTACTTTCTTTGCAAAATCAGGATCTAATGATTCAAAGGCGTGCCCTTTCATTTCATCCAGATTCGGCAGAAGCAAATACTGGGATGCAATGATCTGGTCTGTATCAAGGTCATTATGAAATTTAAAAATTGTTCCCTTTTCCATAATAAGAATTCCTTTCTATGTATAACTATTCATTTTCTCTCTATTCTACCACAAAATATGTGAATAGAAAATGTATATTTAGATGACTTTATGCTGTAACCACTTCCGGCTGTGAAATCTCCACGTAAAAATAATTCCACGAAGTGTCCAGTCTGCAAACATACCGATCCAGACACCCATCGGACCGAATCCCATGACTCTGATCAGAAATACACAGAGACAAAATCTGCATGCCCACATCGTACAGCAGGAAACGATCATGGAAAATTTCACATCACCGGCAGCTCGAAGTCCATATCCAGGTATGAATGCCATGATCCAGACAAGCGGCTTTACAATTGTGATCCACATCACCATATGAAAACACATATCTGCACTTTCTTTTTCCATACCACCAAGGATTGTGATTGGTTTTGTCAGTGCAAATACACCAAGACAGCTTATGATGATAATAACTTCTGCGATCACGCAGAGTTTTTTTATGTAATAGACTGCTTCGTCTTTTCTTCCGGCACCAAGGCACTGGCCGACGATCGTCATCAGACCGACTCCGACGCCGATTGCCGCGATACCATTTAAATTCTCCAGAATATTTGTCATTGCCTGTGCTGCGATCGCCGCTGTCCCCAGCGTAGAAACTGTAGACTGGATTGCAAGTTTACCAAGCTGAAACATACTGTTTTCGACACCTGATGGAATGCCCAGCCCAAGGATACGTCTGATCATACTCCAGTCCGGACGGATCTCGAAATAATCACGTACAACAATCTCCTGACCTTCTTTTTCCTTTCGAAGCTGGATTATAACGACAACTGCACAGAAAATACGGGAAATCAATGTAGAAAGCGCCGCACCTGCAACTCCCATATGAAATACCCAGATCATCACTGCATTTCCCGCAATATTCATGACATTGGAAATCATCGAAATGATCATCGGTCCTTTTGTATTATCCTGCGCCCTGAAAATAGAAGCTGCTGAATCATAAGCTGCGATGAACGGGAACGACAGAGCTGTATAGAAGAAATATGTTTCCGAAGCACGCATGACCGCCGGTTCTACCGAGCCGAAGATCAGCCTCAGGAGTGGTTTCTGGAAAACAAGACAGATCAGACTCACCGCTACCGAAATAGCTGTTATGATAAACAACACCTGTCTTGCAGATTCGTTTGCTTTTTCTTTGTTTTTCTGTCCTATGTACTGTGCACAGACGATTGCACCGCCTGCCGCCAGTGCGGAGAATGCCTGAATGACGAGCACATTGATCGAATCTACCAGCGATACCGCTGAGATTGCCGCCGAACCGACATTACTTACCATCATGGTATCCGCAGTTCCCATGATGGAATTAAGCAGCTGTTCCAACACGACCGGAATCAGAAGACTGCAGATCATGCGATTAGAAAACATATGCTGTTGCTGTTCCATTTTTCACTCAACTCCCCCATAATTCATTTCCAAACTTTACCGGCGGTCATGCCGACTTTGACATTATGTTTCTTTCCACAGGATAATACAAGTTTTTATCAAAGAACATATTATGGGAGCAGTTCGTATGCAATACGCGGGCTTCCATCCGGGACATGTACGATGCCGCAGCTTACAAAACCGTATTTTTCCAATACGTGCTGCATTACTTTGTTATCCGTATGTGTATCGATCCGAATATGCGGCACTTGTGCGCTGCAGTAATCCATGACATGGCCAAGGACACCCTGCACTGTTCCGTCACTGGCTACACGATGCACGGCAGCATAAGGTTCCTCTGACTTCCAGTTTCCTTCTTCTATCTCCAGATAGGTCGGATCTTCTCCTATAATAAAGGCGAATACTGCATGAATGTCCGCTTCCTCCAGTACATACAGATTTCCCTGACAGATATCTTCCTCGATCAGAGCTTCCGGTTCGTCACCTTTCCCCCACTGTGAATGGTTGCCGTTTTTTCTCATAAACTGTCTTGCCACCTCGTAGATTTCCCGGATTCTCGGAAGATCCCACGGTGTAGCTTTTCTTATTGTACAGGACATATATTTAACCTCGCTCTCTGTAAATTATAATAGTTACTGTCCACTCCGTTCACAGCAATTTATAATACTCCCTGCTCCTGCATCTCTCTGGACACGGAAACATATTCTTTGCTGTTCTCAAGGATTCCAAGTTTTTCTTCCCAGGTAAGGTTTCGTTTGATCTTTGCAGGACTTCCCATCACAAGGGAACCATCTGGTATCACAGTATTCTTCGTCACAAGACTTCCTGCTCCTATAATACAGTCATTTCCAATCTTTGCACCGTCAAGTATCACTGCCCCCATTCCAATCAGCGTTCTGTCCCCAATCGTACAGCCATGAATCACTGCATTATGTCCCACTGTAACATTATTTCCGATACAAACCGGCATGTTACGGCTCACATGAACTGTACAGTTCTCCTGAATGTTTGACTCCTCCCCAATCACAACCGGAGCTTCATCCCCACGGATCACAGCAAAATGAAGGACACAGCTGTCCCGCCCAATTGTCACATCTCCTGTGATCACCGACTGCTTTGCGGTTCTCGCATCTTCTGATATTTTTATACTTTTATAATTCATTGTATCTTCCTCTGATTTCTGCAATTTTGCCAGTATGATTTCAGTGTAGCAAGCCCTGCTTTTGTTGTCAATCGATGAACATGATCCGATACTGTCTATATATGTAGCTGAGTGTTTCGTCAAATGTTTCCGGCATGACCCATTCTGCCTGAGTTCGGTATTGCAGTTTCTTCCATTCGCCGGTAATATTCAGCTCATTTTTTCACTATATACAATATATCTAACAAGTGCCATACGGTTTTCTGCTCCGTATGGCACTTGTTTATAATTATTCTCTATTTTAATATGTAAAAAACGCAAGGATCATATACACCACGACCGACACAATACAATACAGCGAATTTGTCGTAGATACATATGCGCTTCCGTCTTCACGCTTAAGGAAAGTCTGCATACTGAACGTAGCCGGTGCGGACATATAGGTAATCACTGCCAGGTCCAGTAATTTATTACTTCCGATAAAACTATGTACCGCCAGAAGGACACACACGATCATAACTGCCTGCAGCACAATACGCATCACGATCGTCCGAACACACGGTCCAAAAAGTTCCGGTGTCAGTTCCATGCTGAAACCTACTACAATCAGAATGATTGCCGTCAAAGCTGTAGTCAGAATACTCTCGACGCTTGTATAAATCCCGCCTGCCGGGCTTGCAAGCAGAAGTTTGATCACGCCTGTCAATCCCGCAATGATTCCCAGAACACTTGCGATAAATGCCGGTGTTTTTACTGCACTTACTGCAAGATTCTTTACATTAATCTTCTCACCGTTCTCGGTCTGGCCAAGCATTCCCATATAAATACTGAATCCAAAAAGCAGTCCCGCAATATCAAGAACTGCGATCTGCGACAGGTTATCCTGTCCGCAGAGACTTGTGTACAGAGGATATGCCATCGAGCCGCCCTCATACACACTGACCATAAATGGCAGATACTTGCAGTAATTTTCTGTCATAAGCGGCTTCATAAGAAATCCGATGCCAAAAGATACAACCAACATGATGAACATGATCCCGACCAGCTTTGCCGTTTCTGCTCCATAATCCGATGTCGCCAGTGCATGAAAGATTGCCACAGGAAGCATGATGTTTGTAACCAGTGCTTTCATGCTGTCGATGCCGTTCTTGTTCAGCAATTTCCATTTCCGGCATAAAATACCAAGAATGATCATTAGCAGTACTGGTGATATGATTTCCAGAACTTTCATTTGTTTCCTCTCCCTTAAATCAGACGTCTTCCTCAACACTCTAAATAACTTTAAATGTTTTCGCCTGCCCTGCTTACCAAACAGCTCTGTAAAAGCAAACGCAACAACATTAAATATATTATCTATCAAAACAAACAAAATCACAAGATATTTTGTCTGCTTGTTTTTGTTTCCAGTACATAAAAAGGCCCAAAAGCTTATTCTGCTCTGAAACAGAGTGTTCATAAGACTTTCCGGCCCTTTCATAGTTAAATTAAAAGATAAATCTGAGCTTTACAGATTATTTACCTGCAACCTGAGCTGCAACTTCTGCTGCAAAGTCATCCTGACGTTTTTCGATACCATCACCTGTCTCGTAACGAACGAAACCTTTGATTGTGATCTTAGCGCCGTTTGCTTTTGCAACTTCTTCTACGTATTTACCAACGGACTGTTTTCCGTCTTCTGCTTTAACGTATACCTGGTCAAGAAGGCAGATTTCTTTGAGTTCTTTCTTGATACGTCCAGTGATCATACCCTGGATAACCTTTTCCGGTTTCTGGGATTCTTTTGGATCGTTCTGGATCTGAGCAAGAAGGATTTCTTTTTCATGTTCGATGTATTCAGCACTTACTTCGCTGTCGCTTGTGTACTGCGGTTTCAGAGCTGCGATCTGCATTGCTACGTTTCTAGCCATTTCTTTAACTGCATCGTTAACAACATCTGTCTCAACGTCTACAAGAACGCCGATTTTTCCACCCATATGTGTATAGGAAGCAACGAAACCATTGTCTTCTTTTACCTGAGCGAATCTTCTGATGTTCATGTTCTCGCCGATAACTGCAACCTGAGCTGCAAGAGCTTCTTTTACAGTCTTAGTTGTATCAAGTGCCCATGGCTCTGCAAGGAAAGCATCGATATCTGCTGCGGAAGTAGTAAGTGCCTGTGCTGCAACATCTGCAACATAGTTCTGGAATTTTTCGTTTTTAGCAACGAAGTCTGTCTCAGAGTTAACTTCTACAACAACTGCGCTCTTAGCGTCATCAGCAACAAGTGTCTTGCAAAGACCTTCTGCTGCAACACGGCCTGCTTTCTTCTGAGCTGTAGCAAGACCTTTTTCACGCAGGAATTCTACTGCTTTGTCCATAT